>Ga0172380_10000467_pt1 | contig 79349 bp, 68 predicted proteins | sample Leawe162metaG_FD_119747 | JGI IMG/M metagenome (GOLD analysis project Ga0172380, IMG submission 119747) | Leachate microbial communities from a municipal landfill in Southern Ontario, Canada - Leachate well 162 metaG | ecosystem: Engineered > Solid waste > Landfill > Unclassified | place... | reverse complement strand
TTATTGACAAGCTTTTAGTGAAAAATATTTTTTCTTTTTTTTAAACCCTCATCTTTCAATCATAACCTCCACTCGTTTGCGGGGTGCAAAGGTAATCAGTTATTTTTTATTGACAAGCTTTTAATGAAAAATATTTTACTTTTTTTTAAGCTGCTTCCGTCTTTCAAATCAACCGTCCACTCGTTTGCGGGGGGCAAAGGTACACAGCTTTTTTACTTCTGCAACCCTTTTTTGAAAAAAAATGGAAGAAAAAAATCACATCTTATTTCAGCTGCTGATAATTAGCATTTTAGAAAAGAATTTTTTTTACAATTTACTTGAATCCCTTTTGTTTTTTGATATTCTCGTAAGCATTTTGAACTTCTTGAAACTTCTCTTTCGCTCCTTTTTGGTACTCTTCCCCCATCTGAGCTACCTTATCAGGATGGAAGCGCAAAGCCATTTGACGGTATGCTTTCTTAATTTCTTCCTCGGTAGCCGTTGACTCAACCCCCAAAACTTTAAAATCAGAGTCCACACTTCGGAAGAACATGTTTTTAACACTTTCGTATTCCATTGGGTTTACTCCTAAAAATTGTGCAATCGTATTGATCGAATTCACTTCAGTCTGCGAAACAGTGCCATCTGCTTTTGCAATACCATATAAATAATGGATCAATTGTATACGGACTTCTGGTTGCAGTCGTAGCCGAATGTCATTACAAATCTTCTGCAAGGGAATATCGCCCCCGTCCAAAAACTTTTTTAATGTTTGAAGATGGTTCACTGAAAACTGAGAACCAAATTGCTGAGCGAAAAAATCCTTCACATAATCGAGTTCCACTTTTAACACTTTTCCATCCGCTTTCATTACCACTGCCGACAAGGCCATCAACATGGTTGGGAAATCGTTGTTAGAGCTTGTTTGCTGTCTGTAATAGTTGAAGATGTCTTCTGCCGAGTGTTGTCGGGTAGAATCGTAACCATCCTTTTTCAGTTTTGACATTGTTACCTGGTAGTTGTCAATGAACGTTCCCACAATAAAACCGACTGCTCCTCCTAGAAAATTTCTTCCGAATAACATGTAGCCTGCAACGGCCAAAATCCATCTGTACAAAATATTTACGTTTTAAATTAAAAAAAGCGGGACTATCACATCCCGCTTAGTATACCTTATTATATAGTCTAAACTAATTCGATGCTTCTTTCTATGAACGAATCTAACGCTTCTCCTTTTAACATGCCTTGTGAAAGCATCGCTAAATCTGTTAAAAGTTTCAATTTGATCGATTGATTGTCTTTTGACTCGCCTACCAATTCAACAATTTTTGGATGATTTCCGTTCACCACTAAATTGTGTATTTCAGGGAAAGCACCAAAGAAGCCTCCGCCTCCCATTTTTTGTTGCTCCATCATTCGACGAATAAACTCGGGTTGCGTAATTAATATTGGACCTTCCGATTCTGACATGCTTTCAATTTGAACTGAAAACTTGTCTTTTGAAACCAAACTTTCCAACACTTCTTTCAACTCATCTTCTTGCGCTTTCTCCAATTTAGAAGGAAGTTCCTCATCTTTCTTGATCAACTTATCCAACGTATCTGCATCTACGCGAGCAAACGATACGTTTTCGAACTGAGATTCCAATTTGCTAATCCAATGCGGCGCCAAAGGTCCAGAAATTTCCACTACATCAAAGCCTCTTTCTTTTGCTTTTTTAATATATGAAAACTGCTCTTCAAATGAAGCCGTATACAAAACAATTGTTTTACCCTCTTTGTCTGTCTGAAGGGCGGCAATTTTTTCTTTGTATTCTTCAATCGTAAAAAACTTACCGTCTTCGTTTTGAAGCAAGGCATACGATTTCGCTTTTTCAGCAAATTTCTCATCCGACAACATACCGTATTGAACGAACAATTGTAAATCGCCCCATTTGCTTTCAAAATCAGCACGATCTTTTTTGAACATATCGCCCAATTTGTCAGCTACTTTTTTAGTAATGTGTGCTGCAATTTTCTTTACGTTGCTATCACTTTGCAAATACGAACGAGATACATTCAATGGTATGTCCGGTGAATCGATCACACCATGCAGAAGCGTTAAGAATTCTGGAACAATTTGCTCAACGCTATCGGTAATAAATACTTGATTGCTATACAAATTGATTTTGTTTCGCTGCACCTCTACATTCTCTTTGATCTTCGGGAAATAAAGAATTCCCGTTAAATTGAAAGGATAATCAACGTTCAAATGAATGTTGAACAACGGACTCTCAAAAGTCGAAGGATACAATTCTCTGTAAAATGCATTGTAATCATCTTCCGTTAAATCAATCGGTGCTTTTGTCCAAGCCGGTGTAGGGTTGTTGATTTGATTTTCAACTTCTACCGCTGTCCGTTTTACCTTTCCATTTTCATCTTTCTCACCCGCAGCATCGTCTACATAGTCTGTTTTAGTTCCAAAAATCACTGGAATGGGCAAAAATTTACAATATTTCGTAAGGATTCCTTCGATTCTAGATTTCTCCAAAAACTCTTCTGAATCTTCAGCAATGTGCAAAATAATGTCGGTTCCTCTGAATTCTTTTTCGATATCAGTTAAGGTATACGTTGGCGTACCATCGCTTTCCCATTGAACTGGTTTTGCATCTTTTTGGAAAGAAAGTGTTTGGATTTGGACTTTTTGCGCCACCATAAAGGCAGAATAAAATCCCAATCCGAAATGACCAATAATCTGCTCCGCTCCTTCTTTTCCTTTGTATTTCTCTACAAATTCTTCCGCTCCAGAAAAAGCAATTTGATTGATGTATTTGTCAATCTCATCTGCTGTCATTCCAATACCATTGTCGCGAATGGTCAATGTTTTTGCTTCCTTGTCGATGATTACTTCTACTCGCAAGTCGCCAGCTTCACCATGGAATTCACTATTTTTCGAAAGAACTTTGACTTTTTGAGAAGCATCTACTGCGTTAGAAACCAATTCTCGTAAGAAAATCTCATGATCCGAATACAAGAATCGTTTGATAATTGGGAAAATATTCTCCGTTTGAACATTTATTTGACCTGTTTTCATTTTACTTATTTTTGACCAAGTAGGTTTCAATCATTGTGCCAATGGAATAAAACTGACAGTTTGTCTTTTTGCTTGGACAAAGTGGCTGAAATATGTGTTCAATTTATACCTTTGGTTTTTTTACGAAATGACGCTTGCTATCCTTTTCTTCATCTGTGTTGCCATCTTTCTTTTTTTCCTCGGGAAAAGATGGGGCGGCAAATTGGATGCCTTGCTTTTGGTATTTGGATGGTTGGTGAAATGTGTTGCCGGAATCGGTTTTATTTATGTTTACACCTATTATTACGGTGAAGGTAAGTTAAGCGAAGATACAGGTGCTTTCTTTCGGGAAGCAAAAATTTTAGCGGATGTTCAACGAGAAAATCCGAATGATTATTCAGCCCTATTTTGGGAAAAGGAAAATTGCGAAGAGTTGATTTCTCATTATTACCAAAACAATCCCAATACGCGCTTTTCAAGACAGACGCATATTATAAATGACACCCGAAATCAAATTAAACTGATTTCAATTCTAATGCTATTGTTCAACGACAATACGCATTTAATTTTTGTTTTGTTTTTTTTCCTCTCCTACTTGGGATTATTGGTTCTATTTAAAACAATCAAGGACAACTCGAAAATTCAACCATGGAAGGTTTTCACTTTACTCTTGTTCACCCCAAGTATCTTGTTCTGGACATCGAACAATTTGAAAGAACCTTTATACATGTTGGGACTTTCTTTCCTACTCGCGTTTGTTTTTACAAGGCAAAAAAAAATGCAAGCGTACATGTTGTTCCTAACTGGACTTCTTTTACTCCTTTTATTCAAACCGTTGCTGCTCATTATTATAGTGGTCGCGTTGATTTTGGTGATTCTATTTCAAAAAATTGTGTTGGAAAAACGAAAATGGTTAGCCCTGTTAACGTTGGTTGCGGTGGGAATCATTTTATTCACCTCTATCCCAAGTCAAGCACTCAAAAAAGTTTCCGATAAACAATTTGATTTCATGAACGTGGGTCGTGGAGGCTACCAATTAGCTGGTGATACTTGTTTTTATTACGTTGCTAAAAATCGAACTCCAGACCTATTGTTCAAGGATTCTGTTGTAGAACTGAAAAAACCAATTCCTGTTGTCGCGAATTTGTTTGGAAAGATTCGGAACGAGAAAAAGTTAACCCTTTATCCCAATAGTGAGCAATTGACCTTTATCTATTTTCAAAAAGGTGGCGGTAGCACTTTTGATTTGACTCCTATCAACAACCAATGGTCGAACCTTTTTTTAGTTGTTCCCGAAGGGATTTTCAATTCTTTTTTCCGCCCACTACCTTGGGGAAATGATTTTTCTTACTTGAATTTATTTTTCTTCTTGGAAAACCTATTTTTTATTGGGCTGTTATTCCTAACAGTGAAACAACTTATAACAGCGTCGAATCAAGTGAAAATAACGGTTTCGGTTCTCCTACTGTGTGTTTTTATCTTGGCAATTGTAATTGGCGTTGTGACTTCTGTTTCTGGCGCCATTTTGAGATACCACATTCCTATGCAACTTTTGATTATCATTGCTTTTTTACTAACGAAACAAAAAAATGAACATGCAACCTAAATATGTCTTGATCACTGGCGCCACTTCTGGAATTGGCAAAGCCTGCGCCATGCAATTCGCGGAGAATGGTTACTCCTTAATTTTGACGGGAAGACGTCAAGATAGATTGGAAAAACTCCAAAAAGAGCTGGTTGACCAATATAAGGTGGCAGTAGAAATATGCACGTTTGATGTGCGTGAAGCGATTGAAACAGAACAATCCATCGAATCATTGCCCAGTACTGTAAAAGAAAACATTCAAATACTCATCAACAATGCAGGATTAGCTGTCGGACGAGGTTCTATCGAAGACGGACTGTTGGATGACTGGAATCGCATGATCGACACCAATATCAAAGGAGTTTTGCATGTAACGCGTGCCGTAGTACCATATTTAAAAGCAAACAAAAGTGGTCACATCATCAATCTCGGGTCGATAGCTGGTAAAGAAGTATATCCTGGTGGAAATGTTTACTGTGCAACGAAACATGCCGTGGATGCGTTATCTAAAGCAATGAGAATTGACTTACTTCCATTTTCCATCAAAGTGACGAATATTGCTCCGGGAGCGGTAGAAACTGAATTTTCAATCGTTCGTTTCAAAGGAGATGAATCCATTGCAAAATCCGTTTACGAAGGATTTACTCCATTGCAGGCAGAAGATATTGCCGACAGTATTTATTTCGTAGCGAGTCGACCGAAACACGTAAACATTAATGATCTTGTTATTATGCCAACAGCGCAGGCAAGTAGCCAAAACTTATTCAAAATCTAAAATTGTTAGGATATGAAAATTTTTATCACACTAGGCTTTCTTTTTCTATTCCTTTCCCCTGCGAAAGCAACCCACATTTTAGGTGGAGAAATCTACTACGACTCGCTGGGAAATGACAATTACAAAGTGACCATTGTGCTATTTAGAAATTGTAATTCGACTACGGGATTTGATGCCGTATTAGATTACACCTTATTTAATGCGAATAATACGGTATACTCAACCTACAATGTGCCCGTTTTTTCAATTGTAAACGTTCCGCCTGATGAAAGTGATCCTTGTGTGATTATACCGCCAGGAATCTGTGTAGATCGTGCCACTTATATTGACACAATTACAATACCACCCAGTACAACGGGGTATTATTTTTCGTATCAAAGATGTTGTTGGGCGAATGATATTGTAAACATGGTCAACCCTGGTTCGAATGGATTAACCTTAACTTGTCTTGTGCCACCTGGATTCCCTACTTTATTGGTCAATCAAGCTGCGCGTTTCAATGCAGAACCACCATTGGTTCTTTGTTCAAATATTACATTAGATTTTGATCATAGTGCTACCGACCCTGACGGTGATTCTTTGCGCTATTACATTTGTGATCCAGACAATTTCCCTTTAGTAGGCGGTAATAATAGTCCGAATCCAGAAAACCCAGGCCCCTATTTGCCAATAGCCTGGGAAGTTGGTTTCAGCACCTTACTACCTTTTGGACCCGGTTCGAACATGACGTTGGATTCTCTTACAGGAGCGTTGAGCATCACGCCTCTATTGTTGGGCAACTTCATGACGGGAGTTTGTGTAGCTGAATACAGAAATGGCATCCTGATTGATGTGAAAAAACGTACATACGACATTACAGTGGTCAGTTGTGATCAAATCATTCCTTTTACGATTACAGCCAAAACGGATGGTATTTCATCCGGAACCACGAATAACTTAGTTGAAGATTGCGGAATTCAATATTTCTATCTTTCAAGATTGGACCCTACTGACACATTGAATTTAACAATATCCGTTACGGGAACGGCTACCAATGGCGTAGATTTCACATCCATTCCATCGTATTATTCTATGTTTCCTGGAACCTTAAATGACACAATTATTTTGGTTCCATTTGCGGATAATTTAATTGAACCAACCGAAACGGTACAAGTGGTGTTTAAGTATTTGGATTTGTGCTCTGACAATTTTGACAGCTTAGTGGTCAATATAAACATCAATGATTACCAACCATTAAAAATCAACAACCCACTTGATAGCATCAACGTTTGCCCTGATACGCCAGAAAATGCAGAATTATCCACGGTTGTCGAAAATGGAATTGGACCGTACTCGTTTTTTTGGGTAGCCGATTCGAATGAATATTATCCGGATCAAACAAGCATTACGGTAGGACCGGATCACATTTTGGATTTAATCAATCCTTATTATGTTACCGTTACAGATCAATGTGGCAAGAAAATTACTTCTGATATCATTTTGGTATACAATCAATGTCCATTGTTAATTCCAAACGTTGTCACCAACAACCAAGATGGCGTAAATGAAGTATTTATCATTAAAAATCTAAAAGACTACGAAACCATCCATTTCACCGTGTTCAATCGTTGGGGAGAGGTATTGTATGAAAACCAAGATTATCAAAACGACTGGACAGTTCGTCACAAAAATGGAACTCCGTTGTTGGAGGGTGTTTATTTCTATACAGTTGAAGTCGTGAATGACAAAAAGTACACCTACGATGACCAAGAAAAAACCAAATACCAAGCTCAGGGATTTTTCCAAGTGCTGAAATAGACTAAAAAAATAATTATAAAAAAAGGCTGCCAAAATTGACAGCCTTTTTTTTGTTCTGCAAATTTCTTAGTGTGCCGGTGCTATTTGAACTTCTCCATCGCCAAGTACAGTTCCTTTGATTGTTAAAATAATCGGCGTTCCAACATTGGTTGTAACGGTGATTGTTTTTTCAAAAGGTCCAACACGATTCGTATCATATTTTACCGAAATTTTTGATTTTTCTTTTGGTGCAATTGGTTTTTCTGGTTTGCTTGCCGTTGTGCAACCACAAGAAGTACCAATATTTTGAACCAAAACAGGTGTTTTACCTTTGTTCACAAATTCAAATTCAAACATGTCATTTGTTCCTTTTGGGATATCAAAACGCTCAATTAAAACGGTTTTAAACACCAACGGCTTTGTTGGGTCAATTGTTTCTTTTTGTTTTTTAGATGTTTTTGTTTTTTTAGCTTCCGTGGTCGTTTGAGAAAACGAAGTAAATGAAAATGCCACTAGCAAAAAGAGTAAAGAAATATTTTTCATAATTATCAAATTTATACGTTCACAATTCTACAACAAAATTGGTTCCAATTTTAGAAATTAACAAAATAAAAACGTATCAAAGCAAGGTTTCCTTCTTCAATTGTGCATCATATCGCTCTATAACATCCAAAATAGAATTGAAGGTTTTGGCGCGTATTTTATCAAATTCACTTTTTTTGAACCACTTTACTTTTGTGATACCTTCTTCCAATTGACCCATTATTTCCTTTGGACCATCGTAGCTTAGAGCGTACCAATATGTTTTTTTGATTTTGGGTTTACCCGTCAATTTATAAGTATGATATGTTGCGGTAATCAATTGCTCAATTTTCGGACCTACAATTCCGCATTCCTCCTCAATTTCGCGTACCGCCCCAACTTCTGGTGTTTCGCCCAAATCCAATTTCCCTTTGGGAATATCCCAAAAACCATTTCTTTTGATAAATAAATAGCGATCTTCCCGTTGAACAATACCGCCGGCCGCTTCTATAAAATCAAATCCTGAGAACAATTTGGCAAAAGTGCTTTCGGGCGTTTTGGTCACAATATAAACTGGACAAGCTAATTTAACTTTTTTTGAGAAAGCAAAAATAGCTTGTTGAATCGCTAAAATATTCTCTGAGTGGATATAAACTGCGTTGGGAAGTATTTCGCCGTGGTCTTCCACAATGAAAAGAGGCGTGTTATCAATAAAAACTTTGTACATTTGCCGAATGATTTTAGACAATGATAGGGCGCTAAAGGTAGCAGAATTTTTATTACAAATCAAAGCTATTAAGCTACAGCCATCCGAACCTTTTACTTGGGCTTCTGGAATTAAATCCCCAATTTACTGTGATAACCGCATATCACTTTCTTACCCTAATGTAAGAACGTACATCCGACAAGCCTATTGCGAAGCGTTGTTGGAAAAATTTGGTAAACCCGATTTAATTGCTGGTGTGGCCACAGGCGGTATCGCGCAAGGTGCGTTGGTAGCCCAAGAACTTGGACTTCCCTTCGTTTACGTGCGTTCTGAAGCCAAAGCACACGGAATGGGGAATCAGATTGAAGGATTCTACGAAAAAGGTCAAAAAGTCGTTGTCATTGAAGATTTAATTTCTACTGGTAAAAGCAGTATTCAAGCCATTCAGGCAATGAAAGAAGCTGAACTAGACATTTTGGGATTGGTCGCGATTTTCACTTACGGTTTCAATGAAGCGCAAGTGAATTTTGACACCATCGAATGTCCTTTTGTTACACTTAGTAATTATGATTTCCTTTTGCAAGAAGCTTTGAAACAAAAATACATTACCAAAGAAGAAGCGGAACAATTGATGAAGTGGAAGTCAAACCCACGTGAGTGGAAATAAAAAAGTGATCAAATGATTATTAAAAGTGAAAAAGCCCTTGTTGCCGCTTCCAACGAAACTATCTTGGAATTTCTTAGCTCTGCTGAGAATCTAGTTCATTTATTGCCACAAGATAAAATTTCAGATTGGAACGCAACACCTGAAAAATGTTCGTTCAAGGTTCAGGGAGGATTTGTCATCACGTTGGTAGAGGATGGCATAGAAGCGCCCAATAAACTTTTTTTAAAATCTGGTGAAAAATCTCCCTTCCCTTTTAAATTGACTGTTTTCTTAGCGCCGCAAGGAACAGGAACGGAAGGTTATTTAGAATTTGATGGAGAAGTGAATATGTTCTTAAAAATGATGGTAGAAAAACCGTTATCGGCACTTTTCAACCACATGACAAAAGAGTTGCAAAATTACTTCGGCAACAAAAACGCTTAAATTATTCTTCCTCCAATAAAAAGGTTAATTCCTTGATATCATAGCTCCGTTGAAATTCATTTTCAACATCTATCAAAAGCAAACCTTCAGGTGAAATTCCTTGGATAGTGCCTTCAAAAATTCCATGTTGGTCTTGGAATTTTTTCAATTCCCGATATCCCCACAAATTTTGAAAGTACGCTTCATCCAAATCTGAGAAACGATTGGATTTCAGCAAGTCATACGTCGAATTCATCTGGTGCAACAACGAATCCAATACCTCGTTCAACAAAAAATCACGGTGCATTTCAACGGCCAAACTTGTCGCATTCAAATTGTTAAAATTCAACTGATTGACATTGAAACCAACGCCAACAATCGACGAATGAATCCTATCCGATTTCAATTGATTTTCGATTAAAATACCGGCTATTTTTTTTGAATTCACCAAAATATCATTCGGCCATTTGATTTTGGCAGCCAATCCCAATTTCTTCAAGAATTCAACCAAGGACAAACTAACGAAGGAATTCAAATAACGTTGATCTGCAATTGCAAATTGATCTGGAAAAATAACGAGTGAAAATTGCAAGTTTTTTCCGGGCTCCGACTGCCAAACCGAACCGCGCTGACCACGACCATTTGTCTGCTCATCTGCCAAAATTACAGTGCCATGACCCAGAAGTTGTTCTTTCAGTAAATTGGCAGCATAATTGTTCGTTGAATCTACAGTCGGTAAACGCAACTTTGTAGTACCTAAAATTGAATCGTTTTTACGGTTTGCCAACATGCGTTAATTTTAGGACAAAAATAAAATATTAACTTAGATTTGCACCGCGTATATATTATAGAATGGCGAAAACAAAAAAGATTACATCAAAATTACTTTGCGACACGATCGTAGAAGGAATGCAAGAGAACAAAGCACAAGATATAGTTGTTTTAGATTTGCGGAAAATAGAAAATTCGGTAACCGATTTTTTCGTCATTTGTAGCGGTGAATCCTCTACTCAAATCGATGGTATTACATCTTCTGTATTGCGTCATACGCGAACGGAGATCAATGAAAAACCTTGGCAAACGGAAGGCAAAGGTACCAGCGAATGGGTTTTGATTGACTACGTTACCGTTGTGGCACACGTGTTTTACAAAACAGCCCGTTCGCATTATGACATTGAAGATTTGTGGTCAGATGCAAAACGAACGGATATACCTAATTTGAACTAAAAGAACTAATGGCAGAAGAGAAAAAAAACAAAAAAAGTCCTTTTTCAATTTACTGGATTTATGCAATTATTGGCGTTGCCGTAATTGGGATTCAATTGTATTTGGGATCGAGTACCAATTCCACAATCAAGGCGCAATCCACATTTTTTGAATTGGCTGAAAACGGCTACATCAAAAATGTTGAAATTGTCAACAAATCCAGAGCCGATTTCCGTTTGAATGAAGAAGGAAAAAAAGCAGTAAAATCCTCTTCTGAAGGAGAAATTTCCTCTATGAAAAAAGCCTTCAATGAAGGTGGACGAATTAAAAATGAGGATCCGAAGTTTGAGATGGATATCGTAGATGCTGGAAACTTTGAATCCCGCTTGAATGATGTAAATACTTCCTTAAAAGCACAAGGAAAATCAACAATTCCTTATGAACCCAAAGAAGAAATCAATTATTTCTCGACAATACTTGGCTTCTTGCTTCCAATTATCTTGATTTTATTCATATGGATGTTTGTGATGCGCAGAATGACTGGCGGTGCTGGTGGCGGCGGAGGCGGTCAAATCTTCAACATTGGAAAATCAAAAGCACAAGTATACGACAAAGGAAAATCGACCAATATCACTTTTGCAGATGTTGCTGGTTTGGAAGGTGCAAAAGAAGAAATTGAAGAGATTGTTGAGTTTTTGAAAAAACCAAAAAAATACACCGATTTAGGAGCGAAAATTCCGAAAGGAGCCTTGTTAGTAGGCCCTCCTGGGACAGGAAAAACCTTGTTAGCCAAAGCCGTAGCCGGTGAAGCGCAAGTGCCTTTCTTTTCACTTTCTGGATCGGATTTCGTAGAAATGTTTGTGGGTGTGGGTGCATCAAGAGTACGGGATTTGTTTAAACAAGCCAAAGAAAAAGCACCTGCTATCATTTTCATTGATGAAATTGATGCGATTGGTCGTGCTCGAGGAAAAAACAACAGTTTTGGATCCAACGACGAACGCGAAAATACCTTGAACCAATTGTTGACAGAAATGGATGGTTTTGGAACCAATTCAGGTGTCATCATTTTGGCTGCAACCAACCGTGCAGATGTGTTGGACAGCGCTTTGATGCGTGCGGGTCGTTTTGACCGTCAGATTTATGTGGACATGCCGGATTTGAACGAGCGAAAAGAAATTTTCCAAGTTCACTTGAAACCAATCAAATTGGAAGAAGGAATGGACATCGATTTCTTGGCCAAACAAACGCCTGGATTCTCAGGTGCCGATATCGCGAATTTGTGTAATGAAGCGGCATTGATTGCAGCACGTCACGATAAAAAATTCGTTCAGAAACAAGATTTCTTGGATGCAGTTGACCGAATCATCGGTGGATTGGAAAAGAAAAACAAAATCATTACCGTTGAAGAAAAACGTTCGATTGCGTTCCACGAAGCCGGTCACGCGACTACTTCTTGGTTGTTGGAGCACGCGCATCCTTTGGTGAAAGTGACCATTGTGCCACGAGGGCAATCCTTGGGTGCGGCTTGGTACCTTCCTGAAGAAAGAAGCATTACCACGAAAGAACAAATTTTGGATGACATGTGCTCTGCCTTGGGTGGACGTGCGGCTGAAAAATTGATTTTCGGAAAAATTTCTACTGGGGCTTTGAGTGATTTGGAAAAAGTGTCCAAACAAGCGTACGCCATGGTTTCCATGTACGGATTGAGTGATAAAATTGGAAACGTTTCTTTCTATGATAGCCAAGGTCAAAACGGATTTACGAAACCTTATTCTGAAGATACTGCGAAAACAATCGATCAAGAAGTTAGTAAAATGATTGAAGAGCAGTACCAACGAGCATTGCAAATTTTATCTGAAAATAAAGACAAATTGACTACATTGGCTGAAAAATTATTGACAGCTGAGGTTATTTTCAAAGAAGATTTGGAGTTAATTTTCGGAAAAAGAGCTTGGGAAAAAGAAGAAATTATTGTAATTCCTGATTTAAATGAGTCTGAGAAACCTTTGGAAACGGATGTGGTGGAAACACCAACTGAACCAAGTGAAACTGGTGAAGGAGAGCCAGTGGCATAGTGTTTTTCAAAGTACAGAGCCTTTTTCTGTTGAAATCATCAAACTCAAATTAGAGACAGAAGGAATTCCTGTGATGATTTGGGATGAGCGAGATTCTTCCTACAATGCATTTGGTTATGTACATTTGCAAGTGAAAAGCGAATTTAAAGAACGAGCCAAAGCAATTATAGAACATTTGAATGAATAACATTTTACAACGTACGCTTACGGGTTCCGTTTTTGTCTTTCTCGTTATCGCATCCTTGTGGTACGGTGATATTCCTACTGTAATTCTCTTTGGCTTTTTCACCCTTTTTGGACTAATTGAGTTCTATCAATTGTTCAACCAACATGAAAGCGTGAAGGTAAGTTGGAAATTTGCTTCAGCAGTAGGATTGCTCATTTTCGGGATTCTTTCGGCTTCGTTCATGGAATGGATTCCGTTGATTTTCATCTTTTTCTTGATTCCCATACTCTTTTTGAATATGTTGATCGAACTTTGGAAAAAAGAAGATGAGCCCATTTACAACATCGCGATTCAAATGTTGGGCATCGTTTACATCGTTTTCCCTTTCTATTTGATGGTGGAATTGAACAAACAAAGTTCACACGATTTCCCGCGTGCCATCGGTATGTTTCTCTTGATTTGGACCAATGATACGTTCGCTTTTTTGACTGGGAAATTCTTCGGTAGAACCAAGTTGTTTGAACGGATTTCACCGAAAAAAACCTGGGAAGGAACCATCGGCGGTGGAATTTTGACCATTTTAGTTGCGGTACTTTTGGCCTTTTTCTACAACGACAAACAAGACTTAGGATTCTGGGTAGGAGCGGCTATTATTGTTGTTCCTTGCGCTGTTTTGGGTGATTTATTGGAAAGCTTGTTCAAACGAAACTTGAACATCAAAGACAGCGGAAAGTTTCTACCGGGACACGGTGGAATTTTAGATCGATTTGATGCAGCCATCTTTGCCGTTCCATTTTATTATTGCTGGTCGTTGTTCTATTCCTATTATTACAACTCCATCAGTTTATTCGATTTCTAAAAAATCACAAAAAATTGGTTTGCATTACTTTCCATAGTATATTTATAAAAAAAAGACCATGAAAAAATTAATTTTAACGTTGACACTTGTATTTGCTGCAGGTTTGTTTTCAACAACAGCATTAGCTTTGACTTCTTCAAAAGAAAACCTTACGGTATTGAAAGTTGACAAAGACAAGAAAAAGAAAAAAGCTAAAAAAGGTAAAAAAGGAGCTGCTTGCAGTTCTGCTACAGGCGAGAAAAAAGCTTGTTGTTCAGGTGGTGCACATGCCGCTGAACCAGCTCAGAAATAAGCCAAGACTTTATACAATTCAAAAAGGTTCTATCTCTTTACGATAGGACCTTTTTTGTATTTGGTCATTTGATATTTTACCGATTATACTTCAATGCCAACCGGACAATGGTCGGAACCATGGACGTCATTTAAAATGAATGCCTCTTTCACTTTATTTTGAATGACCTCTGAAACCAAAAAGTAATCAATCCGCCAGCCGACGTTTTTCTCTCGTGCGCCGCCACGGTAACTCCACCAAGTATATTTTATTTCCGTTGGATTTTTAGCGCGAAATGTATCCACCAAACCGTGCGAAGTAAACGCATCCATTCCGTCAATTTCTTCTTGCATATAACCGGCTGATTTGTTATAATTGGCTTTCGGTCGTGCCAAATCGATTTCCTTGTGCGCTACATTGAAATCTCCACAAACCACTACAGGTTTTGTTTTTTCTAAATTTTTCAAATACAACAAAAAGGCCGCATCCCATGTTTGACGATACGACAAACGCAACAATTCACTTCCTGAATTGGGCACATACACGGTAATCACATAAAAGTCCTTGAATTCAGCGCAAATGATTCTACCTTGCGTATCGTGTTCTGCATTGCCCATATCGCGCACCACAGAAATTGGTTTTTCCTTGGACAAAATCGCCGTGCCAGAATACCCTTTTTTCTCCGCTTCGTTCGCGTAAACATGGTATCCCGTCAATCCTTCAATCGCTTCGGCAACTTGTTCTTCCGTTGCTTTGGTTTCTTGCAAACAAATCACGTCTGCATTCACGCGTTGCATGTCTTCAACAAACGATTTTTTAGTGATGGCCCGAATTCCATTGACATTGAAAGAAATGATTTTCATACGATACTTTTTCCACAAATATACAACAGCGTAAACATTCAATCCCAAAACCGTGTTAACTTTGTTGAGATTTGAAGTTCGCAGGCTCACATTGGAAGTCAGCAAGCTGACATTTGCAGTTCGCAAGCTCACATTATTTGCCTTCAAATAAACAAGGATGTACACGGTAGACGAACAGACATTATACGATTTAGAATTTCCAACAATCCGAGAATGGTTGGTCGGCTACGCTATTGGACCAACGGCGCAAGGTCAATTAGAAAAACTATCGCCTTCTACCCAGGAAGAAACCATTTTGAAAGGTTTGTGGCAAGTCAATGAGTTGTTGAATATCCGCGAACAAGGAGAAACCTTTCCTGCACTGCAATTTGAAGAACTCGCCAAAGAAATTCGCCTGTTACCGATTCGGAATTCAGTGTTGCCGCAAGAAGGTTTTGTAAAAATCGCGCAAGCTTCCTATTTGGTCAACCGAATCATCTATTTCTTCGACAAGCGAGAAAAGGAATTTCCGGAGCTTTCGGGGCTTTTGCATTCCGTTTTTTTCACCGAAGAAATCATCCAAGCCATCGACAAAGTTTTTGATCGAAAAGGAGAAATCAAAGACGATGCTTCGCCCACGCTGCTGGAAATTCGTAATTCCCTGAAATCGTTGAAAGTGAAAATCAACCGAAATTTCGACAAAGAAATTCGGCGCTTGTCCAAAGAAAATATTCTCGGGGACACGAAAGAAGCTTTCATCAATGACAGACGGGTTTTAACGATTGTCTCCACGCACAAAAGGAAAGTAGAAGGCAATGTAATGGGTTCGAGTAAATCCGGTTCCATGACCTTTGTGGAACCACAAATCAATCTAGAACTCAACCGCGAATACGACATACAACTCGACGAAGAACGAAAAGAGATTTTGGTGATTCTCAAGGCGCTCACAAAAGAAGTTGCGCAACACGCTGATTTGATTGCCGCCTACCAAGTTTTGCTGACGGAATTGGATTTCATCAATGCAAAAACGCGTTTGGCACTGGAATTAAAAGGTGTTTTGCCCAATATCAACAAAGATTCTGAACTGGAATTGATTGATGCCTTCCACCCTATTTTGCGCAAATCCAATACCAATTTGGGTAAACCAACCTTTCCGCAGCACCTGAAAATGGACAAATTCAGTCGAATGTTGGTGATTTCAGGTCCGAATGCAGGTGGGAAAAGTATTACGCTAAAAACCGTTGGCTTGCTGCAAGTGATGTTGCAATCGGGTTTGATGGTTCCGGTGAATCCGAATAGTAAAATGTTCTTTTTCAATACCATATTGACCGACATTGGTGACAATCAATCCATCGAAAATGAGTTGAGTACCTATTCCTATCGTTTGAAACGGATGAAGCATTTCTTAAACGTCACCAACAAACGAACTTTGCTTTTGCTCGATGAATTTGGAACAGGTTCCGATCCTGATTTGGGTGGTGCTTTGGCGGAAGTTTTCTTCGAGGAATTGTACAACCGAAAAGCCTTTGGGGTAATTACCACGCACTACGCCAACATCAAACTGAAAGCCGATCAATTGCGCAATGCCATCAACGGTTGCATGTTGTTTGACACCGAAACCTTGGCGCCTTTGTACAAATTTTCTATCGGACAACCCGGCAGTAGTTTCACCTTTGAAGTGGCACAAATCAATGGCATTCCAAAGGAAATTATTGAAGAAGCAAAATTGCGCACCGACCAGCAAAAAATCCGCATGGACAAATTGTTGAGTGAATTGCAAAAGGAAAAAACCTACTTGCAACGCCTCAACCAAGAGCACATCGACGCGCAAGAAAAAGCGGAAGAAGCGCGCTTGACCTACACCAAAAAACAGGCGCAATTTGACGAAAAACTGAAAACACTTCAAGACAACGCCGAAAAAAACAACAATTACCTGAACGCAGGTAAAAAGATGCTGGCTTTCATTGATTTGTACAAAACCAATATCCGCAAAAAAGGCGCCAACCAACCACTTTTGGACGAAGTTTTGAAATACTTGAAGGTAGAAAAAACCAAAAAAGAAGAAAAACGCAAGGTTTTACTCGTTGAAAAACAAAAAGTAAGCAACAAAAAACCAAAAGTGGTGGCGCCCGAAAAAGACCAACACGAACGCCACAAAATCAAAGAAGGTTCCCGCGTGCGACTCATCGCGACTCGTCAATCTGGAACAGTGGAAAGTATCACAGGCGAAAATGTGGTGGTTCTCTTCGGTTTCATGCGCATGAAAGTGGAATTGGAAAAATTGTCGTTTGTTTCTTAGGGCAGCTATAATTTGTTCATGGATCTTTTCAATACCGCAGATTCCACAAATTAAAAGGATATTTTCTGAGAAAATTAGCGTAATCTGTGGCTCAAAAAAAACTACTTCAGCTGCAAAGCAAACCCAAACGTGGTGGAGAAAATCGTATTGCGCACACCTGCCGCTGGACGCGTGTCGTGAAAGAACATGAAATCTGTTTTCACGCTGAAATGTTTCGTTACTTTGAACGAGAGTGTATATTGGCCTAAGATTCGGTAATCGTTGAAATTAGCCCACATCGGTTGATAATACGTGGCGCCAGAGAAACTGAAATTGGATTTTGGGTTGATGAACCAAGAAAGGTAATTGCTCCAACGAAAATTTTCGTTCAGTAAACCCGAAGTACGAATTTCTTCTTTTTCATAAAACGTAGAGCTTCCCACGAAGAATTTCCAATTTTTATGGTCGTAAAATTTCCAACGCAAACCGGTTCCCGCCAAAGCTCGGTATTGTTGGTCGAGCAATTGATTGTATTGAATTTGCAAATAGGATTCCCATTTCCAAGGACTTTGCTTGATCCGCTGCGCAAATCGAAAATGAAACATGCCCGAATTGGCGTACAACTGTTGTTTTCCTTTTGAATACACAAAGTCGCCGATGAGAAAATAATTTTGTTTTTTGGTTTTGTATTGGGCTGTCGGTCGAAAATTGGCTGAAAACAACAAATCTTGGTTTTGAATCGCCGAAAAAGCACCACTCACATTTCCACTCCAACCCGTCGTATCGTCGTAAATCCGTTTGTTTTCGATGTTCACTACTTGCGAATGAAACGTTGGAAGAAATAAAAAGCACAAGAAAACGAGACCAATTCCCTTCCAACCTGAAAAATCATCCACATTAGACGCTGAAGTCTGAAAATTAGCACCTAGCGTCTTACGTCTATTTTTTGACGTCTGGCGTCTTCCATCTGCAATCTGAAGTTTCAAACTACCGTACCGCATTTCTATAAAGTAAATAAGCCACTCCGCAGAAGATGGCATTCGGCACCCAAGACGCAATAATTGTAGGGAAACCAACATTTACGGCAGCCACGGCGGTTATTTTCATGGCAAAAATATAAATGAAAACAATGCCCAATCCTATGGCAATGTTCACCCCGATTCCGCCTCGTTTTTTCCGACTGGCAACCGAAACGCCAATGATGGTCAGAATGTAGGTTGAAAAGGGTAGCGTTGTCCGTTGGTACAATTCTAATTCATACATGGGAATGTTGCTGGAACCTTTTTGCCGTTCGCGTTTGATAAATTTCTTTAATTCACTGTAAGTTAAGGATTCCACTACGTTTTCGCGTGCGGCCATGTCTTCCAGATTGAAATCAAACTCGACAATTTTTTCCTTCCCTTGCACGATTTGATCCGACGTATCTGAATAATACTTTTCGTAGTAATCCACCAATTTCCACTTATTGGTCTGCGGAATATTCTTGGCCGTTCTACTTTTGATGAAATAACGAATTTCGTTTTTATCGGTCCATTGCTCCAGCACGAAATCATTGATAATGTTGTCATTGCCATTGAAGGAAGTATAATAAACGACCCGATTTCCTGGAAATTCCGCATGGTAATCTTCCACATGGTGTGCATCGCGGTAGTATTTTTCTTCAAAATCCAATCGAACTTTGTTGGAGCGTGGCAAAACCAGATGATTCATGAACAAGGAAATAAGCATCAAGACCGTGGCCGCAATCATGTAGGGGCGTAAAAACCGATTGAACGGTCGACCAGAATTGAGAATGGGAATAATTTCCGTTTCCTGCGCCATTTTGGCCGTAAACCAAATCACCGCGATGAAAATAATCATCGATGAATAAGTATTGCCATAATAGAGTAAGAAGTTCAGATAATATCCCAAAATAATATCTGTCATTGTGGCTTTGTTGCCTAAAAATTCACCTAAACGCTCGGCAATATCAAAAACCATGGCCAGCAACATAATGATGCCGAGCATGAAAAAGAAAGTCGTTAAAAACTTTCGGATGATATATTTGTCGAGTATACTCAGCATTACAAGCGTCTTCTCAATTTGGGTACAATTTCATTTTTCCAAGCGGTAAATTCGCCGCTTTTGATTTTAACACGCGCTGTTTTGACCAACCACAAATAAAAGGCCAAGTTGTGAATGGTGGCTACTTGAATGCCCAAGGTTTCTTTCGAAATGATCAAGTGGCGCAAATAGGCTTTGGAATAAAAACTATCCACAGTAGGCGCCCCGTTTGGATCGATCGCGGAGAAATCCTTTTCCCATTTTTGATTTTTGATATTGATAATTCCTTCGGACGTAAATAGCATTCCGTGACGGGCATTTCGGCTAGGCATAACACAATCAAACATGTCCACTCCCAACGCAATGGATTCCAAAATATTGGCTGGTGTGCCAACACCCATCAAATAACGTGGTTTGTCCTTGGGCAAAATGTTGCAAACCAAATCGGTCATTTCGTAAATTTCTTCTTCGGGCTCGCCGACGGAAAGCCCACCAATGGCATTCCCAATCGAATCGTAACTCGCAATGGTTTCAGCCGATTCTGCCCGCATATCGTGGTAAACACTTCCTTGAACAATGGGAAACAAAGCTTGGTCGTGACCATACAAAGTCGGTGAAACTTCCAAATGATCAAAACAACGTTTCAACCATCGATGCGTCATGTGCATGGATTTTTTCGCGTAATTGTAATCACATGGATACGGTGTGCACTCGTCAAACGCCATGATGATATCCGCTCCAATTTGACGTTGAATGTCCATGGAAACTTCTGGAGAGAACATGTGGTAACTTCCGTTGATGTGCGATTGAAAACGAACCCCTTCTTCGGTAATTTTGTTGCTTCCTGAAAGCGAATACACTTGGTAACCGCCACTGTCAGTCAAAATCGGTCTGTCCCAATTCATAAATTTGTGCAAACCGCCCGCCGATTCCATAACGTCCATTCCAGGTCGCATGTACAAATGATAGGTATTTCCTAAAATAATTTGCGCTTCAATTTCGGTTTTTAATTCATTCTGATGCACGCCTTTAACCGTTCCAGCTGTGCCAACCGGCATAAAAATGGGTGTTTCAATGACGCCGTGATCGGTGTATAAAATTCCGGCTCTTGCCTTGCTTTTTTCGTCGGTGTGCTCTAATTCGAAGTGCATAAATTTGTTGAAAAATAATCTCCGCAAAGATATTTATATTTGTCAAAGCACCCCATCTTTGCGCAAAGCTTTCTAGTACATGCATTTTTCACCCGAACTTTTGGGAATTTTTAGTTGGATCACGTTTATCGTTTTAGCCACTATGGCTTTGATTCAATTGGTCTTTACGATATTTGTCCACGGGGCGGTGCTTCGCAAACCAAAAAATGAGGGCAACACGTCCTTTCCTCCCGTTTCCGTCATCATCGCTGCGCGAAACGAAAGTGAAAATTTGCTCAACAATTTGCCGCAAATTTTGGAACAAGATTACCCCAATTTTGAAGTGGTGGTGGTCAATCACCAAAGTACCGACGATTCCAAATACATTTTACACACCTTGAAAATGACCTACTCCAATTTGAAGGTGATTGAAATGGAAAGAAGTGTCCACCAAAAAGTGGGCAAAAAATTGCCGCTTTCCATCGGAATCAAAGGAGCCAACTACGAACATTTGGTTTTCACGGATGCCGACTGCATTCCTACGTCCAATCAATGGTTACGCAAAATGGCCGGTTATTTTTCTGAGAAAAAAGAAATGGTTTTAGGTTATGGTCCTTACCTGAAGCGAAAAGGTTGGCTCAATGCCATCATTCGTTTCGATACGGCTTGGATTGGGATGAACTATTTGGGTTCTGCCCGCAGCGGAATGCCGTATATGGGCGTTGGGCGCAATTTGGCGTACACGAAAAAAGTCTATCAATCCGTTGACGGATTCAAATCGCATTATTCAGTTTTGTCCGGCGACGATGATCTATTTGTGCAAGAAGCCGCCAAGAAAAAGAACTATACGGTCTGCGTGGATGCTGACACTTTCTGCTATTCTGCACCCAAAGAAACGTGGTCAGAATGGATGATTCAAAAAAGTCGCCACTACTCCACCAGTCCGCATTACAATGTTTTCAAAAAATGGATGTTAGGAATCTATCCCCTGTCCTTGTTATTACTGCTTATTTGTTTTGTTACTTTGCTATTCAATGAACAATTTCGTTGGTGGGGTCTTGGGATCTTTGCTTTCGTAGTTGTTGTGAAATGGATAGTTCAAGGCAACGTGTATCTAAAATTGAAGGAAAAAAGCTTCATTCCTTTTTTACCTTTGATGGAAATCGGATATTTCTTGGTTTTGCCTTATCTGTTTTACAGTGTAGATGGTAAAAGAAAAGAACGATGGAAGTAAACGAAAATTTTTCGAAGAAAGCACAGGAGGATTTGGTATTGGTTGAGCAAGCGCAAAAAGGCGACCAAGTTGCTTACACCAAACTTCTGGAACGTTACCGAGATTCCGTTTACTACACCATGCTGAAAATGGTAAAAAATAGCGATGACGCAGAAGATTTGACCATCGAAGCATTTGGAAAAGCTTTCAATCGAATTTCTCAATATTCTCCCAACTTTGCTTTTAGCACCTGGTTGTTCAAAATTGCTTCCAACAATTGTATCGATTTTATTCGCAAAAAACGCATCAAAGTTACATCCATGGATACGGGGCACCGCACCAGTGATGGCGAAGTAATGTATTTTGATGCACAATCCAACACATTAGATCCATCGGAACACATGATGAAAGATCAGAAAGTGAAAGCGATGCGGGATGTGGTGAACAAATTGAAACCACGGTACAAAGAACTGATTGAAAAACGCTATTTCGAAGAATTGAGTTACGAAGAAATTGCAGAAGAACTCAATTTGCCGCTTGGCACTGTGAAAGCTCAACTTTTCCGAGCCCGAGATTTTCTTTCCACGATGTTGGAAAATACCAAACATAGCATTTAACATGAAGGAAAATGTTGCGCTCATTTACGCTCAATTTCCCGATCTAAGCGAGCATCAAAAAAAACAATTCGCCGATTTGTTTGATTTGTATCAATTGTGGAACAATCAAATCAATGTCATTTCTCGAAAAGATACAGAACATTTCTACGAACGACACGTACTCCATTCCTTGGGAATTGCCAAAGTACTAGCATTTTTGCCGGGCACGATGGTTTTGGACGTTGGAACAGGTGGCGGTTTCCCCGGAATTCCCTTGGCGATTCTTTTTCCTGAAACGAAATTCACCTTGGTGGATTCCATTGGAAAAAAGATAAAAGTCGTGAAAGAAGTGGCGGAAGCACTTGGTTTGGAAAATGTGAAAGCCATCAACGATCGAGCCGAAAACATTTTGGTTTCGTACGATTTTATTATCAGCAGAGCCGTTACGCGTATGCCCGAATTCATGGCGTGGGTAAAGAACAAAACCAAGAGCAAGAGTCAACACACGTTGAAAAATGGCATTCTCTATTTAAAAGGAGGTGATTTAACCGAAGAAATGGCGCAAGTCAAAAACAAAGTAACCTACTACAACCTTTCGGATTATTTCCAAGAAGAATTTTTTGAAACGAAGAAAGTTGTTCACGTAGAAATTTAAAATTTTGCGCTTGTCTTCGACGACGCTCAGCTACCGCTGAAACAACTATTCGAGAATCAATAACTGCAGACAGATCGTCGCACTCGCTATCAAAAGAAAGACTTAGATCTTGTACTTCGCGAAAAATGCATCCCAATCCCACAAGAAATTTTCCATCACTTCATTCAATCGCTTGATGAAAAGAGGATTCGGTGCTTTTAAGCTTTTAAAATACTCATCCTGAAATTCGTGCAATTCGTATTTTGCAAAAATGGCTTTCGACATGCCGTAAACCAAATTTTTGGAAGGATGATTCACACGATTGATAAAGCTTTGAAAATCTTTCAATTGTCGTCCGGCTTCTTCGATTGACATTTCGTAAATATTCGCAATCTTTTGAATGATCAATCGTTCAATTTGAGCCGCGTGGGCTGCGTCAAACGTACTCTGCACCAAACTTACATTGGCCGCAAAAACAATGAATAAAAAATGCCCCGAACCTGCAACTTCGATAGAAGGCTCTGTTTCAAACGCAATGTCTTCGTTTATTCCATGAGCAATGTCGTCAAAACTCAAGTCGATGGCCTCCATCAAAACATTGACAAATAGGTTGGCTATTTGGTCGTCGGTTAATCTTCTTTTAAGAATTGCTTTTAGCATTTGTATCTTTTGAGATTAAGCAAAGGTAAAGAAAGAATGAACTATAAAATTTTTGTTAAATTGTGTTTTTCAACTTACTTTTCAACAGTTCACCGACCCTTTTTTACCGTTCGCGTAAAAACTGCCAAATTATCTTAAAATCAGATTCTTCATTCACGTCGAATTATTACTTTTAGACTCATTTTTTCGATTCTATGAAACGCAATCAAATTATCATTTTAGGAACTTTATTTCTGGTCTTCGCTTTGATTTTTATCACCATCAAAAACAAAAAGAAAACGGAAACGAAACCATTAAAAGAAGCACAAACAATTGTTTACGTGCCCATTCGAAAAGTTCACAACCAGGAAAAAGAACTCCAAATCATTTCTTACGGACAAATTGATGCCAATGCTGAGATCGACATAGCAGTAGAAGTGCAAGGGAAATTGGAACAAGGACAAGTTTATTTGCGTCCGGGTGTGAAATTTTCAAAAGGTCAAGTATTGTTTCGGGTGAACAACGAAGAGGCATTTTATTCCTTGAGTGCGCGGAAAACACAATTGGCCAATTTGGTCGTTGGCGCTATGCCGGATGTTGAATTGGATTTTACTTCTGAAAAATCAAAATGGTCGCAATTTTTGGACGGAATTCAAGCGAGCAAACGCTTGCCGAATTTACCAGAAATGAACTCAAGCAAAGAAAGAATGTTCATGACTTCACGCGGTATTGTTGCGGAATATTACAACATCAAAAGTATTGAAGCGCGCATGGAAAAATACGTATACATCGCTCCTTTCTCCGGAACGGTGATTGAAACGTATGCAGAACCTGGTGCGATTGCGAATCCAGGAACACGTCTCGCAAAAATTGCGAAAACAGATGATTTTGAAATCAAAGTACCGATTTCTATCGATCATTTGGGCTCCTACCAAAAACAAGGTAAAGTGACCTTCACCAATTCAGATGGATTGATGGTCGGAACAGGTTCGATCAAACGAATTTCGGATGTCATCAACCAACAAACGCAATCTGTGGACGTATACTATTCCATTAATCCTGTAAGCAATCACAAAATCTACAGCGGCTTGTTTTTGAATGTTGCCATCAATCAAAAAGCGATTTCGAAAAGCATCACGGTGCCAAGAATGGCCATCACGGATGGAAATGTGAATTTGTTGAAAGGAAATAAAATTGAGCGTCGGGCGATTCAAATTGTCGGCACCAAACCAGACTCACTTTACATTGCTGGATTGAACGATGGTGAACAAGTGATTTTAGAAAAAGTCGAGTTGGATACCCAAGGAAAAATCTTCAAAGGAATAATTCGGTAATCATGCGGAAATTAATCAACTTCTTTATCACACGACCGATTTGGGGAAATGCCTTTATCGTGCTCGTTTTGATTTTCGGTGTCATTACCATTGTGACCATGCAGCGATCCTTCTTCCCAGAATTGGATCCAAAAACAGTGGTCGTGAATGTGTTCTATCATGGTGCTTCTCCAACGGAAATGGAGGAAGGCGTAACGATCAAAATCGAACAAGCCATCAAAGGACTGGACGGAATTGACGAAATCAACTCTTCGTCTTCCGAAAATAGCGCCAGTGTTTCTATCAAAGCTTTTCAAGACACCGACATCGATGAATTGTTGAGCGATATTGAAAATACGGTAAATTCCATCAGCAGTTTTCCGCAAGGAGCTGAACGTCCCATTATTACGCGCATCAAATCGGGCGGAATGGGAAGTGTGGTGGCTTTTGTGGGAATCGCTGCAAAAAAAGACCAAATTGGTCAAACGGAATTGACCGATATCGCAACAAAAGTTGAACAAAGCTTACTGAATACCAAACTCATTACGGAGATAAAAAAGAACGGTTTCCCTGAAAAAGAAATCGCCATCAATGTGCGCGAAAATGATTTGCTTCGTTATGGAATTTCCTTGCAAGAAGTGAGTCTGGCCGTTTCTGCAAAAAACTTGGACATCACCGCTGGTATGATCCGTGGCGGTGTGCAGGAAATGAGCATTCGTTCCAACAGTCGTGGAACCACGGTAGAAGAAATCAACGACATCATCGTTCGCACCAGCCGAACTGGAGACAAAATCACCGTTGGAGAAATTGCCGATGTGCAAATTGGCTACAGCGAAGCGTCGCAAGAATCGGAGTACAACGGCAAACAAGCGGTTTCGTTTCAAATCGAAAAAACGGTTCAACAAGACATCGCGAAAATCACCACGGCGTTGCATGAATACCGCGACAAATTCAATGCGGAGAATCCCAACTACGAAATGGTGATGTATTTTGAGTTCAATGACATGCTCAATCAACGGATCGATTTGTTGACCCGAAACGGACTTCAAGGTTTGATTTTGGTGCTTATTTTCTTGGGCCTTTTCTTGAATTTAAAACTTTCCGCTTGGGTGGCATTTGGTATTCCTTTTTCCTTCTTGGGCATGTTTATCATTGGTTCAGTTTACGGCATGTCCATCAACATGATTTCTGTATTTGGAATGATTCTGGTGGTGGGTATTTTGGTGGACGATGGAATCGTCATTGCTGAAAATATCTATTCACATTTTGAAAAAGGCAAGAATGCTCGTCAGGCGGCGATTGATGGAACTATGGAAGTTTTGCCTTCTGTATTTTCATCCGTTATCACCACCATCATTGCTTTTTCTGTTTTGCTCTTTGTTGAAGGACTGGAAATGATGCGCGAAATGGCATTTGTGGGTATCGCTTGTTTGGTATTCAGCTTGTTTGAAGCATTTTTTATCCTTCCTGCTCACTTGGCACACAAGTCTATATTAGTGGAACCCGCAAAACCCAAATACACCGTTTTGCAAGGAATAATCCTTTTCTTGGGAGGAATTGTGGTTGTTTGGTTGGGTTCTATGGCTTTTGGCAGTTTAGAAACCTTGTCGATTGGCGCCGTTTTATTTCCTTTCGCTATTTTCATTGTGGGAGGAAAACTGTGTTTGGATGGATTCTCAAAATCTCCATTGGAAACGATCGTTCGTGGCAATGCCGACAAAGGAATTAAAATTGTACGCGACAATTTTTTTATGTTGGCAGTGGAAACTTTCATTGGTAAACGGGCAAAAATGTACCTGTTTACCTTCTTCATTCCGATGATTATTACCTTCATCACCTTTGGTTTCATGGGCAGTAAAACGATTGGATTTACGTTCTTTCCGAATATTCCACCCGACTTTTTCAACGTAGAAGTTGCTTTCAAACCGGGAGACAACAAAGTGAAAACGCAGGAATTCTTGAAATTTGCTTCCAAGGTCGTAACGGAAGAAAGTGAAAAATTAAGAAAACAAGACCACGATACCTTGATGCGTTATTACACGTCCAACTTAGGCGTTACCAGTAATTTGGGTCAAGCTGGAAATCACACCGGATCGTTGGCTGTTTTTTTGGACAATGAAAATTCCAAAACACCGGCAGATACTTTAATGAAACGTGTTTTGCGTCGCTTGGTGAATTCAGATCAAGGCAAGTTGGCACAAGAAATTTATGTCGGTGGTTTCAACCGTTTTGGTAAAGAAATTGAAATGGGATTGACCTCCACAGACGAAAAAAGTTTGTTGTTGGCCAAAGAAATGTTCAAGAAAGAAATGTCCAAAATGGGTGGCATTATCAACATCAAAGACAACATGCCTCCAGGACGTTTTGAAGTGTATTTGCAAATGCGACCGCAAGCGGAAATATATGGTATTACGAAAAATGAAGTTTTGACCCAAATTCGTCAAGGATTTTTTGGATCCGAAGCACAGCGTGTCATCATTGGAACCGACGAAGTAAAAGTCTGGGTTCGTTTCCCACAGGAAGACCGAAATAGTTTGTCAGATTTGGAAAACATGCGCATTCGCAATGTGGCTGGTTTGGCCATTCCGTTGAAAGAAATCTGTGACTTTGATTTGGGTCGCGCACCGGAAAACTTGAAACGTAGAAACGGACAACGCATCATTAAAATTGATGCAGAATGCACCGATCCAGACAAAGTAGCCGATATCAATGCGGACATTCGAAAAATCATCGTACCGAAAATTCAACAAGTTTTCCCTGACGTTCAATCCGTTTCTTTGGGACAATTTGAACGGAGTCAAAAAACAGGAAGTTCCATGGGAATTGTGGCCATTGTCGCCATCATTTTGATGTTTATCGTCATCATGTTGCACTTCAATAGTTTGAGCCAAGCTTTTTTAATTATGTTGGTGATTCCAGCTGGTTTGGCAGGAGCGATTTTGGGTCATGGTTTGGTGGGTATTCCGGTTTCCATTCTTTCCGTGTTTGGTATGATTGCCTTACTCGGGGTTTTGGTCAACGATGCCATCGTATTCTTGGACCGCTACAACGATTTGTTGATTGAAGGCTACAGCGTTCGTGAAGCGGTGTTGGAAGCAGCTGTTTCTCGTTTCCGACCTATTTTGCTAACTTCCTTGACAACCGTTGCAGGTTTGCTACCGATGATCTCTGAAAAAAGCATGCAAGCTCAATTCTTGATTCCAATGGCTACTTCCATCGCATTTGGGGTGTTGTTTGGAACTGTATTTATTTTGTTCTTTTATCCATCTGCGATCCTCTTCTGGAATGGCGCCGCAAAAACTAGAAAACGTTTTTGGACAGGCGAAAAAGTAGATGAATTGGACGTAGAACCCGTAATTCGATTTAAAAAACACAAACATGAATTGGAATCAGAGCATTAGTATTTTCTTCACGGTTGCCCTCGTAACGACTGGACTGCGCGCACAAGAAAATTTGAGTGCCCAACAAGCGGTATTCAACGCCTTGAAGAACAATTACGATATTTTAATCAGCGAAAAACAAATCGAAATTACCGAGCGAAACAATTCGTGGAGTGAAGCGGGGTTGTTTCCAACTGTATCGTTGCAAATTGCGCAAAACAATACCGTTCAAGACAATTCCAAAAACCCGTTCTCGTTTACGAAAGGGGTAATTTTAAGTCAAGGTTTGAGTCCGAGTTTGGTGGCAAATGTCAATTTGTTTAGCGGCTTTCAAGTGCGCATGAACAAACAACGTCTGGAGCAATTGGAAGAACAATCCAAAGGCAATTCTACTGTGGTGATTGAAGCGATGATTCAAGATGTTTTGAAAACGTATTACAGTGCCTTGTTGCAAAAAGAACGTCGAGACTTGTATGAAAATGTCATGCAGTTTTCTTCGCGGCGATTGAAATACAGCGAAATTAAAAACCAATACAGCGCCAACAATTCGTTGGAATTGCTGCAGTTAAAAAATCAGTATTTAACGGATAGCACGAATTTCTTGTTGCAAAACCTGTCGTATGAAAATTCGCTGCGCAATTTGCTTTTGTTGATGAACAACAGCGATGACAGTACCTTTTCCAAATTGCCGATTTTGACCGATAAATTGGACTTTTTACTGAGTGAAATTGATCCCGATCAAGTCCTGAAACAATTGATGGAAAACAATGCCAACTTGAAAAATCAATATTTGGCGCTGGAATTGCAAGAAACCAATGTGGATTTTCAGCGCTCGTTTTTGTATCCAACCTTGAGTTTGGCGATGAATGTTTCACCTTCCTACGGGCAATTCCGACAATTGAGCGGTGGTGATCCCAATGGTCCGCAATCGCTTTCTACCCAATCCCTTTCCTATGGCGGTAATTTTACTTTGCGCTACAATTTGTACAACAATTGGAAAGCCAAACGGGCTGTGGAAGTAGCAAAAATTCAAACAGAAATTGGCAGCATGAACGTGGATAAATTGAAAAATTCCTTGCGCATGAGCCTAACCAATCAATTGAATTTGTTTCAAATCCGCAAGAATTTGGTGAATGTTTCCAGTGAAAATTTAGGATACGCCACCAAAGCGTACGAATTGGCTCAAAAACGCTACGAATTGGGAACGGTGAATTCCATCGACTTGATTGTGTTCCAAACCAATTACCAAAATACTTTGATCCAACATTACGAAAATCTCTACAACCGACTGGATACCTATTTGGAAATCTACAAATTGAGCGGTAATTTGGGATTGGTGTATGGTGGGAAGTGATGAGAAGTTTCTTAGGTTTCTGCATTGAATTGGAAATTAGAGTTCCCGACACTTTTATCTGCGAATCCTGTTTTTTTCAATGACGTAATCTCCAGGATCGGTTTTTGGGGTTACATGGTTGCCTATCAAAATTTGGTCGTATGCTTTGTACCAAGCTTTGTATTTGTACGTTGGGTCTAGTTTATGGTTTTTACCAATCGTCTTGTTTTGAAGACAAACAATATCGGCTTCTACCTCGTCCAAAATGAAATTACGCAAGTAAACCAAATAATTGTCGTTTAAACCATCTATATCTATTGATGCTTGCATTTTTATATGTTCATAGGTTTGAGGGTCGCAATAAATGGCTTCAAATGGGGTAATGTTGAAATGATCTGATGATCTGCCAAGGTTTGGGTAGACGTAGGTGTTAGAATAAATAGTTGGGCTGAATCCAAAATCTTTATACATCAATCCATTTCCTTTCAAATCATAGAACAGGTTGTTGTTTTGCCATAGGTTGGGGTTGATAGCAAGGGCGGAGGTGGTGGGGAGGAAGTTCATGTGTTTGTTTCAATAATTCAATACAAAAGTATAATATTGATTTTCAGACAGACTAAAAAGAGAATCATGAAAGGTAGTTACACCACTTCTTGTTACTTCCCACTCGTATTTATAGCTACCAATAGGCAATTGGATAAAATTTCCTGCAAAATTATAACAACCGGTTTGGGTTTGAAAAATTCCTTGATCATCACCATTTAACCATTTCCTTTTATACGTAAAAGTATCTGAAGGACCTTGACAATTTACATTATGAATTTCTAAATTAAAATTAGCACACTCCGCATACTCAAATTGAAAATCCAGATTGGGTAGATCCTCTTTGCCAAAGGTGTACTGTATCGATTTATCATAACACATATTGGGAGGCTTAGAAGTCCCTACACTGTATGTCCTTCCAGTTTTAACTCTTACCGAAACATAGGCTTCTCCATTTGCATCTAAGGTACCTGTTTCTTCAAAAACTTTTTTTTCGCCGTTAAAACCTGATGATGTTGCCGTAATTCCGTAGGCTAAACCAGCGTAAGGCTCACCCGTTACTGTATTTATCGCCTTAATATGGACAGTTGCTTTTTTGCCACATGAGACCATAAATATTAGCACTATAATTAAAAACATCTTTTTCATACTATTTACATTAATTTTTAATTTCCTCTCGGTCGAGTGCATCCATCATAATAGATGAACGCATGAAAATCGCTACCACTTTGTGAATGAAATCCAGGTGAAAGTGTAATTGAATTGCCTGCATGAACATCTATTACCCCTGTTTTTTCTATGATGTAATCGCCAGGATCGGTTTTTGGGGTTACATGGTTGCCTATCAAAATTTGGTCGTATGCTTTGTACCACGCTTTGTATTTGTACGTTGGGTCTAGTTTGTGGTTTTTACCGATGGTTTTGTTTTGGAGGCAAACTATATCAGCTTCTACTTCATCCAAGATAAAATTGCGCGTATAAATCAAATAGTCATTGTCCAAATTATCATCATCCACAGATGCTTGCATTTTGATGTGTTCATAGGTTTGCGGGTCGCAAGGCATAGTTTCGAAAGGATTAATGATAAAATAGATTCATCAGCCTTTAGTATTCCAAAAGAAAGTAATAATGCTGATTTTCATTTATATAAAAAGTAGAATCATAATTTGAAGTTACTCCATTTTTTGTAACTTGCCAAGTGGCTATCCATGGGCCGTATGGAACAGGTTCGTCGATAAATTCAAAATCAAAACAACCTAGTTTTGTCATCTGGATAATCTTATAATTTGGATCCGTGTAACTTGGCTTCAAATTGAAAAATATTTTATCATTTGCGTCATAGCAGCTAATATTTTTTACTTTTAATTGTATATACCCACACTCCGCATACTCAAACTGAAAATCATTTTTTGTTTTGTCTTCCTTACCAAAAGAGAAGTTGATGTCTTTTACGTAACACGTGTTTGGAGGTTTCGTACAACCAACGTTGTAGGTACGATTGCCTCTCACGCGCAAAGTTACAAATGCTTCACCATTGGCATCCAAAGTTCCTTTATGGTCGTAAACTTTCTTTTCACCACCTATACCTGTGGTTGTGGCAGAAATACCATACGCCAATCCTGCATAGGGTTCACCAGTCACCGCATTAATCGCTTTTATGTGCAAAGTTCTTTTTTTGTTGCAAGCTGTTGCAAATAGAAAAATAAAGAGAAATACGATTGTTTTTTTCATAATTTCAAGTATTCAAAGCGTGAATATAACTTGGGTGCTTGAACGTTGATTTTCCATGGTTTTAGGTTTAGAAGGTTGTACTTTCGAAAGTACTAAATGGAGTTTGTTTTTCCAATTTTTTTTCTGGGGGAAAATCACAAATGGCAGGTTATAAAGGCCGAATCATTTCATGTAATTCAACTATTTTTTCGTTACAAAGTTTAAAAATACCCTTTCAAGGTAGCGCGTTTTTCTTTTAAACTGATCATTACTTCTTTTTGACGAATCATCAGGAAAATGTATTTCCACTTGTAGCCGATGTGTTTGAGGTAACGGAAGAAAAAGAAGGCAAACAGACCGCTCAGTGGCATGGAAATGAAATAAATCAGCCATTTCCAAAAAGTGAGTGGAATAAAAATATTGACCAATTCGATGTAGCCGTAATAGAAAAGTGGGTACAAAACCAAGCCCAGCAAAACGGCCAAGGGCGCATAATATTCGATGTCTTTGGTGAGTTTGGGGATGAGAAAATCGGTGAGTTTGTATTGCACAAAATTGTGCATCATGCCAAACAGCAGCAAGGGCAAACCAATGACCAAAAACACGGCAGAAAAAATCATTTGGCGAAAGAACATTCTGGAACGAAACCGGCGATCCAAGAAATCGGCGCGGATGTCCCATTTTTGGGTTTCCCATTCGATGTTTTCCACGAGCAAGCGAATTTCATCTATTTTCCAGGCTTCGGTTACTTTGTAATCGTCTAGTCGGTCACGGATTTTTTTCAAAAACGACATTTCGTCTTCCACATTTTCCATGCCTTCTTTGGTGTAGCGCGAGCGCAAAATAGCGGCCAATCGGTCCACCATTTTCTCTTCGTCTTTGTTGTCGGAATTCACCAACACTTGTTCCAATCGAATGCGAAACTGTTCCGTCAATTTACGCGCACCTTTGCCGGAATTTTCTTCGTACTCTTTGAGGTACTCTTTTACTTGAATCGGTTGCCCAACATTGACCAAAACGCCACTTCTAAATTTCTCCGCTTGCGAGTAATTCAAACCAATGGGCAGCACCGTCAATCCCAATTTTCCTTGGTTTCTGCGTTCTACTTCCAAAGCAATACGCGCTGTTCCTGATTTCAATTGACGCAAATGGCGTTCTTGAAAACTGGTGCCTTCTGGAAAAACTACCAAGGTTTTGCCTTTTTCGAGAATGTCATAGCAGGCTTGAAAACTATCTTGATTGGAAACACCATCGACTTTCCCTTCTCCTACTCGATTGATGGGAATCATGTTCAAAGAGCGAAGCAAGGTCATTTTCAGTTTTCCTTCAAACAAAGTCGCTTTCGCCATGTAATGAATCGGTTGCTGACACACGTTTCCAATCATCCATGCATCCATCAAAGTATTGGGATGATTCGCAATAATGATCAGCGGACCTTCTGTTTTCAGATTTGACTTGTTTTTGATGCGCACTTCTTTGTAATACAATCGAATGCCCAAGCCCACAATAAGTTTCAAAAATCGATACAGCATAATTGACACGAAAATACGGATTTTAGCACATTTTATCGTTGTGAATTTGGGCGCTCTGCTGATAAAGGATAAATTCGCGGAATGAAAGAATTTCCAATTGCGTATTTGAATAGCAACGATGGAAGCGGATTGTTGGCTTTTGGCGATGGTCCACGCATCAAAGCTCCAGCAGGACGGGCGCTACATGAACTTGAAGAATTTATTCAAGAGCATACCAATCAATACATTTTTGGTTATTTGGCCTACGATTTGAAAAATGAATTGGAAAATGTTTCGTCCGACAATACCGACAACAAGAATTTCCCCGATTTATTTTTCTGGGTCCCCAAATACGTGGTGAAAATGGCCAGCGAACATTTTGACTTTCTTCAAGGGGAGAAAACGACGGAAAGTTTTGAATTCCTTGAATATTTCTTGGAAGAGGAAACCGACCAAAATTTTCATGCCTACCAACTCGATTTTCAAGCCGTTACACCCAAGGAAAAATATTTGGCCAACGTCAATAAAATCAAGGAACGAATCCAAAATGGTGATGCTTACGAAGTAAACTATTGCCAAGAATTTGTGGTGAAAGACATCGAATTTGATTTTTCATTGGATGCCTATTTCAAATTGAACAACATTACCAAAGCGCCTTTCTCAAGTTATTTTCAATTTGATGATTATACGATTTTCTGCGGTTCGCCCGAACGATTTATTCAACGAAAAGGAACCAAATTGTTGTCGCAACCGATCAAAGGAACGGCTCCGCGAAATGCAGATCCAAAGAAAGACGAAGCCTTGAAAAAATCTTTGCTCAACGACCCAAAAGAACGCGCGGAAAACGTGATGATTGTCGATTTGGTTCGCAATGATTTATCGAAAATTGCGGAAAAGAACAGCGTGCAAGTCGATGAGTTGTTTGGTATTTATAGTTTCGAGACAGTACACCAAATGATTTCGACGGTAAGTTGTGAAATCAGCGAAAAAACGTCCTTTGTGGAAATTATTCGTGCCATGTTCCCGATGGGTTCCATGACCGGTGCGCCCAAAGTGAGCGCGATGAACATTATCGAAGAATTGGAAGACTTCAAACGCGGCATATACTCGGGTTCCATCGGCTACATTTGTCCCAACGGCGATTTCGATTTCAACGTAACCATTCGTTCCCTTTTTTATGACAAATTCAGCAAAACACTTACCTGCGACGTCGGTGGTGCCATCACGATTCAATCCGATGCCGAAAGTGAATACGAGGAATGTTTGACGAAAGTAAAACGCATTTTGGACGGAATGAATGAGTAATCTTTCCATTCATATTTCCCCCGATTTTATCCCAAATTCTGATCAGAAAATCTTTTTGGCCATCAGCGGTGGCATGGATTCCGTTGTCTTGCTGCATCTCTTGGTAGAAGCAAAATTGCATGTTCATTTGTTGCACGTGAATTATCATTTGCGGGGAGAAGATTCCATTGCCGATGAAAAATTGGTGCGCAAATTGGCGGAGCAAAATAAGATTCCCTTGGATGTACTCGACTTCCCCATGAAAGCACATTTGGCAGCACAAGGTGGAAATTTGCAAAACGAAGCACGGAAAATTCGCTATTCGTTTTTTCACGAAAAACTTGCGAAAGAACCCAATTCTCTCCTCTTTACCGCCCATCATTTCGACGATCAAATGGAAACATTTTTCATGCATTTGAGTCGGAAATCAGGACTGGTTGGTCTGAGCTGTATGGCCGAAAAAAATGGCTCACACTGGCGACCTCTCTTGTCATTCACCAAACCACAACTGTTGGCATTTGCGCTTGAAAACCAGCTTGAATGGCGAGAAGATGTGAGCAACCAAGACAACAAATACTTGCGTAATTTGTGGCGAAACGAGTGGTTACCCCTGTTGAAAAACGAAATTCCTAGTCTTGAAGAAAGTGTTGCGTTACTCATTCTAACCTTTCAAACAGAGCGAGCGGCATTGGAAAATCAGTTTTTGCCAAAAGCTGCTGAAATTCAAGAAAAACATCGCTGGGATTTTGCTGATTTTGACACTTGTTCCGAAGAAGGAAAATACCTCATTACCAAAGCCATGGGTTGGCGGTTTTCAGAATTGGAACGGTTGAACGAACTCAGGTTGGCCGGAAAATCAAAATTCCTAGAAATTCAGCGTTTGGAGCTCGAAATTTGGAACAATGACGATCATTTTTCATTTGAAATCGCCGGGAAACTTATCCTTCCTACTTTTCTTACTAAATCGATTTCAAGTTTGCCTAGGTCTTTTTCAAAAAACGAATATTTTGCCGATCCGCTTAAAATCAAAGGGACATTAAAAATGCGCTTTTGGCGTGAAGGCGATCGCATTGCTTCACTTGGCATGCGCGGAACGCAACTTATTTCGGACATCATCAAAGACGCGAAAGTGCCTTCCTCTGAAAAGAAAAAAGTGCTCGTGCTAGAGGATGAAGAAAAGATTTTGTGGTGTGTAGGCTTGAAAATTGGCCGATTGGGAATGGCAGATGGTGGAAGTTTGGAAATCTGGCGGATTACGGTGGAGGGCTCACCTACAAAACGTTGAATTTTAATTTAAATAAAACTTCGTTCGTAAATTTGGGAATTCCCAAATTCCCAAAGCTTTTGCTTGCGAAAGTTCAAAATCCCCAAATTATAAACGGGAAGACAAATGACAGATAAAACCTTTATTCAATTAAAAAGAATTTGTATTTCTTGAAATTTGTAACGATTTGATTTTTAGACCTAGTTCGTAAATTTGGGAATTCCCAAATTAGCAAATTAGCAAAGCTTCTGCCTGCGAAGGTCTCAAATCCCCAAATTTTAAACAGGTATGCAATTAACAAACAAAACCATCATTCGTTTAAAAAAAAATTGCATTACTCAAAATCGTAACAAGCTGATTTTCAATTGTCGTTCGTAAATTTGGGAATTAGCTAGATTCTAATCCTATTCGCGAGTTGAAATCGCCTCAGGAAAGAGAAAGTTGATAAATGCAGACATTGGTGGGCACCTTGAGGAAGCCGGAGCGTGTGGTAGCGATAGCGAGCATGCGCAGGATCGCCGATAAGGTCGCCAATGACAATTTTATCAGCTTTGGCTTTCCGTAGCGGGAGTTTTTTCTTTTTGCTTCTTTTTTCTTTTTCACGGCGAAAAAGAAAAAGAAGGGAGCGTGTTAATCGTAGCGCAGTTTATAGGTAATCCACAAATTTTTGACTTGATTCTTTTTTTTAGTTCCACAGAAATATAACTCCCCTCAAAACCGAAATAATCCAAAATCCTTCCAGTCTCCAAAACCACAAAAATCACTACTTTTAAACCATGCAAATTCCATTTCCCTCATCGTTTGAAAAACGGGTACGTGAAGATTCCTTTTTAGGGGAAAAATTGTTAACGGCTTTGAATACCGAAGCGCCAACGACGATTCGCAAGAATCCTTTCAAACCCACTACGGCTTTTCAAAACGAAGAATCCATTGCTTGGTGCGAAAATGCGTTTCGTTTAACTGAACGGCCGTCTTTTACGATGGATCCGCTTTTTCATGCAGGCACCTATTATCCGCAAGAGGCAGGTTCGATGGTTTTGGACAGTGTTTTAAAAAGTCTTGATCTTCCCGAAAACCCGTTTGTATTGGATTTGTGCGCTGCACCCGGCGGAAAAAGCACCTTGATTGCCTCCTTTTTGCAAAATGAAGGATTACTTGTCGCCAACGAAGTCATTACAGCACGAGCGAGAATTTTACACGAAAATTTAACGAAATGGGGCGTCGACAATGTGGTTGTCACCAACAATGATCCAAAAGATTTTGACCGTTTGCCGCACTTTTTTGATGTAATGCTGGTCGACGCGCCTTGTTCGGGTGAAGGTATGTTTCGCAAAACGCCGCATGCCCGAGAAGAGTGGTCGGAAGACAATGTGAATCTATGCTGCGCGCGACAAAAGCGAATCGTTCACGATGTGTGGGAAACCCTAAAACCGGGAGGATTTTTGATTTATAGTACGTGTACGTTCAATGCCGACGAGAACGAAAACAACGTGCAATGGATGTTGGATACATTGGACATCGAAAAAGTGGTGGAAATGCCCATTTTAGGCTTGCAACGCGACCGAGAAAAGCTGGGCTACTATTGCTTTCCGCATACGGTAAACACAGAAGGCTATTATTTCGCCGTTTTGCAAAAAGCATTCGATTCTGTGCAAAAAACAAAACTCATTTCCAGCAAGGATTTCACCAAATCCAAAGAAAAATTAGGGCTGGAAAATTGGTTGGATTTGTCTGGGAAGGAAGTTTATACATGGCGTGAAAAGTTCTTTGTGTTGCCTGAAAAATTTGCCGATCCCATGGTGCATTTGCAGCAACAGTTGCGCATTGTGAAAATCGGTTGCGAAGTCGGCGAAAATGCTCGAAAAGGTTTGATTCCTACTCCCGATTTAGCCTTGCATGCGCAATTGAAATCGAGTGTTCAAAAAATAGAATTGACCCGCGAACAAGCCTTGCTGTATTTGAAAAATGAAACGTTTCCGCTTCCCGGTCCGCAAGGATTGACGATTGTCACCTTCGAATCCATTCCCTTGGGGTTTATAAAAAACTTGGGCAATCGTTTCAATAATTTGTGGAACAAAGATTGGCGAATTCGCAATCAGATTAGTTGATTAAAGCAATCGATCAAAGCTTCGTTTCAACATCATCGGCGTGGTAATCGTGGTTAAAATTCCCATAATTACGAGAATGGAAAATATTTCCAAGGTGATCAATTCTGCCTTGTAGGCAATATTGGCAATCACCAATTCCATAATTCCTCTTGCATTTAAACCAACGCCAATCGTCAAGGATTTTCTTCCACCCAATCCTGCAATACTTCCACCAATGTATCCTCCCAAAATTTTGGACAAATAAGAGACCAGCACGATTGTAATCATCAAACCGTAATTAGAAATAGAACCCAAATTAAATTCGAGTCCAATTCCAGCGAAAAAGATGGGCGCTAAAAAACCCATGGCCAAACTGCTGGTGGTTTTTTCAATGGTTTTCAAATTTTCCTTCCCAATGACGGAGTCGCTGATGATCATGGACGCGAAAAATGCACCAATAATAAAATGAAAACCGAGCGATTCAGTAATTGTTGAAAACAACAATACAAAGGCAAAAAACAAAGCGAAAAGCGGCTCTTTTCCTTTTAAAAAATGAAGCAATTTGTCCAATGAAACCTCAAAATAGTTGCCCTTGTTGGTGACTTTTCGAATGAAATAATAGGCCAGACTCAAAAAAGTAATAAAAACAAAAAGCTTCAATAAGGAGATCGACGTAACTTTTGCAATGGACCAAATCGACATGTCTGTATCTTGCAAATTGAGTAATACGCCTAAAATTGTCAGTGCCAACACATCATCAAAAATGGCGACGGAAATTATTTTTTGACCAATTTCTGAATTCAATTTTCCCAAATCCATTAAAATCCGAATGCTAACGGGTAAGGCCGTAATGGCAACGCACAAGCCAATAAAGGCGGTCGTCATCACCGCTTGTCCATAAAAATAACCCACCGCAAAACCACTTAAAATGGGAAGGAAAAAGGCCAATATAGAAATGACAATGTTTTTGCCACGCAGCGATTTTAAAATATCTTCAATGTTAATTTCCAAACCAGCCAGAATAACCAAAAGGAAAATTCCCAATTCAGAAATTACTTTGATGTCCTCAGTGCGATGAATGAAATTAAACAAGCTTGGCCCCAAAATAATTCCCGCAAGAATCTCCCCAATCATCGCCGGTTGTTTCATGCGTTCAAATAGTTCACCTAAAAAACGGGCGGAAACAAGTAAAATTAAAAGATTGGTAAAAAAAGGCAATTGAAAAGACGCGATTTCCATGACAATAATCTGCTAAATTCTTCTTTAAAAAAGAAAGATTATGAGATGAAAATAGCCGTAACGATGTCAGCAATTTAATTTCTTAATCCGAATCAAAATTAGAGTAAAAAATGCCATGAAATTCGAATTGATAAAAATAAATTTTACGATCAAAAAAGTAACAAAAGTTCAGTTTTAACAAGGGGTTTAGCGCTATTCTTTCCCACTAAAATAATCATCCAAAACCTCAAAAATTTCCGGATGCCGCTCCTTTAATTTCTCTGGTTTTTCGCGGTAATATTCGGTTAAAACAGCAAAAAATTCCGCTTCATTTGTCAGTGCGTAGGGATTGATATCACTTTTCCCTTTCTGGATGTCTTTCATTTCTTTGGCAATCACGTTTGCCCAAACTTTTCGGGTAATTTTGTCCATTCCAGCTGGAAAGCCATCAATGGATCCATCGACTTTGTCTAACAAATGAGCAAACTCGTGCACGCCCACATTGTGACCGTCGTTGTGATTTGAAAAACCCATTTTCAAGGCGGTTAATGAAAGAATCATGGTATTGTTCATCATGCCACCGTGGTGTACTTCTCCTTGAATGTATCCGGCTTGACCAATTACTTTTTTGTCGGTATAATTGTTCGGGTAAACCAGGACTTCGCGCAATTTACCGTAATTCCAGAAAGGCAAACCCCAAAAGGCAAAAACAGCCGAACTGGCAACATACAAACAGGTTTCTTTGTCGGGTGTCTCTTTGTCTATTTCGGTAACCGCTACATCTGAGAGAAATAATCCTATTCTATCTTCGAAAACTTTGCGGTCTGATTTACTCAATTCTTTGTAAAATGGAATATGTCGTTCTAACCAAAAACGATCATTTAGATTCAGCGCTACGCGTGCATTTCTGGCATTCAACCGAATGGTTTGTTTGCGCCAAATCCACAAAGCGATGGAAACGCCCGCAACTGTAATAAACCCAACGAATTTCGCTGAGGCGACATTTCCACTTTTCACCAACAAAGGAACGCAGATGAGCAAGATGAAAAATAATACTATCCAGGGTAAAAATCGTTTTTTCATAGGTTGAAATTAGTAAAATTGGGACACAAAAAAGGCCTTCCGAAGAAAGCCAAATGTTATTAAAATATAGTGGTTATTCTTTAACCCATTTATCACTTCTCATTTCACCAAGAACATTCACAACTTTCGTGCGCGCATAATCTTCTGCCGCCATAATCATTTGTTCTCTGGTGTCCCGTCTTACTAAAACGCCCGAACTACCTTGGTTTTTTACTTCAATGTAAAATCCATCTCTTAGTTTCGCTGGCTTTGTTGCTGGTCTACCCATTTCTTATTTTAAAATTCTAAATTATTACTATTTGAGTCCCTAAAGATAAGAACTAAAACCCTGATTTCCTTAGAAATTAAGCTTTATTATGAAAAAACATATACACAAGAAGGCTGGTTTATTAACTTTTTGAAGTTAGATTTCTGCTGCTAAATAGACTGCTTTTACGCCGTCAAATTGCATTTCGACTAAACCCCAACAGACGAAAAGTGCCAACCAATGATCCACTTTTTTCATGGGCAAATTTGACTTTCTGTACAATTGACTTAAAGTGATTGCGTCGGCTTGATTGAAGAGTTGCAGCAAGGTTAATTCCTCATCTCCAAAGGTTTCTGGACGCGCAGTTTTCCGCTCTTGGTGTTGCCAAACTTTAAAAAGTATCTTATTGACCAGGGCTGTATTGTCTTCTTTCCGGAAATACGATTTCCATTTCCCATCTTCGTCCAACGCGCGAAAAGGTCGTTTTGGATTGCCTTCCACGATGACTTCCAACACCATTCGGAATCCTTCTTGATGCACTTGACTTTGGAATTCCATTGGCGGCTGACAATAGAGTTGTACGGCGCCTTCTATCATGTGAAATTCTTCCTCTGGATTGCATCCCACAATTTTGCCGTTGTCTTTTACGCCTATCAACAATCGACCACCATCTGTATTGGCAAATGCCACCAACGTTCGCGCAATCTTTTTTTGATCGTCAATGGCGAATTTGAAATCTTGGGTTTGGTTTTCGCCCAAGGCAATGTATTTAGCAAGAATTGACATGGAAAATAAATGACTATTTTTTCTTGTTTAAAATTGGCAAAATTGGTTCACCAGTGGTGCAGGCTGGTTTTTGCAAATTCAAAATATGCGTCAAGGTTGGTACAATATCGGTTATCTCTACTCGTTCAAAAATCTCCTGTTTTGGGATGTTTTTGCCATACCACAACAAAGGAACATGGGTGTCATAATTGTAAGGCGAACCATGGCTGGTACCTTTTCTTGAGCTTTCTGAATCGGCTGATTTTGGCAAATAACCCGGCGCCAACATGAACAAAACGTTTCCACTGCGAATTGGATCAAAACCGTTTTTTACCATTTCAGCAAATTGGTCGCCCGCACTTGCTCGGCTCAAATCTTCCGACGTGAAAACATATTTTACACCTTCCCACTTGCGCACTTCTTTTGCGATAAAATTTTCAATCACAGACTTGTCCGCTTCCATAAAATCAATCAACTCTTCGTTGAGATAAATGTTGTTATTTTCTTCGATTGCGATGAAATCAGCCCCGAATTTCACTTTCACGGCTTCTTGCAATTCGAGCATGTTTTCTTTCAAAAAAGCATAACCGCCCGGCAAATGATGATCTGTCAACCATTCTGGAACCGGAACGACGGCGTGATCTGCTGTTAAAAAGACGACTGCATTTTTACCGACTTGTTGTTTGATTGCTTCCAACAACCGCTGTATTTCCAAATCCAAACGCAAATACATGTCTTCCATTTCCACACTGTACGGACCAAAAGCGTGACCTGCAATATCCGGCGTGGAGTAACTAATGCACAAGAAATCGCTGGCTTCTCCTTTGCCTAAATTTTCATTTACCAAAGCGGTCAGGGCAAAATCAGTCAAATACGTATTCGCCCACGGCGTAATGGTAAACAAATTGAATTGGGATTTTTCCGTCGCAATCGCATTGAAATTATAAGGAAAAGTCGCTGAAGTTTTGTTTGGCAACACCACCTCGTATCGTGTATCATCTGGTCCACTGGCGGAATAGGTTTCAATTGGATACAAGGTATTCCAGGTATTTCCCATCACGGATTTTGGATATTCTTTCTGGTTAAATTGGTCAACGTAGGCAGGCAATTGTTTTTTGTAAAAATCGCTGGTGATGAATTTTCCCGTCGCATAATCGTACCAATACGAACCATCGCTCATGTGTCCGCCTGGTAAAACGGCGCTTCGGTCCTTGATGGAAACGGAAATCACTTTCGATTTTGCATACGTCACTTTCAATTGATCGGTAATGGTCATGCAATTCAGGTTTCTCGGTGAGCGCAACCCATCATTCGACTCCGTTCCAACAGAATTTACAGATGAATCCGTCACACAATTTACGGCAGATTGCTGATCGCGGTCGTACCAATCGTTGCCGACAATTCCATGTTGATTGGGCGTTGTTCCGGTATAAATGGAAGCGTGTCCCGGACCTGTAAATGTCGGTACGTAATTGTATTGTGTATTCCGACAATTCGTTCCTTCGTTCATCAATTTCAGAAATCCGCCTTTGGAAAAACGATCTTGAAACCGGTACAAATAATCGTACACCATTTGGTCGACAACGATTCCAACCACCAATTTGGGAGCAGATTTGCTTTGGCTGAAAAGAGTTCCTGAAAATAAAATAAGCGCTAGAAATAAGAGTATGCTTCGCATTGAGAAAGTTTTTTCGTTAAAGTTACAGGAAAAAAGTTGCAAGTTGCAAGTTCTTGGCTTCGCCAATTCAAAGTTACAAGTTCTGGACGCTTATTGTTTGGATTTCTTCAAGGAAAAGTTGCAAGTTCTTGGCTTTGCCAATTCAAAGTTGCAAGTTCTGGACGCTTAACTTTGCTTCGCAAATAATTTGCCCTGTGATTTTTCGAAGAAAAAACAGCAAAAATAAGCACACAGAACTTGAAGAGTCGCAAAGCGAATCAACTTGCAACTCGCAACTTCTTCACTTACAACTTCTTCAATCCCACCCGTTTTCTAGCCACATCAATTTCCATCACTTTTACTTCCACATGTTCGTGCAACGCAATCATGGTGGATGGATCTTCGACATACGAATCTGACAATTGAGATTTGTGAATCAAACCATTTTCTTTGATGCCGATGTTTACGAAAGCACCAAAAGCTGTAACGTTCGTAACTATTCCTGGCAAAATCATGCCTTCCACCAAATCTTCAATTTTGGAAATTCGGTTGTCGAAACTCAGAACTTTGGCTTGTTTTCTTGGATCACGGCCCGGTTTTTTCAATTCCGAAACGATGTCTTCAAAAGTAAATCCGTCGATTTCTGTAAAATCGGTTTTGTTTAAGCCTTGCAAGACTTTTTCATTGCCGATCAATTCCGCCAAAGTCATATTCGCTTTTTTCGCAATTTTCTCGGCTACCGCATAACTTTCTGGGTGAACGGCGCTATTGTCCAAAGGATGTTCTCCTTCTCGAACGCGCAAAAATCCAGCGGCTTGTTCGAAAGCTTTATCGCCCATTCGAGGCACTTCCTTCAACGATTTACGAGATTTGAAAGCACCATTTTCGGTTCTGTATTTTACGATATTATCCGCCAAAGTAGGTCCCAATCCAGAAACATATTGCAACAAATAGGTCGAAGCTGTGTTGACATCTACGCCTACTCCATTCACGCAGGAAATCACCACATCGTCCAAGGCCGTTTTCAACCAGGTTTGATTTACTTCGTGTTGGTACGAACCTACGCCCAAGGATTTGGGATCAATTTTCACCAATTCCGCTAGAGGATCCATCAAACGTCGACCGATAGAAACCGCACCACGAACTGTGACATCGTAATCTGGAAATTCTTTTCGTGCTATCGGACTGGCGGAATAAATCGATGCGCCATCTTCACGCACCACAAATACTTGCAATTCGCGGTCGAAACGAATGCCTTGCACAAATTTCTCTGTTTCTCGGCCAGCCGTTGCGTCACCAATGGCAATGGCTTCCACTTTGTAGGCTTGCACCAATTGGGCAATTTTACTTTGTGCTGTACCAAATTCTTTTTGCGGTGGATGCGGGTAAATCGTAGCATTCGTTAAAAGCGTTCCCGATTCGTCCACCACTACGACTTTGCAACCCGTTCTAAATCCTGGATCAATCGCCAAAATTCGTTTGTTGCCCAATGGCGGTGCCAACAACAATTGGCGCAAATTACCCGTAAATATTTTCAACGCTTCTTTGTCGGCTTTTTCTTTTGCTTCCGACATGATTTCGTTTTCAATCGAGGAACTCAACAAACGCTGATACGCTTCTTTGCATGCTTTCGCGACTTGTGTTGCGCACTCATCTTGACCTTTCACGAAAAACCGTTCGATCATGTCAATACAATCTTCTGATTCCACATTGATTTTTACTTTCAACAAACCTTCTTTGTCCGCGCGTGAAATTGCTAAAAAACGATGCGAAGCACAACGGTACAAGGGTTCCGAGAAGTCGAAATAATCTTTGTAGGTCTGAGCTTCCTCCTCTTTTCCTTTCACCAATTTACTTTGAATCATTCCTTTTCTGCGGTAATGATTTCGCAAGCGATCGCGCAAGGAAGCATTTTCATTGATCCATTCGGCAATAATGTCGCGCGCTCCTTCCAACGCCATGTCTTCATCAATTACATCGCCTTTCACAAATCGATCGGCCATTTGATACGGATCTCCGCCGCGTTGTGACATAATCATCCGCGCCAAAGGTTCCAATCCCAATTTCTTGGCTTTGTCGCCTTTTGTTTGACGTTTTTGTTTGTAGGGCAAATACAAATCTTCCAAAGCTTGGACCACGAAACAATTTTCAATTTTTTGTTTCAAGACATCGTCCAATTTCCCTTGTTCATCAATGGCATGGAGAATCGTTTTTTGTCGTGCACAAATTTCATCGTAGGATTTCAAAGCATCCCGAATCTGTCCCACCACAACTTCGTCCAAACCGCCGGTCATTTCTTTCCGGTATCTCGAAATAAAAGGAATCGTGGCACCTTCTTTTAAAAGTGCGGTTGTATTTTGAATCGCTTTGTCGCTTGCGGAAACTTCGTTTTTGACAAATTCTAATTGCGTCATTTCTTTCAATTTTTGGGAAGCCAAAATTAACGTTCGCCCACAAAAAATCAAGCAAAAGTGGAAATGGTTCGCTTTTTGTTTGTAACTTTTCTTTCAATTTAAAAAAAAGAACGATGATATTTAAACAGTCTTTGCCTTATTTGTTGATTTTATTTGCCTTGGCTATTCCGAGTCAAGAACCTTTTATTCAGACTGGTAAGGCTTCCTTTTACGCCGACAAATTTCACAATCGACACACAACTTCCGGTGAGAAATACGATAAAAATGCCTACACCGCTGCGCACAAAACTTTGCCTTTTGGCACGATTCTTTTGGTCACCAATCTAAAAAATGATTCCACTGTTTTGGTCAAAATAAATGATCGACTGGGCTCAAAAAAACGAATCATAGATTTGTCAAAAGCGGCCGCGATGCAATTGAATTTTATTCGAGACGGCATTGCGAATGTGCGCATAGAAGAAGTTTTACCCGAACCCAAAATAATTGAGTCCAACACGTCAATGATGATTCCAACGGTAGAAGCCCCCTTAGAAATGACTGAAAATGTATTGATGGGAAAAGACCTAATGGACCAAAATTGCATTCACTGCCATAAACTTCATGCAGTAAACGATTTTTCACAGGCGAAATGGGCTAAAGTCTTGCCAAACATGGCCAAAAAAGCCAATATAACTCCTGAAGCAGAGGAGAAAATAAATGCTTACGTTCAATGGAAATTGCAAAATTAACATGAACGAAAAAGTTTGAATTGATTTAAAATTGTACATTTAAAACTTGAATAAAACGTTCCTCTAAACTAATAATATATGCAAATTTTCATTTTTGTTTTTTCATTTTTATTTCAGACAAACCCGCAGGTAAGTCCACTCACAACCGAGCCTTCCAACGATGCCAATCAAGGTAAGTCAATTTATGAAAAAAAATGCCAACGTTGTCACGACTTAAAGAATATCAACGATTACAGCCTCCAACAATGGGATGTGATTTTGCCGAAAATGTCTAAAAAAGCAATGATGGGCAAGAAAAAACGCAACAAAGTATATTCCTACATTCAGTGGAAATTGGCCAACTAAATGGTGAAAAACACGTTGCTTTCGGGCTTAAAAGTAGTGGATGCTTCAACCGTTTTGGCCGGTCCATCGGTAGGAACTTATTTTGCGGAATTGGGCGCAGATGTAATCAAAATCGAACATCCAACCATGGGTGATGTAACCCGAACATGGAAGTTACCTTCTGAGGATGCCGACAGCCCTGTTTCTAATTATTTCTCTTCTGTCAACTTCGGAAAGACCTATTTGACGTTGGATTTGAAAGTCGAAGAGGATCGAAGCCAATTTTTAAAATCCCTATCAGATGCCGACATTTTGTTGAGCAATTTCAAACACGGTGATGCCGAGAAATTCCATCTTACGGATGAAATAGTACACCGCATCAATCCAAAATTAATTCACGGAAAAATCAATGGCTTTGGAGAAGACAGTGACCGTGTTGCCTATGATTTGATTCTGCAAGCCGAAACAGGTTTCATGTCGATGAATGGGCAAAGTGATGGCCCACCAACCAAAATGCCGGTGGCTTTGATCGACGTTTTGGCCGCCCATCACCTCAAAGAAGCGATTCTGTTGGCTTTGTACCAACGAGAGAAAACGCAAAAAGGCGTTACCGTTTCTGTTTCACTTTATGGCGCGGCCGTTTCCAGTTTGATGAACCAAGCATCCAATTATTTGATGAGCAACTCCATTCCGAAACGAATCGGTAGTTTGCACCCCAACATTGCTCCTTACGGCGAAATTTTCAGAACGAAAGACCAGGCGGATATTTGTTTTGCCATTGGTTCCGACAAACATTTTGGCTTGTTGTGTGCATTTTTAAATCTAGCTGAATTATCAGTCGATGAAAAATATGCTTCCAATTCGAATCGGGTGAAAAACCGGATTGAATTGGCGGAAATGATTCAAGCAAAAGTGGCTGATTTTGATGCCGCGACAATATTAGCACACATGGAAGAACACAATGTGCCTTGTGGGAAAATCAAAAATTTACACGAAGTTTTTGAAGAATCGAGTGCAAAAAACCTCATCCTTTCAGAGGAAATAGAAGGAAAAATGACCCAACGAGTGCAATCCGCAATTTTCCAATGGACTTAAAAATCAGAACCCCAGAAAACGAAGAAGAGTGGGAAGATTACTATGATCTTCGGTACCGCATTTTGCGTGAACCCCTGAATCAGCCGCGAGGTTCTGAACGAAACGAAGGCGATGAAACCGGGATTCATTTTGCTTTGTATGTCGAAGGACAATTGAAAGCCATTGCGCGTTTGGATGAACATGCATTGGATACCGCTCAAACTCGTTTTGTTGCAGTGGAAACCGAGGAACAAGGAAAAGGCTACGGAAAATTGATCATGTATGCCGTTGAACAAGAAGCAAGCGATAAAGAATACGCCAAAATGATTCTCCACGCCCGCGATTACGCCATGGATTTTTACTTGAATTTAGGGTATGAATTGGTGGAACCGTCCTACAAATTGTTCGATGTATTACAGCATTTTTTGATGGAGAAGGAACTTTGAAAAAAAAGTTGCAAGTTGCAAGTTCTTGGCTTCGCTAATTCAAAGTTGCAAGTTCTGTATGCTTAAAGTTTCTGGAGAAAGTTACAAGTTTCGAGTTCTTGGCTTCGCCAATTCAAAGTGGCAAGTTCTGTGCGCTTAAAGTTTCTGGAAAAAGTTGCAAGTGGCGAGTTCTTGGCTTCGCCAATTCAAAGTGGCAAGTTCTGTACGCTTAACTTTGCTTCGTAACCTATTTGCTAAGTGACTTTTCAAAGAAAAGAACGACAACGCTGAGCGTACAGAACTTGCAACTTGAAGAGCCGCAACGCGGATCAACTTGCAACTTGCAACTTCCTTATTTCGATTTTCTAACCTGAGCTTCCACCCGCTTCACAATCATTTGAAACAACAATTTCGCTTCTTTTTCTGGGAGTTTTTTTCCGAAACGAATGATTTTTCCTTTGTATTCGAATTCCAAACGTTCGCCTCCGTTTACCCACGGTGAATTTTCCCAAGCCGTTTGCATGGAGTTCTCTTTCGGGATGTGAATTTGCATTTTGCCGATGTTTTCATGGAAATACTCTTTTGCTTTTCCATATTTACCGGTAGCTGTTTTGATAATCAATCCAACTTCGTTGATTTTCAGCATTTCTTTTCCGTAGAGCAACCACAAAAGCGACCGACCCACGCGCTGCGCATAATACGCCCAAAACGCCATGAAAATCCAAATAATGATTTGTTCTTGGTTGGTTAATTTCAAGGTGAAATAAGCCCAAACCATGATGGCGCCAATGGCCAACCACATGGCGACCCACGCACCCATCAAACCGGTTACCCACGCTTTTCTTTCTGGGTAAATAATAAACGTTGCTTTGTTTTTGTCCTCGTCAAAACTGATTCGTTCGCCTATCCATTTCATGCTACGAAATTACAGTTATTCTGATAAAAAGAAAACCGCCACAGCAAGCTATGACGGTTTCTTTGAAAATGTTTTTTCTAATTCTTATTGAATCACCAATCTGCGGGTGATTTTATCACTCTATTGAACGGTGCAGTTATCTCAATACGACCAGTTTCTGTGCAACCGTTTCTTCAGCCACCAACTTTCCTTTGAAATGACAAATCAACTGATAAACTCCTGCAGGAAATTCGAATCCAATCTGCCATTGATCATCCGGATTTTCACTTCTGAAAACGATTTGTCCCCAGCGATTGTAGACTTTTAATTCATAATTTTCCAATTCACAAAAATAGGAAGCCTGCAAGAAGTCATTCAATCCATCACCATTCGCCGTAATTGCGTCCGGAAAATACATGGTGCACGGACATTCTTCTATTTTCACCTCAATGGTTCTCCAGAAACTGCCACATTGATTCTCCGCCGTTAAAGTGTAGAATCCCGTTTCTTCAAAAACTCTTGGTGATTTTTGAAATCCATCATTCCATGAATATTCCCAATCAAAATTACTTGGACCAAATTTGCTATCGTTATATTTACAGAGCGTTGTATCTTCTTGCAGGTCAAAATAAGGCGGTGCAATTACAGAGATTGTCTGTTTGAATCGATCACTTTCGCACGTATTTACCGTTTGACTAATCCAAGTTTCAAAGGTATCAACAGAAGATGTAAGAAAAATTGGCGCTACAGACGAACCGTTACCTGCAGATGGATCAGCGAACCATTGCAAATTTTGACCCACTGCAGTGGGTAGATAACTCGGCGAATTCAAGCATACTATTGTATCTGAAAAATCAGGTCGCCCCGGTTTTGCTTCAGTAACAACTACAATTGTATCATACAAACTACCGCAAGCATAATCTGCTTCAAGTGAATAAACTCCAGGAGAATTTACCGTTATTTGAGGAGTGTTTTCTCCATTCGACCATTGGTAACTACCCAGATTTACATAATTGGGCGCAACCAAAAATTGAAAAGAGCCATCTACACACACCAACGTGTCGTTGCCCAGTTCAAGCGTTAAAGGTGGCTGCAAAGAAACCACAATGGAGTCATTGCACAAACTGCATTCGTTATTTACATTGACGGAATAAACACCTGGTTGGGTTACTTGAATGCTCTGCGTAGTATCGCCTGTATTCCAAATATATTGATCAAAACCGCTTGCTGCGGTCAAAGTGAAATTTACCGAAGTGCCACAAATTGTGGTGTCAGGACCTAAGCTGGCCGTTGGGCTGGTGTAATTTGTGCTGCCTAATGGAACAAGGCTGATATCGTCAATACCGATAGTGCATGGAGGTAAAATTTTAGTTGGATCCAATGCCGGTGGCCCATTAAATAGAACAAATTCTGAGTAATAATCGAAATTACCCATTGTCATATACCTTTCCCCTCCAATTGCAGTATACGTTGCTGTTAATTCCGTCCATACATTTGGAATAAAAGTAATACCGGAGAAATCAATTTGGTTAGGCCAATAAAAATGAAAATGTGTTAGGCCAACAGCAAAATCTGTAATCCTACTCGTGGAAAAATGTATTCCAAAATTTTTTAAATAAGAAAAATAAGACAAAGGTGTAGTTGAATAGGCAACAAAAATGTACAATTTAATACTATACACTTGACCAGCAACCAATGGGCTGATCAGTTTGGTTTGCCCATAACTCCTATAATCCAAACTACTATCTGACACAACCGCTAATTTTAAGTTGCTTTGGTCCAATATAAGATAACCTTCACCTGAATGTGCTTGCGTATTGGCTGGTAAATTGTCAGGGGTAGAATAAACAGATTGAAGATGGTTATACCTACAACCTCTTCGATTTGCTCCAGCCCAACAGGATATAGGTGTTGTAGCAAAGGATGTGTCTCCTAGATAAATATATTGATTTTGCACCTTAAAATCTTCAAACCCTGGATTGGGCACCAAATTTTGAGAAAATGAAATTGTCGTACTAATCGAAAAGATTAATATAAGAAACGAAAAATATGAGGTTTTCAAATTCAAAGGTTTATTCTCTGAAGAAATTATTCGTGGTTAAAAATTATTTATTGAGCCTTTTTCATGCCGTATCAAAACGTTTAGAAATCAGTTTTATTGTTTTTTTACCACAAAAAGAAAACCGCCACAGCAAGCTATGACGGTTTCTTTGAAAATGTTTTTTTCTATTTCTTATTGAATCACCAATCTGCGGGTCATTTTTTCACCGTTGATGGCCACTTCAACCAAGTAAATTCCTTGTGCCAATTCTGAAGAATTGTACTGGATAGTAGACGCTCCGTTCATGTTTCCATACGCACGATTTGCCAATACTTTACCGGATAAATCCAAAACACTCAACTCCACTTTACTATCTTGTTTCAAATTGAATGTCATGTTTACGTTGCTGGAAGCTGGATTCGGGTACAATTGAAAGGTTGCATCAATTTGGTCAATTTCGGCTATCCCCGCTCCTGAACCTGAAGTACTGGTTCCTGCAACAAAACCGTTGGTGACAGCTTCTGCAATCGTTGCTTTTCCTGCGTTGTCAATTTGCCCATTTGGCGCAATTAGCATCACGATAATGTGCAATGAATCTGAATTCCAATTGGCTGGTAATGTAAAAGTATGGTTAACCGCCAAGACGTCACCGCTGGCAACTGTTGTTGGGAAACTTCCTGTAAATCCGCCAAAAGCTGGTTGAATATCACGTGCCACATGGTCGTAATGCATCAACGAAGCTGGAACTGGATTGGATAATAATTCAAATCCACCCATTATTCCATTGGAACCACCCGCATACGCATTGGATTGGGAATAACCTGTTGTTCCTGTTACACCATCTTCTGTGATAACGAAAGCAGCTTTGTAATTACTAGTCGCTGCAGATTGAAAATTAAAATCACCCGATACATTTAGCTCTCTAGTTGTTGAATTGTACGTTGCTCCTACTTCGATAAAAGCAGTTGGTGCCACTTGCAATCTTGTAAAGAAAGGTGTTGTCATGGTACTTGGATCAATTCCTGCACCAACACGATCGACTTTTGAACTTGGAAAGCTGGAGAAGCTCATACCACTATCGTAGGTTGTATTTGTCATTGGATCCCCGTTGTGTACGGCGATTCCTGCCCAAAATTGCGAATAATCATTTTCGAAACGATCCATGTTTACGGCACCTCTTGGACACCATTGGCACCAAGTACCTGTTCCTTCTTCACCCACAACCATTTTACCCAAAGCAGGGACAACTGGATTGACCATTCTAGATGACATATCATCCGAAGGCACATCATCGGTCGCACCGTTCACATTTGAAATGGTTGCTACTGCAAGATTACTTCCAGCTGTCAACGTAACACTTGGAAAGGCAATTTCTGTAGATGACAACGATGCCAACGAAATTCCCGTTACTGGCAATGGATAATTGTTTCCATTGTAATTCAATGTTGCTGTAAACGAGGTAATTGTCGTTGTTCCTGCATTCACCACTTTCAATTTAGGTGTTGTTACTTGCGTTGCTATGTTTCCGCCCATGTTCAAATCCGCCGCTGCAGCATTCAAATTGGTTACGGTATAAGGAGCATACGTATAAGAAACATTGTCTACGTAAAACTGAGAATTCATGATTGGGTAAATATCCACGTAACGAAGTGAATTTACTGTATTCAACCATTTTCCTGCCGATACTCCATTCATTTTCAATTCCCAGATTTTTGTCGTTAGGTTACATTCAACCGTCATGGTAAACCAGGTGGCTTGTGGGTACGTCGTTGAAAGTTTCAATTCACCTGAGTTTTGCATCTGCAAATTTCCGTTGTCCATGTTTACATCCATGGCATATAAATTCCCAATGGTCGCGTTGGCTTGAAAATTGAAATAAGCTGTTTTACCTGTGTTTACATAGAAATCTGCTTGAAAAGTAAATACACCCGTAGTATGTGTATTGATAAAATCCAAGACACAATCTTGTGGCCCACCGTTCGTAGAAGTGGAGCTATAGTAAACAGAATTTGTTCCACTATTGGCTTGAAGATCGGTGATTTTCGTGTCCTCTGTTGTTCCTTCACCTGTGGCCGACCACGTTCTCCACTCCGCTGATTGAGGTCCTAAATAACTTCCTACCGTGTAGGATTCAAAATCATCCGAGAAGTTTTGAGCGTTGATTCCCAAGCAAGTTGAGAAAGCCATTATTGAGAGTAAAATTTTTTTCATAGTATCGATTTTATTTCTTTAACGGTTAAAGATAAAAAAAGCCCGAAGCTTGTGCAACGGACTTTCAACTGTTTTTTATGTTTTCTTGTATTCCTACCCCGTGATTTACTTCAAATATTTGAAGCTTTGTCCATCTTTGATGGTTTGCAAGGCTTCATAAATCAATCGAATGGTATTTTCCACATCATCTTTGTGACAGCATTCTACCGTGGTATGCATGTAACGCAGTGGCAATGAAATCAAAGCGGAAGGAACGCCTTCATTGGAATAGGCAAAAGCATCGGTATCGGTTCCCGTTGCCCGGGAAGCTGCCGCGCGTTGGAAAGGTATTTTCTTTTTGCCTGCAATTTCGATGATTTGCTTCAATAAATTATTTTGAACGGCTGGACCATACGTTAAAACAGGACCGGCTCCACCCGTGAAATCACCTTGTTCGATTTTACTTACCATCGGTGTTTGTGTATCGTGGCAAACATCCGTCACAATCGCCACATCTGGCTTGATTCGTGCTGCAATCATTTCAGCTCCTCGTAAACCCACTTCTTCTTGAACGGCATTCACGATGTACAATCCAAAGGGCAATTTCACTTTGTTTTCTTTCAACAAACGCGCCACTTCAGCAATCATAAAACCACCCATCCGGTTGTCCAATGCACGACCGACGTAGCGATTCTTGTTCAAGATTTCAAAAGTATCTTCATACGTAATTACACAACCTACGTGAACGCCCAACGCTTCTACTTCTTCTTTTGTAGTGCAACCACAATCCAAGAAAATGTTTTTCAAACTGGGTGCTTCGTCTTTTTCGTGACGCATGTGTATCGCTGGCCAACCAAATATTGCCCGAACAATTCCTTTGTCAGTATGAATGTTTACTCTTTTGGAAGGGGCAATCATGTGATCGGAACCTCCGTTTCTGCGAACATAAATGAATCCTTCCTTGGTGATGTAATGAACAAACCAAGAAATTTCATCGGCATGCGCTTCAATGACCACTTTGTATTCTGCTTTTGGATTGATGACGCCGACGACCGTTCCATAATTGTCGGTAAAATATTCATCAATGTTCGGTTTGATATAGTCCAACCAAAGTTTCTGTCCTTCCGCCTCAAAACCCGTGGGCGAAGCATTGTTCAAGTAACTTTCTAAAAATTTTTCTGATTTCTTGGTGATGATGTTTTTCATCTAATTGAATTTAAGGTAAAGTTTGTACCCACTTCTTTGGGACTTTTCCAAAAATAGGAATTCAATTTGCTTTGGGTGTTTGAGAAGTGCTAAAAAAGTAAAAAGTTTTACCGCAACAAAGTCACATTCCCTTTGATAATGTTTTCTTGCCCATCAATGCAAACTGCTTTTAGATAATAATCGTACACGTCTGGATCCATCAATTTGCCATTGAAAGTGCCATCCCAACCTTTGGATATATCGGTGGTTTCAAAAACCAATTCCCCCCAACGATTGAATACGCGGAAAAGGATTTGATCGAGTATTTGACTTCGCACAAACAATACGTCATTTTCTTGATCGGCATTGGGCGAAAAAGCATTGGGAACGAAAATGTAGGGATCAGCACAACTGTATTCAAACACCGTAACTTTTGTTTTGGCTGTATTTGTGCAAATCCCATCTGTCACCACGACTGTAAATTCGGTATCTTGATTCACCACTGCTTCCGTTATTTGACTGAGTGGATTGGACAATCCTGTTGTTGGTGTCCAACTGTAACTTGCCCCGGGTGGTGTAGCGGTCAAAACGGAAATTCCTCCAACTGGAACGGCCGTAGGATTTGCACTGGCCCCCACAGAAATCGTAGCGATATTGTGCACATCCAACCAAATAGAATCCGTGAAAACACAGCCGAATCCAGCGTTCACCGTAACGAACAAATATTGACTAATCATGGTGTTGGTGCTAACGGTGGAGCTATTTGTTGGGCCGATAATAATCGATGTTGGCGACCATTGGTATTGAAAATTCAAGGCTGGCAATAATTCAGTCACTATTATATCTTTCGTTTCACCTTCACAATACCCTACTGTATCTGCTAATAGAATGGAATTGCTCAAAATCAATATTTGAACCGAATCGATGCGCGAACAATTTTCATTTTCAATTTTCACATAATACGTCTGCGAACCAAGTGGGCTAACCGTAATCATAGAATCCATCGGTGCGCTGTTGAGCGTATCCAAGAAGGAAATGCTACTCGACCAAACAAATGAATTGGTGCTACCAAACGAATTCGCTAGCAAATCAAAACTGGATGCCGTACAAACGATTGTGTCATTGGTAACCGATAACACTAACTCCGGCTCAATGGATATCGTAACTTGTGTTGTATCCGATCGATCACAAACGGAATCCGTTACAATTAAGTAGATAACATAGTTTCCTGGACTCGTGAACGTCAAGGTTGGATTGTAGGCGTACGACGTATCCCCGTTCCCTAAATCCCAGTAATAAGAATCATATGGCGAGGTGCTCGAATTGTTGGTCAAGGTAATGGGTTCATTGAGGCAAATGGCCGTATCTGAAATCGTAAAATCGGCTACTGTTTGGGTTTGGAAATCAAATTTGAAAAGAACATTGTTGCAACCGGCTTGTCCACCCGTATTGGCAGTCGTACACAAATTCAATTGCGACCAAGCTCCTGAAGTGGTCGGGAAATCGCTGTTTCCCCAACAACCGCCGCAAACACTTTGATAAACAACACCATTCCGATCAAAACGAGAGGTTCCTCCATCAACGTGTTCGGGTGAGGTATTTCCTCCGATGTAAGCGCCATAATTCATGGACGAAAAATTACGATCCAAGACAAATAAATGAAAATCGACGGATGTAGAATTGCTTCCAAATGGATTGGCCGTTACCGGAAAACCAGGCATTGGAGCACCCGTCAATAAATTGGACCCCCAACCGGAAACATAAATTTCACCGCAACGATCGACTAAAAAAGCCGATGGCGATAACATTAAGTTCGAAGCGGAAACTCCATAAACAGTCGATTTTTCTATACCCAAAAGGTTCTCATCCAGTTTGGCAATGAAGTTGTTACTATTTGGTATTGAATAGGCCGAATTCATCACCGGAAATGTTCCTCCTTTGGATTGTCCCGTGACAAAAATTTTATTGACCCGATTTATTTCTACAAAAAAAGCTTGGTCATAATTGGATGTACCCAAGTAGGTTGCACCTTGCAAAACGGTTCCGCTAGCGTTTAGTTTTCCAACAAATCCATCTGATATGCCGCCTTGATAAGTGGGCTGGTATTTCCCTGCGGTTCCGGGTAAATTCAATGAACTGGTTCCTCCAGAAAAAACAATGTTTGAATTCGAATCCACTTTTACCGAATAAATTGCATCGTTGTTGGCACCACCGAAATAGGTTGAAAATTGAAGCGCCGTCAAATCGTTGGAAAGTCGAAAAACAACGCCATCCAACATCCCTGCATTTACGCCTTGAATAGGATTCGAGGTTGGAAAATCAGTCGATCGAGTGCAGGTTCCAACAATACAATTTCCTGCATTGTCCAACATGATTTCACCACGAAATTGGTCCCCGTAATTCGTCGAAAGTGAATCATAACTACTTGCAAAAGTATAATTTCCACCAGAAATATTGTAGTTAACACCATCATTTCCAGAACCGCCAACAAAAGTAGAGCCCAACAAACTTGTACCGTCCGCGCTTAATTTGGAAACGTATATATCGGTCCCCGAAGCATTGAAACTCACTCCATTGTTCGCAATTTGCAATCCGGGTGTTCCCAAATGGTGGGTCGATTGGTAGGCTGTGGCTAAAACGGGGAAATCTGTGCTAGAGGTGGTGCCGTACAAATACAAATTGTTAAATGGATCGCAAATCATACTTTGCGGTGTTTCTGTTCCCACATTTGGATTGGCGCCACCCAAAAAATTGGTCCAAATCATTTGGCTTCCAGTTTCGTTGTATTTAGAAATGTAGACATCCGTTGTTCCAATACCGTTGTAAATGGTCGTAAAACTTGTACTGATATCGTAGGCCCCGCTAAAAGGAACTGGGTAAGTATTTCCATAAACGGTGCCGGCTGAATAAGCCGTTCCATCATAACCATATGTTCCTGACATCCCAAAATTATCGGTGACAGAACCGCTATAAGTAGCAAAAACCAAAACCGGATCAATGATTAATTCTTTTGTAGGATTGTATTTGCCTAAATCAAAATACACCACGCCATTTTTTAGTTTAAATTGACTGGCAATTTCAATGATTCGACCGTTGATTATCTGGTACACATAGGGTTTCTTTTCAACAATTCTCCCCAAATCCGTTGCGATCGTTAAATTACCTTTTTTATCAATTTTTAAACTTTTTTGCCCCACATATTCGATCCGAATTGAGTTTGGATTCGCATTGGGAGCTACATGAAATTCATATTTGGTTTCGTTGGCAGTTTGAATGATTTGCAAATCAATTCCGTCATATAAATTCTTCAGTTTGGCTTTGTGGTAGGAATGGACTTTGCTCGCCCATTTGGCAGGATCATTTCCCAAGAAATAATTGTAATAATGAATGGACGGCAGCTCTTTTTCAACCACGGTTATTTCATTTGAACCTAAAAAATTGGCATGAACCACGGTTTGTTTGAATTGATCAGAATTGGGAATCACTTCGCTAAAATTCGCATGCGCTGCTCGATAGGCACTGTAATCTTGCAAGTGAAACAACAATTTATGCTGCTGTACCCACAAATTCCCTCCAGGAAATTTGCTCTGAAAAAATATTTGATCATCCCACTGCCCTTTGTTTTCAATCAGCATTTTGTGCTTGTCCAAATTGTAATCTATTTCTTGCGCAAAAATGGTTGGATGCCCAAGCAATACAACAATAAAAACAAACAGAAACGGGTAATTTTTCATATTGGATTCTAAAGTACAGAAACTTACAGGACAGACGAAATTTTTTTAAAAAGAGTTGTTTCGAACGAACGATGAAATTCTTTCCTTCCGAGCGAATTTGGCAGAGCAAGCGAGAAAAAATCTTAACTTTAGCACAAGCTTACAAAAAATGGAAAACAGAATAAACGCACTTTTTAAAATTCAATATCCTATCGTACAAGCCGGTATGATTTGGTGCGCTGGTTGGAAACTTGCTGCGGCGGTTTCAAAGGCAGGCGGACTGGGTGTTATTGGTTCTGGATCCATGTATCCAGAAATTCTCGAGGGGCACATCAAAAAATGCAAAAACGCGACAAACAAACCTTTTGCCGTGAATTTGCCTTTGCTCTATCCAGACATCGACAAACATGTTGAAACCATTATCAAACACAAAGTTCCTATTGTTTTCACTTCTGCTGGTAATCCGAAAACTTGGACGGCGAAACTGAAAGAAGCCGGAATTGTGGTGGTGCATGTGGTTTCCAGTGTGAAATTTGCATTGAAAGCGCAAGAAGCCGGTGTTGACGCCATAGTTGCGGAAGGATTTGAAGCAGGTGGACACAATGGACGAGAGGAAACCACTACTTTTTGCTTGATTCCGATGGTCGCGGAAGCGGTAAAAATCCCTGTTATTGCCGCTGGTGGAATCGCTACGGGTCGAGGAATGTTAGCCGCCATGGTACTAGGCGCAGATGGTGTTCAAATTGGCAGCCGATTTGTGACGGCTACCGAATCCAGTGCGCATAAAAACTTTAAAAATGCCGTCGTGCAAGCTCAAGACGGCGATACATTATTGACTTTAAAAGAATTAACACCGGTTCGCTTGTTGAAAAACCCATTTTTCAGCCAAGTTCAATCGGCGTACGAAAATGAAGCTTCTCCTGCTCAATTGGAAGAATTGTTGGGAAGAGGGCGTGCTAAAAAAGGCATGTTTGAAGGTGATTTGGACGAAGGCGAATTGGAAATTGGACAAGTTGCAGGACTTATTCACGGGATCAAATCGGCAGAGGAAATTGTTATCGAAATCATTACCGAATGTCGATTGGCAGGCAGTGAGCAACACAAACCAAAATACTATTTTTAAATGATACATTTTGATCGTTTCACCTTAAAAAACGGATTACGCGTGATTTTCCACCAAGACAAAACAACACCAATGTGTGTTGTCAACACCTTGTTTGACGTGGGCGCGCGGGATGAAAGCGAGGATAAAACTGGATTCGCACACTTGTTTGAACATTTGATGTTTGGAGGCTCAGTAAACATTCCTGATTTCGATGCTCCGCTTCAAAATGCGGGTGGCGAAAGCAATGCTTTTACGTCAAATGATTTGACCAATTATTACAACATTCTCCCCAAAGAGAATATTGAAACGGCCTTGTGGTTGGAAAGCGATCGAATGTTGTCGTTGGCTTTTACACCCAAAAGTTTGGAAGTGCAGCGCAATGTGGTGATTGAAGAATTTAAACAACGCTATTTGAATCAACCGTACGGAGATGTTTGGTTGGAATTGCGTCCGTTGGCGTATGAAGTTCACCCCTACAAATGGGCAACTATAGGAAAAAACATCCAACACATCGAAGAAGCTGTGATGGACGATGTACGGGATTTCTTTCAGAAAAATTACCATCCTGCCAATGCCGTTCTTTGCATTGCCGGTAATTTCGAATTGGACGAAATCAAAGCCTTGGTCGAAAAATATTACGGAGATATTCCTGGTCAAAAAGCCAATGTACGTCTTTTACCACGCGAACCTCAACAAAAAGTTTTCAAAGAAAAGACGATTTACCGAGACGTTCCAGCGGATGCTTTTTATTTCGCTTTCAAAATGCCAGAAAAGAAAAATCCAGAATATTACATTGTGGATGCCTTGAGTGATGCTTTGGGTAGAGAAAAATCGTCTCGCCTTTTTGTCGAATTGAAAAAAGAGAAAAAATACTGTTCAGAAATACAGGCGTACATCACCGGAAGCATCGACGAAGGATTGCTCATTATTTCAGGAAAACTGAACGAAAATGTGAATTTCGAAGTCTTTGAAAAAGCACTTTGGGACTGCTTAGTCGATTTCTGTTCTCAACCCCTTTCGGAGGAAGAAATGACGAAATTGGTGATGAAAATTCGAACTTCGAAGGAATTCCAAGAACAAGGATTGTTGAATCGCGCCATGAACTTGTGCTTTTTTGAATTGTTGGGAGATGCAAATGGCATCAATGAAGAACTAGAAATTTACCAGAAAATAACGGTTGAACACATTTTAGTTGAATCGAAAAAAATACTGAAACCGACTAATTGCAGCTTATTGCGCGTTATCGCAGAAAAAAACAAACACAATGGATAGAAAAAAAGCGCCATCGCTCCAACCGATTAAATCCATCGAATTCGTTAAACCGAAAATTTTTGATATCAATTCCAACGTGAAACTCTTTTTCATGTCGGAAGTACCCAATGAAACGTCCCGTGTTGATTTGTATTTCGATGCCGGAATTATCAAAGGTGAAAAAGGAATCTCCTCCTTTGTCAACGGATTGCTTTTGTCTGGTAACGACTTGATCAGTTCGACAGAAATCAGCCGACAAATGGATTTATTAGGTGGATTCTTTGAAAGTGGAATCACACCTGAAAATGCAGTGATCAGCGTTTACGCTTTGCGTGAAAACATGCCACAATTGCTTCAATTGATCAAAAAATCAATGGCTGAAATGACTTGTTTTCCGAAAGAAGTGGAAGAACTCGTGCAAGACAAAAAACAAAAATTTCAAGTGAACTTGCAAAAAACACGTTTTCTAGCACAGCGCGCTTTTCAAGAAAATCTTTTTTATTCGCATCCGGATTATGCCAAGGTGGTGCAAGCGGATTATTATGAAGAGGTTGACCCCAGAGATTTACGTCGGTTTTTTACGGAATTTTACCTGAATGGTTTGACGAAAATAGCGGTTGTGGGCAATTTCCACCAAGATACGGTGGATGAAATTATCGATCTTTTCGGTACCTGGGCGAATGAAAAACCATTGACGTACGCAAAGGATTTCAAAAATCGTGTTGGTCATTTTACGGTTGAAAAATCGGATGCCATGCAATCAGCGATTCGGGTTGGCAGAATCTTGTTCAACAAACAACATCCGGATTACAACGATTTCAACATTCTCAACACCATTCTCGGTGATTATTTTGGTAGTCGATTGATGACCAATATTCGTGAAGACAAGGGTTATACCTACGGAATTGGTTCGATGGTAGCAGAATACAACAACTTTGGTTATTTCATGATTGCGACAGAAGTTGGGAAAGACTTTAAAGATTTGACCATTGTTGAAATCAAAAAAGAATTGCACCGCTTGCAAACGGAATTAATCGCGCAAGAAGAATTGGATTTGATCAAAAATTACCTACTTGGTCAATTGCTCAAAAGTGCAGATGGGCCGTATTCTATGATGGATTTGTATTTAAGTGCCGAAGTACATGGGATGAATTATGATTTCTACAACGATAGCATTAACAGTATTCGTCAAATTACACCGCAACGTATTCAAGAATTGGCGCAATTGTATTTGTGTTGGGAAGATATGACTGTTGTAACGGCTGGTTAGGTAGACCTGAAATTTCAGCAACCAATTCCATTCCTTTTCGTTTATACTAAGAAGGGAAATTTTTCGTTTAATGGGTATGTTTCGATTTTTACTAGTAGTGTGGATGTTTCCCTTTTTAGGGATGGGCTCTGCTTATGCTGAAAATCAAACGAATACATCAAAATTGCTATTACCTCCTCCGGTTTGGTCTTGCATTCAAACAGTCGGTTCAGACGTTGTTTTGAAGTGGGAAGCCGTAACCGATCCGGGTGGCAACTTTGTTTCCTATGAAGTTCACTCTTTGGAAGATGGGCTACTTGCCACCATCAACAACATTGCAACTACGACTTATACAGACATTGGGGTGTCATCTATTAAACATTATTTCATCTCTGTCATCGACAATGTGACGGGAGCCACCAACAGTTCTACTTTACAAAACATTCGATTATCCTTGGCCAATCCAGCAAATGGAACAGCCATACTCACTTGGAATGTGTCCGGTTTTCCTTTGCCCGCCGCACCAGCTCGACCGGTTGAAATTCAACGAGAATACCCAACCGCCGCTTGGACCATACGAGACAGTGTCACTTCTACCACAACTTTGTATCGAGATACCATTGATATTTGTGAAGATTTTCTGAATTATCAAATCGTTCATCCAGGAAATGGATGTGATTTCACCTCCAACGTTATAGGGGATGTTTTTAAGGATAAAACTACCCCAAACATGCCCGTCATCACCAACGTAACGATTGATACGGTTACGGGCGACGTAACCATCAATTGGAATGTGAACCAACAAAACGACACCTACGGTTATGTTGTTTACTTAATGGATCCAGCTGGTTTTTTAATTGAAATTGATACGGTTTGGGGACAACTCAATACCAGTTATACCTATACAGAAAACACTTCGACTGGACCGTTGACCTACTCAATTGCCGCATTCGACCATTGTTTCACGTCCTCTGTACCACCTACTCACCAGACTTCTGCAAAAGCGGCTGTGCACAAAACAGTTTATCTTTCGGGAGTTTACGATGAATGTGGTTCCGTGGCCGCGTTAAATTGGACCGCCTATTTCGGTTGGCCAGTCGATCATTACGACTTTTACTACACTGACCATACCGCGCCTTGGGTAACCATTCCTAATCTGACCTCGTTGCAACAATTGGTTGTATTGCCGAATACTGCAATCTATTCTTTTGTGGTAAAAGCCTATTCAGCGGATGGGAAAACCTCTTACTCAAACCTTATCAACCTTCAAGCGACTGCCAATGCTGCACCGACCATCAACTATATTCTATCGGCTTCAGTAATCAACCAACAAGTCAACTTAAAACATTTGGTGGATACAGCAGGGAACGTTTCTGCCATCGCGTTTGAATGGTTGCAAAAAGATGGTATTTTCCAGGAAGTTGGTCGAGTGAATGTGGTGGAACCGGTCAATTATTTTATTCATCCGGATGCCAATGTGGAACAATTGAATTACTACCGAGCCGTGGTGATTGATAGTTGTGGAAACAAAACCATTATTTCAGATACGGTTACCACGACCGTTTTAACGGTTTTAACGGATTCTATCAATTATATCAATACCTTGAATTGGTCACCGTATATAGGATTTGACGGACCGTTGCTCTATTATGATATTTATCGTTCCATTGACGGCGTTTTGGACCCTATTCCTTTGAATACGATTGGACCTGCCACTTTTACCTTTGAAGATGTTTTAGGCGAAGAAATCGTTCGGCATACGCTGTGTTATTTTGTCGTTGCCAATGAAGGGGTAAATAGTTACGGTTATGCTGAAACCGCAAATAGCAATGTAATCTGCGGAGAATACACACCAACTGTTTTTATTCCCAATGCCTTTACCCCAAATGGTTTCAATCCCATTTTCAGACCGGAATATTCCTACATGAAGCTTCCTGATTTTTATATGAAAATAATTGACCGATGGGGACAAGTAATTCACGAAACTTCAGATCCTGTTCTCGGATGGAATGGAACCTTGCTCAATGGTTCGCAGCAAGCTCCCAATGATGTTTATACCTACTGGATTCGTTTTTATGGAATTGACGACAAACAAATGATCTTCACTGGACAATTCTCACTTCTACGATAATTCTATCTTTGTAGTGTGAAAAAAATTCTGGTCATCCAAACAGCTTTTTTAGGCGATGTCATTCTTGCGACACCGTTGGCTGAAAATTTAAAACTGACTTTCCCAGAGGCAGAAATTCATTTTCTTGTCAAAAAAGGAAACGAATCATTGCTAATGAATCATCGCTCTATCCACAAAGTGTGGGTTTTCGATAAAAAAAATGGGAAGATGCGCAACATGTGGACACTTGCCAAAAGTTTCCGCCAAGAAGGATTCGACCTTGTTTTCAATCTCCACCGGTTTGCTAGTTCCGGAATTATCGCTGCCTTGTCCAATGGAAAACAGTTGTATGGATTCAAGAAGAACCCTTTTTCATTTTTGTATACGCAATCCTTTCCTCATGAAATTGGAAACGGTCAGCACGAAGTAGATCGGAATTTGTCGTTGCTTAAACCCATCGGGATCACACACCACAATCGAAGACCTTTACTTTTTCCGTCACAAGTTGACCAAGACAAAGTAGCCTCTTATCAATCGGAACCCTATTTCTGCATCGCACCGGCAAGTGTTTGGTTCACGAAACAATTGCCCAAATCAATATGGATTGAATTGGTAATTGCCCTTGCTGCAAAAGGAAAAGTATATGTTTTAGGCAGTCCTCAAGATTTTGAGCTGTGCCAAGAAATCATTGTTGCCAGCAAAACGAATAGTGTGAATTTAGCAGGTGAATTGAGTCTTCTGCAATCCGCAGCATTGATGCAAAAAGCCAATCGGAATTTTGTGAACGACTCAGGACCTTTGCATTTGGCTTCTGCGGTCAATGCGAAAGTAACTGCCTTTTTCTGTTCTACTATTCCTGATTTTGGATTCGGGCCGTTGAGTGATGAGGCTGAAATTCGTCAAACGACTGAAAATCTAAGCTGTCGACCCTGTGGACTGCATGGTCACATGGCTTGTCCCAAAGGTCATTTCAAATGTGGAAATATTTCTGTTGAATTCAATTGAGTGTTTTACTCATGACGTAATCTTCCATCAAGTAACCATTTCCAATCGCAATGTCTTCTTCTTTGACCACGACAAAACCCATTTTCAAGTAAAAATCTTTTGCCTTATTGAATCGATTCACATTCAAATGAAGTGAATGCAAATTTTCCATTCGGGCTATTTTCTCCGTTTCCTCCAGCATGAATTTGCCTAGATTTTTGCCTTGGAATTGGGGCAGCAAATATATCTTATGAATTCTTAACATTCCCTTTTCGGGGTAGTTTTTCTCCAATCCCACAAAACCAATTTCAGTGCCGTTGGTTCGTAAAAAATAAAAGTCATGCCCTTCACTCAACTGACTTCTTAGCTGGGCTGGCGCATACATCCAATTTAACATATAGGCAATTTGATCTTCCGTTAAGATTGAGGAAAAAGTATCCGGCCAAATTTGAGCGGCTAGATCAGCGAGCGTTTCCATTTCGGCTGGAAATGCTTTCTCAAATTGATAGTTTGTGAAAATTTGCATAAAATTCAGTATCTTCAAGACATTCAAAGTTATTCATTAAATTAAAACAACATGAAAAAACAAATTCTCCTTTTCAGTTTTCTTGCCTTTTCCATGAATTGCTTTCATGCTCAAGAGAAATATGGTAACACCTTCAACTTAGGCGCTGGCTTAGGCTATTATGGTTATCTCGGCTTACCCGTTCCCGCACTCAACATCAACTATGAATTTGACTTGGTGCCCAATGTTACGCTGGCACCTTTCGCTTCCATCATGCATTACAGCGAAAAAGGTTATTGGAGTGGTAACAATTACAAGTACAACAATACAGTCATTCCTATTGGAATCAAAAGTTATTATTATTTCGATGGTCTTTTTAAATGGGACAAGCGATTTGATGTATACGCTGGATTGTCTTTGGGCTTTAATTTAGCCTTTGGAAGATGGGACAACGGTTACACTGGCCCAGCCTATTCTCCTGCCTATGTTCCATTTTATTACGAACTGCACGCCGGTGGCGAGTATCATTTCAAAGAAAACATTGGTGTATATTTAGACTTATCCACAGGACTTTCTACAGTTGGTTTGGCATTTCATTTGTAAGCTTAAATCAGATTTAAAGAAAGGCTGTGTTGAACCATTTCAACGCAGCCTTTCTTGTTAATTATCATCCGAAATACCACTCTTCGGGGCCTTACATCCAATATTGAGTCTTACTGTTCGTATTTAGTTTCCGGTATTCCTTACAAAGTCATTAAATCAAAAAAGGCTCAGTTAAACTGAGCCTTTTTTTAATCTATATAATTTATTTTTTATCCTCCGAAATCATCGAATCGAACGTTTTCTTTAGGAACTCCCCATTCGTCACACATTTTGATAACGGCTTGGTTCATCATTGGCGGTCCACAGAAATAGAATTCTATATCTTCTGGCGTTTCGTGTTTCGACAAATATTGGTCAATCACGGCCATGTGCACAAATCCAACGAATCCATCACCATCTGGATCGTTCATGTCTTTCTTCTCTACCCAATTATCTTCTGGTAAAGCATTGGAAAGCACCAAGTAGAATTTGAAATTCGGGAAGTCTTTCTCCAAAGCACGGAAATAGTGAATGTAGAACAACTCTGCTTTTGAACGACCACCGTACCAATAGGTAACTTTACGGTTGGTTTTAAGTGTTTTGAATAATTCATACAAGTGCGAACGCATTGGCGCCATACCTGCTCCACCACCGATGTATAGCATTTCTGCATCTGAATCGTTGATAAAGAATTCACCGTAAGGACCTGAAACGATTGCTTTATCACCTACTTTTCTATTGAAAATATAAGAGGAAGCAATTCCTGGATTCACATTCATCCAACGGTTGGCATTTCGGTCAAACGGCGGTGCGGCAACACGAACGTTCAACATAATTCTTCTTCCTTCTGCAGGGTAAGAAGCCATGGAATAAGCACGAACAACTTCTTCGTCGTTTTTCATCACCAAATCCAACATACGGAAAGGACCTTCAGCCCATTCTTTTACGAATTTGTCTGGTTGTCCAGGATGATCATCCGGGTGAGCTGTAACATCCATGTCTGAGAATTTCACTTCACATTTCGGGATTTTAATTTGGATGTAACCACCCGCTTTGTAATCCATGTCTTCTGGAATCTCAACAATAAATTCTTTGATATACGTGGCAACATTGTAGTTTGAAACTACGGTAGCTTCCCATTCTTTAATTCCAAGAACTTCTTCTTCCACCTCAATGTGCATGTCTTCTTTCACTTTCACTTGACAGCCTAAACGCCAGTGGTCAGCAATTTCTTTTCGAGAAAAATGAGGCTCTTCCGTTGGTAAAATATTTCCACCGCCTGATTCAACGATACATTTGCACTGGATACAAGTTCCACCACCACCGCAAGCAGAAGGCAAGAAAATTCCACTTGTACTCAAGGTACTCAAAAGTGTGCCACCACCTTCTACCTCAATGACTCTTTCACCATTGTTGATGTTGATTTTTATTTTGCCTTTAGGGGAAATTTTTGCTTTTACAAAAACCAACATTGCCGTTAATAAAAGCAATATTGAAAGAAAAGCGACTAATGTGATTATTAAAACTTGTCCCATTATTTCTGAATATTTAGGTAGTTATTAGTTTGACTCGTTGAAACAGAGGATGTAGCGATTGTCGTTTTTTCTTTCTTTACTTCTTTTCCGTATTTGATTCCCATGAAGCTCATGAAAGCCATTCCCATTAAACCTGTTACAATAAATGTAATTCCCAAACCTCTTAAAGGTGCAGGAACATGAGAATAACGCATTTTCTCTCTAATCGCTGCAATTGCCACAATCGCTAAAAACCATCCGATTCCCGAACCAAAGGCAAATGCAGTCGCGTCTATGATTGTTGAATATTGACGTTCTTGCATAAACAACGCTCCACCTAATATAGAACAGTTTACCGCAATCAAAGGCAAGAAAATACCCAAGGCTCCGTACAACGCTGGAGCAAATTTCTCTACCAACATTTCAACCAATTGAACGATGGACGCTACAACGGCAATAAACATGATAAAAGAAATAAAACTTAAATCCATTTTCGCATAATCATCACCTAACCAGGATAATGCGCCAGCCTTTAATACGTAATTCTCCAAAAGCCAATTGACTGGGACTGTCACCGTTAAAACGAAAATTACCGCCGCTCCTAATCCAATCGCTGTTTTAACAGTTTTTGATACTGCTAAATAAGAACACATGCCTAAGAAATAGGCAAAAATCATATTTTCAGAAAAAATAGATTTTACAAATATATCTAATGTACTTTCCATAATCTTTTTGTTCTATTTATTAATGAGATTCTTGAAGAGATTTATTTCTTGAGCGTTGAATCCAAATAATGATTCCTACCAAAACCAATGCCATTGGAGGCAAAACCATCATGTTGTTGTTCATATAACCCATGGCATACAATCCTGATCCATTTGGATGCCCTGCAGTTGGAATTGGACTTCCTAAAATAGGAATCCCGAAAAACGAACCTGACCCAAACAATTCTCGAATAGTAGCAACAATCAGCAATAATCCGGCATATCCAGCACCATTTCCTAAACCATCCAACAAGGATGGCCAAGGTTTGTTTGCCATAGCAAATGCCTCCAAACGTCCCATGATAATACAGTTTGTAATGATCAAACCAACGAATACGGATAATTTAGCCGATAAATCTGGTAAAAAAGCGGCCAAAATTTGGTCAACAATAATAACCAATGCTGCTGCAATAACCAATTGAACAATAATTCTAATTTTTGGTGGAATGTAATTTCTCATAGAAGAAATTACAAAATTCCCCATCATGGTTACGAATATTACAGACAATCCCATCACCAAGGCTTGACTTACTTGAACAGTAATTGCTAAAGCCGAACAGATACCAAGAACCTGAACAGTAACTGGGTTGTTATCGGTAAGTGGGTCTGTAATTAATTTTCTATTCTTTTTTGAAAACAAAGACTCACTTGGAGCTTTTGTTTTTTCTGCTACCTCACTCATTATTTCAATTTTTAAGGTTATTAAAATAGGTTGCATAAACTGCTAAGCAACGGTTAGCCATTTCCTCTACCCCTTTCGATGTAATGGTTCCACCAGTAATTCCGTCAACTTTTTTCTCAGTTGCCGCACCTGAACCATCTTTTACGATTTCAAATTTTGTAAAGACGCCTGAATCATCCGATAATTTTTCACCAATCCAACGGTCAATGAAGAATTTCTGAGCGATTTCAGCACCTAAACCTGGCGTTTCTCCTTTGTGACCAAATGATGCACCTTCAATGGTATTCATATCTTCGCCCAAGCAAATGTTCCCCCAAATTGGACCCCAAAGTCCTTTGCCTACAATTGGCATAACATACAATTTTTTACCATCTTTTTTGGCCACAAACAAAGGGTAATTCTTGTCTTCATCTTTGAGTTTCTTATCTTTATATTCCACTTGAACATCGATATCAAAAGCATTAACACCTTCTTTTATTTTACCATTTCTATCCAAAACAACTGCCTCATCCAAATTCACATACTCATCGAATTTTTCAGCAACATTTTTACGTGAGATTTTTTCAGCATCCAAATCCAAAAATGCCGATAAAATTTCAAGTTGTTTTTTTTGAATTCCATTGGCATCCCGATATGGTTTTAGACCAATTGCCAATAAGGACAATGCGGTTCCTACTACAATTACCATTGCAATAGCAAAACCAAACGTATATCCGTTACTATCTTTATTTATCGCCATGATTACGCCGTTTTAAGTCTTTTTAATCTACGTTTAACATTTCCTTGAATCACAAAATGATCGATTATTGGAGCCATAATGTTCATAAACAAAATCGCTAACATCACTCCTTCAGGATAGGCTGGATTCAATACACGAATAAGAATGGCTAAAATACCACCAAAGACTCCGTACCAAATTTTACCTGTTGCCGTTTGCGCGGCAGTAACTGGATCGGTTGCCATGAAAACAGCCCCAAATGCAAATCCACCCAATACCAAGTGATAGTAGGCGGGTAAATCCAAATATGGATTACCACCGATTAGGTTCAAAACTCCTCCCATCAACAAACCTCCTGCAAAGAAAGATGCGATGATTCGCAGTGATCCTACTCCAGTTGCTATAAGGATCACAGCACCAATCAAGCACATCAAAGTGGATGTTTCACCAATTGATCCAGGAATGTAACCCATGAAGGAGTCCATAAAGCTATAATTGTTGGTATAGGCCTGTAGATTTTCGAAGACAGGTTTGTCCCCCATGAACGAAGCCAAATCACCCAATGCAGTTGACCCAGTAAATCCGTCTACATTCGCTTCAGCACCCGCCATCCAAACTTTGTCACCTGACATACTTGTTGGGTAAGCAAAGAATAAAAAAGCTCTAGCAGTCAAGGCTACGTTCACAATATTCATCCCAGTTCCTCCGAAAATTTCCTTTCCGATAACCACTGCAAAAACCGTTGCAACAGCTACCATCCACAAAGGAACATCTGCTGGCATCACCAATGGAATCAACATCCCCGACACCAAGAATCCTTCGTGAAGAGAGTGACCTCTCAACATTCCAAAAAGAAACTCAACACCCAATCCTACTGCGTAGGCAACGATGATAACTGGTAGAACAACTTTCAATCCCATTAAGAATTTGGTTCCCATATCGGCCCAATAAGGAAGGTCTCTTGTTCCCATTTCGGCAACCATTCCCCAATGACCTGTATTGTAAATACCAAATATTAAACAAGGAATCAAAGCAAAAACAACCGTAATCATGGTTCTTTTCAAATCCACCCCATCACGTATATGCGATCCTTTTTCGGTCACCAATTTTGGCGTGAAGGCAAATGTTGCCATCGTTTCAAAAAGTGGATTCCATTTTTCCCATTTGCCACCCTTGACAAAGTTGGGTTCCATTTTATGTAAATAATTTTCTAGAAATTTCATGCTTCTTATTGTTAATCAACTACATGCATTCTTCTTGGATCAAATCCAAAGCCTGACGGATTTTATCTTGAATATTAATTTTTGAAGTGCAAACGTATTCACACAAAGCAAAATCTTCTGGAGCTACTTCGTAGATACCTAGACTTTCCATACCATCAATATCATCCGTAATGGCTGCTTTCACCAATTGCATTGGTAAAATATCAAATGGGAATACACGTTCCATTTCACCTGTTACAACAAATCCTCTTTCTTCACCGTTGGTATTGGTATCCAAATTGAATTTTTTACCTGGCGTTAAGAAGGTTGGGAACAAACGTGAATTTGAAAACTTATCAAATCCCGGTGCTAACCAACCCGTTGTTAAGAAGAATTTGTATTCATTTCCTTCCGGAATGATGGTCACTTGATTGTGATAAAATCCTAAATGACTTGCTTCACTGGTTTTATCACCGGTCAACACATTTCCGCTGATGATGCGTACGTTGTCGCCATCAATGTTTCCAGAAACGATTGTTGAAACTTCCGCTCCAACCATTGTTTTGAAATATTTGCGATTTTTAGCTGCTGATCCAGAAAGATTAACCGTTTTGGTCAAATCAAAATTACCTGTGCGCATCATTCGACCGATCATCATCACATCTTGTGCATTTACGACCCAAACATATTCACCTTTGTTGATTGGATCTACATGGTGAATTTGTGTACCGACATTTCCTGCTGGGTGTTTTCCTGAAATCTTATTGATTTGCACATTTTTCGCTTGCGTGAAAACTTCGTTTGAAGTTCCATTGGCATCCAATGTCAAATGCACTTTTCCTTTGGTTAAAGTTGCCAACGCATCCAAACCTGTTTGGAAATTTTCATTTTCACCTTGCAAAACGAAATTGAAATCGGGCGCCAAAGGAGAACTATCAAATGCAGAAACAAAAATCGCTTTCGGTTCTTGATTCGGATCGGCAACAATGTCAATTGGACGTTGAATAACGAAAGGCCACAAACCATTGCTAAGCATATAGTTTTTCACTTCTTCTCCTGACGCATTCGCCGGATTCAAAGTTGCCGTTTCTTTATACGATTGTTGGCCATCAGAATCTACAATCACTTCCAAAATCCTTCTTTTATCGCCTCGAACTACTTCTCGAACGATTCCACTAATCGGCGAAGCAAATTTGATGGATTCTTTGTATTTGTTCTGAAATAAAATATCCCCAGCTTTTACAGCTGCGCCAGCCTTAACAAGCATTTTGGGGGTCATTCCGTGGAAATCGGAAGGTTTAATGGAAACAGATTTCGGCATTACAAACTCGGTCAAAACCTTGTCTGATTCACCTACTAACTTGATATCCAAACCTTTTTTAAGCTTCACTGTCTTCGACATGTCTACAAGCAATTTAAATAATGGCGCAAAATTAAAAAATTGTTTGCTTATCACTTCATTTCCGCTTTTTTAACACAGACAAATTAACAATTTAGAATCGTTCTAAATAACTAGATTGTGATTATTGAAATATTAAAATTCAAAAAAGTTGAGGCGCATCAAAAATAAAAAGGTATATTCGGAGAAGAACTTCAAACCAACCGAAGATGAATACAGCAATTTCAGAAGGGGTACAAGTAACCGTTTACACACAATTCAGGCCGGATTTATCTAAACCTGATTCAGGTTCGTTTTTTTTCAATTACCGAATCGAAATTGTCAATAACAATAATTTTAAAATTCAATTATTGCACAGAGATTGGTATATTTTTGATTCTCTTCAAGAGTCAACTTTTGTTAGTGGTGAGGGTGTGGTTGGTGAACAGCCAGTGCTTCTACCGAGTGAGCACTACACATACACTTCAGGTGCAGAGTTGAACTCAGAGATTGGCTACATGAAAGGTTATTACACCTTTATTAATTTAACGAACAATGTCATTTTTCAAGTACATGTTCCCAATTTCCAACTTATTGATCCAATTCGCCTGAATTGATAGAAATTTTCTTCTTTTTGTAAAAAAAGAGCCACACAATACATCCAAAAAACACCAAGGAACCCGCAAGAAAAGCGTTTGTTTTGAATCGTTCTTTTGACAATTGAGTTTTCATTTTTGTTTCTCTTTCTTCCAACTTGCTCGTCGCATCTGCATTTTCAACAGACATCAAGAGCGCATAATCTTTGTCTCGATTGCTCGTTACTTCGTTAGAAATTTGCTCTTTCACAGCAATATATTGATTCAAATATTTTACCGCTTGTTCATTGTTTCCTTTCGCTTGCTGTATTTTAGAAAGTTCTAAAAGTGCTTCTGCCTGGTCGAAAAGCAAATTTGCTTTTTGCGCAAATACTAAGGATTGATTGAAATTGGTTTCCGCTTTATCCAACTGTTTTGTTTCAAAATAAACGGTGCCAATATTGTAATGACTTTCACAAACCATTTTCACATCGCCTACCTTTTTTCGATAGGTTAAGGCGTTTTCGAATTTCTCCAAACTTTTGTCAACATTGCCACCTAAATATTCGGCAATGGCAGCATAGTTTTGGGCGCGGGCAATGGATCCTTCATCTTTGCTTTTCAGTGCGTACTCCACTCCTTTTTCCAAATTCAATTTTGCCAAGCTTCTTTTTTCTTGCATGGAATACAACTCGCCCAAATTGCTGTAATAACTGGAAAGTGTTCGGAATTTCCGAAAGGGCAACAATTCTTCAATGCATTTTTTCAACATCACCTCCGCTTCGTCATATTTCTTCAACGGAATCAGACTACCCGCGATCAGTGATTGAGACAAATTGTATTCCAAAGCATTCTCGATTCGCTTCCAAATTTCGCCGGCTTTCGCATAGGCATCTATCGATTCTTTGTACAAGCCTTTTAATTTTAGGCAATGCCCTTTCGCTACTAAACAATACGCCAAAAAGGTAAAATTTTCTCCATTCAATAAGTGGGTTTCACATTCCGTCAAAAGTTGCAACGCCTGATCCGGTTTACCTTCATCTTTGATTATGAAAGCGAGTACAAATTTACCGGCCGTCGTCCAGTCTTTTTTCTTGCGTTCATAGCTTTTATCCAACAATCGAATAGCTTCTTGCTTGATTTGTTTGCGGTGTGTAATGCCCGAGCTCAAACACAAATCGACAATTAAATTGGATTTTTTGGACCAGCTTTTTTCATTTTGATAGGCTTTCAACCTCACATCAAATGATTCTTCAGCGAAAACCACTGAACTCGCAAATAGTAGAAGAATAAAAATGGATTTTAACATAGATTAATTGTCTTTCAGTTGATAAGTCAACACTATCCTTTGCAAGGATAACTAACAATGCGTACTTTTGCAAGTAAAAAAATAGATTATGTCTAACGCAATATTTAAGGTGCCTACTGCCCAAAATGAACCGGTAAAAGGATATGCTCCAGGGTCGGAGGAAAGAAAATCTCTTTTGGCACAATACCAGAAAATGTATGATCAAGAACCGATTGAGGTTCCAATGTACATCGGAAAGGAAACCATTTTCACAGAAACGAAGAAGAGAATGGCCCCACCGCATGATCATAAGAAAACATTGGGTTACCATAGTTTTGGAACGGCAGAACACGTGACGAAAGCAATTGATGCAGCATTAGCAGCTCGTCCACAATGGTCGGCGCTTTCTTGGGAACACCGAGCAGCCATCTTTTTACGTGCTGCTGATTTGTTAGCTGGACCGTACCGCGACAAAATGAATGCTGCCACGATGTTGGGGCAATCGAAAAATGTATTTCAAGCCGAAATTGATGCTTCTTGTGAGTTGATTGATTTCTTGCGCTTCAATGTACAATATATGACGGAAATTTACCGTCAACAACCTGATTCTCAAAACGGAATATGGAATCGTTTGGAATATCGTCCTTTGGAAGGTTTTGTCTTCGCGGTAACGCCTTTCAACTTTACGGCCATTGCTGCCAATTTGTGTGCAGCTCCTGCGATGATGGGGAACGTTGTCGTATGGAAACCGGCGGAAGCGCAAATGTATTCAGCGCAAATCATTATGGAATTGTTTGAAGAAGCGGGTTTACCAAAAGGTGTGATCAATATGATTTCTGTGGATGGTCCAGTTGCTGGCGACGTGATTTTCAAACACAAAGATTTGGCTGGTTTGCATTTCACAGGTTCAACGGGTGTTTTCCGTCATTTGTGGAAAGAAATCGGCGAAAACCTTGAAAAATATAGAAGTTATCCACGAATTGTTGGAGAAACAGGCGGAAAAGATTTCGTTGTGGCACATGAAACGGCTGACGTACACGAAGTAGCTTCAGCCATTTCCAGAGGTGCTTTTGAATTCCAAGGTCAAAAATGTTCTGCGGCTTCAAGAGCCTACATTCCAAAATCGATTTGGGGAAGTGTAAAAGAAATTTTGGTGGCACAAGTGAGCTCCTTCAAAATGGGAACAACGGGTGATCCATCCAATTTCGTGAATGCGGTCATTGACGAACGAGCTTTTGATAAAATTGCGGGTTACATCGATTACGTAAAAGCACAAAGCGATGCTGAAATTATTGTGGGCGGTGGATACGACAAATCAGTTGGGTATTTTATTGAGCCCACTGTTGTGGTGACGACCAATCCAAAATTCAGAACCATGGTAGAAGAAATCTTTGGTCCTGTAATGACGATTTACGTATACGAAAACAAAGATTACGAAGCGATGCTCGACCTAGTTGACCAAACATCAGAATATGCGTTAACGGGTTGTATCATGGCGAAAGATCGTTACGCGATTGAACACATGATGAAAAAGTTGGAAAATGCAGCGGGTAATTTCTATATCAATGACAAACCAACCGGTGCCGTTGTAGGTCAACAACCTTTTGGTGGAGCCAGAGGCTCTGGTACCAACGACAAAGCCGGAGCTGCCATGAATATGTTGCGTTGGGTTTCTGCTCGTACGATCAAAGAAACATTCGTAACACCGAAAGATTACAAATATCCGTTCTTAGGATAAGAAAAAGTAACTACTTGATAAAAAGCGAAATCTCAGTTGGGGTTTCGCTTTTTTTTACCACAAAAAAAAGGAGCCGATTGCTCGACACCCTTTTTCTATATTTTAAAAAAATTCTTCTTTTTTTCAGTTCAATCGGATAACTGCTCGGCGATTCATTCTTCTGCCTTCAATCGTCTGATTGTCGGCAACTGGTTCCGCTTCCCCTTTCGGAACAATGGTTATGTGATCCGCTGAAAATCCTTCTTTCACCAATAAATCAGCAACGAATTGCGCCCGTCTTTTTGATAATTTTAAATTGTAGTTGAATGGTCCTTTGCTATCCGTGTGACCTTCGATTACTATTTTCCCTTTGTAACCTTGGGTATTTTTAATGAATTTTCGCAAGGCAATCAATTGGTCTTCATGCAAATCAAAATGATCAAAATCAAAGTAAAAAGCGATTGGGTAGGCTACATCCATAATTTGAGAAACCAACGTATCCGCCATTTCGTAATGTGTGACCAATTCGTTGATGGTTCCAATTGAAGTTGCTTGGTTGTCTGCAATAAACGGTTTTAATTTTTCATTGAAAACCACTTTTTCTTGTTCTGCTATTTCTTGCGTATTGGCTTGTACAGCTAAAATTTCCTTGAATTGTTCCTGCGTTGCTTTCGGCAATTCAGTTAGCTGATTTTCTTCGACCATCACCTTTCCTTCAACAATTTGCTGATAAAGACTTACACGTTGATCAAATGTCAGAAAAGAAGCGGTATCAAGCGTATTCATGATTTTTTCTTGACTGTCCATTAACTTTTTTTGCAATTCGGCTATCATCAATTCTTGCGCTTTAATTTTCGCAATGGCGGAACGTAAAATAATGGCTTCTGTTGAATTGCTGTCCAAATCACTGAGCATACTTTCTAAATCTGATTTGATTGAATTGACTTCAATCATCGCCAAATTTTCTTTTTGAATTTTGGGTACATAGAATTCGAAAATATCATCATCTTTCACCTCTTTTTGCCTGTTCGAGGAAAAATAGCCTTTGTTTTCCGCTAAAAATGAAATCGCAAAGTCATCGTATTCGCTGTTGAAAGGCGCTGGCATTGGTTGGATAGTTCCTTTCCCATCGAAAGTATAAATATCCAATCCACCTTTTCCCTCTTGTCGGTCCGACGAGAAATATAGCGCATGATTGAAAAAGTAGGGAAACAACTCGTTGTTATTGGAATTAATGGCAAATAAAGTATCAATACTACCAAATTCTTTGCCGTCATACTTTACTTTGAATAGGTCAAAATCAATGGTATCTTTCCCCATATTGCTGACGAAGTACAAGTCTGAATTGGCTTCGTCATAAAACGGATGCATACAACTGTATAAATCAGAGTTATAAGGAAAAGTTATCGGTTCTGAATAGGTTCCATTGGGCAATTGTTTAGAAAAATAGATGCCCATGTTGCCATGAAAAAATCCTTCGCTGGTATTGGAAAAGAAAATAACAGAATCTTTCACTGATTGCGACAAAGGACCATCATACCATTCTGAATTAATGGAGGCTGGTTCACCCAATCCGTCCTTCATCAGTTTGGCTTCTTGCCGTTTACAATCTTTCACTTCATAAACATTTGTAAACCAATTTCCACCTTGTTTATCCCTTTTTCTTAGGGCTGAACTATCCGGAAAGTCCGAAATAAAAAACAAAGATTCTCCAACTTTTCGCACGCAATAATCATCACCAGCAGAATTGAAGCAAACTGGATTGATCAGTGCATGTTGAGCCTGGATACCGAAAGATCCAATAACAAAAATTAATAGACTTATGTATCTCATTATCTAGGCATCAATTAAAAAATCTTGGGTTTTGGAATCCGTATTTTTTCTTGCTTTTTCCAAACCTCATTCGAACAGCTAACTCATGTGACTGAGAGGTAACCGTATTCAATCGAGTTGTTGGATAGGTATAGGAATAACCTACATACAAAGCTTTGTTAATCTCAATTCCTAAAATTGCTCCAAAGGCACCTTTCAGTTGGTAAGTTAAACCCATGTCGATTTTTTTATCGTAGGTGAACAAGGCTGTTGCATCCAAATAAACTGGAAAAGCTTTCACATAACGGTAAACCAAATTGGGTCTAAAATTCCATTGATTGTTCATTTTGATAATTCCACCTGTATACGCCACCACACTTGGATTTGGCACATATTGGTTCATGTTGGTGAAAGCAAATTTCACACTTCCGATTAAAGGCTGAGACGCACCCACGTAAAAATTCTTGGTGTACAATAATCCTCCAAAACCTGCACGCAATTGGCTTCCTGAGTTCAATATACTTTGCATGTGTGGATCATTTAACTCCGTTGTCGAAACTGAAGGACGATCCACAACAACGTTTGCCACCATACCTGAAATACCGACAGATGCCATCCATTTTCTATTTAACTTCAAGTGATAGGCGCTTGAAAGCGAAATTCGGTTGGATTTTACTGGTCCGATTTCGTCGTTCATGACAATAACACCCAACCCCAATTGATCGGTAACGTTAAAATTACCCATGGCGCTAATTGTTTTCGGCGCTCCTGCTACTCCAACCCACGATTTTAAAGCGTTAATTGAAATTTCATTTCGATCATTTGCTCCAGTTTGTGCAGGATTTAGCACCAAAACGTTGAATTGATTCTGGCGAAATGAAGGATCCAACTGAGCATTCAAGCTCGAAATTGATACTAGAATGGCGAAGCCAAATTGTATTGCTAATGCTTTCATTATTTCTTGTTTTTAATAAACTCTATTGATATAAACATATCCACTTTTTGCATCTGAACCAGTCATTTCCAATACATAGAAATAGGTTCCATCTGGCAATTCCATACCATTTTCTGAAGAGGTTCCATCCCAATCGTTGTTATATGCTTTCGATTGATACACTAAGTTTCCGTAACGGTTGTAGATGGTTAATGTGACTGAAGAAGTATCCGTAATTCCTGGAATAACAAAATAATCGTTGTATCCATCACCATCCGGTGTAAATCCATTTGGTACGTCAACATAGTCTTTTACTTCGTCGTCACATGCATCATCGATTCCATCGTAATCAGAGTCAATACCACTCAATTGTACTGTTACGTTTACCGTTGCGGTGGTAGAATTTCCTGATTGATCGGTGATCGTTACAACTATATAATTATTCCCGACATCACCACAATCAAAAGATGTTTGAGACAAATCGAAGGTTATCGCACTACAATTGTCACTAGAACCAAGGTCAATCATAGAAGAATCAATGTAGGCATCTTGACCTACTGGCAACTGAATCGTTATATCCGTTAAGAAGGCAATTGGCGCAACCAAATCAGTTACTGTAACTAATTGAGTATCGATTGTCTGATTTCCTGAGTTATCTGTTACAGTCCAAGTTACAATTGTAGTTCCAGAAGGGAAGACACTTGGGGCATCGTTCACCACAGAGGCTACACCACAATTATCAGCTGTAATTGGCGTTCCTAAAATTACACCTGTTGCATCACAACCTGAATTTGCGGATACTTCAACGTTTGCAGGCAATGTTATAGTTGGAGCTTCATTGTCCACAACTTCTACATTTTGTGTTACTGTAGTGACGTTTCCTGCATTGTCAAATACTGCCCACGTTACAACTGTAACTCCCAATGGATAGATCATCGGTGCGTCATTCGTAATCAAACTAATCGTACAATTATCAACTGCATTCACAGTGCCAATTACTACTCCTATCGCTTGACATCCGAAGTTTGTGTTGACAACCACATCTGCTGGAGCGGTTACAACTGGTGCCGTTACGTCTACAACTGTTACAACTTGTGTTGCAGTAGCTGTGTTACCTGCGTTGTCTGTTACTGTCCATGTTACCGTTGTCGTTCCTAATGGGAAAGTAGCTGGAGCATCG
>Ga0172380_10000466_pt1 | contig 79575 bp, 85 predicted proteins | sample Leawe162metaG_FD_119747 | JGI IMG/M metagenome (GOLD analysis project Ga0172380, IMG submission 119747) | Leachate microbial communities from a municipal landfill in Southern Ontario, Canada - Leachate well 162 metaG | ecosystem: Engineered > Solid waste > Landfill > Unclassified | place... | reverse complement strand
CATTTTTTATATTACTTGAGAACCTAGAATAATTGAATTTCGAGTGGAATGGTTGGTTCCGTCCCGAGAAATTCAATTATTCTAGGTTCTCTTATCTAAATAACTTTGTAAAATAATCGCCGCCGCGGAGGCGTCGATCATGGCGTTTTCACCAGTAATCTGACTGGCCTGAACCGAAGTCATAAATTCCGGTTCATACACCACCTTTAAACCAATCGTCTCGAGCTGTTTTCGAAAACCAGTAATTTTCCACATAATCTCATTGATCTGGCCTTGATAATTGCGAGATTCGCCCATCACCACCGTTTCGATCCCATTTTTCATACACAAATCCACAATATTCTTCATCAAATCTTGATCATTCGCCAAAACTATCTTTGGAAAAGCGATCTTTCCCTCTTCATCAGACATGGCGATCCCCACTCTTTTTTCACCGAAATCAATACCTAAATATTTCATTCCTTTATCTTACACTAAAAAGAGATTTGATGAAATAATACATAAGGTATATAATTTAGATATTATGAATGGTGAAATTTTAAATCAAGCTCTCAGCTCATATCTCTCTGAAAATCCCTGGCTGATTCTGCTTTTACTTTGGATAATTTTTTGGAAAGGTCTCGCCCTTTGGCAAGCCGCCCAAAGCAAACAAAAGATTTGGTTCATCGCTCTACTCATCGTCAACACTATGGGCTTACTCGAGATTATCTATCTTTTGATTGTTCGATACCAAAAACGTCGGGTTGATCATAATCAAGTCAACTAGAGTAAAAAAGATTGAGTGATGATTTCGATTGTCTTTTAGAATTAAGTTGTGGTATAATGGGTGAATGCCTGAGCGATACAAAAGAACCCCAAATACAAAATGCACTATTTGTGAGAAAGAGATTTACCGCCGACCAAAACAGTTGAAGGAAAGTGGTGGAAAATCATATTGTGGACAGGTTTGTTATGGTGTTTCATGCCGAAAAGAAAAACCTTGTATTGTTTGTAATAAGCTGATATTATCCAGTTTACATAGCATCACCTGCTCCCGAAGATGCTCAAACATCAACAGGAAGGGGGTTAAATATCATTTGGGAAGACCAAAAGATAAAGCGGAAGAAATAAGGGCTATAAAAATCAAGTTGATTTCAATCAGGGGTGGCAAATGCGAACGGTGTGAGTACAGTAAATTAAATGTATTGCAAGTTCACCATCGAGACAGGAACAGTAGGAATAATGATTTCAGTAACTTAGAAATTATTTGCCCAAACTGTCATTTTGAGGATCATTATTTAGAAAAAGCTAATTGAAAACACGGAGGAGTCGGATAGTGGTTTATTCCAGCGCACTTGAAATGCGCCGTGCCGCAAGGCACCGTGAGTTCGAATCTCACCTCCTCCGCCGATGATTTTTCTTAAAATTTAAGGTATGCTTTGGATATGAAAATTGACCACAAGATATTGCCTGGAAATATCCACCTGCTAACATTTGAAAATCAATTAGATATAACCTCTTCATTTTTAAGATTTCAGGAGTATTATGAGTCTCCTAAATTTAAGGGCCAATTTTTTACTCTCAAAGAATTTAGAGAATGGTATATAAAAAATTCCCCCCGAGGAAAGAAAACTGGGAAATTTACTTATTATTCTGATTGGAGTGGTTTTAATATACCATCATATGTTTTGAAACCGTTCTACGAAAATAAATTTAGAAATCTTTCCGAATCAGAGAAAAATATCTTAAACATATTTATAAACGAAAAAGAACCATTTTATATAATTGGTGTTCATAAAAAATCTAAGCTTAGCAATCAACTATTAAAACATGAAATTGCTCATGGGTTGTTTGCAACTAATAAAAATTACAAAAAAGAAATTCTTTCTGTTCTATCTAATTATGATACAGATTTAGTTAAACAAGAAATTCGATCGAAAGGTAGCTATCACGAAGATGTATTGGAGGATGAAATTCATGCTTATTGTTTAGCCACAAACTCAAAACTGAAAGTGCGAATTCCAGACGGATTAACCAAGGAATTAAGATCTGTCTATAAAAAGTATTACAAGTAATTGATTGACAGAGTCAATCGTCTGAGTTAGTCTGAAAGTGGGTAAAAGTAAAGTGATGGGAGTATATATGATCGTGACACACGAATTCACAGAAGGCAGTTTTCGTAACCTTGCTCGAATAATCCTTGTCGCCCAGACTAAAAGCGACCAAGAAGAACTGGAGTCGATGGTTTGCGAATCTCAAGCCCGTGGGATGAGCCATGCGGTGGAGAATCGTTCTGCGCCTGGGTCATTTGACCGAGTAGAGTTGAGTTTTCATTCCTAGACGCTTCCCCACGCAACCAACGTGGGTTTTTTATTTAAAATATTACTCAGCCTTATTCACCTTATGTCCACCAAATTTATTACGCATCGCTGAAATCAGTTTGCCAGTGTATGAAGATGAAACACGAGATTGCTCGCGGACTTTTATCGCCACATCCAAAGTCGGCATTACACCACCCGCTTCGACTAATAATTTTTTCATTTCTTCTTCGGTTTCTCCTTTTGGAACATTCCCAGAAATACTGTCGAGATAGCCCTCTTCATTAAAACTTTCCGCCAGCCAGCCCATCAATTTACTTTCGACAATACTGCCGTGTGAATAGACTTTGGCTACTTCTTTTAAATCAATATTTAAATTAGATTTTTTTATTACCTCAAAACCCTCTCCTAAAGCCGACATCATGCCGTACTCAATACCGTTGTGCACCATTTTTACATAATGACCGGCGCCAGAATTTCCTAAATAAGCAAAGCCGTCAGTGATCGCTAAATCTCGGAAAATATTTCTTATATAGTCAAAACTCTCTTTATCACCGCCAATCATCAAGCAAGCACCGTGTCGCGCCCCACCCATTCCGCCTGAAGTGCCACAATCCATAAAACTTATACCCTTTTCTTTTAATTTTCTGTAACGCGCTTGTGAATCTTGATAATAAGAATTTCCACCATCAATCACAATATCACCTGCATTTAATAAAGGAGTGAGTTCAGCCAAGACCTGATCCAAAGCTTCACCAGCATTCACCATCAGCCAAATTACTTTTCTGTCCGGTAACAGTCTCACCAATTCGGAAAGTGTTGAGGCGGGAGTGGCGCCATAATTTACTGTCTCGGTCATCTTTTCTTTGGTACGATTATAGACCACCACCTCATAATCATGATCGAGAAGGTTTAAAACCATATTTGAGCCCATGCGACCCAAGCCGACAAAACCGATTTTTAGCTTTTCCATATAATATTATTTTTTTTATTCCAATCGGCTAATTCTTTTGGACCAGAACTGCCAACTGGGTATTTATAAACGACTTGATCTTTCATTTGGATTCGATCGACGATTTTCCAAGCTAATTCCACTTCATCATTACGCACAAAGACAGATTGTTCTCCAGCGATCGCTTGTTCAAGTAAAATTTCATAAGCTTCGGGAGTATTAACACCATGCTGACAGTGATGACAATAATCCATATCAACAGTTTCAATTTCAAAACCCTGACGTAAAGATTTAGAATTTAATTCAAAGGAATAACCTTCATTTGGTTCGATTCTGATGGTTAAATAATTACTGTCAGATGGGCAAGATTTTGACAAGAGACAATCCACCGCTTTGAAACGAAGATGGATTACAGTTTCTTTTTTATTTAAGTTTTTACCAGAACGAATAAAAAACGGTACGCCCCGCCATCTTTTATTATTGATTTCCAAACGCGCGGCGAAAAAGGTTTCCGTCGTCGAATCAGCGCTCACCCCTTTTTCTTGAGTATAGCCATCATACTGACCAAGAATAATATCTTTCACTTTAGTTTTTTTCAAAACCTTCACTTTTTGATCACGCAGATATTCTCCCGCCAAAAATTTTGGTGATTCCATGGCAATCAGCGACAAGATTTGCAAAAGATGATTTTGCAACATATCTTTGACGGCGCCATATTTATCAAAATAATTACCACGATTTTTTATTCCAAAATTCTCATCACAAATAATTTGAACCGAGTCTAAGTGCTTATTATTCCACAATGGCTCTAGAATCCGATTAGTGAAACGAAGTAAAGCGATATTCCCCACCAGTTCTTTACCTAAATAATGATCGACACGAAAGACATTCTTTTCTTCAAAGACTTTATCAATACTTTTATTTATTTGTCTGGCAGAAGAATGATTGTCGCCAAAAGGTTTCTCATATAAAACCCTTTCCCACTTGTTGTCTTTACTATTGACCAAGCCGACTTTGGCTAAATTTTCACTCGCCCGAGCAAAATGTTCGGGCAAGGTGGCGAGGTAAAATAATCGGTTACCAGACAGACCGTGCTTTTGTTCAACTTCTTTTATCTTGACGTGTAAATTTTCAAAATCAGCAATATTATCAAAATCTAGTTTTTGATAGTAAGCCGACTGACATAGATTATCCCAAACCGCCAAATCCAAATCTTTTATATTATTTTTTGCTTCGTCTAAAATAGATTGAATCGTCACTACCGAACGAGCGACACCGATAAGTGAAACCCTGGATACAACATTGAGTTTTAATAGTTTGTACAGAGCTGGAATAAGCTTGAGTTTAGCTAAATCTCCTGTCGCCCCCATAATTACAAAGGTTAAATTTTTTTCCGAATTCATATAAAAGTAATTTTACCTTATTAAGACACTTCTTGCTACCAAAATTTGTGCTATAATAATCTCAGTATGGAAAAAATGTCGCTCACTTGGCAAGCGCCGGAATACAATCATTATGAAAGAAGTACTGATTGGTTTTGGGCAGTTGGGATTATCACCGTTTGTATTGCGGTTTTAGCTTTTATCTACAACAATGCTTTGTTTGGAATTTTGATTTTACTATCGGCTGGAATTTTGGTTTTCTACACTTTCCGCGAGCCATCAATGGTGGATTATGAAATCAATCAACGTGGAGTTATCGTCGGTAAAGATTTGCACCCTTATTTGACCATCGAATCTTTTTGGATTGAAACTCGCCAAGGTGAACCAAAAATAATTTTAAAGTCTAAGAAAAATTTACTGCCTTATATCATCATTCCGATTCACGAAGAAAGCGTCGATGAGGTGGCTAATGTCTTGGCAGAGTTTCTCGAAGAAAAAGAACTCCAAGAACCCGCCGCTCATAAAATCATGGAGTACTTGGGATTTTAGGCGACTTATGCTAAAGTCTTCTTGACGCGCTCGTCACTGCTCTCGTCGTTCAATGGATAGGACACTTCCCTGCGAAGGAAGAAATCCAGGTTCGATTCCTGGTGGGGGCACAAACAAAAAACCGCCTATTTGGCGGCTTTTGCTAATAGCTTAGCTAAACGAGATTTCTTGCGGGCGGCGGTGTTTTTGTGAATTAGTTTGGTTTTATAAGCTTTGTCGATTGCTTGATAAGCAGTAGCGAGTAAGGCCTCAGCTTCTTTTACTTTCTTGTCAGAAACAAGCTTTTTGATCTTTTTGACAACACTAGAAACCGCGTCCTTTCGGCGCGCATTATAAAGAGCCTTATTTTTTGAGGCGCGGAGTGCTTTTTTGGCTGATGAAGTGATTGGCATTGATTTGTTTAATACTTAACTTGTCTGCCTAACTTACCACAAACTTTTATAAAATGCAAATTTATGTATAATTAAACGATGATTTCACATATAAAAGGGTCGGTCATGAGTTGCCGAGACAAGTTTCTAATTATTGAGGCTAGCGGTTTGGGCTACAAGGTTTTTGCGACCACCGAGCTAATTTCCTCAGTCAAAGAAAAAGAAGAAATAAGTGTGTGGACATATTTAGCCGTCCGAGAAAATGCCCTCGATCTTTATGGCTTCAAAACCGCCGAAGAATTGAATTTATTTGAACTACTCATCACCGTTTCGGGTATCGGACCCAAAACCGCGATGGGGATACTGAATGTCGCGACGATTAGCTCTCTGAAAAAAGCCATTTCCACCGGCGAGACAGCGCATCTGACCAAAGTTTCTGGTCTCGGTAAAAAAATGGCTGATAAATTAGTTTTGGAATTAAAAGGCAAGTTATCATCAGAAGAAGAAACCGCACACAGTATTAAAGAAGAAGTTGATGCGCTGGAAGCTTTGAAATCGCTTGGTTATTCCCACAAAGAAGCTCGTGAGGCACTCAAAGATATTGATTCCAATATAAAAGAGACTGGGGCAAAAGTGAAAGCGGCTTTAAAACATTTAGGTAAATAAAAAATGGACAAAATATTAAGACCAATTAAAAAGTTTATACCCAAGAAAGTTTTTACTTTTTTTCAGCCGGTTTATCATTACCTATTAGCTTTGCTTGGGGCAATTATTTACCGCTTCCCTTCTCGAAAAATAAAAGTGGTGGCGGTGACTGGCACTAAAGGCAAAACTTCGACCGTGGAATTTGTGAATGCAATTTTGGAAGAAGCCGGTTTCATTACCGCATTAGCGAGCACCTTGCGTTTCAAAATTCGTGACATTTCCAAGCCAAATATGTTGAAAATGACCATGCCAGGACGATTTTTCACACAGAAATTTCTACGACAGGCCGTGGATGCTCATTGCGATTATGCGGTGGTTGAGATTTCTTCGGAAGCGGCCAAACAATATCGCCACAAATTTATTGATCTGGATGCCTTAATTTTTACAAACATAGCCCCGGAGCATATCGAATCACACGGTTCTTTCGAAAAGTATCTCGAGGCTAAATTAAAAATTGCCAAGGCTTTGGAAAGTTCGCCCAAGAAGGGGAAAATTATTGTGGCTAATATTGATGATAAAGAGGGACATAAATTTTTGAATATTAATGTCGAGAAAAAAGCCCCCTACTCCCTCAAAGATGGTGAGCCAATTGTCTGTCATGATGATGGAGTAAAATTTGTCTGCGAAGAAATGGAAATAGAATCAAAACTGCTGGGAAAATTTAATGTTTATAATATGCTGGCGGCAACATCTTATGCTCGAGCCCTTGGCATTAGCTTGGAAACGATTAAGGCGGGTTTAGAAAAAGTGACGGAAATAAAAGGCCGGGCGCAAAAAATTCCTAATAATTTAGGGATTGAGGTAATTGTTGATTATGCTCACACCCCAGATTCTTTGAAAGCTATTTATGAAACTTTCCCCAACAAAAAGAAAATTTGTGTTCTGGGAAACTGTGGAGGTGGACGCGATAAATGGAAAAGAAAAGAAATGTCTGCCATTGCCGATAATTATTGCGATGAAATTATTGTCACTGACGAAGATCCTTATGATGATGATCCACTGGAAATTGCCGAGCAAATGGCGGGGGAGATAAAAAACAAAAAACCAAAACTGATTATTGATCGCCGGGTGGCTATCTCGGAAGCCATTCGACTCGCCAAGCTCGCTCAGGCTGATCAAAACGTGGTCGTTTTGATCACGGGAAAAGGCACTGATCCATATATCATGCGCGCCAATGGCCAAAAAGAGCCTTGGAGTGATGCCCGAGTGGCCGAGGAAGAGATTGCTAAGATAAAATAATGCCTGAATTACCAGAGGTAGAAACCCTTAAAAGAGAGCTACAAAAATCGCTGTCCGGTCAAAGGATCGCGAAAGTCCAAGTCTTGTGGCCAAAAACGATTAAGCCGTTATCCCCTCTTACCTTTCAAGAGAGATTGGCGAATCAGAAAATTTCTGGTCTGTCTCGACGAGCTAAAATGTTGATTTTGGAATTGGGTGAAGATCAGCATGTGGCTTTTCATTTAAAAATGACCGGGCAACTAATTTTTGTACCTAAAATAGGAAATCTAATTTCTGGTGGTCATCCAACCAACGATGTTCAGACACCGGGGCGACACACCCGCTTAATTTTTCATTTTCAAAACGGCGATGTTTTGTATTTCAATGATTTAAGAAAATTCGGCTGGGCGAGATTACTAAACAAAGATGAATTAATTTCGAGTATTGAGCATTACGGTCCAGAGCCTTTAGAAAAAGATTTCACGCAAAATTATCTAGAAAATCTTTTCTCTAAATATCCCAAGCGTACGGTGAAACAAATTCTTTTAGATCAGACTTTGATTGCCGGGATTGGTAATATTTATGCCGATGAAGCTTGTTTCCTGGCTGGAATTTTGCCAAATAGAAAAGCTGGAAAGATTACTAATTCGGAAAGTAAAAAACTACATCAAAAGATTATCGATGTTTTAAACTTATCAATCAAACATAAAGGTACTTCCTCTCGAAATTATCGCCGAAGTACAGGTGAAAAAGGAAACTTCGTGAAACATTTGAATGTTTATGGACGAGCTAATCAGGTGTGTAAAAACTGCAAAACACAAATTGAGAAAATAAAACACGCCGGCCGAGGCACGCACTTTTGTCCTAAGTGTCAGAAATAATTAAACCTCCAGCAGCCGAAACATCGCCACACCAAAAGCGACTGAAACATTCAATGATTCTTTGTTACCAAGCATAGGGATTTCGGCGATTTTGTCGGCTAGCTTCAAAACTGGTTTGGAGATGCCATTCACTTCATTGCCGATAATAAAGACAACTTTCTTTTCTTTTTTTAAATTTATTTTTTTATAATCGACTGATTTCTCCGATTGTTCAATCGCAATAATTTTATAACCTTCTTTTTTTAATTGTTTAATTGTCCAAAAAATTTTAGGAAAATATTCCCAATCAAGATTTTTTTCGGCGCCTAAAGCGACTTTGCTGATGTCGTCTCGAAGTCTTCCAAACCGATCGCGGGGTGTTGGTGTCACGCCACATAAAATTATTTTACTAACATCCAAACAATCAGCCGTGCGGAAAATCGAGCCGACATTAAAGGTGCTTCGGATATTATCTAGGACGACAATTGTTTCTTTCTTTTTAAACATGGGGTTACATTCTAAACCTTGTAAAAATATTGGCAAGGGAGTTCTAGGGCAAATTTTATGTTATAATATTTTCATGCCAGAGACCTTTAATCTTTTCCCGGAATTATTTGCCTTTAGCCTGATTTCCCCTTTCATTTTAAGGGTAGTTTTAGGTTTCATCTTTCTAAACCTCGGTTTATTAAAATTAAGCAAAGAACGCCCAGGCTGGATCAGCGCCCTCAATATTTTAAATATTCATCCAGCGAGTTTTTTCGCCAGCCTGTTAGGAATTATTGAAATAGTTGGAGGTCTCCTGCTTATCGTTGGAGCCTATACTCAAATCACCGCTCTGGTCTTGGCCATAATTGCTTTATGCGAGCTTTTTATCGAATACAAAGAAGAATCAATCTTGAAGAGAGATTTTGTTTTTTATCTTTTGTTGACTACAATTTGTCTTTCACTATTACTCACTGGCGCAGGTTTGTTTGCGGTTGATATTCCACTACTTTAATAATTTTAAAATTTAAATAAAAAAAGACTGCCAGCACCCGCCAGCAGTCCGTCTACCGTTCGTCACCCCCTCGTCTCAACTCACCAACATGCTCACAATGGCACCACGTCGCAAATGTCTGTGATGGGCGAGGTAAAATCCTTTCCCTCCCCTCACAAGGGCTTCCTTGTTGTGTTCAAAATCACACAAAAAAACCAATCCCTCCCGGTGCAGGTCTTCGAGGTATTTGACAGTCGCAACGGCTTGATCTTCCAGCCGACGCGAGACGAATACCACTCCGATCTTGCTAATCTCTGGCGGCGTATCACGCATCGCTTGAAACAGGTTTTCCAAGCCCATGGCGACATCACACACCAAACGACGACCGGACTCCTTCTCAATTTCACGCGAGTGCATACGGGTGTCTTTGATCAGCCCCCCATATTCCGCTTCCGAGATTACCGGCGGCGAAAGCGTGATATGTCCAAAGACTATCTTGGATGTTGCCGCAGGTGCAATCACCTTCATGCTCTTCTCCTCTTCTGTTCTAGTTCTGACGGTTTCGTAACGATAAGGAACAAATTACTCCAGGGTAGATTATATGCTTTATTCTCCGGTTGTCTAGCGATTGTCGTCACGAATAATTTACTTAATGTCCGCCCGGTAGGAATCGAACCTACGACCGTCTCCTTAAAAGGGAGCTGCTCTACCGACTGAGCTACGGGCGGATATGCCAAAGAATATAACAAGAAAAAACCAAAATGTCCAATGAAACTACTTGACTAATTCAATATCAATTTGTGATTGAAGTGAACCTATATCTGTCACCTCGACGCCATTCAAAAATAGCGATGGGGTTTGTCTCAGATTTAAAGATACAGCATCTTTCAGATCGGCTTGAACTTTGGAGAGAAATAGATGCTGATCAAGATCAGATTTAAACTTTGTCGTATCAAGATTCAGGATCTTGGCATAGCCAACAAAAATTTCTGTTGGATTTGAGACAGCAGACCATTCGGCCTGATTTTTGTAGAGCATTTCGGCCATTTCCCAGAATTTTCCTTGAGCACCGGCGGCCTCAGACGCTTCCGCAGAAATTACAGCGTTAGCATGCTGAGAAAGTGGAAAGTGACGATAAACAAAATTAAAATCTGGATTATCTTTGTAAAGATCAGCTACTTTTTTTACATACGGAGAAACCGTGGCGCAAGCTGGACATTCAAAATCAGCAAACTCAACCAGAGTTACCTTCGCGCCAAATTTTCCAGTCATCTCACTATTTTCTCGAACCAATAAATTCAAGTCAGCCGTCACACCGTTTCCACCTTTCGGTGCAAACCAGATAAACGCGCCGAGTAAGACAGCACAGACCATCACAATTCCGATAATCATTTTTAGTTCACTATTGATTTTCATAATTTTTTTTATTTAAAAAGGCAAGAATAATAATCAGTACAAATGCTACTAAACACAAAAGAGGGATGGTCACAAAGCCATAAAGTTTCAAATATTCAGCGGTGCAAGAAACTCCAGCCTGACAAGGTGCGGCACTCTCTGGCACTATCCCCCAATAAAGAAAATTATGGAAAAGTGAAATTAAGGCTCCAATAATAGCCATGGGAACAATATAAGCATGAACCTGTGGATCTTTACGTAAAATACCAACGAGGCTTATGATCACAATTGGATACAAAAATATCCTTTGGTACCAGCACAAGACGCACGGCGCCCAGCCTAAAATGTCGCTAAAATAAATGCTCACCAGGGTTCCAACAAGTGCGATAGTAAAAATCAAATATAAACTGTATTTTTTAATGTAAGTCATACCTTTTGATTATATCAGATTTCCAAAATAAATCTCTCTAAAGCTGTCGGGAAATCGATTTCGCCACGGTGGGCTAGATGATACATATTGAAAAGTTTGGTGGACATTTCTTTCAGAGTCTTTTTATCATAACGATTGGTATAACCAGAAGAAAGCAAGCTTTTTACTTTCCAGAAAAAAATACCATGCACTTCTTCGGAGGGAACCTTTTCCGCGAGGGCGTCTTGATATAAAGTCCAAAGTAATTTTTTGTTTCGATCACCCAAAGCATTAGCAAATTCGAAAAAGTCTATTTTTTCGCCTTTTAGAGCGAGGGCTTCTTTTTTGTTTAGTTTCTTTTCTAATTTTTTAAGTTCTTCGATTTTTTGAGAATATTTTTTGAAAGTTTCTAATTCTTTTTTGTTTAATTTCTTTTCTAAGAAAATAAAGAGGTTGGGGGAAGTAGAAATTTCTTTCATCTTCTTGATTACAATCTCAGAAACCTCATCTTCTTCCAAAAGATTGTCGGCAAAGATTATAGAACCGGAATAAAACAATCCCTGACTGGCGATCAGTTCGTCGAGTCGATTCTCCGAAAAGTTTTCGTTGTTCAGTTTAAAAAATTCAGCCTTGAGATGCTTCTTCTTGGCTGCTTCAATGTTTTTTTGAGCAACCTTTCGGGCCTTCGCTGTATCGTCTCCGTGAAATAAAAAAATCATTGTTATTATTTGACTAATTAAAACTAATCTGTAATATACTATCTGGATAGGTATTGGTCAACAAGGGCATGGAGAGTCTCATGCAAACATTCGCAGTGATTGTTACCATTCTGGTTGTGGTGCTCGTGATCGTAGCACTCGTAATTGGGATGTTGAAATACATAACCGAATGGATTCCCGAGAGTTGGTGAAAACAAGGAGGTTCTATGGCTACGACAACTTTGATGTCTAGGCTGAAAAGGTGGTTCAAGAGGCGTGAGGACGCCCTGGCCCACAGAGCCAGAAGGTGGGAGTTGCAACTGTCTCGGACGGGTGAGAAGGGCTGGTATAAATAGTTCTAGCCAGCCCCCCCCACGTGCATCAGCGCGTGGGGTTTTTTATACCCTCTTCATCTCCCCCCAATTGTCGCCAACTGCTGCTTCGGCGACACAAATGACACCACTGGTTTCTTTTGGATCAATAACACTCTCCATTATTTTTTTAATTTTTGGAATTAAATCTTTGACTAAGTTTTCTTTTATTTCATAAACCAATTCGTCATGAACCTGCAAAAGTAAATGAATGTCGGTTGTGCCCAATAATTCATCCACCTTGACCATTGATAATTTCACTAAATCTGCACCAGTTCCTTGCACCGGCGCATTGATTGCCATTCTCTCAGCCATCGCCCGCATAAATGGTAGTTTAGATTTGAGACCTTCAAAATATCTTCGTCTGCCAAAGAAGGTTTCGGTATAACCAGTACGCAAGGCGTCTGCCTTCACGGAATCTAGATATTTCGCTAGACCGTTGAATTTTTCAAAGTAATCATCATAAAATTTTTGTGCTTCCGCTCGATCGGTGCCCAGATTTTGTTTTAAGGCTGAGACACCCATACCATACATAATGCCGAAATTTATAATCTTGGCTCTTCTCCTCATCTCTTTATCAACTTTTTCAAACGGCACACCAAAGACTTCCGAGGCCACAGCGGTGTGTACGTCTTCGCCGTTTCTAAAAATCTCTATCAATTTTTTATCGCCCGATAAAAAAGCCGCGATCCTCAGTTCGATCTGTGAATAATCAAAAGCGACTAATTTATACCCAGGGCTAGCTTGAAAAGCTTGCCTAATTTCCCGTCCCAAATCTGTTCTGTTTGGAATATTTTGAAGGTTGGGATCAGCGGAAGACATACGTCCGGTAGTCGTTCCCGCTTGCAAGAATTTCGCATGCAAGCGACCGTCTTCTGTGACCATGTTTGGAATATTATCAATATAAGTTGAGAGCATTTTCTGCAATTCTCGATACTCCAAAATTAGCGGAATAATTGGACTTAAATCTTTCATTTTCTCCAGTTCGCTTTCTTTGGTTGAGACTTTTCCTCCCGCGGTTTTTTTCTGATTTTTAACTTTCAAACCCATTTTAACAAACAAAATCTCCCCCATTTGTTTTGGTGAATTAATATTAAATTCTTCACCCGCCAAAGTCCAAATCTGTTTCTCTAAACTAGCCAATTCTTTGTGGTGAATAACAGAAAGTCTATTTAGTAACTCTTTATCCACCACGATTCCTCTTTTTTCCATTTTCTCGACGATTGGAATGAGTGGTTTTTCAATTAAATCAAAAACTCTATCTAATTTTTTTTCTTTTATCTCCAACAATAAAGATTCATGCGCCTCCTTCAAGGTTTTTTTACCAACAAAACCCAAAATATCTCCGATCTCTGGATTAGTTAAAGTAGAATTAATAAGCCACAAAGCCACCGCCGATTCTTTTAATAAAATTGGGTCTACAATTTCCTCCTTTATTTCTACCTCTTTTTCATTTATTATCTCTTTAAGCCTCGCACTCAACGTTCTAAACTCCAAATTCATCCACACCTGAGAAATCTTTTCAAAATCTAATTCTTCTTTCCAATTTTTCTTTGGTAAAACAAAATCAATCGGCGCATCACGACGAATCGTGCCGAGCATTTTAGAAAATAAAGCCTCTTCTTCTCCTTCTTTTAAGAGATTGAAGATTCTTTCGGTGATTCCAGTTTTCTTAAAGACTTCCGGCGCACTTTTTGTTTTTAGTTTTTTGTAAATCTCTTCGATCGAGCCAAAATTTTGAATCAAGATTCCGGCCGTTTTTTCGCCAATACCTTTGATGCCGATAATGTTATCGGATGGGTCGCCACGAAGACCTTTGTAATCTGGCAGAAGTTTAGGGCCAAAGCCAAATCGCTCAAGAACAGCTTTTTCGTTATAGATAATAGTGTCTTTAATACCCTTCTTTAAAGTATAAACTCTGACTTGATCACCGACGACCAACTGCAGAGTATCCATATCGCCAGAGGCAATCACTACCTCATTGTTCTTATCTTTAATTAATAGGTCTGTTAAAGTGCCAATCATATCATCCGCCTCAAAACCCTCTTTGGCGTAAATTGGAATATTTAAAGCCTCAAAAATTTCGCGGGATTTTTTTAATTGTGCGACTAATTCATCGTCGGTTTTAGATCGCCCAGCTTTATAATCTTTATAAGCTTCGTGGCGATAGGTGGGTTTTGGTAAATCGTAACAAGCAAAAATATAGCCCGGTTTTAAGTCATCAATGATTTTCAAAAGCATGGTCGAAAGTCCATACAAAGCCCCGGTTGGCTCGCCCTTACTCGTCGCAAAGTCTGGCAGAGCATGATAGGCCCGATGAATAATCGCGTGCACATCGAGTAAAACTATTTTGTTGCTGGCTTTGACAGGCATACTGATATTATAACACTTCTATCTCCCGTTCGTTTTCTGAAATAAATTTAAAATTAAGTTTAACTAGGTCGGTTGGGAGGATATCGATTACTCGCTCTGGCCACTCTAATAAAATCAAATTCTGAGAATCTTTCAAAATTTCTTCAAATCCCAAAACCTGTAATTCTCTTCCGGAGTCGAGACGATAAGCATCGATATGGATTAGATTTTTAAAATTAAATTTCCCGTCGAGTTGATAAATTTTCTCGATCACAAAAGTTGGACTGGTGATAAAATCAGTGATTCCTAATTCCCGACCGACGGCTTGGGTGAAAGTAGTTTTACCAGAGCCCAGATCACCAAACAAACCAACTAAGGTAGCCTTGTTTTTATTAGCTTTTAAATTCTGCAAGAAATCTTGCGCAATCTTATTGGTTTCCTCTACATTCTTACTTAAAAATTTCATACTTTATATATTAGCATAAATAAAAAAAGGCGCGCTTTGTGAACACCTGTCCACGTCGCGCGCCACCACCTTCTCAATTGGACGTTTCCAATCCAATCTCCGCCTCACCCCAGATCCGAAAGGTTCCAAGGTTCAGCTCACCGCTTTTTTCTTCCTTTTTTCCTGTCGTTACACAGCCGATGTTTAGAACCAAAACGAGCACCAGCAGAAAGATCTTCATAACCACAATTATACACCCAAACATCTTTCTTGTCAAGCATAAAATTCCACTCAGTTTTTATGGTTTATGTTATAATGTTTTCATATGACGACTTTTGACAATGAAGAAAAACAAGAGAGACGGCTTGAAGACCTCTACAAAAAAGAAGAGGAGGAACTGATTCGGGTCTTATCCACCAAATATGGTTTAAATTTCATTGATTTAAAACCGATTCCTATCAATACCGAAGCTTTGAGATTGATTCCTGAAGATTTGGCCCGCGAAGCCAAGATCGCCGCTTTTGCCCGTGTCGGCAAAAAAATTCAAGTCGCTCTTTTCTCTCCTAAAAACGAAAAAGCAGTTATTATTTTGAAAAATTTGGAGGCTGAGGGTTATAAAATTCAGATAAATATGGCGACCACCATGAGTTTGGAAAAAGCTTGGGATCGCTATAAAGATCTTTCTTATGCCACCACCTCAACGGCTGGAACTTTCGATATTTCCTCTGAACAAGTTGCTGAATTTGTTAATAAAATTAAAAAAATCGATGATATCACTGTTATTATTAAAGAAATACTCACACTAAAGAAAGCTTATAAAATCTCTAGAATGATGGAGGCGATGATCGCCGGGGCCTTGGCTTTATCGGCGTCAGACATTCATATCGAGCCAGAAGAGAACGACGTGAATATTCGATTTCGTTTGGATGGTGTGTTGATCAATGTCAGCACTTTCGACACAGAAACTTATGAATTACTTTTATCTCGAATAAAGTTACTGTCGGGAATGAAATTAAATATCAAGAACACCTCACAAGACGGGCGTTTTAGCGTGAAAATATTAAATAATGATATTGAAATTCGTTCTTCTATTCTCCCAGGCGCATACAATGAATCAATTGTGATGAGGTTACTGAACCCAAAATCTATTTCTGTGCCGATTGAAGATTTGGGTATTGAAAAAAGGACTTTAGAGACACTGATGGAACAGATCAAAAGACCAAACGGTATGCTTTTAATTACCGGTCCGACTGGTTCAGGAAAAACAACCACCCTTTATGCTTTCATGAAAAAGATTCACTCCCCTGATATTAAAATTATTACGATTGAAGATCCGATTGAGTATCATCTACCAGGAATTGTACAGACGCAAGTGGAAGAAGAAAAAGAATATACTTTCTTGTCTGGTTTGCGTTCCGCCTTGCGTCAAGATCCAGATGTAATCATGGTTGGTGAGATCCGAGACGGCGAAACTGCGAATATCGCTATTAATTCTGCCTTAACTGGACACTTGGTCTTTTCTACATTGCACACCAACACAGCAGCTGGTGCCTTCCCCCGCCTGATTGACCTTGGAGTTAATCCAAAAATTATTTCCTCAGCGATTAATGTGGCGATGGCCCAAAGATTGATTCGAAAATTATGTCCTGATTGTAAGACCGAAAAAGTTCCCACCGTTAAAGAGCGTATCTTCTTAGACAGAACATTAGAATCAATTACTGATAAGACTTATTTGGCCGGCCTTCAGACCGAAAAAGTGTGGGAGGCGGTTGGTTGTGAAAAGTGTCACAAAACTGGCTATCGCGGACGAATTGCTATCACGGAAGTTATTTTAATGAAAAAAGAAATTGAGGAAGCAATAATAAATAATCCTTCCGATCGAGATATTCGTCTGGCCGCCGCCTCACAAAATTTATTAGATATGAAACAAGATGGTGTTATCCGCGTCTTGACAGGTGTCAGTTCTCTTCCTGAACTTGGTCGCGTCATTGACATTGAAACGGTGGAGGGATAGGATTAAAAAGGATCCAGAAGATAAATCTCTAAGCAATACTTTTAATATTAGATACCAAAAGTTAAATAGTTCTTCAAGGATAGGTCTCGCAAATCACCCGAAGGTGTGAACCAGGCCGTCCTCTAGGAAAAATTCGTAAACCGCGCAAACGATCCAATTGCTTAGAGATTTATATTCTGGACTTACAAAAAAAGCCCCAGAAATTGTGAAAGGCTTCTACTAGTAAGCTTAGCATAAAACAAAAAATATGTCAAGCAAAAAACAAGATTCCCAAGCTAATTCCCTAAAAAACCAGCAAACTAGCCCCGAAAAGGGCGACGTTAATTTTTTAGATCAAACCCTACGCCCTACCGTTTGGGCCGACTATATCGGTCAGAAAAACATTAAAGACAATTTGCATATTTTACTGACGGCCGCCGCTCAAAGACAGCATCCGCCCGAACATTTACTTTTTTACGGTCCTCCAGGGCTTGGTAAGACTACTCTCGCTCATTTAATTGCTCACGAAACGCGCGCTCAACTGAAATCCACCTCTGGCCCAGCAATTGAAAAAGTTGGCGACCTCGCGTCCATCTTAACCAATCTTTCTCCCGGCGATATTTTATTTATTGATGAAATTCACCGTCTAAATAAAACGATTGAAGAGGTTTTGTACCCCGCAATGGAAAGTGGGTCACTGGATATTATTATTGGTAAAGGTCCGTCGGCCCGCACCATTCAGCTTGACCTACCTAAATTCACTTTAATTGCCGCCACAACCCGCATTGCGATGCTGTCCGCTCCCCTACGCTCCAGATTCTCTGGTGGAGTTTTTAAACTGGAATTTTACTCGGACAAAGAAATAGAAGAGATAATCAAACGCTCGGCAAAAATCTTGGGAATAGAAATCGCTGACGAAGCAAAAAAGGAAATTGCCAAAAGAAGTCGCTTTACCCCCCGCACTGCCAATTATCTCTTAAAAAGAAGCCGCGACTTGGCGCAAATTCGTGAAAGTGATTTGTCAAAAGAAATTGTGATGGAAGCAATTGATTTACTTGGCATTGACGAAGTTGGTTTAAACCCAACCGACCGTGCTTTACTGACAGTAATTGAAGAAAAGTTTAATGGTGGACCAGTCGGACTCAATACCCTGGCCGCCGCCCTGTCGGAAGAACAAGCCACCATCGAAGATGTTTACGAGCCATACCTCCTACAACTTGGTTTCATTGAAAGGACTTCGCGTGGACGAGTGGTCACCGAAAGGGCGAAGAAGCATTTGAATTTGAAGAGTAGGAATAAATTACTTTAACTTGCATTCAAAAACACCCATGCTATAATCTAGGCACTAAACATGAACGGCATCCTTCGCGGGTGCCGTTCGTTATTTATACTCAATATATTTACGGATATATTCAAAATCCCTAAAATTTCCTCCGGCTAGTTGCTTTATTTCCTTGGCTGTTCTGGGGCCACGACTTAAAACGATTACCTCTTTCCCGATTTTTCTTAGATACTTCAATATTGGTAAAAAATCTCCATCACCCGAAAGAAAAATGACCATATCAAAATTATCGACTACTTTCATTATTTGAAAACTCATATCAACATCACAATTAGCCTTACGCTTCATTAACCCGTCCCCAAGATTGTAAAGTTTTACTGGTTTTAGAAAAAGTTCATAACCAAAAGTGGAGAGCTTTGCATAAAAACTAATTCGTTGTAAGTGTTTATTAATTAAATCAAGATTGTCTCGACTTAAGCTTTTAGTCTTATTTTTTAAAAGACCTTCTAGATAAAGTTTTAATTTAAAAATAGGTACTGTATCATTGGCTAAATAATCATACTGATAATTATGAATCTCCACCCCGCCAAAATAAAAAATCTTACTGGCCTGATATTTTTTGTGGAGATAAACATACAGTTTTTTATAATCAATCTTCCAACCTAAACTTTTTTCTCCTTCATAAAACAGATTGGAAGCGTCAATAAAAACATAAATTGCTTTTCTCTTTTTATTTTGCACGTCTGGCATTCTAGCACTTTATTGTTTTTTAACCCCATAATTAGCTGTGTATAACCGAGCCGAGGTCCCCATCCCCCCATAAAAAAACCGCCCAGTTGACCTCCGGGCGGTCTTCTGGGCGGATGATGATTGCTCAGTCTCCACGGCGCAGATGCCAGGCGATGGTTGGCCCCATCGGGGCGCTCGGTATCTGTCTTCCGAACTTGAGCATAAGGCGCTCTGCCTCGTTCGCTGTACGTAGACTTGGGGTAAAAGCGACGATCGCCCCAACCAAGACAAACAGAACAATAACCGCGTACGTCTTCCCACTCATCTTAAACCTCCTTTGTGTGTACAGTTTCCCATGAATTATACACCCAACCACCTTTTTTGTCAAGCCTATTTTTTCCCTTTATTTTAGGCTATATTAAACCCAATATGAGCGGACATAATAAATGGTCAAAGGTGAAGAATAAGAAAGCGGTGACGGATGCCAAAAAGGGTAAAATTTATACCAAGATGGCCAAGGTTATTGCAATTGAAGTGAAAAAAGCGGGTGGAAACGTAAACTCGCCAGGAGTACAGGCCGCGGTCAAAAAGGCACGTGAATACAATGTACCGAATGATAATATTGAAAGAGCATTGAAAAAAGGTGCCGACAAAAATACTGCGGCGATGGAATCTATCTTATACGAAGCTTATGGCCCAGGTGGTGTGGCGGTGATGATTGAGGTTTTGACCGACAATCGAAACAAAGCGGCGGCCGAGGTGAAACATATTCTAACTGAAAATGGTTCGGCTTTGGCCGCACCCGGTAGTGCTTCTTGGGCTTTTGAAAAAAGTGTGGAGGAGGGTTTTGTGCCAAAGATGATGACGCCGATTTCTGAAGAAGATGGAACCAAACTTGAAGCTTTAATCGAAAACCTGGAGGACAATGATGAGGTGCAGGAAGTTTATACTAACGCTGAATAAAGATGAAAATTGTTGCCATTGATCCTGGTTATGAAAGATTGGGGGTCGCGATATTAGAAAAAGTTTCTGGAAGTAGAGAGACTTTGCTTTTTTCTGAATGCTTTAAAACCTTAGCAATAGAGAAACATGAAAAAAGATTAAATTTGATTGGCGCTGAGGTTTCTAAGATAATTAAAAAATATAAACCCGGGGCGCTGGCGATAGAAACACTTTTTTTTGAAACAAACGCTAAGACGGCCATGAAGGTTAGTGAGGCAAGAGGAGTGATTTTATATGAAGCGGCTAAAAACGGTTTAACAGTGAGGGAGTTTACCCCATTGGAAATAAAAGTTGCGGTGACCGGCTATGGAAAGAGTGATAAAAGACAGATTATTGATATGGTCGACCGTTTGATTGAAATAAAAAAAGAAATAAAACACGACGACGAATACGATGCGATCGCGGTGGGGCTGACTTATTTCGCCACGATTAAAAGTTTTCCACAGGCCTAAGCCTTTTGACCCCTTGCAAACTTTTACAGCCGTGCTATTAATATAAAAATTATGGCGAAGAAAAAAAATAGCAAAATTAAAGACGAGGAAGTGGCCCCAAAAAAGAAAGGGGGTGATTCTTTAGAAGATGAAGCGCTGGGTAGTGAGGATGCAATGATCGACCCGGCAATTATCGAAGATACTTTTATCGAAGAATTCAGCGAATACAACGACGTTGATAACTTCTAGATTTTAATTTTTAGAAATCTTCTCTTTCCAATCTTAAAAATAGAGGTGCTGATTACCTTAAAATTAGGGTCAGTGATTTTTTTATTGGTTTCTTGATTGCTGACAGCGCCCTCTTCAACTAAACGTCGGAATTCGCCTTTGGATTTAACAAGTCCAGATTTAACCGTAAGCTCGGAAAGTAAGTCTCCATTCGCAGCGCCGATCTCGTCGATTTTTTCGGGTAGTCCCCCGTTTTTAAATGTTTCAATAAAATTTTTCTCGGCTTGATCAGCTTTTTCTTTGCTGTGATAAATAGTCACAATCTCTTTCGCTAATCGAACTTTTAAATCTCTTGGGTTAACGCCGGTTTCTAAATCTTGTTTAATTTTACTAATTTCTTCTAGAGAAACATGAGTACAGTCTGTAAAAATTGGAATTATTGCCTCATCTGGTAGAGACATAACCTTACCAAACATGTCAGACACTTCATCATCCAAGCCAATTACATTACCCTCACTTTTATTCATTAATTTCCCCCCCGTTTTAGAGTTAATCAATAAAGTAGTCGTCATCACTATTTTTTCCTTATTTCTAGCGATTTTTTGTAGCGTACGACCGGTAAGCATGTTAAAGGTTTGATCATTACCACCAATCTCCATATCGACATCTAAGGCGACTGAGTCCTGGCCCTGCATTAAAGGATATAAAAATTCGTGAAGATAGATCGGCTTTTTTTCTACCATTCTCTTTTGGAACATATCTCTTTCCACCATTTGTTGAAGGGTGAAATTCGAGGCAAGTTTGACCACATCTTCAAAATCCAACTTCGATAACCAATGACTATTTTTTACAATTTTTGCACCATCACCAAACTTGCTTATTTTTATAATTCTACTGAGTTGTTTTTTCCAGGTTTTTATATTTTTTTCTACCTCCGTTTTGGTTAATGATTTTCTGGCCATATCTTTGCCGGTTGGATCACCGATTCTCGCGGTAAAATCACCAAATAAAATTATTACCTCGTGACCCAATTGTCTCAACTTCTCTAAAATCATAAAATTAGTTGAGTGCCCAAGGTGAAGCTTTGGTCCAGTGGCATCAGCCCCAGAATAAATTCTTAATTTTTTACCACTTAAAAGCTGTTTTTTAAGAAAGTCGCTGGTTGGGTAAATATTTACCACACTTCGTGATAAAATCTCCTCGATTTTTTTGGGATCGGTATCTATTTTCATACCTTAAAATATAGCATATTTATGTTATAATGACCAAAATATGAAAAAATTAAAGTTTGTTAAAAAACACCTGAAAACGATCGTTATTTCCGTTATCAGTTTCGTTTTTATTTGTTTGGGTTTAATTACTTTCTGGTTTGCGACTTTTAGGGTGCCGGATTTGAAATCTTTTGATGATCGAATTGTTCTCCAAAGCACAAAAATATACGACCGGACAGGTGAAATCTTACTCTTCGATGTAAATCAAGACATTAAGAGAAAAGTTGTCCCTTATGAGGAGATCTCTAATTATGTCAAAAAAGCGACGGTGGCGATTGAGGATGCTGATTTTTATGAACATGGTGGAATTAAAGTCACCGCGATCGTTCGAGCGGTTTTATCTAACTTAACTGGTGGGTCAACCCAAGGTGGTTCGACAATTACCCAGCAAGTAATCAAAAACTCTTTGTTAACATCCGAAAAAATTATCTCGAGAAAGATTAAAGAGTGGGTACTAGCAATTAAACTTGAAAAGGTGATGACAAAAGAAGAAATTCTGGAAATTTATTTAAATGAAAGTCCTTATGGTGGAAGCATTTATGGGGTTGAAGAGGCGTCTCAGACATTTTTTGGGAAAAAGTCTGCCGATGTGACCCTGGCCGAGGCGGCTTATTTAGCCGCGATTCCCAATGCCCCGACCTTCTATTCACCTTACGGAAACAACAAAGACCGCTTAGACAATCGAAAGAATTTGGTATTGGAAAAAATGTTAGAGCATCACTTTATCACAGAGAAAGAATACGGTTCATCTAAAAATGAAGTGGTGGTATTTAAAACCCGTGAAGGAAATAGCATCAAAGCCCCTCATTTTGTCGATTTTGTTAGGCAATATCTGGAAGATAAATATGGAGAAAAGATGGTGCGTGAGGGTGGTTTAAAAATTATCACGACTTTGGATTACAGTTTGCAAAGTAAAGCTGAAGAAATTGCTAAAAAATATGCCTTAGAAAACAAAAAGACTTTCGACGCCGAGAATGCTGCGGTGGTGGCAATTGATCCAAAAACGGGGCAAATCTTGGTAATGGTTGGCTCGAGGGATTACTTTGATAAAGAAATTGATGGAAATTTTAATGTAGCTGTCGCCCACCGACAACCTGGTTCGGCCTTCAAGCCTTTTGTTTATGCAACCGCTTTTGAAAAAGGCTATACACCAGACACGGTTGTCTTTGATTTACCAACACAATTTCAAACCACCTGTAATTATCAAGGGGTGGCGATCGGTGGAGGAAGTTCTGACGAATGCTATATGCCAAATAATTACGACGGTAAATTTGTTGGTCCAATTACCTTCAGGAACGCTCTGGCACAATCTAGAAACATCCCCGCAATTAAAGTTTTGTATCTTGCCGGTATTACCGATTCAATCAAGACAGCCGAGAAAATGGGGATCACCAGCTTAGGTGATAAAAATCAGTATGGTTTAACTTTGGTTTTGGGAGGTGGTGAAGTTTCACCACTAGAGATGACTAGTGCTTATGGTGTTTTTGCGACCCAGGGGATTAAAAACTCTCACACCCCGATTTTAAAAATTGAGGATGCGAGCGGAAAGATTCTTGAGGAGTTTTCTCTTCGATCGGAACAAGTAATAGCTGAAGAGATAACTAATAAAATATCCAGTATTTTATCTGACAATGTGGCTAGAACACCGATGTTTGGAGCGAACTCTTCATTATATTTTGCCGATCGGCCTGTGGCGGTAAAAACTGGTACCTCAAACGATTTCCGTGACTCTTGGGTAGTGGGTTATACCCCAAACTTAGTGGTTGGGGCATGGGCGGGAAACAACGACAACCGTCCGGTTGATAAAAAAACTTCGGGAATGGTGGTGGCGCCCTTATGGCACGCTTTTATGAACGAGGCCTTAAAAACACTACCTAAAGAATATTTCACCGAGCCAGAGCCAACCCCTAAAGAAATCAAGCCGGTTTTTCGTGGAATTTGGCAGGGTTATAATTATTTCACCATCGACACGGTATCTGGAAAACTAGCAACAGACCTAACACCCCCAGAAACTCAAAAAGAAGTTTATGAGACAAATGTCCATGAAATACTTTACTGGGTTAATAAAAGCGACCCGCACGGAGAAATACCCCAAAACCCAGCCAATGACCCGCAATTTAAATATTGGGAATATCCAGTAGAGCAGTGGCTTAAAACTCAGTATTTGCCCAGCCCTGTAAAACCAACAGATAGAGACGATGTTCACACCAACTCCAAAAAACCAAAAATAAAAATCATTTCCCCAAACACGGACGAGCGATACGCCCCGGATCAAAAAATTACAATTCAGACCTCACTTCAAAGTAGCTACCCGGTATCAAAAATGGATTTTTATATAAACGAAAACTATCTTGGTTCATCAAGTTTAGCACCATTTCTTTTTTCCTTTATGCCAAACGAAATAAGTGCTGTTTCTCGTGGAAAAAATACCCTAAAAATAGTCGCAACCGATTCAGCCTATAATCGTAGCGAGGAAGAAATTGAGTTTACCGTAACGAGATAATATTTTGTCCGCTTTTTTCTTTAATTTTATTTAAAATTAACTCTTTTTTGATATAAATAGTATTTTTAACAGCTGGTGAAACACTTAAAAGTACTTCGCTGTTGTTTTTCACTTTAATATTTCCAACGCCCAAGACAATACCAGTTACCTCTTTAATTATAGACAGGATAGTCTCTTTTAGTAATCTTTCACTCTGCCCAATGTTTTTAAACTTTTCTAAATAAGAAGAAATATTAAACATAACTATCTATTCATTGGCATTACAAGGTAGGTGAAGGTTTTATCAGACACTCCACGGATTACCATTGGTTTATTTAGGCCATTAAAAGACAAAGAAACACTGTCGGAATCAATGGATTGGAAACAATCAATAATATACTTGTAATTAAAGTTAATCTCGATTGCTTCACCGGTGATAACTGCTGATAGTTTATTCACATTTTCTCCAATATTCGTGTTTTTAGTTTTTAATTCTAGTTTTTTATCACTTGGTGAAACCTTGATATTTATTTGATTAAAACTATCAGAGAATATGTTGGAGATTTTCAAGGTGTTGATTAGGTCTTGTTTTAATAGTACCACCTCGGTTTTGAATTCTTTTGGAATAATTTGTTTATAATCTGGGAAAATACCGTCGATTACCCGAGAAACAATGTAGGTATCTTTGTAAGTTAAAGATATTTGATTTTTAGTAAAATTAATCTCCAAAAGATCTTTTTCATCGCCGATGATTTTTAAAAGATCGTTGACGTTTTTAAATGGAATCAGTATTTGACCAAAATCTTCGGTTTTTTTACCCTTAATTCTTTTTTCCGCCAAACGAAACGAGTCGGTGGCGACAAATAGTAAACCTTCGCTGTCGGCGTGTATATAAACACTAGATAATTCTGGTTTAATACTTGAAAAAGAGGCGCTGTAATTTACAGCCTTTAATCCCTTAACAAATTCCGACGAGCTTATTTCATGACTTTTGCCATCTTTAACCCTAGGAATACTTGGAAAATCATCTGTTGGGTGACTTTTAATCGTTGCCTGACTACTGCCGTTAGAAATATGTAAATTACCATCTTTTTCTTCTATTAATAAGTTATTGTCGCTAGATAGATTAGCTAAAAAACCATTCAAAACAGAGCCTGGGACGGCCACCAGGCCCTCTTTTGAGACTTTCGCGGGAATACTAACCTCGATACCTAAATCTAGATTGGTGGCTTTAAAAATCATTAGGTTGTTCTTGGCTTCAATTAAAATACAAGACAAAATCGGTAGGGTCATATTCTTTCCAGTTACCTTTTCTGATTTTGAAACTGCAGAACAGAATTTTTCTTTAGAACATTCGACTTTCATGTTTTTTTATTTATTAAACTTATAAAAGATATTATTATTAGTGTTGTGGATAAGTTGATAACTTTTTATACTCTTATTCTTCTTCATTATTTCTTAATATTTTTATTTAAGCTGTTGATAAAAATTTTATTACTTTCTTCTTCTTTTCTATTTTCTTTTTTTATCCACTTTTTCATTTTATTTTCTCACAGTTTATTTTGTTTTTTCCACAGCTTTTCCTAATTCAACATTGACCGTAATTGACTAATCTCTCTAATTAAAGACGAATCAGTTTTTAGGTCTTCTTTTACCTTCTCGTAAGAGTGCATAACAGTCGTGTGATCTTTTCCACCCAACTTTTCACCAATTGTAGGATAAGAAACGTCAAAATCCTCACGCAAAAGATACATAATCACCTGTCTCGGTTTAACCACCGACTTTTTTCTGGTTTTTTCATACACCTCTGCTTCGGTAATACCATAAAATTCCGCGATGGTCTTGACCACATCCTTAATTGAGGAGGTTTTCTTTGGTTTTAAATTGTTTTTTATTAAATCCTTAATTTCATTAATAGTTAGGTCTCGTCCTTTTAGTTTTGATTGGCAAATAATAGAGTTTAATACTCCCTCGAGCTCTCTAATATTTCCCTCCACAGAAGAAGCGAGGTACTCGGTCGTCTCGGGGGAGATAGAAAAGTTCATCATATTAGACTTGATTCGAAATATTTGAATCCGAGATTCCAAGTCCGGACTGGGTATTTCTACTATCATACCGGAATTTAACCTTGATTTTAAACGGTCTTCCAAGCCTTGGATGAAATTTGGGTGTTTGTCGGAAGAGAAGATAATTTGTTTGTTGTTGTCATAAAAACTATTGAATAAGTGGAAAAACTCCTCCTCCGTTTTTTGTTTACCAGCAAAGAATTGAATATCATCAACAATCAAAACGTCATACTTTCGGTATTTTTCTTTGAATAGATTAGCACTACCAACCGAGATCGAGTTCATTAAATCCACGGCAAATTTTTCGGAAGTTAGGTAATATATTTTTTTATTCGGGGACGCTTGCTTGATATGGTTCCCCACCGCTTGAATTAAATGGGTTTTGCCGTGACCAGTGCCACCATAAACAAACAAAGGATTATAGATCGCTGTACGTTTGATGATGGCCTGAGTTGCCGCATAAGCCAGTTCATTAAAAGGACCAACCACAAAGGTCTCAAAGGTGTATTTAGGGTTTAAGTTGTCTTCCTTGTTTATATAAAAGTCTTGTAGTGGTAATTCGTTTGGGTTCACTGTCGGCACGGCTTCTTTGGGGGCTTCTTTTTTTGCTTCGTGTTTAACAACCAAATATTCTACTCCACGAATATGTTCACCAAAACCACGAAGGCTTTTGAGAATATTCTTGTGATATTTATTTATCAACCAATCTTTTACAAAAACATTTGGCACACCAACAAAAACCACCCCACCCTCTTGTTTGGTAATTAAAGTGTCTTTAAACCACATACTAAAGTTTGGCTTAGAGATTGCCAGTTCTATTTCCGCCAAAACACTTTCCCAAAGTTTTTTATTATCTTCACTCATGCTTCATTGATTATATACTGAATTATAAAATCGAGAAGTTGTGGAAAAGAGGTATTTATGTTGATAAGTTGTTTATAACTTGGGGAAAAGTTTTTTAATATTTGATTGACATTACTGTTTAAATCAACTATACTCTGCAATTATGTCATTTACATATAAACCTAAAAAAGCTAAAAGAGCAAAAAAGCACGGTTTCTTATCCAGAAGCCGAACTTCTTATGGTAAGAGAGTTTTAAAGAAACGAATGCAAAAGGGCCGAAAGCGACTAAGCACCGTTTAAATGCTTCCCATTAAAAATAGGGTTAAGAAAGAGTTTTTCGCCGAAATTATGAAAAACGGCCAGTTTTTCCATGGGGAAAACCTGTATTTACGTCTTTTGATTAAAAAAGAGCAAAAAATACCCACTTTTTCCTTTATTATCCCCAACAAAGTCAAAAAAACCTCGGTCGGCCGACACTGGATCAAAAGAAGAATATCATCGGTGGTTGAAAAAGAGCTATTAAACATTAAAACAGACAGTTCTGGTCTAGTCTTTGTTAAGAAAGATATTTCCCAACTACCCTATTCAGAAATAGCTAAAGAGGTTGTGGTGTTGCTGAAAAAGGCCAAAATCTTGAAAGAGTAAGCTTTTTAGGCTATACTCACTAAATGTTCTCAACTGTTTTTAATGCCGTCTTATATCGCCCCCTCTACAATATCTTTATTGGTTTTATTGAGGCTTTTCCTTGGATTGATGCTGGTATCGTCGTCATTTTGTTTACTATTTTTATTAAATTGGTTCTATTTCCCCTATCTCAAAAATCCGTTCGAGGTCAGATTGAGATGAGAAAGATTCAGCCGGAAATTGATGAGATTAAAACTAAATACAAAGATAATAAACAAGAACAAGCGCTAAAGACAATGAATTTGTACAAAGAAAGGGGTATCAATCCTTTTTCTGGAATATTTCTCGCTTTAATCCAACTTCCCATCCTAATCGCCCTATATATGGTTTTTTATAAAGGCGGACTAGACGTTATTCACACAGAAACCTTGTATTCGTTTATAAAAGCCCCAGGCGAGATTAATAAGGTCTTCTTGGGAATGTTTGATATTACACAGAAAAACACCATCTTGGCCATTGTGGTGGCTCTGGGGCAGTATTTACAGATTAAATTTACTCTGCCGGCGATGAAAAAGGTTGAAAATGATAAGGCGGCACCGTCATTTCAAAACGAACTAGCAAAAAGTATGAATATGCAGATGAAATATGTCATGCCAATCTTCATGTTCTTTATTGCCCGCAGTTTTGCCGCAATCGTTTCATTATACTTGATCACATCGAGTGTGTTTGCCATCGGTCAGGAGCTTTATTTACGAAAAAAGTTAGCCAAATAAAAACATGGAAGCAGAAAAAGCCAAAATAATAATCGAGGATATCTTCCGATTAATGGGGGTAGCCACCGAATCAGTCGCCTATCGCCTTGACGACAAGAGAGGTCACGTTTTTTCAATCAAAAGTGTGGACTTTGAAAATCTATCTCGAGAGAGAGAGGATTTGAGTCGCGATTTAGTTTTTCTTCTAAAAAGAATCTTCAATAAAAATGCCAAACCGGGCGAGGAGCTCTTCAAATGCACGATAGACATAAATGACCTTCAATCAAAATCTGATGAAAGAATCAAAACAAAAGCTTTAAATGCCGCACAAGAAGCCCGTGATCTAAAAACCGATGTCTTGATGGACCCAATGTCTTCTTATGAAAGAATGGTGGTTCACAGCACTTTGGCTGGGCAACCCGATATCAGCACCGAATCGGCTGGTGAAGGACGAGAGAGAAGGGTGAAAGTAAAATACTTGTCTATTTAAGTTTTAAACTCCATAAAGTCAGATCAGTTTTGTTGGTGAAAAATAGATAATCATCATTTTGGTCTAGATTTAAATCCACAATATCAAGATTATTTTTGGTTTCTTTTTGAATATCAAAAACCAAGGTCGAGGCACCAGTATTGGTATTGATTCTCCAAATATCGTCAGTAAAGCTGGTTAGACCCTGATACCATAAGTCTGGATACTCGCCCGTCGAAAAACTTTTTGGCACAGCACAGTAGACAGTCGTGGCATCAACATTGCTCCACAAACACTTTTCTGGAAAGGTGCTCCAGGGTAGAAGTTTGCTCTCATTATTCTTAATATTAAACAAATATAATCTTGGGGTATTTCGAACACTATCAGAATACAAAACTTCACTGGCAGTTTTATTAATTTTTGTAGTTAATCCGGTGATACCACCCAAAATTTTAGAAAAATCTCCGGTTTTTGTGTTTAGGAAATAGAGATAACCTGGAATTTTAGCGGTGGGTTTGGTGCTCATGGTAATTGTCTCTTCTTTTGGCCAAGAAACAGCCCATTCAATCAAGGGCGATTCAAATAATAAGCTCTTATTTAAACCATCTGGTTTGGAGACAAAACCCGAAGCCCCATTTAAATTGTTTGTTAAGTAAAAGATTTTATCGCCAGCTGGATTGATAACCACAGTCGAGATACCCTCTGGTAGGAAATTACCATCTATCCCCCCTTCAAATTCGTTTAAGGTGGTGGTGGCGGGGTTAATTTTAACCGAGAAAGTTTCGATATTTTCAGTATTATCTTTTAAATAACGAATAATTAATTTTTCACCACCAGGCAACCAAACTGATTCATACACTTTTGGAATTGTCGTGATAGATAGTCTTTTTATTTCCAAAGAATCCTTGCTTGTCTCGTAAATATTTCCATTAGCTCGCAGAATATAATGAATTAAATTTTCATTCACAGCATAACCAGAAATTGGATCATCAGAAATCTTTCTTAATCGGTTTTCGACAATAAAATTATTTTGACCTTCAACCGGGACAATCTCTTCGGTTGAACTTGCAACTGAGCTACTGGTACTAATAGTGCCGAAAGGATCATAAACTTCACCAGTCGAAATCTGTTTTATTGGCGCCTTGGTTGGTAAACCCACACCAGCAAAATAAAACCAAATCAAAGCCGCGAGGGCTCCCAAGAAGACCGTTAGAATCAATATTATCGCTGACTTTTTTGACATTTTCATCTTTGTTTTAAATTTATCCACCACTCACTGACATATCTAAATCATTGGCATTTTGTTGTTCGCTGTCTAGATTTTGAATATACTCAGCGTCTGGTGTTGAAACAGCACTCCAGTCGAGAATTGCTGGATTAATTGTATAAAGGATTAACCAGGATACCAAAGCCAGTAAAAGTCCCCAGACAGCGTCCCAGACTTTCTTTTTACCATCTTCTTTTTTAAAAAGTGATTCAGAAAGCATAATTTCTACACCACCCCAAACGATCATAACTACCGCTAAAGCGGCCGCCAGAGCCAATCCAAACTGGAAGGCGCCAGCCAAAAACAATGCCAAATCACTGCTTGTTCCAGATGTTGTAAAGTCAGCGAAAACATCCCCCTCCAGTGGTTGGTAGTCTAAAGCCAATAGTTTAATTGGGAACACTGTGACTAGTAAAATTAAATACTTAAACATTTTATTGTTTTTCAAAATTAATCAAATAATTATTGTCGGTATATTGGAAAAAGCGGACATTATTACTGATTTTTAAACCAATATTGGCTGTTCCCGCTCCCTTTTCTATTCTCGTGGTAAAAATATTCTTTTGATCCTGAGTTTCAACTTTTTGTCCATTCAAACTCCAAGTATAATCCAAATCAGGAGTATTGGCGTAACCAGCACTAAAGAAATATGGCACCGCCACAACACTGAATTCATCAATAAGCATATTAACTGAACTTTTTATCGCGCGATTCATCATGATTCCGTAGATTGGACTGTTTTCATAAAATACAATTTTCGGATCAGTGGTGGTGATATTGATGGAATTATTAGCCACGACTTTCTGGTCTAGAGAACTAACAGAAACCTCGATTTCCGCATCACGAACTGGAATACTGCCGGTATAGGTAAAATAGTTTTTTCCAATACCTGAAGCACTAGCCACCACCAAACCGCCACTTCTCCAGTTATAAATTAATTCCTTGGTACTGTATTTTCTACCATTTTCATCAAAAAGCTCTGGAAAAGCCACTACCACCACGGTTCCCTGCTTGATATTAAGGGCTTTACCTTTGTAAAATGGTGGGGTGTAAGAGATCGCCTCAAATAGTAAATCAACTCCGGCTGGAATAAAAGAAACCTCTCGATTGTCAATTGAGCCGTCCAAAAATTCAACTTTTGCTCCAACTGTCATCAGTCTACCAGCTCGTCCGGCCTGAATATAAAAATCTTTTAAACCAATTTCTGTTCTTTTTTCTTGACCATCGATAAACCAGGTAATTTTAGCTCGATTTAAATCCGAGGAAAAACTTTGTAGGCTGACCTTGGCCTGGGTCGCTGGAGCGGGAGCTTGGGGACTGATAGAAATACTAGTCAGGCTATTAATATTATTGTTTTGAGCATTGAGAAATAAGACTGGAAAAATCAAAAACAGACCAACGCTGATTAATGTAGTTAAAGATATTTTCATCTCTGTTTAATTATAACAGATTTGTTTATTGTGCACTAGAGTTTAATTCTTCCCGCGCCTTTTTAATTGCCAAAAGTTGTGATGGGTCGGAAGTGATGATTTGATCTTCGGTATAAGAGGCGATAACCTTGATGGCCACGTGTTTTTGTCCCACAAAGAACAACCCCTCCCCTACATCCGATTCCAACAAAAGAAACTTTTCCTCGTCAGTCAAATTAAATGTTCTTTGTAAGTTATCAACCGTCGAAGGGCTTTGTTTCAAAAGAATCTGAATCGAAGAGTTTGTCACGATTGGCAGACCGTATGGTGAACGCAAAAAGTCATCAACGTCTTGGGTAATAGTGGCCAAACCGAGGAAATATTTTCTTCCTCGTTTTGCCAAACTAAACAAGAAAGAGGCGGTGTCTTCACTTTTCATCATCCACCACGCCTCATCAATAACCAACAATCTCTTTTTCAGCTCTCGTCTGATGGCGGTCCAGATATAGTGAGTAATAATATACATTGCGACCGGTTTGAGTTCGTCTTCCATATCACGAATTGAAAAGACGACGAATTTGGCGTTAATATCGACATTGGTAGGTCGGTTGATAAAACCAGCCCAAGAGCCACGGGTGTATTTGGACAGTTTTTGAACCAAACCCTCTGCCCCCTCCATACCAGACAAAACTAATTCAAAATCTGATAACAGCGGTGGTTCAAGATTGGAAAAATCTGATTCCGGGGTGATGTCTTTGAGGGCGTAAGTTTCACTGATGGCGCGGTCGATAATAGCGTCTTCTTCTGGTGTTAAACCACCAAACATAATTCTAAACAAACCAACCAGGTTTATAATATTTGAACGCAAGACGTCAGCTGGTGATTCATCGTCACGAGAAATTGGCAAATCAAACGGATTGATATGGCTTTCAGAGTTTAGGGAAATATTAAAATTCTTTCCACCAATCGCTTCAGATAAAAACTGATATTCTTTTTCTGGGTCAATGACAATCACTTCGGTTTCAAACATTAATGAACGCAAGATTTCCAATTTGGTAGCATAAGATTTTCCGGAACCAGATTTAGCGAAAGTAACTGAGTTGTAGTTGTCCAAAGAGAAACGATCAAAAAGCACCAAGCTATTATTATGGCGGTTGATTCCATAAAGGATACCTTTGTCTGAGGTTAAATCGAAAGATACAAATGGGAAAATACTCGATAGCGGTGATGAATTGAGTTTTGAGTGAACCATCAGTTCATCATTGGCGGTCGGCAAAATACTTTTATAACCTTGTTCTTGTTGGAACAGAGCAGGTTTAAGATAAACTAATTTTGATTCCAAAATAGATTTAATTTCAGTCTCTAATTTACTTAAATCATCATCATTATCAGCATAAAGGGTGATATAAACGCCAACGTCAAAGAGTTTCTCTTGGGCCTGTTGGAGATTATCACGCAAAGATTCCAAATCTTGGTAAGCGGTATCGAGCATTGGATCACGAACCAACCCCCTATTTTCTCGAGCATTGATCTGGCTTTGAACCTCCGCCACTTTTTTCTGGAATTGACGCAAGACTTTGGCGGTCTCGATTGGGTGAATGAAGATAGAAATATTAAAGATTTTATCGAGATTGATAATTGGTGCAAACCAGCTTTCGGTTAAAAATCTTGGATAAGAAATGACAAAGAAAGTGCGGGCGATTTTTCCACCCAGATTTATTTCATTAGGAGTAATTTTTAGGGCCGAAGGGGCGATGATATCCTGCAATTCCAAAACCCCACTTTCATAAATTTCTTGGGGCAAGAAAGAAGCTAGTTCTGGTTCGGGAGTTTTCTTTTTTAAAAAATCAAATAAGGCCATAATTTTTAGAGAGTAATTGGCTTTTCGGTATCGCCAGGATTAAATAATTTATAAAACAATTCGATTGTCTCTTCTGTTCCCAAACTGACACTTCTGATTCCACAACGCAGCAAACCTTGCTGAACCACCGCTACTCTTTGTTCTAATTGTGTACGATTCTCCTCAAAATTGTCATTCTTTTGACCAGCTTTTTCTTTTGTTCCTGCTTTTTGTAGAAATTTCCCTAAAGAACTGTCTTTTTTAGGCCCCAAAACTGATGGACTGAAAGGAATAACCATAAAGAAAGTTTTAGCCATAATATTGGAATTTTCCGTAAAGCTTTTTATGAATTGCACGTATTCTTTGATCTGAATCTTGATTAAATCGTTCAACTGTTCGGTATATTGTTTTTCTAAAGAAGAAAGATATGGTCTGATGTCTAGCTGTCGAGATTGAATAGAGATTTGTACTGAAAAGTCGAGGGAGTTTAGAAAATTCTGGAATTGATAGATGATTGCTTCCTGCTCTTCAACTGATTTTAAAGCAAAGTTTAAAGACGAAGACAAAACGACGGCTTTCATTGAACCGTCTTTCATTATTATCACACCATCGCGGACTTCTTTGATGGGAACAAATTCTTGTGTGGTTTTAGTAACAGCCATACTCTGATTATTATAACCCAAAACCGAATGACTTGCACTTATTATCTTTCTTCGTGTGTTCCGGGATTGAGACTTTCTTTAATGTCCAAGCTCCAAGTTAAATCGTGCAACTTGCTTTCTGATAATTTCGGAACATAAATAGGTTTTTGAACTGCCGAATTTAAAACCGGAGCTTTTAGGGTTGGTTTAACTTTGTCTTTTTTCTTCCACAAATACAATTTACTAGAAAAGAAATAACCGAAAGCACTTTGCAAGACATCAATAAAGGGTTTGTTGTTTATCCGATAAAAAGCCATAGTCAAAGCAAAAATGGTCACGGCCACAATCAAAACAATTGCAAACGGCAGATATAAAAAGCGAAATAAAATAAAAGACAAACCGGCACTACCAGCAATATAAATAAACTGTTTGATGGTCAATGGACCAAAGATTTTATCTTCAATTTCAATGAATTGTGGTACTTGAAATCTCATTTTATTTTATTTCCTCGCGATAAGGATCGACTCCACCAAAAGGTTTCTTTTTTTCGGTTTCTGGTAATTTATAGGCTGGTTCAGCTTGGACTTTCTGTTGGGAGGTAATGGTGATTCCAGCCATCTTGGTTTCTAGAAGACTAGCTTTTGGTGCTTGAATATCTTGCTGATATGGTACTTCGGCCAAAGTCTCGATCGCAGTTGTCGTCTCTTCTTTAACCGCAGGAGTAAATTTGGTCACACCACTTTTACCGATGAGTGATGGGTCTTCGATTTCGTTCAAAATTTGGTCTCGGTTTAAATTGGAATCATTTGAATCAGTAGCGCGAATTATTTTTTCTTCCACTTTCTCTTCTACTTCCCCATTATTCATTGCATACAAAGAATCGCGAATCGGTTTGAAAATATTTTCACTCACCATCGTCGCAACTTCCTGAGCCTTGACCCTGGCCACTCCCAATTCTCTCTGAAGATTAGCCACATAATCAGCGAGTGGTTCCAGACCAATCATCACCAAGGTCGTCTCCATTTCCAATTTCCCCGCTTGATCAATCAACAATTTTTGCGCCTTGGTAATCTCTTGTAATTTTGTTTTGTAATCCACGGAAATAATCGCCGCAATCACATCTTTCGGCAATTTCTTCATCTGCTCGGCTATTATTTTTTCTGTTTCTTGATCCATGTTATTTTATGTTGTTTTTTTCTCAGCCGGCTTGTCTGCCTCTGGTGCTATTTTAGCATCTTTCATCAATTTCTCGAGTTGCTTTCGTAAGTCACCATCACCAGTATATTTACCCTGTTGCGCTCTCATTCTAGCGACAACTTTTTCACGGTCATCGCGTGCCATTCCAGTGCTTAACATGCCACTACCTGCAAAATCTTTTATGTATTCATTTTTTCTTTCCATACCCTCAAGAATCTTCTGTCCTGTATTTGCCAGAGCATCAGTTATGGATTTAATATCTGTACCCATTGATTTTGCAACCTTATCCTGTGCGTCGGTCAGGGCCTTCTCAGACATTAATTTTGCAAACTTTGCTCCTGATAGGCCAGACTGAGCATCAGTTTTCTCTTTTGTAGCTGCCGCAATCTTTGCATCAATAAGAGCTTTTTGTTCTATTGTTGTGGCGGCCGCTTTCTCCTTTATCGCCTCATCAATTTTTTTATCAGACTCCTTGATTTTTGCTTCCAATTCTTGGACTTTTTCACCGTCTTGAGTAGATTTAGTTATCAGATTTGGATTTTGTTTAGAGATCTGCTGATTGATGTTTGATAGAGTGTCATTAAGACGTTTCTCCTCGTCAAATGCTTTCTGTGGACCAATAGCTTCGAGTTTTTTCATTACTCTATCCTCATTTTCTTTTTTACTTTGCTTGTAGTCCTTTTCTAGTTTCTGTAGATCAAGTCTTCCTCCAGTCCCAGTCTTGAACGTATTCATGATTCTACTTCTCGCAAATCGAGCCCCAACACCGACGGCCCCCGGCTCATCACCAAGTGTACCTTTCACAAATTTCTTTGTTGCTGACAGGATGCCACCACCCGCTCTTGCTCCAACAGCGATAGCTGCACCACCACTAATCACCGCCGCGCCAGCTATTAATGCTGCTTTAACTCCAGATTCGATAAATTTTCCAACCTCACCAGACAGTTTTTTTGTAATTTTTGTTGCTATTATCAGTAATAGTATGACCATTAAGTATTGAAAATACGTCAGGTAGTTTTGATCACTGTCGTGAAACCAGCTTTGGTTCGGTGAGGCCAATATTGCTTTTTTTATTGTTCCTGTGATTAGGGATATTAAGTAAAACAATAAGAGAAAAATTGGAGCAATTGAAATTTGTCCAAAAAGATTCTCTCTCCACATTTTTGAGTATTCCTCTATCTTTGGTAATACATTGCCCATAAAACCAATCGGAGATAGGGCCATTAAAAATATTAGCAGGATGTTTCTTGTTAAAAACATGATTGTTATATAAAAAAAAGTACCAATAGCGATATAAAGCAATACGATTTGAAGATTAATAGCAAAAAACAAGGACGGGCTTTCAAGGCTGAGACTCTTCCAATTTGATACATCCCATAATCCCGAAAGCTGTGTGGAATCTAAAATCATTGTCCCCATAGATTTTGCTCCGTCAGCTGTCGCTGTGTTGTATAAATTTGCCGCCAAGAGGTTTCCCACATCGATACAAACTCGAGTGATAAATAGACTGAAATTTATAAGTAAGGCCGCGACAATAACCTGGGCAATAATTTTTTTTGTGTTGGATCCTGAAATTCCCAAGATCGTTTTAATTGCTGCATAAAGTAACACAAATATAAATGTAATGTTAAATAAATCTCTCACGATCTTCCAAACTGTTTGTATTGCCGTATTAACTGAGGTAAGGTTGTTTGAGTCTAGTGTATATATCACAGATAGATTTAATAAGGCACCAGCGATTCTCATGATTACACCAAGTACTGGCACTACAACTAATCCTTGAACCCCCGCAATAACATTTAAAACTGTAGACAGTACTCCATTTCCGAGTTTTTTAAAAGCACTGACAAGACCATCCACAAACCAATCGGCTTTCTCTTTCGAAGCTTGTATTTCTTCCGCGGTTCGTTCGGGGGCAGATCTAATTTCGCCTTCTGGAGTAACTGCCGACGAGGGGAAGTCTGCAGCATAAACTTTATCAGTGTTAAGAATACCGCTCAGATTGTTTAACGCACCCCCACCCCACAGCACCACAGCCAGCAAAAGAGAGATGATTATTTTTGAAGAAAGGGTGAAGGTTTTGGTTTTAGAAAAAAATGTGAACATGGTTAAATGAAACTTGGACAAGCTGATTTTATTTTACCATAAATAAATTTTGCTGACTAATTTTTTAGAGCTATACAAAATCGGTGTAATTTTTCTTCGTAATCAAGGTGGCGGTACTATCTTGATATGACTCCAAAAAGCCTAACGGCTTTTTCCATTTTTGATCAGACCATTTAAATTCAAATCCACTCATCTTTCCACCGCTTTCCTCGATATAATCTATCTCTTTCTGATCATAGGTGCGCCAGAAGAAAATATTTGGCTTATTATTTCCATAGTAATTTTTTTTCATCCTCTCGACAACCATAAAATTTTCCCACAAAGCCCCAAGGTCATTTCTAATCCCCACCTCATTAAAATTTTGGATTATACTATTTCTAACCCCAAGATCGTAAAAGTATATTTTTTTATTTTTACCAATTTCCTTTCGCAAGTTTCGACTTAGGGGATTTAAGCGGAAAATAACGAAGGCTTTTTCTAGAAGAGAAACATACTTTTCTATTGTTTTCCTGTTAGTATTTAATAATCTGGATAATTCAGTAAAAGAGACTTCTTGACCAAGTTGAAACGCCAGCGCTTGCAAAAGCTTCTCAATCAAGTCTGGTTTCTTTAAACCTTCAAATTGCAGAATATCCTTATAGAGATAACTGCCAGTAATTTCATTTATAGTCGTTTCGGCCAGAGTATTACTTTCACTAGTGATGACTTTTGGGTATGAGCCACGAATTAATAAATGGTTGATTAGACTATCCATCTCAATTTCATTGTGACTAGCACGTAATTCATTCAAGGAAATTGGGAATAAGAAAAATTCTGTTTTACGGCCAGTTAAGGGTTCATTTACTTTATTAGCCAAATCAAAACTTGATGAGCCACTGGCGATCACCTGAATCTCTGGATAAGTGTCGATTAGGAGTTTCAGAGTTAGCCCAATATCCCTTATTCTTTGAGCCTCATCTATTAATATTAATTTTTTGTCTCCCAAGTACCTTTTTAATTCGATGGACGTTTTGTCAGTCAGGGCTTGGCGAACATCTAATTCGTCGCAATTTAAAAACATAGATTGATCCTTGTTTTCTTGGGCTATTTTTTTTAGAATAGTGGTCTTACCAACTTGTCTGGCTCCGTACAAGACAATAATTTTACCTTTAAAGAGGGCTTCCTTTATTTGGTTTTCTAGTATTCTTACTATCATATTTTTATTAAATTAGGATACCTAACTATCCTAATTTAGCAAAATTTGGGTACTATGTCAAATTATAACGCTTTTATTCCCTAATTTACGGAAACAGCTGACATTCTTCGAGCATTCTAGTTGCCTTTGGAGCCTCGACATTCATGATTTGGGTGACGGTGGTGGAGGCGACATTCATGGCGGTGTCAACTTGATCGGTGGTATGTAGTGGTGGAGTGGTGAGAGTATTTAATTCTGCTTGAATAGTATCCAAAGTTCCCACTGTTGAAGCGTTGTTTGTTCGGTCTGATAGGTTGGTCAAGGTGGTCACGTTTGTTTGACCTGATAAAAGATTAGACGCGATTCCAGCTTGCACCTGAGCCATTTGACTAGCACTTGTAGAAGCGACGCTGATTTCATTGTTTGCCGCACTTAACTCGGAATTGGTGAGGGGTGGAGTGCTTGAGGAAATTTTATTCTGATAACAGCTGATTACTTCCAAGAAATCATTTTCGGTTGAAACAGCTACGGTGTTTATATTGTTGTAAGAAGCAAAGTAAGTCTGTTCTGGTACCAATAAAGCCTGAATAGTCCCCTGTATCGTAACTTTCATTTGATCAAAAGTCTCGGTTCGTCCAGGGTTGGTATAAGCTACAGTGCTTGGTTCATAAGTTCGGAAGTCTTTTATATCTCCTGAGCCTTCATAAGAATCGATATCGCTATATTGTTGAGCTTGTAAACTTGCAATACCCGCCCTCCATTCTGGATCATCTGGCGATAGTTCTTCAGAATTTACACCACCAAAACCTTTTTCTAGAACCTTGGTCACAAGAAAATTGGCCAAAGCACCCACGATTTCATTGAATTCATCAGCAATACCAAGCCTTTCAACGTCCCAACCCGTGATGTCCTGCATTTGATCTGCGATTACTGTTCCAGGAGTCTGAGTCAGACAGTCTGTCTTTGTATAAGTCTGTTGTCCATTTGCTGATGGTTGAGAAGGCCCCATTTGGGTATAGCTGTCAGCTCGAGCGTCGGTACTTGAAGCGGTATAATTTACTTTTCCATAATATGGATCACCTGTCGAAGTTATCGGTGGTGAACCAACATTATTTCCATTAGCATCTACTGTTCTTGTAGTACAATCTTTCCATGATAATAAGCCACCACTCCAAGCCAACTCATCCTTTTTATTTTCTTTATTTCCTTCAATTTGAGCATCGAGTTCTCCTTGTGCAATCAGCATTGCTCCAATTTGATTGTTCTGGGGGTTGGTAGTAATACTTAGCCAACTATCCCAACCACCACCATTAATAAAGTCACCATTTACAAAATCATTATAAGCATTTTCTGAATTTGCTAAAACTTCTGATAAAGTACAGTTTATTTTATCTTTAAAGGGCGAATACTGCAGGCCAAGGGCAATTTTTACATTAATCTCAAATGGGTCACACAAAAAGGCGAGATCTGGGTTATTGAAAATAAATTCTCCAATAGTCCGATCTCCAACACCTAACATAAAACCCGCGGGGTCCTGAACAAAAGAGGGGTTACCTTCAAAACCAGTATTGATCCAGTTCACTATACTTTGGGTTAATTGCCTGACCAAAATCCGTCCTGCCGCATAGGCAATTTTATCCCACAAGGATTCTTTTTGAGCCTCTCCAGGTAATACACCCGTAAGCGTTCCGCTAATTAAAAGTAATTGCTCAATTAACACACTCATTGTCAGTAGTAAGGTTGGATCTGTGACCAAAGCAACATTAACCGCGAATTGAGCTTCTGTTTTTTGAGGAAAGGACAAAAATGCTGATGGAAAAACGAGGGAAATGATTAAGAGGATTAAGACTGAATTTTTAAGGCGAGCTTTCACGACTTTATTTTATAACATTTATTAATTTATATCCAGGATCACTTTCAACTAATACCACATTCTTTATTTCCAAATATTTTTTTAGATTAGTAATATTTTGGATTATATCAGTGGTAGATTTTTTGTAAGTAGCCAAGCCATTCACCGCCTTGAGGGTGTCGCTATATAAATACTTGAAAGTTTCGATACTGAAACCAATTTTTGAGGTGTTATTAACAATATCTAGATGCAAATTCGCCAGTTCTCTTGGAACAGTAACAGAAAGAAAACCAGCAACAGTGCTTCTATAGGACCCAACAATTGGATCAAGCTTTGACAATTCCTTGGCGTCATTTTTATTAATGGCGTCGTTTAATACATTCAATTCATATATACGTTCTTCATTTTTGTTATTATCTAAGACAACACCCAACTGATTAACATAATTTTTGATAGTGGACGTGCTGTTGTCGTCGACTATTTTTATGTCCGATAAAGTATAACTTTGTATACCACTACTATTAGTGTTTAAAATTACTGAATCTAGGATTAATTGTTTATCGGTTTGATTTAATTCATCCCCCTGTTTGGAGACAACATATTGAGAAAAAAGAAGGCGAGATAATTTTTCAGTCTCGGTTAATTTATTATACTCAGCCTCTCTTTGCTGCTGACTAGCAATAATTTTTTCGTCGATTTCATCCCCCGGCGCCGCTTTGGTGGGATCTCGGTTAATTTTTACTTCTTCAAAATCACTAGTTTTGTCACCATCAGTGTCGGTATTTTGTGGATCGGTTTTCCAGAGGGTTTCCTCCCAATCTCGTAAACCATCACTATCGGTATCAGTCGCTAAAAACTCTTGAATCTTTGCGCTTTGTTCGGCACCTGTCGTTTGTTGTGAAAGTGGTTTTTCGACTTGTTTTTTTAGTAAAACTGGGACACCCCAGACGATTAAGATGGCCAAAATAATTGAACCAATTATGTATAAGAATTTTTTGGAGGGCAAATACTTTTCCATTGGTAGATTATACCAAACATTTATGATAAAATACAGACATTATTAATGGTAATTTTATTAAACATGAATTTTAAAAAAATAATCTCTTTTATCTTTGTTTTGGCGCTGGTTTTATTTTCAACAAAAGCTTTAGCGCAAAATATTGGTAGTCTTAAATCCGTCGTTACTCCCGGTTTCTCCTTTACTATGGATTTAAGTCCTGGCTACACTGATGCCGATGTCATCGAATTACAAAGGGTGCTGAATGCCGATGTTGACACTACTATTGCCCTACAGGGTGAAGGCTCGCGGGGTAAAGAAACTAAATATTTTGGTGACAAAACCAAGCTGGCCGTCATTAAATTTCAAGAAAAACACCGTGATACTATTTTGACTCCATATGGTTTGACCAAAGGCACTGGTATTGTCGGCAAGGCGACTCGTACCAAACTAAACCTCCTAATTGGCGTTATGAGTACTAGTGATTCTGTCGGTGTGCCAGAAAGCCGAGGATCAAGTGCTTCTACCATCACCACCACTACTACAACGACCACAAATACAAACACAGCGAGCGAAAACTGTCAGTTTATCGAGCTTTTGATCAGTGTTGACGCTATTGTGCCAGGTCAGGAAAGCACCGCTCTCGGCTTATTTGGTTGTGCAGGAGGAACCTCGACTGGTAAAACTCCCAGGGTTGATGTGAAAGTGAACGGCAAGGACAGCACGGTGGACATCAGTTCACCCCGCAATGTGACAGTTTCTTGGACATCTTCAAACGTCACTTCATGTGCTTCCCCAAATAAAACAAAGCCTTTGTCTGGCTCTGAGAGTTTCTATGTCGAAGAATCAGGTACGTTTGTGATTTCTTGTACTGGTCCTTACGGAACAGTCACTGATTCTGTTGCTGTTCGTTTAAATGAAAAAGTTTCTTCTTGTACTTCTTATACCTATTCCGACTGGTCTTCTTGTGTGGGTGGAACACAAACAAGAAGCAAATTACGTAGCAGTCCAAGTAATTGTTCTGGAGGTGTCTCGGCGGTGACCAGTAGAACCTGTACTGTCACTCCCCCAGCCACCTTGGCTTGTACTAGTTTTACCTATGATGATTGGTCGGCCTGTGTGGGTGGAACACAAACTCGTAATAAATTGACCAGTGTTCCTGCAAGTTGTACTGGTGGTGTGACAGCAAGTACCACTCAATCATGTAGTAATCTGGAGGTTTCCTGTTTACCAAGTCCATCTACCGGTCCAATCAATACCTTGATTACTTGGATTTCGACGATCATTTCTGGTGGTAATGGTGGCTATGCTTATTCCTGGTCTGGCACAGACGGTCTTTATGGAAATTCTTCATTTGCTTCAAAGACTTATGCCACGACTGGTACAAAAACAGCTCAGGTGACGGTCACTTCTGGTACCGCGCTCGCCTCCACAACCTGTAATGTCATTATTTCCTCTTCCACTACCCCTTTCAGCTACGATTCTCTATTCGGAACCACTACTGCCTCAACTACCAATCCTTCGACAATCAACGGCCCAGAAGATGTGGCTAATATTGTCGGTTACGGTGTGGTAAATGACTGGATGAATATCAGTTCTGTGTCTTTGGCTAGTCAGTTGTCGACAAACAAATTAACCGCAACAAATATCGAAATGTTGGGACATGGAAATAAAGGTTATTATGACAATCCACAGTCAATCTATCCTAAACTAAAAACTTTTGTGAAGGATATGAGGGCGAAAAATGTGACGACCCTTATTAACATTGTGAATTGGAATAAGGGATCAAATACTTGGAATAATGGCGGGGTCTCGATTTGTGAAGCAAAATATAGTGATGCTTGGTTCAGCAGTATTTTGGATTTTCTAATCAATGAAATTGGTACTGATCGAATTGTCTTGCAAGCAGCGAGTGAGTGGAGCGGTGGAAGAAATAACGAGTGTGATGATAAAGCTCAGAGATGGGAGGATATGGTCGCGGATCGTTGGGATGGTATGATTTCTTCAAATAAAGGCACTCGACCAGAGGAGCCGATTAACGAAGATTGGTTCTTCGAATATCACCCTTGTAGCCTGACTGATTACGGTCCAGATGGAGCAATTATAACCACTGATTGTGGAGGAGCAATTACTGGTCTAGCCGACGGTAGCACTACTGGTTTTGCTAATACTAAAAAGTTAAAAGCTTATGCTTGTAAGGTCATGGAAGATAATAGCAAAGGCTTTATGTATTATGCTTGGGGACATTCAAAGATCGATACGGCCGCGATTGTAGCCTTGGGACAGGTAGTCGCTAATCCTGGAGACTGTGAAGCTGTAGAGGAAGAAATTCCGGAGGAATTAGGTCCAGAAGTAAAAAATCAGGTTGCCGGACTTGTGACTAGTGTGGATGCCTGTACGCCGACAAATAGCTTTGCAGGTAAATTATATCAAGTTGCAATCAAGCCATGTAAAGAGGGGGACATTATTTCTTCACCCGACCCTAAATTTCCAGGAGGGACGACATCTGCGAGCGAGGGTTATGTGGTGATCAGAGAGGGTCATGGTCAAGCAATTCCAACTGTGGGACAGACTATTATGGGTACTGCGGTGGAAGACGGTGGTTTAGAGTGTAGTAATCCCGTCAGTACTGGTAGTTATTTTGGAACGATGTCTGGGGCAATGGGCCTCGGTGCTGATTGTGGTAGTGCTGGGTCATTGGTTAATTCAGTTCAAGGAGGTTCATCAAATGGATCAAGTATTGATTGGTGGATGTACGTTAGCCCCACGACCTGGTTACAGGCAAACTCCCTAGAGTCAGCAGGAGACACAATTTCAGATTGGGGTTCTGATATTGGCGATGCTTTTGATCGCTTCTAATTAAGAATTGAGTTTAGTCCAACTTTCTAAGTCTAAATCCTCCGCTCGAATCTTTTCCGACAAACCTAGCGTAGTGAAAACCTCCGCTAGGTTTTTGTCTGTCACGGATTTTAAATTACCCAAAAGCATTTTACGTTTATGAGCAAAGCCGGCGTGTAGAACTTCAAAAAACTTTTTCTCATCAATATTATTTTCCGTAAATATATTTTTAGAAATATTGGTGATCGCTAAAATCGCCGAATCGACTTTTGGCGCCGGAGAAAAATTCTCCTTCCCCACTTTCATAACCATCTTCGGTTGACCATACGCTTTTACACTAATAGATAGCAAACTTTCTTTTTTATCATGCGCCATAATTCCCTGAGCAATCTCTTTCTGCACCATTACAATTATTCTCTCGGGCTGAAAATCGGTCTCCAAAAACTTTCGCAAAAACTGCCCAGTAATATAATAAGGAATATTGGCGATGATTTTGTATGGCTTGGAAATATCTTTTAAATCCAAATCTAAAATATCCCAATTCAATAAAACCAATTTACCATTAGCAATTTCACCTGCAAATTTTTCTTGCAATAATTCGATCAGGCGATGATCTTTCTCTACCGCAATTACTTTCCCGGCTTTCTCCAAAAGTTTTTCAGTCAAAACACCTTTTCCAGGCCCGACTTCGAGGACGGTATCTTCTGGACCGATCTCCCCCGCCTCAATCATCTTGACCAAAGCCACCTTGGATTTCAAAAAGTTTTGCCCGAGTGATTTTTTCGCTGGTATGCTCATGTTTTATTTTCTGGGAAGCTGGTTCAATCAAATTTTTCGGTACGGACCCAACCATACACTCAAAATTTAATTAACCAGCTCCCCCTATAGTTCAAGATATATTATTTTCTCCCGATATTCAAATGTCTCGTCTGTTTCAAGAAATTCCTCATCAATATCAGAAATAAATTGCGACGGTATGCAGATCTGAGACGAACCAAAAATTGTTCGGCTGTTGGCATTGGTTAAGAAGATTTTTTTCTTGGCACGGGTCAGGGCAACGTAAAATAGTCGCCTTTCTTCTTCCCCATCATCTTTATTCTTCCCAGCATTCATTCTTTCGTGGGGAAACAATCCTTCTTCAAGGCCGGTAATAAAAACATAATCAAACTCCAAGCCTTTTGAAGCGTGCACCGTCATTAATTTTACAGCATTATCATTTTTTTCTAGGCTATCTTGATCGGTCGCCAGCGCCGCTTCTTCGATTAATTTTTCAATCCCTTCACCGATCGGTAAATAGTCGTATTTTATCGCCAAAGTGGCTAATTCCCTCATGTTTTCCAGTCTTTCTTTGTCTTCATCATTGCTATCTTTCAGATCTTTTTCAATACCACTTTCTTTGATAATAAATTGAATAACTTCAGAAGGCTTTTTTTCTAAAGCAACTTTTCCGATTTCGGTTAATAGATTAAAAAACTGATTTATCTTTATTTTTGTTCCAGCTGGCAAACTCTCTCTCTCACCACTAAATATTTTTAAAATAGTAACTTTACCGATACCTCGAGCCGGCACATTAATAATTCTTTTAATATCGGTTAAACTGTCAGGATTCAATCCCGCGCGAAGGAAAGAAATTATATCTTTCACCTCTTTTCTCTCAAAAAACTTTGTTCCCAGGACTTGATAAGGCACACTTTTGGTCAAAAATGCTTCCTCGATCGCTCTGGATTGAAAATTAGCACGATACAAAACGGCAATATTTCTAGGTTCGACACCCGAGGCAATCAATTCTTTACTTTTATTAGCAATGAAATGTGATTCCTCGTTTTCGTTAAAGCCGGTATAGAGCGTCAGTTTTTCACCCTCGGCATTTTTAGTGAAAAGATTTTTCTCTACCCTATTAACATTCTTTTTAATAATAGCATTAGCGACGGCGAGAATATTTTGTGTTGAGCGATAGTTTTCTTCAAGTAAAATGATCTTGGCCTCGGGATAATCTTTTTCAAAATGCAAAATATTTTTAATATCCGCGCCTCGCCAACTGTAGATATTCTGATCAATATCTCCGACGACACAAATATTTCGGTTTTTTTCGGCTAGTAGTTTGGTAATCATATACTGAACCTGATTGGTGTCTTGATATTCATCGACGTGAATATAAGTCCAGATTTGCTGATATCTTTGCAGAATTTCTGGCTTGTTTTTTAGAAGTTTATAGGTTTTAAGTAGTAAATCGTCAAAATCCAGAGCTTTTCCTTCCTTTAATTTTTTTTCATAAGCCGCCCAAACTCGACCAATCAGTTCATTCTGATTCGTCGTATTAAAATCCTCCACTGTTTTCAGATTGCCCTTTTCGCGGGAGATTATACTTAAATATTTACCAGGTTCATGCTGTTTTGGATCCAAACCTAAATCACGAATGATATCACGGACGGTTTTTTGGGAATCACTCTTGTCGAAAATAGAAAAGTGTCTAGTCAAACCGATTTCTCTGACATTTTCTTTAAGAATGTGGACTCCTAAGGCATGAAAAGTGCTCACAAAAGGCCTTTCCCCTGTTTGAGGCAACATTAATCGCTCTCGCATCTCCTTAGCGGCCTTATTAGTAAAAGTAATCGCCAAAATGCTCTTGGGTTCGACACCAGTCTTGATAAGATGGGTTATACGTGTTGTGACGGTTTTAGTCTTTCCCGCTCCTGCCCCCGCCAAGATCAAAAGAGGGCCATTTTGGTATAAAACTGCCTCTTTTTGCTTGTCATTTAAGCCTTTTAAATGTTCCATTCGGTTGATTATAACACAGATAAAGATATCCACAGGCAACCACCAAAATCGTTGATTTTTGGGTCATTTTTTGCTATTCTGTCTCGGTAGGTAGTTTAACTTGTTTTGGTCCGTCTTCTGGTGTTTCGGCTGATTTCCCGTCTCGACAACTACCTCAATTATGGATTCTACAAATAATATTCAAATAGTGGAGAATCGTTGGCTTTCATTTTGGAAGTCTATTTTTGTTTTTATACTCGTTGCGACCTTTTTGATCACACCCTTCATCTCTCACGCCAATGTCCTGTCTTTTATCGGCGAGATGTTTTCTGGCCAGGAGGTTTCCGCCGAAACTGAAACCATTATTGAGTCTAATTCTCAAACAATGCCATTATTGGTCGCGGCCAATACACCGAATCCAACGGCCAGAATCGCGAGTGATATTACTGTGGTGGATGATGAAGCTTTATTAGCTGAAGTTGGCCCTTCAAATACGGAACCAGAAAAGGCCAATGTTTCCAGCGATCAAATTAGCATTTATATAGTGCGAAGCGGTGATAATTTAGCTAAAATTGCCGAAATGTTTGATGTTTCCGTAAACACTATTCTTTGGGCAAACGACTTGGCGAAAGGCTCAGCCTTAAAGGCCGGACAAAGTCTCGTCATCTTGCCAATGTCTGGGGTTTTGCATACTGTCGTTAAAGGAGATACCTTAAATACTATTGCCAAAAAATATACTGGTAATGTCGAGGAAATTGCTCTCTTTAATGATTTGAAAGTTTCGGATAAATTATTGGTCGGACAAACAGTCATGATCCCCGACGGCCAGGTCTCGTCTTCAATTAGACCTTCAACCGCCTCTAATCACGGAGCGACACCTCTGATCAAGGGTACTGATAAGGCACCTGATTACGGTGGTTATTATCAGAAGCCATTTGTTGGTGGGACAAAAACCCAAGGCTTGCATGGTTATAACGCTGTGGACTATGGTTTACCAGTCGGCACCCAGCTCTATGCTGCCGCTGCTGGTGAGGTAATTATCAGTAAGAGTGCGGGTTGGAATGGAGGTTATGGTGTTTATGTCGTTATCAAACATCCAAATAATACCCAAACTGTTTACGGTCACATGAGTAAAACAGTCGTTTCGGTTGGGCAAACAGTTACCAAAGGTCAGCTAATCGGTTATTCTGGAAACACCGGTAACTCCACTGGTCCCCATCTTCACTTTGAAATTCGTGGCGCTAAAAACCCATTTTAATTAATGTTAAACAATAAATCTCAAAATAGTGGCGCGGCTTATGATGCGGAAATAAAAAAGAGACAGGATGAGGCAAAAAAAATAACCGAGATGCGGTTGGCTGCTCAACGTCAACAAGAAAGAAGCCGTTTTCAGTTACAGATTGATAATCGCAAGAGAGAGCTCGACCGGTTAAACTTAGAGGTAAAAAATAAAGAGGCTCGACTAAATGAATTAAAATTAAAGCTTGATCAAGCTAAACGCCAGCAGTTCGTCCTAAAGGGGCAGCTAAAACAAGAAGAGGGGGGAGTTGATTATTTAAAAGACCAGGTTCAGGCCGAAGAGAGTCGAGTTACGACATCATCTGCTGAACTTAATCAAGCCAAAATTAATTTAGCCACGGCGGAAAGAGAAATCCCCGCTCTAGAGACCCAAGCTCATATTCTTCAAGCGGAATTAGCTGAAGTTCAGGCCAAGATCGAACATCAGAAGGTGTTGGTTACTAAGCTTGATCAGGATTATCGTAGCTTGGAAGCGAATTCAAAACACACCGTCAACACCAAAACCCGTACGGTTCAAGCAACACAAAATAAGAAAAAAGAACTTCAAAAAGAGACTCAAGAGATTACCTTCAGGGGTCGTCAAATCGAAGAATTAGAACGAGACGAGAAGGTCATTTCTCAAGAGATATCTCGTCTAGCTCGTGATCGAGACAGCAAACAAAAAGAATTAAGGGATTTGGAAATCAAGCGCGACCAGATCAAAAGCTAGTTTTTGGGACGGTATTGCAAGGCTTCCAAGATATGCGGTAATTCGATATTATCTTTTTGTTCCAAGTCCGCAATGGTGCGGGCTAATTTTATCACTCGATGATAAGCTCTAGCTGAGAGGGCTAATTTAGTTGCCGACTTGTCTAAAATTTCTTTTACTTCTTTTGACAAATCAATCAAGTTTGCAATATCCTTGGAATTCATCTCACTGTTGGTTTTGATATTCTTTTTTAATTTTGCAAACCTTTCTTTTTGTGTCTGACGGGCGATGGCAATACGTTCTCGAATTTTTGGATTACTCTTTTTTTCTTGATCACTCTTTCGACCAGATAAATCAGTATGATTGATCTGTGAAACCTCGACCCACATATCAATGCGATCCATGATTGGTCCAGAAATTTTCCGCTGATATTTTAATAGATCTAGAGCTCGGCAAATACATTCCTTAGTTTTAGAACCAAAATTGCCACACGGGCAAGGATTCATGGCCGCGATTAGAATAAAATTTGCGGGGAAGGTAATGGAACCACGAGCGCGAGAAATGCTGATCTCTCTTTCTTCTAGCGGTTGTCGTAAGGTTTCCAAAACTCTTTTGTCGAACTCGGGAAATTCATCGAGAAATAATACCCCACGATGAGCTAAAGTGACTTCACCAGGTTTGGGAATTGTTCCTCCGCCGACGAGTGAGACATAAGAAGCGGTATGGTGTGGTGAGCGAATTGGCGGAGCGCTGATTAAATCCCCCCTCAAAGTCCCTGCGACCGAATGAATACTGGTAATCTCAATAATTTCTTCAAAAGAAAGTGACGGTAAAATTCCCGAAAAAGCTTTGGCGAGCATAGTTTTGCCGGTACCAGGCGGGCCGTACATCGCGATATTGTGACCCCCAGCGGCGGCGATTTCTAATCCCCTTTTTGCCCCCTCTTGTCCGACGACGTCAATAAAATCAATTTCATTTTCGATATTTAATTGCTCGATCTCGGTTTTTGGCTGCGGCGATATTTTTTTATTATCCGATGCTAAATGATCGATGATTTCTTCCAGATTTTCTGCTCCGAAAATTGTGATATCAGAAATCAAAGCTGCTTCACGAACATTCTCTTTCGGCAAATACACCTCCGTAAAACCTTGTTTTTTAGCTTCAGCGACAGCGGGTAAAACTCCGCTAATTTTTCTCAATTGTCCGTCGAGCGACAATTCACCCAAAAATAATTTATGATCAGTATCAGAAAATACTTCTTCGGTGGCCGTCAGATAAGCTACGGCCATGGCTAAATCAAAAACCGGCCCTTCTTTTCGGAGGTCGGCCGGCGCTAGTGAGATGACGACTTTTTGATTGCTTTGCTTTGGAGACTTAAAGCCAGAATTTTTAATTGCCGAGGCGACACGGTCTTTTGATTCTTCGACACTTTTGTCTCCTAGACCGACCACAGTAAAAGAGTTTAATCCTTTAGAGATATCCACTTCGACATCAATTATTTTCGCACCCAAAACACTCGGTTGCGCACTGTAAGTCTTGGCAAACGACATATTTTTATTTTTTTAGAGTTTTCCTACTTGCTATGTTCTACACAAGTCGTGGCAGAAGGATTAGCTTTTAATCTATCTTCTGGAATTTTTCCTTCACAAACTGAACACTGACCGTAAGTTCCATCTTCTATCTTTTGCAAAGCACTTTCAACAGAAATCAGTTGAACCTCAAGTTGTTTCAAAATCGCTGAATTACCTTCAAATTCTTCGAGCTCATCGGCCACCTCATTTTCATCCGCCGAATCGGCATCCAGACTGGTTTCCGTCGCTTCCCAATCTTTTGGATTTTCCGGATTAATTCGTCCGACCGTTTCCAATTCTTTTACTAATTTTACTTTCTCTGCCTCGAGCAACTTCTTGTACTTTTCTAGGTCTTGTGACATGTTGTTTTTATTATTGCTGATATGTGTATAAGTATCCCAGAATTAAAAAATAAACACAACTGTGGATAAATCGGACCCTATTTTTTCTTACCTTTTTAGGCTCTTTTCCTTGTTTATCCTATCTACAATCGCCTTAAAAGCTTCTTCGTCGGTGGTGATGACCAGGGTATCCTTGTCGAGAATACTGTAAAGCAAAATTACGTTTCCATCAGTATCTTTTAGTTGCCGTACGTCTTTATTAATGATCACACTGTCCTCAAATTTTTTGGCGGTTGTGGGAGAAAGGTCAGCTAATAATCCTCCACTAGTGAGACCATTGAGACGGAATAAAACTTGAAAATCTTTTTCCAGATCTTTTTCCCAGGCCAACATGCCCGCGAAAGTATTTTCGAAATAAGAAGTTTTAAAAATTACAAAAGGCATATTTTCATCAAAGGAAAACATCCCAACCATAAAATCTGGCAAAAGGGTTCTCTTTATTTGGTCTGGCATTCTTAGTCCAGACAGGGTCACGAATTCTTGGGCTGTAATTAGCCTTTTGCTCGTGCTAGTGCCAGTCGTGACATAAGTATTATAAAAATTATTAACCGGGATTCTGATATCATTTAATTTTCCAGACAAGGTCGTCACAAACTGATTTTTATTTAGACCAACGGTATTCAGTTCATCTTTATACTCAGTGGTAATCAAAGTCGGTATAGTTTGAGTTGCAACCGTCGTACTGCTGGTTTTATTTTTAAGAAACAAGGTGACACCGATTCCAACGATTGCGACAACGACCAAAATTAAACTGACAAAAATGATTATTTTGCTTTTGGAATACTCAGCCTTATTTTCTGTCTGAATATTTACGACCTCACCCGACTCCAATTTTCCCCGCATCTTTTCATTTTCGGCAATGGCAATATTAACCGATGAGACATGGTCGGCTTGAACGGTGGATTCGATGTCTCCTTTATAGGTCCTAATTAAAGACTTTTTTGGAAAAGTCGTTTGATTAGGAATTTGATTTGGAATAGGATTGGCGGTTGGTGTGTATTGTTGATTATTTAACACCCCAAAAGCACTATTGCTGACAGGTGGCTCAGTCTTGGTTTGACTGTTTTTAAAAATCGGATCAATCCCCACTTTTAATGGACTGAAATTAGAATTATTTTTATTTTCATCGGGAGGCATATCTGCCTCTATTATAACCGAATTTCCCTATTTTCCCAATTTTTGTTGACTTTTATATCCACTTTGCTATACTAAATTTACAAAGTGCCGAAAGGCTCCGAGAAAGCCGCCAGTGATGGCGGCTTTCGACTAGTTAAAGAAACGATTTTAGCTTAGTCTTTATTTCCCCGAAATTTGATAAATCTAATTCGTACAAATTTCTTCTAAACCTCTTAATACTAACTAGTTTCATTTGAGCTAAAATTGCTGAAACTTTTTTGGTTGTTTGGATCGGTAAAGTTAAAATAAAAATCAATCTGCTTTTGCTTAGTTGATAGTGGCACACACCAAAACATCTTATTGTTAAATTTTTTGACCACCAAGACAGGGCGAGAGAAGTTTAGGCCGATTCCGTTTTGCTCAAAACCAATATTGCGACCAAGGCTAATCATCCACACCTCGCCAATTTTAGGAAAAGTTGGCGGCGGGTCGAATTTTGTTTCAATTTCTTTTTTAATTTCGTTCCACTTATCAAAATCAATTTGCATAGCGCCAGTATCCTATCAGGATTTCAATGAAATGAAAACTGTGGATAAATCCGACCCTATTTTCCCAATTTATTTTTCGCAAAATCTGGGTCGGCCATTTTTATGGAGAGAGCAATGCGTCCTCTTTCTGGATCGACTTCCTTCACAATGACCGGCACTTTGTCACCAGCCTTGAGCAAGCTTTCAACTTTCTCCACTCGGAAAGGCGCGATCTCGGAAATGTGTACCAAGCCTTCGGTGTCGCCCTGGAGTCGAACAAAGGCCCCGAATTCAGCAATTTTGGTCACTGTTCCTTCATATCTCTCCCCTGGTTTATATTCATGAGTCATAGCTTCAATCACCGCCTTCGCTCTTTCGGCGCTACCATCTTTACCGGTACAATAAATAGTTCCATCATCTTCAATATCAATATCAGCGCCAGTTTTTTCTTTGATTTCTTTAATCACTTTTCCACCCGAGCCAATCACTCCACCGATTTGATCTGGTTTAATTTTCAAGACCACAATTTTTGGTGCATTAACAGAAATATCTTTTCTTGGCTCAGCAATTTCTTTTATAATAACATCAAGAATTTTCAAGCGAGCAGTTTTGGCTTTTTCAAAAGCTTCAGCTAGTGCGGGGATTGGTACGCCAGAAACTTTCACATCCATCTGAATTGCCGTCACGCCATTTTTAGTACCAGCGACTTTAAAATCCATATCACCGTAATGATCTTCCGGACCTTGAATATCAGTTAAAACTTTGTAATTTCCTTTATCATCCATCATCAAACCAGAAGCAATACCGGCCACCGGTGATTTAATCGGCACCCCACCGTCCATCAAGGCAATCGTCGAAGCACAAACCGAACCCATTGAAGTCGAGCCGTTCGAAGACATGGCTTCGGAAACCAATCTGATCGTGTAAGGGAAATCGGTTGTTTTTGGAATCATCGGTTGTAAAGCTTTTTCCGCCAAAGCACCGTGACCAATCATTCGGCGATTGGTACCACCCATCTTCCCTGTTTCACCAGTTGAATATGGTGGGAAATTGTAATGATGCATGAATTTTTTTCCATCGCTACTCTCTTCCATACCATTTATGATTTGAGCATCACTTGGTCCACCCAAAGTCAAAGCCGTCAAAATGTGAGTTCCACCGCGGTAAAAGATTCCAGAACCGTGTAGAATTGGAGAAATTCCTCCCGCTTGAGCAAACAAGGGTCGAATTTCATCAATACCACGACCGTCGGCACGTTTGTCGTGTTTCAAGACTTGCTCGTGAATCAAAGCGTCCACTTTTTCTTCAAAAAGATGTTCAGCAAAAGAAGATTTAATATCAGAACATTTTTCTTTCGCTAATTTCATCCAGATATCCATAATCTCGCCGATTTTTGACCCGCCAGGAAGTCCGCTCATGACATAGCTCTCTAATTTCGGTTCGATTTCTGTCGCAAAAAGGTTTTTAATCTCTTCTGGCATGACCGGCGCTTCTAGTTTCATTTTTGGCACACCAATCTTAGCAATTACTTCTTTTTGCCAAGCATTTAATTTTTCAATTTCCTCCGAAGCTTTTTTCATCGCCTCGATAATCACGCTTTCTTGAGCTTCATCACCCCCTAACTCAATCATATTGATATTTCCATCTTTACCACAAGCAATCAAATCAATTTCAAAGTTTTCATTTTCTCTTTCGGTGTAAGTTGGGTTGATTTCAAAACCATCAGTCTTGTGTTTGCCAATTCTAATAGCCGAAACTGGACCATGGAAAGGAATTTTTGACACACCCAAAGCCAAGGACGCCGCGATTACCGCGAGTACATCGGGATCATCTTCTTCGATTGAAAGAATGGTCACAACGACTTGAATTTCATTTCTGATCCATTGATCAAATAGTGGGCGGATGGTTCGATCCACAACTCGGCCAGATAAAATAGCTTCGTCGGATGGTTTACCTTCACGCTTCATGAAACGGCTACCGAGGATTTGACCAGAAGCATAGAATTTTTCTTCATAATCAACCGTTAAAGGTAAATAATCTTTATCAATACTGTCCTTACTAATTACGGCTGTAGCTAGAATAGTAGTATTGCCATAACGCAAAATTACCGATCCGCTGGCATTTTCCACCAAATCGCTAAACTCGGCGCTTAATTTTTTACCATTAAGCTCCACCGAAAACTCTTGTTTTTTCATCTTTTTATAAAATTAGACTTGTCAGAAGATTTCAGATCAGAACTCGAGGTTCCAAACTGCATATCCCCCGGCAAATCGGTTAATAAATAGCTGAAATTAGAGTAGCATAAAACTACCTATAAAAAAAGGTCGTTCGGATTATTTATTTTAGCCTAAACCCCATCTCTGTTTTTGGTTTTTCTTTTTCCGTGACGAGGTTTTTGATAGCATCAAAGACAATGGCGAAATTTTTATCATATTTCTTCTCTAATTTTTCTATTTTCTCTCGGAGTTCTTTATTACTAGCAAGCATCTCTCTGATCTTAGTAAAAGTCCGCATAATTTGAATATTCACCTGAATCGCCCGCTCACTTTTTAAGACGCTAGATAGCATGGCGACACCCTGTTCAGTGAAAACATATGGCAAATACTTTTTATGCTTACCCCAACTTAAGGTGCCAATTTGGTACCTTAAGTTGTCAGCTTCCAGTTTATTTAATGTGAACATGAAATCCACCGGAAACCTCCCCATGTTTCTTTTTACTGCTCTCTTAAGGTGTTTTGTTTCAGCTTGGTACAAAAAAGCCAGATCACTATCTAACATTACCTTCTTTCCTCTAATAAAATATATTTTCGTCTCGATATTGTCGAGTGAAACAAGTGCAGTGTTTTTCATAACGCCGACATACTATCACGTATACAAAAAATACACACCTGTGGATAAGTGCGAGGGTTTTGTTTGGATAGTATTATCTTCCCCTTCCTCCAACTGAACCGAGTAAATATTTACGAGCATTTTCATCGAGATCGGTGAAACCATCGACAACCTCGATTAATTTGGCAGAAGTACTCTTGCCAAAGCATAAAGCTTCGACTTGGCAACCCTCGTTCATCTTTAAGTACTCTACTAAAGGAACGAAGTCGCCATCGCCAGATACGATGATAACTGTATCAAGCTTGGGCGCCATTTTGATGGCATCGACAGCGAGACCGACATCCCAGTCGGCTTTTTTAGCGCCGCCAGCGAAGATTTGCAAATTTTTGGTTTTTGTCTCAATTCCCGCTTTAGTTAGGGCTTCAAAAAAACCTTTTTCATCGCCACTTTCAGTGGTGATAACATAGGCAATCGCTCGGATCAATGATCGGCCAGCCAAGGCGTCTTTGACGACTTGAGCAAAATTGACTTTCGCTCCGTATAAATTTTTGGCGCAGTGATAGATATTTTGGGTATCAATAAAAATACCAACTCTTTGATCTTTGTGTTTGATTAACATATAAAAAATTATTAAGAATTATTAAAAAGTAAATAAGCCTCGACCGTGCTTACATTGTAACATATTAAAAGGCTAAAAAATTAGAGACCCAACTTTTTAACAACCGAAGCGTAACGTTTTGGATTGCTTTTCTCTAAATATTTAAGATGAGTTCGGCGATCAGCCACCATACCAAGTAAACCTCGGCGTGAGTGATTATCCTTTGGGTTTTTCTTTAAATGAGAAGCTAATTCATCAATTCTTTTCGACAAAACAGCGATTTGCACATCGGTCGAGCCGGTATCGCCTTCGTGAACAGCCACTTCCTTTATAACCTTAGCTTTTTTGGTTTTTGTAAGCATTTGAGAAGTCTAGCACATTTCTTTTAAAAATGCAAGGGCTCGTGCTATACTGTTATTTATGGACCTGAAAGAACTCAAAACGCAATTTTTAGAATATCTTGAAATTGAAAAAGGCCGCGCCATCAAAACTGTTGATCGATACAATCGTTATTTGTCTTTTTTCTTCAAACAAGCCGAGATTACCAACCCCAAAGATATCACTAACGAAAAAATTCGGGAATTTCGTCTGTGGTTGAATCGCCGTAATTTAAATAAAAAAACCCAGAATTATTATTTGATCGCCCTGAGGGTGTTTTTAAAATTTCTTGCCAGACGTGGAGTTGTTTCTCTACCGGCGGATAATATTGAACTAGCCAAAGTCGGTGAAAGATCGATTGATTTGATTTCTTTAAAAGAATTGAGGCGCTTACTTGATGCACCAAACCAAGAACAAAATCCAGAAAGAAGAGCCAGAGATAAGGCTATTTTAGAGCTCCTCTTCTCCACCGGCCTGCGCGTGTCCGAACTTTGCTCATTAAATACTGACTTGGATCTGAATCTCGATGAATTTTCTATTCGTGGTAAAGGTGGTCGGGTGCGAGTGGTTTTTCTTTCAGATGAAGCAAAAAAAATTATCAAAGAGTATTTAGCTTTGCGTCAGGATTTGTCTGAGGCTTTGTTTGTGACAATCGACAAGACACGCCTCGGCCAAAAAGTATCTGGGAAAGCCAAAGGTTTGACTAGTCGTTCTGTTGAGAGGATCGTCAAACGCTATGCAACGATCGCTGGCATTACCAAAAAGGTCACCCCCCACGTCATCCGGCACGTTTTTGCCACCGATTTGCTCAGTAACGGTGCCGATATTCGCTCAGTTCAGACCATGCTTGGTCATTCAAGTATCATCACGACCCAAATTTACACTCACGTAACCGACAAACATTTGCGTGAAACTCATAAAAAGTTTCATAATAAAAGCTAGTTTTGTGGTATTATTCTTTTATGAAAATATTATCTTGGAATGTAAACGGCCTACGGGCGATTGTGAAAAAAGATAAATGGAATCAACTTTTTGAACTTGATTCGGATATTTTTTGCTTGCAAGAAACTAAAGCACACCCCGATCAGTTGCCAGAAGAAATAAAAAATCCCGCTGGATATTTTTCTTTTTTTGATCATTCAAAAGTCCGAAAGGGTTATAGTGGTGTCGCAATATTTTTAAAAAAAGATTTGGAGAAAGAGATTTTATCTGTCGATTATGGTTTTGGCAAAAAAGAGCTAGATCAGGAGGGGCGCTTTTTAGCCTTGCATTTAAAGGGTTTTACACTGATCAACTGCTATTTCCCTAATGGCGGTGAAGATCCTGCCCGTCTCGAATACAAACTAAAATTTTATAAGGAATTCTTAAATTATATTGAGAAATTAAAAAAGCAAAACAAGAAAATTATTTTTTGCGGCGATGTGAATACCGCGCATAATGAAATTGATTTGGCTCGACCAAAAGAAAATTCTAATCACACAGGTTTTTTAAGAATCGAAAGAGACTGGCTCGATAAAGTTACTTCTCTCGGCTGGATCGATACTTTTCGTTTTCAATATCCAGAAAAAATTAAATATAGTTGGTGGGATATGAAAACTTTTGCGCGTGAACGCAATGTCGGTTGGCGCATCGATTATTTTTTCGTGTCGTCAAATTTGAAGGAAAAAATAAAAAAAGCTGAAATCCTAAACGATGTTTTTGGTAGCGATCATTGCCCGGTGCTATTAGAGCTTGCAAAATAAGGGTTTTTATAAAGGACAGACCAAAAAAGTTATCCACAGGTATGTCCTTTACAGTATTTTCTATTGGACATATAATAAGAACAGACCAAGGTAACCGAAGCGAATTTTCTCCAGCTTCTGCCTTGAAGAAAAATGTTCTTTCTCACCACATGATGTCTGGCCACATCATAACAACGAAGCTCGCTTCCTGAAACATGGACGGCTTCAACAATCACTCGAAGCTCGTCTTTCATCCGACTATGAAACACCTGATTCGGGTGATTTTTTATGGAGAAATTTTATTGCACCCAATGTTTTTTACGAATCTCTTCAATCTTTTTTTCCTCTTCTTTTTCTTTTGTTTCCTTACCAGACTCACCAAGTTTTTGTAATTCAGCAATGTCCAATTTGGCTAATTCTTTGGCTCTTTTTTTGAGATATTCTTCGGTATTTAAGGTCGGATTATCCAGCACTTCTTCCAAAAGAGCGTGTAAAATAAAGCCTATTTTGGGACCCGGCGCTTCTTTGGTGGTGTCCATGATCCCCTTTCCGTCCAGCTTTAGCATACCAACCGAAATCGGATCGGTCATCGCTTCTTCCACCATCGAATGATATTTTCGCAAACGATATGGACTTTCTTTTGGTCGCCCCATACCCATTCGATCACAACCACGCAAATTCATTAAGTCCCAAATATTGTCACGGCCAACACTAGAAATTATTCTTCGCACTGCCGATAAAGAAATTTGTTCGGTGTCAGCAAAAAACATATGCCAGCGGACCAGCTTCACAACTTTTTCAATTACTTTTTTCGAAAATCTCAAATCTGTTAAAATTTTTTCTACCATTTTTGCTCCGACCACTTCATGCCCATAAAAGGTCCAGATATTTTGTCCTTTATCCCAGCGTCGTGAAACTGGCTTGCCAATATCGTGAAACAGAGCGGCCAATCTCATCTCCAGAGTATATTTCTTGCTAGAGGCATGCTGTAAGGCCCTTAAACTATGCTCAAAGACATCATAAACATGGGACCGGCTTTGCTCAATACTGACGGCTTTTTCCAATTCTGGCACAATATAGGGCATTAGGCCTAATTTATGGCTTAAAACAAGGCCGTCCATCGGATTATCTGACATAACTATTCTGGCGAATTCGTCTCGGATTCGTTCCTTGGCGATATTGGTCAGCAAATTAGCGTTGCTAATTATGGCTTTTTCGGTCTTTTTATCAATTTCAAAGCCAATTTCAGTGGCAATTCGCACCGCTCGCAAGATTCTCAAGCCATCCTCGGTAAAACGATCATGTGGTTCCCCCACTGTTCTCAGAATTTTATCTTTCAGATCATCCTGTCCTTGATAGTAATCGAAATATTTCTCCTCGATTGGATCAAACGCAATGGCATTAATTGTGAAATCTCTTCTTTGCAAATCATCTTCCAGTTTTTTACTGAAAGTCACATGATCCGGTCTCCTATTATCCGAATATTCCGCCTCTAGTCTATATGGAGTCACTTCAATCACTTTTAGAGTTTCATCTTTTGCCTCCTCATTTACCACACCAACCGTACCATAATTATTTTCATAAAAAGTATCTTCGAATGAAGAAATTATTTCTTCCGGTACTGCGTCAGTCGTCACGTCCCAATCTTTTGGCTTGCGCCCAAGTAAAATATCGCGCACACAACCACCAATCAAATACGCTTCAAAACCCTTATTTTTCAAGGTTTTTACGACAGTTAGAACTTCAGATGGGATATTCAAGTTGTCCGATTTTTGAGACTTTTTGAGCATCTTCTTTTTGTGCCCCCAGTAGGATTCGAACCCACAATAACGGTTCCGAAGACCGTTGTGATATCCATTTCACCATGGGAGCAATCACTTAATTTATAAACGATTCGGTGTGCGGGTACCGAGAATCGGACTCGGATCTGATCCTTGGCAAGGACCTGTTCTACCATTAAACCATACCCGCAACCCAAACACTATAACTTAATTTTGTTTTTTTTACAAATTTTGAATGCGAAACATTTAATATGTTACAATACTATCGCTAGTCCTTTAATGTTTAGGGATATAGCGTCTTTTTGAAAACCCTTATTCTACAGACTCGATTATGAATTTTGTCTAAACTGTGGATAACTATGGGGATATGTTGATAAAAGACGTCTTTTATACCCATTTTGTCCAATAAAATCAACAAACGTTTCACGTGAAACGGTTACATATGAAACTAGATAAAAACAAGAAAACAATAGAAGCCTATGATAAAAATGCGGCTTTTTATGCTGAAAAATTTTATACTTATGCTGTTAGGAAAGATGATATAGATCGAGCGTTTAACTTTAATAAATCTGGTTCGCTCGCTGTATTAGAGCTTGGCTGTGGTAATGGCAAGGAAGCCAAATACATAGTTTCACAAGTCGGGATAGAAAATTACAATGGATTAGACGCTTCAGCTGGTTTAATTGATTTTGCCAAAAAAAAGGTTCCACGTGTAATGTTTCAGGTTAAAGACTTGAGAGAAGTAGAGTTTTCAGATAATCAATTTGGAATTATTTTCTCTTTTGCCACCGTGTTACATATGAAACATGAGGATTTGGCCGTTTTACTCCAGAAAGCTGGTAAATGGTTAAAAATAGGAGGTATTTTGTATATTTCTAGCAAATACGGAGATTATAAGGAGATGGAGATCGTAAATCTTGGCGATACTAAATATTATTATTCATACAAACCGGAAGATTTAGTTGGGATGCTTGGCAATTATTTTGAAGTTGTATATAAGACTATTCATGACAGCGAATATGGGCCGTCTTTCACTTTAGCCCTAAGAAAGACCTAGACCTCGGCCAGGTTATCCACAGCGCCCTTGTTGCACGACGGATCCTATCTGGTGTAGGATGCTCGGCGTGAAAGATAATCGAACAAGAAAAAGAAAGGTCGGTGATGTTGGGGAAAATATTACGTGTAGGTTTCTTGTGAAACATGGTTTTCGGATTATTGGACGTAATTATCTCAGGAAGTGGGGAGAAATTGATATTATTGCTCAAAAAGACAAAAAACTTCACTTTATTGAGGTAAAAACTGTTTCTCATCCATACGTTTCGCGTGAAACGGGAGATTTGGATCAATATAGACCGGAAGATAACATACACCCTTGGAAATTAAGGCGCTTAGCTAGGGTGATACAGACCTACCTGCTCAATGTTTCATATAAAACCGATTGGCAGCTTGATATTGTGGTGGTGTATTTAGATTTTATGACCAAAAAGGCTCAGATTAATCATCTGGAAGACATAGTTTTGTAATGTCCTTTGGATGTCCGATAGAGATTTTAAGATATCTTTCTGGTATACTCTAATAATGAAAAAGGGAATGATTTTTGGTCTAGGAAATATAGGATCGACACTGAGAAGGAATATTTCTAAGGAAAAAATTGAAATAAAGTATATTGTGAGATCTGATGGCGTATTTGATTTTGGTTTAAATAAAATTTCGGAAAAAGAAAATTGGAAAAATTTTATTGATGATATCGACGTTGCTTTTGTCTGCATTCCGACAATTGGAAAAGGGGAGGAGGCTCTCAAGTATAGTTTGGCTCTACTAGAAAAAAGAAAAAGTGTAATTACTTGCGAGAAGGCCTCGATAGCTTATCATTGGGATACACTGAGACAATATAAGAATATTTTAAGATACACGGCGTCAGTTGGAGGGGGGACAAAAATGCTGAAGGAGATTTCGAGATATAAATCGAAAGATATTGTAAACATAAAGGGGGTGGTGAACGGTACTTTGAATTATATTTCATGTAACTTAAAAAACGGGAACTCGGTTGAGGAAACCGTGAAAGAGGTTTTAGAAAAAGGTTTTGCTGAGCCGGGAGCAAAAACTTTGGAGGAGATTATAAAAGCAGAAATGAATGATGTGGTTTTGAAAACAATTATTATCGCAAATCATTCCGGTTTGTTTGATAAGATTATCACAAGAGAAAATGTTGAAGTTATTTTATCCACACAAAAAGATTTAATTTCGAAAAGATGTATTATTGATTTGAATAAAGAAAAAATTCGCTGTGGCTTCATCGAAGACACAAAAGCTGATTGGTTGCCGGACGGAGTCGATAATATCTTGTATATTAATGGTGAAAAGAAAGCTTTTGGTCTGGGGGCGGGGGCGGAGGCGACAGTGGAAAGTATGTTGGGGGATTTCTGTGATTGTATTCTTAAATAAATGACTAGAGAATTAAATTTAGATAATTATATACCACTAGATAAATACTGGATGATACGGATGGGGGTTTTGGATATTTTGAATGGCAAAAAGGATATTGTAAAAATTTTAGAAAAAGAAGACAGAAAAAATTTGGGTGGGGATGTGAGTGCTCTATTTAATGCAGCAAAAAATTGGGAGACAAAGAATGAAATTTCCGTTGGGGAATCGGGCACTCTTTTTCGTTATCTACAATTTGCAATCTGGAAATTGAAATTAAATAAAAAATTAATTAAAGAGGGGACATTGATCAAAAGGGACGTGTGTAATAATCCGGAAATAGTGAAATGGCCGCTCGCGAAATTGCTTGAGCTTGATAAGGGAACTAGTCAGTGGGCAAGTGCGGCAGTTTTGTTGGGGAACGAGGAGAAAATAGAAAATTCACCATATTTTCTCAAGCTTACTTCTGAAGCCCTTAAACACTGGCAAGATCGGAGAAAAGAGGGGTTAGTTTATGATATTAGACACGATCAAATTTTAGGGCGTCAAGCAGAAGCTTTCTTGGAATTATTAGAAAAAAATAAAACTAGTTTCAGAGCCTCTAATCCCGATGATTATTGTTTCGCCCGTGCTTTTAATTTAATCAATAAAGAAGAGGGAGCAAAAAGATTTCCGGCAATACAAGGACATGAATCGAATCGCCTAGACGAAATGGAAAAATGTTTGCGACAGTTTGAAGGCGGGGAAGTGATAGAAACGAATGATCACCGAGTTGTACAGTCAATAGCCATGCTTGGTGTTTTGAAAAATAAAAAAGTAAAATTTTCTAATCCAGGCTGTGTAAGTAAAAGCTGGCCTCAGTTTTGGGATTTTCTTAAGGAATGTTTCCCAAATAAAGTATAATGTGCTAATATCTCTCCATATCGGGGCGTGGCCCGCCGGCGTTCAGAAACTTTGGCGGGTAAATGTAACGGTAGTAACAGACTAATATTTTCGGACTTTAATAGGTTTGTTTATAATTTAAGATATCGGGGCGTGGTGTAACGGTAGCATACATGCTTTGGGAGCATGCAGTTCGGGTTCAAATCCCGGCGCCCCGACCATTGAGAGTTAGCTCGAGAGGCTTCATAAAAATGTATTTTTATATGGCATTTTCTTTAATACAAGAACGTGAGATCCAGCATTTTCAGTTCTAAGTGAGTCGGGTTGCCAGACTATTACGTCTTGATCAATTAGAAGCCCTACTTTTTCTAGCATTAAGGTGAATAACCTGTAGGATACTTTGTGCTCTTCTACTCCAAATTTTTCTAATTGGTAGACCTCCTCGATTGATTTTAGGGCTTCGGGTGTCGCATTCCCTTGATTATAGTATTTTTTTAATTCAAGGTAATATTTTTCTACAGAAGCTGCTCTTTCTTTTACATTTAGATAGTCCGGTAAAAAATTTTCACAAACAATGATTATTCCATCATTGGCCAAATGTTTCTTAGCATTTTTAAGGAAGGCACATTTGTATTCGTCAGAAATATGATGGTATGCGGAACTCATGGTTATAACTTCAAACTTTCTCTTTAAATCAATAGTTACGGCGTTGCTATGTTTCCAAACCCAATTCGGAAAAATATTTTCACCGCTTTCAATGAATATTTTGTTAGCGTCTACACAGAAGGCTTTGAGTTTGGGAAAGACAAACTGTAGATGGTTAACAAAATTCCCTGGTCCACTGCAAAGATCTAATACTTCAACTGGTGAAAGTCTAGAATTTTCGATTTCACCGTCTGAGCTGTTAAGTCCGCCAAAGGGCCGATGACCTGACTTCTTAGCCAAATGTTGTAAGAGTAAACCACCGGCAACAAACCACATGGCTACTTCGTTTTTCATACCATCGGGACCTTGGAAATATGATTCGGCCGATGTGTATAGTTTTGTATCTTTAGTTTTCATTTTGTGGAGAATTTTATAACTTTATAGCAACTTTGGAGTTAAAAGGGCGTATCTTGTTTTATCAGCCTCCACACCTTCTGTGGTAATTAATTTCAGCTTTCCTTCGTTATCTATTAAAATCTCAGGGCAAGGTTTTTTGTTTAAAAATTCCATATGCTGGGTAGCTCCATAAGCACCTAGATCTTTTACTACGATGTAATCTGATTCTTTTATTGGCTCTGGAATCTGAACGACGTTAGGCATAATGTAGTCACTCGATAGGGTAGTTGAACCAGAGAGCTTAGTAGAGAAACACTCTTCCTTTGGAATTAGATTAAAATTTTGATCGTAGAAATCAAGATTATGTTTCCTGTTTCGTTTCGCGGCCGAAGGCATAAAAACATATGAACCATCGGTCGATACCGATTTTAAATTTGGATAATTAACAACCCTTTTCACTTTCAATACCTGCACTCCGATATCAGCAAATATATCCCGGCCTGGTTCTAGTATAAATCTCACTTCTGGGGAAATATTAAATTCCTTTATCTTCTGTTTTAAATATGCAAAGTAGGAACTCCAGTCAAAGTGCTTCTCTTCTACTAGTAGACTCTTATAGTCGTAGGCAAACCCGCCCCCAAGATTAATCTCTTTTACATTTGGGAAATATTTACGATAGATTTTTAGACTTCTTATCAGATATTTCTTAATCTTCTTAAGGGAACTACCAGTACCACAATATATATGAAATGAATATGGTGTAACCGATTGATTTTTTAGAAATTCGGATATTTCCTTAAGTTGTTTAATCTTTAGACCGGTTCTCTGTTTTTGCCAAAATGTTGCATCGATACGAAAACTTAAAGGAGCTTTTTTATACTTTTGGACGAAATATCTAATTTCTTCAAACGAAGCCAGGTTTATAGTAATATTTTTGTTTGTCCAGAAATCAATCTCTTCATTCGACAAAAAACTTGGGGATGTAATCATCTCTCGGTTCAAACCAAACGGTTTAAGTTGGTGCCATTCTTCTGGGGTTTGCAGTAATATTCCAACAGACTCATTTTGAATTGATTTGAATAAATTTGGGTTGGAGTTAGTAAAATATGAGGCAAATAAACGTATTCGACCCCCAATATTAGCATTTTTTGACGCCTCTATTATTCTATTAATATTTCGATTAAGAATAGCCTCATCATAGATGAAGAATGGGGTATTTATTTTTTTAACTGCCTCTTTTATTTTTTCTTTTTTCATGGCACATATACTTTACAATATTTGTCTGTTTATGTATAATTAGAACTACAGAATAAGTCATTTCTGTACGAGTTCTGTAAAAAGCCTTATCTGTAAAGGTTAAATTAGTGTAAAAAGTCTAAATTTTTGTAATATAGCTACTACAATACAATGAAAATTGAAATTAAAAACTTGCTCGGTCAAATAGGTCTCAATGAAGTAGAGATTAAGGTTTTTTTGTCTAATCTAGAGACCGGGTCGGCCACAGCTGCAAAAATTGCCGACAGGGCTGGTTTGAATCGTATAACTACCTACGAAGCTTTAAAACGTTTGTCTAAAAAAGCACTGGTAAAGATCAGAGCAAAGAAAAACACTACTGTTAGGTACTTTGAGGCTGAGGATATCGAGATAATTCAGAATCAGTTGGAAAACAAAAAAGAAATGGTCGAAGAACAGATTGCTCAAATCAAAGAAATGAAAAACGATTTTCGATCCTTGTATTCCTTTAGCTCAAAAAAACCAGAGGTTGTTTTCTATGAAGGTAAAGAGGGAATAAAAAGTGCTATTTTGGATACCCTGAGAACAGAACCAAAGGAAATTCTCTCTTTTGCTTCTGCTGAATACTTTAGTCTGGCATTTGACGAGAAATTTCTTAGCACCTATTGGAAGAAACGAACTGAACAGGGAATTCAAACCAGAGGCATCATGCCCAATACGGAAAAGGCTGTCGGCATCTTTACACCCGAGAGAAATCAAAAGGAATTAAGGCGAGTGAAATTTATTTCACAGGATATTTACAACTTTAAAAACGAAATTGATATATATGGCAACAACGTATCCATCATTTCTCTTGAGAAGGGAAACGAGCACGCTATTATCATTAGAAGCAAAAGCATTGCTGATGGATTAAGGGCTGTATATGAAACAATGTGGAACTTAAATTAGGCTAACAGTTTTATTTTTTAAGGTAATTTTTGATTTAAAACACCCCAGTAACTCTCTTTTCTCATTTGGTCTTCCATCTCGCAAAACAAATTTGGCATAGTTATGGATGTCTATTTCTTGAATCGTGATCTTTTCTCGGTTACCTAGTAATGTTCGTTGGAATCTTTTGAATCTCTCAAGATCATCCCTAATTTTATGTTTAATCTCAATTTCGTCTAAGTTTACAGTATCAATCAAAACTTCAAACTGTTTAATTAAATCAGCTTCATTGATATAACCGCACCGACAGTTTTTGTCTTTCGATTTGGTACAGCCGTAATAAATATGGTGGTTCACTTTACCATTTCTTAATTTTTTAGACTTTTCTCCAGCCGATATTCCTGATCCACATAAACCGCAGATCATGAGCCGAGTAAAAGTAAATTCTCGATCTACTCTCAAAGTGTTACTTTTTAACTGTGCTTGGGCTAAATCAAATAGCTCCTTGGTAATTATTGGCTCATGTTTACCTTGATACCAGTTTCCACTGCCCTGTGGATATTCAAAAACACCGTAATAAAAGGGGTTGTATAGAACTCGGAAAATATTACCAAGACTTAAATTTTTGTTTCTAATCGTTTTGAAATCAAGTTCAAATCTTAACCAGGTATAGATCTTTTTACCAGTCCACTTTTCATAAGCGACTTTTTTAAATATTTTCTTGATTATTAGTGCTCGCTCGGGATCAATATTTGCATGACACTTACGATCTGTTCTTTTCTCATTTAAATATCCAGTCGGGGGTATCCCCGGCCTTAAACCCATTTCACATCTGGTTCGGAGTCCTCGTTTAACGTTAATACTCTTGTTATCATTCTCTAGTTTAGCTTGGCTACAGAGAATCATCAGAAGAAACTTCTCGTTAGGTGAATTTTTGAATTGTTGACCATAGGTCCGTATTTCTACCAAAAGTTTCTGGTCCATCAAGTCGACGACACTACCGAGATCACCGGCATTTCTCGAAAGTCGATCTGGTGCCCATGTTAGAACCCCATTAAATTTTCCTAATCGTATATCTTCCAGAATTTCTTTAAAAATTGGCCTCTGACCAGAGTCCTTGGCTGAATGAGCTTCTCGTCTGATATCGGCAATTTCTAATTTGTCTCGTTCGGCTAGTTGGAGCATTTCTTTAACTTGAGAATCAATGGAAAGGATTTGTCGTTCCTCTGATTCGGTACTTTTTCTAGCATACAGGACGTACCTAATTTTTGTTGTCGGGGCAACGGCCATATTTCCAATTAACCCGACGGCTTGTGTTTCCATATACCATTAATGACAGAACCCCCGGTGGTGCAAAGCTATGCAGAAGTAGAAAAACGTAGCCCAGTCGCGTTTAAATCTCAGTAAGACTATAAGGTTAGTGATATGATCTAATTAGACTAACGGTCTAAAAAGAGCTATTATGTGGTGAAATGACTTGGTTACCAAATACAGAATCAATAGCAAAGCAAATAACAGTGAGAAGTGCAGTTAATCCATCTCTTTGGGCTTGTGTGGTTATATCTTTACCCATGTTTTTTGCTTGTACTCAAGTTATAGGATGGTTATCGGTCGCTTTTTTTGTTATTGCCCTAATGCCAGTACTAGCATTCTTTGTTAGCTACTTGTTCTTATTGTTTAAGGCCCCAAACTATCTGCGTTCCGAAGAATATCAATTGAAAGCAGAGGCGTTGAGATGTTTTGGTGATAAAGACAATTTTTTTGATGCGAAAGCTGGAGATGTAATAAAGATGATTACGAATCCCGAATCTTCCAAAGATGTAAAACCACAGCCAAGCAGTCTTGAACAGTTACCTAATCCAGAAAAATTATGAACAAAGTTTATATAATTACATATAACCCCGTAGAACCATTTAATAAAGCGCTTTTCCATAACTACATAAAGTCCTTACACAATAATAACTATATTTCTGATTGGTGGCACTACATAGATGAAACTTATTTAGTGGTTTCTTCGTTACCAGTTAACCAGCTTTATAATGCTACCTTCCCTGGTGTGCCCGGCAGGTATATTTTTATAGTTGAAGTTAATCTTAATAATGCCCAAGGCTGGTTACCTCCGAATGCCTGGGTTTGGATTAGAAAATATAAAAATTTATAGTCTTTTAATCTGTAAAAGTTACATCAACTTGTAACATTAACCCGCAAAAAGTGTCACTTTTGTCACTTTTTGTCCCGCTCGAGATACGTCGATTTTGAAACAAAAAATATGCTAGAATAGCCTTACTGGTCTTGGCCGAGTTTGGTCCAAACTCGAGATGGCCGACAAAAACTTGTTTATTTATTCGCGATATATTACACTATAAGGGTGTCTGAGGGACGTCAGCTCTGTCTGGCCAAAATATTGAGCCGGAGACAGGCACACTAAAATACATCACCACGAGTGGTGTTTTTTAGTGTCTCACCTTCATCCTCATCATTTAAAAGTCCTTTACCAGTAGAATTTTCTATTATTTTAATACAAATAAAAACCCCACCGATTTACTCGGTGGGGTCTCGCGAAAAACAATTACCTCCAGTACGTAACCCTCTGCTCCTTCTTGGTTTCTAAGACTGTATTTCGAATGTGTAAAAAGCTGGCAAAAGCTTATCACCATCGACTTTGTGTAAAGTCGCGAACTTAGCACCACCAAGATCCAGGTTGTGATACCTCGCGTAAAATAATCTGTCTGACAAATAAGATAGCGCGAGCCCGTCATGATCTGACGACCAGCAATTAATACGCGGAAAAACTTCCTTTGTACTATTTTCCTCAGCCAGAAAAACACATACATAATGTGTTGCCCCGGGGTAGGGCGTACCAACTGCTGGTCCTGCCTCCACAACGAAGGTGTTACTTTTCTTCACCCCTCCTCCTTTTTTGATTGCGACTCTTTCTTCAAAAAAGTCAGCATAACTTTCTCAAATTCCTCGCCATACTTAGTGAGAAAATCCAACATCCCCTTGCCACCATAATCCAAACAGACTACATTTCTTCCGTTGAAAGAGAAGTTATTTATTCCGAAATTATGCCAGTCTGCCACCTTTCTTAGTGCCTTGTATATTTCATCTCCCCCGATTTCAACCATTCCATCAATGAGATCGCCACCCCAGAAATCGTTAAAACTTCCTTTGCCAACCCCTTCTTCTCTTTTGTAAATGTTCACAAAAAGAAGAGGCAAATAGAGATGGGCAAATCTGGGATTTCGCGGCTTCAATAAAATTCGCGCTTCTCGAATATTTTCTTTCCAGCCACCCAAGACAATATCCTGAGTTGTCCAAAGGATACTATAACATTTTTGTCGTAAGCTCCTTTTCTTACCCAAAAAACCAGTTAAGTAATATCCGTAATACCTGAAAAGACCACTAATGTTTACTCGCGGAAACTTAAACACGAGTGCACCCGCGACAATCACAAAGCGATTCCCCACATGTATATTCATATATCTCCTTTTTCAAAGAACCAATTAAATAGTCACCACCTTCTCTATCGTCAGGTTATCATTATTTTATAAGATGTCAAGCAAATGTTGCTATTATATTACAAAATTAATCATCAAATTCTTTTAATTTTCTCTTTATAAATAAGCACTTGCTATATATTTACTGATTTATTATAATGTTTATGTAGTAATATTGCTACAACATTTAATATATTAACGTTCAAAATATATGATAGAAACACACGAATTGGAAGGTCTGGGACTAAATGATAAAGAAATTAAAATATATTTAGCATCTTTAGGGTTGGGTTTAAGTACAATACAAAATATAGCCAAAAAAGCCGGTCTTCACCGGGTGTCGGCCTATGATTTCATTGCTGCCCTACAAGAAAAAGGATTTATCAATCAGATTATTAAAGGAAAAAAAAGATATTTCTTCTCTACTGATCCAGAAAAAATCCTAGAATTAATAAAAGATAAAGAGAAAAGGTTCGAAAAAATTCTACCCGAGCTTCAAGCGCTTCAAGGTAAGGAACCGCAAAAACCGAAAGTAATGTACTATCAAGGAAGAAAAGCGGTATGGCAAGCATATTTTGACCGCATCAGGCACAGAGAAATAGAAGAAAATTTGGTTTTTGGTTCGTCAGAACAAATAATCAGGGATTTTCCAAAAGAATATAAGGAGTTCACATCTGAAAGAATAAAAAGAGGAATTAAAACAAGAATAATCGTCGAAAGATCAGAATCCGGGTTATTGGAAAAGAGTTTAAGTAAAAAAGAATTAAGGGAAGTGAAATTTCTTCCGAATGAAACGAAACTTAAATCGAATACTATTATTTATGGTAATCGAGTAATGATTGTTTCTTGGGAATCAATGATGGCGGTAATTGTTGAGGATGTAAATAATGCTTTCAATCAAAAAACACTTTTTAATCTCATTTGGAAATATTTACCAGAATAAATTTTACTTCAGTGAGGTTTCCTGATAGGATTTTAATATGAAATTATTTCAGAAAAAAGTCGAAGACTTTACTTGCGAACACTGTGGTGAAATGGTGGTGGGGGATGGTTATACCAATCATTGCCCGAATTGCTTGTGGAGCAAACATGTTGACATTAATCCAGGGGACCGGGCGGCGGCCTGTTGTGGAATGATGAAAGCGATTGGAGTGGAAACAGAAAAAGGGGAATACGTCCTCACTCATAAATGTGAAAAGTGCGGCTTTGAAAGACGAAAAAAAGTTGAGCCGGAGGACAATTTCGACGAAGTAGCAAAAATTACCCGAGGTTTTACCGACTTTTAATTTCTCTATCTTGTGTATAATGTATATATAAATAATATGCCAATCCTAATAACTAGCTACATTGATCCAGACCTAGATGGTGTTGGTTGCTCGGTAGCTTATGCTGAATTTTTGACGAAGAATGGTCGGCCGGCGGTTGCGGGAATAATTGGTCGGGCACAAGTCGAAGCCGAGTATGTCTTGGATAGATTTAAAATTGAGCCCCTCCTTGAGATTTTAGATACTAAAGATTATTCAGAGATTATTTTAGTGGACGCTAGTCATTTGAGTTTTTTTGAAGGTAAACTTGTGCCAGAGAAGGTGATTGAAATAATTGATCATCGTAAAGTAAATGAAGTTGATAAATTTCCCAAAGCTAAGATACAGATTGAGTTGGTGGGTTCCGCTGCCACTTTAGTTGCTGAAAAGTTTATCCAGAATAAAATTGATATCTCTAAAAATTCCGCCATCCTTTTGTGTAGTGCAATCATTTCCAATACCCTAAACTTTCATTCTAATAATTGTACTGAACGAGACGTTTCGGCTTTCAAAGATATGAACAAGATTGCCCAGTTGTCCGATGATTATTGGCGGGAATTATTTTTGGCTAAATCGGATTTAACTGGGACTAAATTAGATGATCGAATCAAGAGCGATTATGCGACTTTTGCTATCGCTAATCACAATTTTTGTATTGCTCAGATTGAAATAATTGGAGCTCGGGACTTAATTAATAATAGGGAAGAAGAAATAGTTCGTGGCCTAGAAAAATTGGGGCAAGAACTGAAAACTGATGAAGTATTCGCAAATGTTTTGGATCTAGAAAGTCATGAGAAATTTACTGTCTCCAGTAATTTAGAAACTCAAAAATTACTGGAGGAGGTTTTTGGATATAAGTTTAATGGTCACATTGCTTGTGATGACAAAAAGATCATGCGAAAGCAGATTGTTTCTATGCTAAAAGATTATTTGGAAAAGTAGGAGATTTGTGTATAATATCATTCAGGCGGGTATAGTATAATGGTAGTACACTTGGTTTCCAACCAATTTGTGGGCGTTCGATTCGCCCTACCCGCACCATTATTAATTTAATTTAAATATATGATAGAAGGAGATCAAAATCTAGAGAAGAATAAAATTGATGAATTAAGACGAGAAAAATTGAGCTATATTAATCAAATTTTAAAGCCCTACAAACTCAAAATTAATATTGAATTTGTAGACATTTCTTTATCTTATGCCCGCCTCACGGAAAAAGAATGGCGAGATATAGTTAATTATTTAGACGATGGAGATATTGAGGATGTTGATCCTAAATATAAGGACGCTGAAGATTATTTTGATACCTTGAGTGATAGATTAGTTGATGCTATTACGAGTCATGATTTACAAGAAGTAGAGTAGAACCAAAAAAGTAAAATTTATACATATAATTAAAATTCATGGAACCATTTTTACGAGAAAGTTGGAATAGAAAATCCGATGCCGAGGTGGGCATATTGGGAAAACCCACAGATTCTAATGATGAGGGCATCTTATCTCCCGAAGTAGAAGTGGAACAGTACGAACAAACAGCTCAGGTGAAAATGTATCAAGCGATAGAAAAAGCAGCAAGCAAAGACGAAATCGCCAATAAGTTATTTTGTGATTTAAAAGAGAGTATTGTTCGTTACTATAATTCTGTGTTGGCTTCAGAACACGCGCAAAAAAAGGAATCAGATATGGAAACTAGTACTTATCAAGAACAGATTAATAAAGCTGAAGATTCTAGAACAAGAGCTCACGATACCGTGATTGGAAACTTAAATGCTCTTTCGAGGCGCTTCGGTGTTTTAGATATTGACAATGAATGGAGACGCGTGGTAGGATTGGAAAGGAAACAAGTTACAAAATGGGTGGAAAAGGTTGCACCTTACATTCTGTTAATGGAGAAGTGAGATGAAAAAACTGTCGTCTGGAGATTTCCTGGACGAAGTAGCACACTCTATGCCGGCGGAGTTTAGCGAACTCATCAGGCTAGCCTACAGATTGGTGTCGCTAAAGGCTGGGATTGGGATTGGTTGTCAAATCAGTCCTCATTGTGTTTTTGATGCAAGGGCGGCACTCGAGATCTACTATGCCGAACTGGTGCGTAAGACAAAAATTGCTGGTTTCGCACCAAATCAAGCCGTCGGTCTCTTTCAGATCATTAACCATGTCCGTTCGTAAGAGAGCTTTGTCTGCGACAGGGCTCTCTTTTTCTATATAAAAATAAAAAAACCGCCACTTTTATGACGGTTTTTTTGAAGTAAAAATAATTTTTGGATTATTTTACGGCGTCCTTCAAAGCCTTAGCGGCTCGGAATTTTGGCACATTCATAGCTGGGACCTTGACGGTCTCGCCAGTACGAGGATTTCGTGCATCACGAGCGGCGCGGGCCTTCACGGAGAAGATACCCAAACCGGCGATGGAAACCTCCTCACCTTTTTTCAAAGAAGCGACGATAGAATCAAAAACCTTATCAACTACTTGTTCAGCTTGTACTTTGGTGGTGTTTAAGACACCGTGTACAACTTCGACAATGGCTTGTTTATTCATATTATTTAATTACTCGCGCGAGTAATGAATTTAACTTAATGCTAATAATTTTCGACCTTGTTTTGTACTATTCTATTATAATACAAGGCTTTTTGGGCGCAAGCGCTGTCAAAAGTTGACGTTTTGTATATCTAGGTGTATAGTAATAAAGAATTCGAGAAGTACATTAACCTGGAGGATGTCATGCCAATCAAAATCAGACCTAAAGTTCCTGTATTTTCCGAGGGTGAGGCAATCAAGTGGGACGGGACACATGAATGCTTCAATCAGATATCAAGAGAGTTATCTCACACCGGCGGTCTTAGCATGGTGCCATACCACGAAGGATCTGACGGTACCCACCTTCCGCAGTGGCATACCTTGTCGATTTGGGGATCAGGCAGCTGGATTGATAAACTGAGGCCGGGAAACTGGGTCATCAAGATTGATGGCAAAATTTTTTCCTGTTCCGATGGTCTTTTACAGCTTTTTTTTGACACAGCTTGAGATTGGGGGATTGGATTAAAAAAGGACGGGAGTTGCACACGCAGCCCGTCCTCTTTTTTATATTTTTTATTCCACCAGTGTTTCTATCTCGCGTACTCGATCACTCTCAATTCGCGGATAACGTTCACTTTGATTTCACCTGGATATTTCAAATCAGTTTCGATTTTGGCGGCGATATCGTGGGCGAGTTCTTTGGCCTCAAGATCGGAAATCTTTTCTGGTGTCACAAAGATACGAACTTCACGACCGGCTTGGAGAGCATAAGATTTTTCGACACCAGGGAAAGCATTGGCCAAGGCCTCTAGGTCCTGGAGACGCTTGATGTAGTTTTCAATATTGTCACGACGGGCACCTGGACGGCTACCGGAAATCGCATCAGCCACTTGCACAATGATCGACTCGACAGTTTCATAAGGATATTCCTCATGATGAGCCTGCATCGCTTTGACAATATCTTCACTAGCACCAAACTTTTGTAATATTCGGCGACCAATTTCAACGTGCGTACCGACGACTTCGTGATCCACAGCTTTACCAAGATCATGGAGTAGGGCACCAGCTTTGGCGACACTGACATTGGCACCCATTTCAGCGGCGATTATTCCGGCAATATGAGACATTTCAATTGAATGTTGCAAAACATTCTGCCCATAACTGGTTCGGAAATGTAAGCGTCCTAAAATGGCGATAATACGTGGATCAAGATTAAAGACCCCGCATTCATAAGCGGCGGCCTCGCCCTTCTCTTTCATTATTTTTCCAATACTTGCTTTAGCCTCCTCGACAATTTTTTCGATTTTAACTGGCTGAATTCGGCCATCAATCAAAAGATTTTCCAAAGCGACCCGAGCCACCTGGCGACGTACCGGATCAAAAGAAGAAATTGTAATCGCACCTGGTGTATCATCCACAATCACTTCCACGCCAGTTGCTCTTTCAAAAGCTTTAATATTTTTTCCTTCTTTACCGATAATTTTACCCTTCATTTCATCAGAAGGAATATTAACCATGGTGGACATGACGTCGGAGGCTACAGAATTACCCAGTCTTTGGATGGCTGAAGTTAAGATATCCTTAGCTTTCGCTTCATATTTTTCTGAACCAAAAATCTCGAGTTTCTTGATCCGAGCCAAAATATCTTCTTCGTATTTTTGTTCCACAGATTTCAAAACTTGAGCCTTGGCTTCTTCTTCATTCAAGCCGGAAATTTTTTGCAACTCAGTCAGTTTTTCCTGCTCAATTTTGTCGGTTTTTTCACGAATCTCTTTAATCTCGACAATTTTCTTTTTGATATTCTCGACTTCCTTATCAATATCGGTTTGTCGTTGATCGAGTAAATCCTCTTTTTTAATCAAACGGGCTTCGACGATTTTGGCCGCGTCTTCTTTCTCTTTAGCTTCGCGCTTGATATCTTTCAAAGTTTCAACCGCTTTATTCTCCGCTTCCAAGACAATTTTCTTAGCCTCCTCTTTAGCTTGAAGCATCATCCCTTTTATTTCCAGCTCCATCGAACCTCTCTTACCCAGAGAGATAATCATACGCAAGAAATAACCGAGAGCGATGCCGATCAGGCCCGCCACCCCCGCTAGCAATACTACAATTTTTAATGACATAAATTTGCGAATATGCTTCGCCTTTTATGCCTTGAAAGTTAATTAAACCTCAAGTTTCGAGTTATTTAGTTTCAAGTTGATAAAAAACAAAGTCATATAAAATTAAATTAGTAACATTTACACTATATGACAAAGAGGGGAGTTTTGCAAGCTATGGACGGGTTACATTATTTTATCCACAATCCCATATTTCTTAGCTTCTTCAGCAGACATATAATAGTCGCGGTCGGCGTCACGTTCGATTTGGGAGACAGGCTTGCCGGTTTTGTCGGCTAAAATTTGATTAAGTTTTTCTTTTAATTTCAAAATTTGTTTAGCGGTGATCTGAATATCGGTGGCTTGACCTTGCGCTCCGCCTAGCGGTTGATGAATCATGATTTCAGAATTTGGTAAGGAAAATCTTTTACCTTTGGCACCCGAGGCGAGAATGACCGCGCCCATCGAAGCGGCCATACCAACACAGACTGTTGAGACATCATTTTTAATATGATTCATGGTGTCGATAATCGCGAGACCAGCCGAGACGTGACCGCCAGGGGAATTGATATAAATTTTAATATCTTTTTTTGGATCTTCACTTTGTAAAAATAAAAGTTGGGCGATAATGATATTAGCGACATCATCGTCAATCGGACCACCGAGAAAAATAATATTTTCTTTTAATAAACGCGAATAAATATCATAGGCGCGTTCGCCGTTTTGTGACTTCTCAATAACTGTTGGGATTAAGTAACTCATAAAAATAGTCTATACCAAAGTTTTGAATAATGCAATTGATGCTATATACTATGTTTCATGCGATTACATCGATTTTATATTGAACAAAAAGTGGGGGAACAGAAGGAGGTTACCCTTTCCGACCAGGATCTGATTCACCAATTATCAAAAGTTTTTCGGTTAAAATCGGGGGACGAGATTGTTATTTTCGATGGCTCGGGTTTTGAGTATGTTTCACAAATAATTTTTATAACCAAGAAAGAATTGAGTCTAAAAATCATTTCCGCTTCGTCACGACCAGAAGAAAATAAAAAAGTGATTCTTTATTTAGCTCTAATTAAAAAAGGAAATTTTGAGTTGGCGGTTGAGAAAGCTACTGAGCTCGGCGTAACTGAAATCCATCCGATCATCTCTGAGCGAAGTGAGAAGAAGGGAATAAATATGGAGCGATTACAAAAGATTGTGAAGGAAGCTAGCGAGCAAAGTGGCCGTCTAAAATTACCCCTGATTTATCCACATTTGACACTAGAAACCGTTGTTTCACAACAAAAAAGTCAAAACGAGGTTCCGGTAGTGTTTCACACCACCACCCCGGCCGCCGACGGCCACCCCTCCTTAAACAAGGAGGGGAAAGGGAACGTTGCGGTGTTTGTTGGTCCCGAAGGTGGCTGGTCGGAAAAAGAAATCGAATTATTTAAGAAAAATAATTTTCAATTTTGTTCGCTGGGGCAAAATATTTTGAGAGCTGAAACGGCGGCGATTATTTCTGTGTTTCTAGCCACTCAAAAACTTTCTCGTTAGTCAGCATCATTTCGACATAAGCGCGGGTGCGATCTTCGGTCGCGTCTTTATAAACTTTCAACAAAGTTTCTACTTCTTTTTTCACCTGCTCTGGATCGGGCGTCAATTTTTCTTCAAGAGAAATTTTAGAAATAATTAATTGTAACTTAGCGCGTTTTTCGGCATCTGGTGTCCACTCTTTGTTCAAATCTTCTTTAGTCTTTTTAAGATGTTTTAAATAATCATCTACCTTCAACCCCGCGCGAGCAATATCATCTTCAAATTGCGCCTGCATTTTTCGGAGTTCACTTTCCACTAAAATTTTTGGTAAAGTTAATTTTGTCTCAGCAATTATTTTTTCAATAATATTGAGTCGTTTTTTGTCTTTGGCCTTAAATTCTTTTTCTTTTTTAATACCTTCTTTTATTCTGTTTTTAAAATCCTCGACGTCTTTAAACTGTCCAAGTTTTTTTACAAACTCTTCATTGATTTCTGGTAGGGGAAGATTGCTGTGATCATCACCTTCTTTGTGCTCATGATTTTTTAATGCATAATTCTTTCGAATTTCTTCAATGGTTTCTTCAAGCTCTTTTTCGGTTGGCTCGGTCGGTTCTTCTTTTGTCTCCGCTTCGGCCTTCGCAATCTTCTTATAATTTGGTAATTTAATTTCGGGCATCACCGCACCGATCATCTTAAAATTGACCGGATTATTTTCAGCAATCTTGGTCAACTGAACTTGAGGCATGGTGATGAAATTAATTTTGCTCTCGATAATTATTTCCGGAAAAGCTTCATTGATCGCCAGCTCGGCCATTTCATTGTAAACAAAAAGATTGCCGACGTGTTTGATCAGCATGGCTTCTGGTACATGACCGGGTCTAAAACCAGGCAAACTTAAATCCTTTTGAATATTGGCAATCGCCGCCGCCCGAAATTTTTCAATTTCTTTAGCCTCGATTTCGACATTGATCTCGACTTCCGAGCCCTCTAAATCCTTGGTATTTAAAATCTTATAAACAACTTTTTTATTTTGTTCTTTTGTCATAATGAAATGAGTCTAGCCGAAAAATGCGAAAAAAGCAAAAGTGAGGAGGATTAAAGTTCTGAACTCGTTGCAATGGTCGTGGTACTATTCTGTTCTTGAATCAGGGCGTTATCAATTTTTTGTTGCTCCAATTTAGAAATTCTGTTGGAGAGAAAATAATAACCACCAATTAAAAGCATGAGAATAATTAAAATAATTCCGATTACTGGGCCGATGGGTTGTTCAGTTTTTTCTGTGTCCATGAGTATATTATAGCGGAAAAAAGAAAATGCTACCACCACCTCCCCCTCGCCGACTCGGGTACTCCTCCTTAAACAAGGAGGAGATTCGGAGTGGCGTAATAAAGTGTAGTGAAGGTTTATCTGAAATCCCCTCCTTGTTCAAGGAGGGGTGTCATTCTGATGACGGGGTGGTGGAAATATGTGTTAGAATACCTCCCAATGTCTAACTTCATCTACAATAATAAATATTTAAAAGAGGCACGAAAAAGTCTTAGAAATAATTTGACGCACCAAGAAACTATTTTATGGAATTATTTAAAAAATAGTAAGCTTGGCTATAAATTTCGTCGTCAACACAGCATTGGCCACTTCATCTCCGACTTTTACTGTGCGGAAAAGAAGTTGGTAATTGAACTTGATGGTAATCAGCATTTAGATAATGCAGAATATGACAAAGAAAGAACAGAGTATTTTGAAAGTTTGGGAATTAAAGTTATAAGGTTTTGGAATGATGAGGTTGATAAAAATATTGATGATTTGTTAATGAAAATAAAACAAGAGTTGAATAAACAAAAATAGCCCCAAGAATAGGGCTATTTTTTAGTTCCCTCTCTTCCCCTCCTCAGCTGAGGAGGGGTTAGGGGAGGTTGTGCTGAGATGGTGGGAGATTAAACAATAAACGCCACGATAATCAGCGCCACGATGTTCAAGATTTTAATCATT
>Ga0172380_10000465_pt1 | contig 79654 bp, 70 predicted proteins | sample Leawe162metaG_FD_119747 | JGI IMG/M metagenome (GOLD analysis project Ga0172380, IMG submission 119747) | Leachate microbial communities from a municipal landfill in Southern Ontario, Canada - Leachate well 162 metaG | ecosystem: Engineered > Solid waste > Landfill > Unclassified | place... | reverse complement strand
TTAAAAAGCAATAAATCTTCAAAAAAACATTTTCCTTGTGTTTTTTGTACATATATGTACAGTAAAAAAGATTTATCTATTATACTATATATGATAGAGAAAAAAACAGTGCAAGACTTTTTAGATATTATAAAGACGAAATATCCACATTTTGTGAAATATTTTGATATTATTGAAAAAGCATGTGACTTTGCACTCAATGCTCATGCGTGACAGAAAAGAAAATATTCCTGAGGTCCTTTTATAGAACATCCACTGAGTGTAGCACTGCTCTGTGCAAAAAGATTTGATGATATTAATCTCCTTATTACAGGGATCTTACATGATAGTGTCGAAGACAATGAAGATATTGATATCGCTACTATTTATGAATTATTTGGTGAAGAGATATGATTTATTGTAGATTCTGTGACAGACACAACAAATTATTTTTTTCATGACCCTGATCATACATTTAATGATAGAATAGAAAAATTTCTCTATGGATGAATGATCGACATTAGATGTATTATACTTAAACTTCATGATAGAGAAAATAATATTAATACATTAGAATGACTTGAGACTAGTAAACAGATTAGAATGAGTTTTGAAACACAAGCTATCTATCAGCCACTGAAAAAACTTTTTAATCTCACAAATAAGACACAATCACTTGATATTTGTAGTGACTTACTTCATCATTATATTTCTGCAAATCGTATAACTACACCAGAAGAGTTTAAGGAAACGCTTCTTAATCAAACGTTTTTTGAATTTGATAATGATACATTTAATCTTGTATATAAAAATTCTAATCGTATCTTCCGAAAACTTAATAATAAGAAAGTTTTTGAAAAACTTATTGAAAGTAAAGGTTTTGATGAAAAAATCGAAGTTATTTCTATACAATGAACTAATGATGGAACATTTTCTGTTATATTTAAATATAAATGATGAAATGTTTTTGAAGAATTAGATAGTAAATTTGCCATACATACCAACTTTTCATAATATATTTTTTATCCTTTTTATTTATTTCTAATGAACCAAATATATAACCTTATCTCTGATGCGACACTTAGCGATGAACTTTCATATTGTTTAAGAAATAGAACCCTTGAACAGAAATTTCTATACTTTAATACAGGAGCGAATCGTTACTATGATATCGTCGGTACAGATAAGGTATATTATAGCTCTTATCCTTATAAACTTTTTGTAGATTTTGGGACAAAATATGTTTTTCCAAAAGACAAAAAAATGGCAATTATAAGCCTTGGATGTGGAAATTCTGATATAGAAGCATTTATATTTGAACATCTTACAAAGAAATTTAATATAGATTATTATTGAGTAGATTCTGCAAAAAATATGCTTGAACTTTCCATTGAAAGAATGAAAAATTTAAAAAACATAGAACAAAAATTTATCTGTGCGGACTTTTCTACCAATGAGTTTAAAAGAGAATTAAGCCAATTAACACTAAAGGATGATGTAAAAATATTTACTTTTTTTAGTAATACATTTTGAAATATTGATCCTAATAATATCATCGATATCTTATATAATCTTTTGAAACCAGGAGAAAAAATTTGGCTTGATGTACGCTTAAGATCTGGTAAATCAACAAAAGATGATTTAAAAGATTTTGAAAAATATTATGCGTATCTTTCAAACTCAGAAATGATCAATTTGTTTTTGAATCCTATGGAATGATTAAAAATCAATAAAGATCATTGATCATTTTCTCTAAAAACACAAAAAATTAAACATTTAGAAGCAATCAAATACCAATACAGCTTTGTCTTTAAAGAAAAAACAAGTATTACTATCAAAAATGAAACCACTACTATCCTCCCTTGAGAAGAATTAAAAATTGTAAACATACATACCTATGATCCTGAAGGACTAATAACATTTTTTAAGGGACATGATTTTAAACTTATCCAAAAACTTATCCAAAATGAAAGAGGGCAATTTCTTTTTGAAAGAATATAAAATAATTTTATAGTAAATAAAAAAACCTGTAGAGATTACAGGTTTTTTTTATATTTGTCTCAATTCGTTGATCTTGGATCTGGTCTTTGGTCAGAGATACCCTCTCAATATCAATGGATCGCTATCGGAAATCAGATTATATTTTTTTTGAAATTCATAAAGAGCATTTGTAGTTATTTTGGAATATATTCAGTCAATACTTCCACTATATAGTCATTGTATTTGTAAAAATGTTTGGAGTGTTTTTATTTCTGAGCTTTGTTGTCAATTGGAATATGCTCTGTAGAAAAGAAATATCTTTGGCTTGGAAACTACAGTCACTGAATTTGAAGTTGATGGAGTAACTGAAACTACTGTTGGTTTGCCGTTATAATATTTCGCATTATCTATAATGGTATCGAAAGTTCCTGTCGCATATAAATTGGCAGGCAAGAGTCATTTACTCTGTACATCAAGTTTCATCATATATCTTGTAGCCTTACCAAAAGTTCAGCAGTCAGGACTTTTTGCAGAAATGATTCATTTCTTTACTTGATACTTGCAAAGTGCTTTCTTCGTATATTTTTCATATTCTCAATTTCGATATTTTTTGTTGAGATATCATAATTTTACTAAATATTTTTGTAGTGTTCGCGTTCGAATATCATTTCTTCCTGGTTTGAGCTCCTGGATCCATATAGCTGCATCAAAAAAATATTTTAGTACGGGAACATTATCTCGCAAGAGAGAATTTTTTGGTGAAGTCTTGACTATTGATTTATCACAAAAATATCCTGTCATCTCTTTTTTTCCGAACGTGAGTGCTCTAATCAATCATTCTTCGCCGTTTCCCATCCGGATATCGATACGGTCAGCACTTTGTCACCTCTCACCAGAAAGTACTATAGCACCTCCTCTATCTGCGATTTCACCGACACCGAGTCATGGAAAATAAATCACTGATCCAAACGGATAGGTAGCTGGTCATGCTAACATTCCATTGAAAACTTTTTTTCCTGAAGCGCCGATATATCATTGCCCATTAAGAATTACCTCATCTTGAAAACTCGGTTTATAGTAAAATATCTGACCACTTTTGGGTGAATAATATGCAGTTACAGTGAAACTTCTTTCTTCACAACCAGAAAAATTAAACGCTCAGACGAAGCTTACTATCAAGGAAATTATGATTAATAGTGAAAGAAGTATTTTAGTCATAGACTAATTATATTGTAAAACACATTGTATATTCATTTATCATCATCCCCATAGTCACGTCATTCCGGCGTTAATTTTTGGAGCCGGGAATGACGTCTGTGGGTGTTGGGATTAGGATGATACAATGTTATTTCATTATGTTTAGTTTTTTAGTTTGATAATTACAAGGTTTTTTTTATAGTATATATGAAAAAATACAATTTAAATCATATTAAAATATGTTAAGAGAATTAGAAAAAAAACTAAATAATCGAATTGTTGACTTTGTTATCTGATGATCATATCTCGGTGATCAACGAACATATATTTTTGAAAAATTAAAAAAAATCGGGCTGGATGCATATGCACATATCCTTGCCCAGATTGATAAATTTAAAGAATGGTATAAAGACTAAAAAACAATTGACTAATATCCGCCTAGGCGGACGACAAATAATTGACTAATAATGGTTATCAAGACATTGGGCTATTTTTTGTCTATTATTTGTCTGTTAGTTTATTTATATTTTTCTGCTTCAGCGATAACTTTATTCATCACTTTGATACATTCGAGTGGATACTTTCCTACTGATGATTCTCATGATAACATTATATATTCAGCGCCCTCGCGCACTGCATAAAAAATATCACTTACTTCTGCTCTCGTAGGCACCGGATTGGAAATCATAGATTCCAACATCTGTGTCGCGACTATGACAGGAGTATTTTTTATTTTACATTCTTTGATAATATGTATCTGATGACCAGGAATTGTTTCTACAGGCAATTCAGTCCCTAGATCTCACCTAGCAACCATAATCATATCACTAATATCGATAATATCAGAAATATTATCAATCCCCTCTTGATTTTCTATCTTGGAAATAATTTGAATATGTTCTCCGCCATTGGCTTTAAGAAAATTTCTCAACTCTCTAACATCATCTGCTTTTCTTGTAAAACTCAATGCTATGTAATCGAAATTATTTTGTATGGCAAACAAAACATTTTCTTTATCTCTCTCTGTAATACCGGGCAAATTATAATGCATACCTGGTATATTAAGATGTCTTCTAGATCAAACAACAAAATCGTTCAATGATTTTACAACTATATATTCTGATCATTTTTCTACGACTTCAGCTTCGAGTAATCCTGCATCGATTTTGATGAGCGTCCCAATTTTTACATCTTCAACTAAGGTAGGATAGTCACAAAATAATGATTGAACATCTCTTTTGCTTTCGTTGGTATATATTTTGAAAAGCTGTCAAACCGTATAAGCAATTGGTGTTTCTAAAAATCCTGTTCTGATTTCTGGTCCCTCAGTATCGAGTAATAATTGGAATTTACCTCCTACTTTTTGTTCAACAATATGTGCAATATCTATATCTCTTTTTGTTGTCTCTTGCGTGTAATGAGGAAAATTAAATCTCAATATTCTGATGCCATTTTCGTAGCATCTAATCAATTGCGACTCACTGTTGTTTGCTGGTCCCATACTCATTATTATACCCGTCATTGGCTATATTACTAAATAAAACGGTTACAAGTTGCAGGTTACAGGTTTCTTTTTACTTGCTCCTTGTTCCCTGCTCCTTTATCGCGTTTACGCGATGTTATACATCTTTTTTTCATCCAAAAATTCTTTAGTTAATTTAATTTTACTTTCGTCATTGGCATACATAGTATAAATGACTTCTCCTTTTTTTACTACATCACCAAGTTTTTTGTGTAAATATAAACCTGCTTGTAAATCCAATGGAGAACCGAGTGTTCTCGCAGCCACATTGAGTACTTTCATATCTATTCCTTTTACTTTTCCTGATTTTTCTGCTACGATATCTTTTTGAATTTTTGCTAATTTTAATCCTTCAGATTTTACTTTTGGATCACCGTGTTGTGCTGAAATAATTTTTTGCATCATAGCTCGTGCTTTACCACTAATAAGTTGACCATAGGCAAGTTTCTCAGCATCTTTACCTTTTGCCATACCGACAAGTTCGATAATCTTTGCACAAAGATGAATTGCTTTTTGTTCAAGATCCATTGGTCTCTTTTCATGTTGTTGTAATACTCTCAATACTTCTCTTACTTGCATCACTGCTCCAACACCTGAACCGATAGGCTGTAATGCATCAGTAATTTCTACCGTCATTTTCATACCGAGTTTTTTTCCTACGTAAAGATATTTTTTCTTTAATCGTTTAGCTGTTTTCATATCAGGCACTTTTGCACTTGGTCCGACAGGAATATCTATCAACGAATGATTGATTCCCATCGCATATTTTTTTGCCATAATACTTACAATTGTTCTTGAATACGATTGCATAGATAATGGATAAGCAACTTTGATAAGTTTTTCATCAGCTGGAGCTAAGTCTAATCCTCCACCTCGTACTAAACAACAGTTATTTTTCTTTACTAAATCTTCTATTTCTTTTTTGCTAAATGAAATATCCATCAGTACACTTACACATTCTCCTGTAGCAGCTGGTGTGGTAATAGCCTTGGAAAATGTCTTTGGCATTTTAATACCCAATGAAGTAAGCAATGGGATCATAATCATAGTAGTTTCGTTTCCTGATACTCATCCCATACAATGCTTGTCAGCAACTATTCCTGGGAAATGAAGCATTTCTCCTGTCTTTGCCATAGCTTCTGCCATTCGATAGAGATCCTCATCTTTTGAAGGAAAGAAAAATCCCATCGCAGAAAAGTACGTGGTCAAAATATCAGTAAATCTATTGTTTGAAATATCTTTCATAATAGCGAATATTTCTTTCTTATTAAGTCTCTTTCCATTCAATCATTTTTTGAGTGCATCGAGAGATTCTGAACTGTTTTTGGTAAATGAAACGGTCACGAATTGACCAGCTTTCATCTTATATTTTTCTCTGATATCTTCAAATATTCCCACTTCTCCGCGTTGTACCAAATGAGATGATAAACTCACATCAAAGACGAATTCTTTGTTGTCATATATCAATGATACTTTATCCATACTAGTAATTCCTTCTTCCCAAGCGTCTTGTTCGTTGATGAGTACTTCCAAATTTTCTCCTTCATGGATGTCTATGATTTTGGTTTTTGCGGTGAACATTCATTTACTCATTTTTTTCATTTTTGTTTTGTAATATAATATAAAGATTATTTTTTTGTTTTCTTACCTATTTTTTTCTTGAGACGTGATTTGAATTTGGCTATATATGGATAATTGATTCTCATAAACCAAAATAAATAAATTACTGTCAAAGTCCAAATGATATCTCTACTAGTCCATAAAAAATCATTTACATCTAATTCATATCCTCCTGAACTCATCCAATCCATTTCGAGAAAAAAGGATAATACAAAAATACCCAACATAATAAATATTTCTCGTTTTCTCGTCGCGATATAGGCTATAACGCCGAAGTAGAATCATACTAAGATAAAGAAGATGTAGGTAAGATTTATAATCATAATATGGGAATTCAGAATTTAAAATCCTCCAGAGGCGGACAAGTATAAAAGTCAGAATTTAATTGCTTTCAACTCTTTCTGCATGTCTCACATCTTTATTTTCTTTCTTTTCAAAGAATTCTATTGCCTGAGCCAATTCTTCGTGATCTTTTGCATATTCATGAATATCTATTCATGCTTTATATGCCTCACATGATTGAACTAAAGCAGTTGCTCACTTTTGTGTTCCACCCGGGTGTGCATGACATCCAGCTCCCATTGTTGTGATAAAATCTACATTTCCCATCACATCGATAAATGGTTTCAAAAGCGTTGGATTAAGTCCTCCAGAAATAATAGGTGTACACTTTTTTACTGCTCTTCGAGAATCATCACTCAAAACCGTATGATGAGCTATATCTTCTTGAATAAGTTTAACGAAATCTTGGTCAGTTTCTGGAATAGTTCCTCGTGATTGATGAAATAAATGTCCATCAGCTACTAAGTTGAGAATATTGTGTGCAGCCGTTACGTCTTCTTCTGGCGTACCTGCCATTTTACCAACTCCAGCAGTTCCTGTATGGATACCTGAAGCACCTGCCAATCTTGCAAATTTTGATAAGACTAAAACTGTGAATCCGATAGGATTTTCTGGTCTCGTAAATGCTCCATGTCCTGCTCTATGGAAATGGATAAATACTTCTGGATATTTTCTTCTCAATGTTTGTACTGCCATCCATCCTGCTGTTGTTCCGTCGATAAGGAAAGCATATGATCATTTTTCCATTCATGAATTTACGATCATTTCACATCTTGCGATCATAGTATCATAATCAGCTGCAGATACATTGAATGAATGTACTTTTTTATGTCATGTTTCTTTAACTGCTTTAGCCATCGCTTCCGCGATATGTTTTACCATCTTATTATACGGACAGAAATCTTGATCTGCTTGTGGTTCATCATTTTTAACGAAATCACCACCTCCTACTCGAAAATCATATGCCACTTCAGCATATTCTGCAGAAGTTAGTCACATCTTTGGTTTTATGATAGTTCCAAGAATCGGTCTATCATATACATTTAAGTATGCTCTCATATCATCTAAGGTATAACTTGGTCCATCATATTGTTCTAACATTGATGATGGAAATCGTACATCAAGCAATTTCAACCCTTTAATTTGCTTCATTCAGAGAACATTTCCTACGATATACGTCAAAATATTCTGAACATTTCCTCAACGATCAAATAATCTTCGTGGATATGCTATCCAAACTAAATTTTTCTCGAGATCTATTTTATATACCAATGAATTCATTTCACGAGAAAAGGGCGTTTCTGTTCTTACCAAAAAATTTGTTCCTGTGCTTGATTCTGCTGAAACTTCACATGCAGCCTGGAGAAAATTCAGACCTTCTCCTGGTAGTAAATGAAACGCACAAAGCATATATTCACCATTTTGCGGATTAGGTAAATCTAAATTTACATACGCTGCTTGGTGAGGATTGAGTGTAGCTACGAGTTCTTTAATGTCCATTTTGTTTATGTTTAGAATTTAAAATACTATATTCTAATTATACTGATTTTTGATTTCCTGGCAAACTTTTAGACTTTTTGTAATTGACTATCTAAATCCTGATCTGCCTTATTTGTGGAGAGTTTATTATCTAAATTATTTACTATACTTTTAAATGATTCATTTCTCTTCCATTTTCCTACGGTATTGTTCTCTTTATTCGTTCCGGTTGCGGCTTTGAAATAATCATCCATCATCTGGACGTCTATGATAGCTACACCTCATATAGATTTCTCAAAACATTTGAAAAATCATAATAAGCTCTCTTCCGGTCATTGATCCTTGAGTCTATCCGTAACCGACGGAATTACGGCTTGATTGCTCATCGCCTGCAAGACAAACATTTCCTGATTTGTTCCTTCATGTGACATAACCCCATCTATAGATTTTGTTTTCATTCTCTCTCTAAAATCCACCAGAGTAGTAATACTATTTTGAAATGTTTGTAGCTGTGTTATTCATCTCATCGAATAAAATTCTAAACTCTTATATAAGTAATTATAAAATGCATATGTGTTTGGTTGTGAGCTTGCTGTAATCGTATAGTCTAGATTTTGTTTTCCCTCCTCTCATCTTCATGTCAGTCCAATTATACTCTGTGTAATCATATCTTTTATGATGACTTTTTTTAAGATATCTTTTTTGATACTTGCATCTTCTTTATTATTGAATTTGATTGATTGTTGAAGTTTTTGTTTAAAATTATCACCATATCCATCTAAGGTAGAAGATTTTTCTATGACTTCATTATAATTTATCGCTTTTGCTCCATCGACGAAAGCACCAAAACTTGGTAAAGTAACTAAAGGCGTTTCAATCTCATCATCTCTAGAATCAATATAGAGATCACTGTTTGGTTGATCATTTTTCTTGGTCAAAAAACTTTTATAGGAAACCTTTCCTGTCGCTAAATCATAGGAAAGTTGAACTTTTTTATTGTTTATTTTACCATCAACATGCAAAATAAGATTTGAAGATACTATATCTGATTTATCAGCTAATGATAATTGTTTCGTAATATTTTCTTTCTCGTTGATATCTACGTCCATATACATTTGTAGCGTAGACACACACTGCTCTACAGCCGTAGATTGTGTCTGAGCATTAGTCAAATGTAATAATTTATCTTCATATGGTTTTTGCTGTTGTTTGAAATTTTGCATTACCGATGAAAGTATATTTTTCTTGTCAGATGGAACATCATTTTTTACGTTCATATCATCATCAAAATATTGCAAATATTCAGACAATTTCTTGTTGTCTACTACAATATCTGATTCTGGATAAAATTGAAGTAATTTCTTATAATATGTTTTATTCTTATCTTTTTCTGGCACCAATTCCGAAGTCTTATTTTCATCCTTATCAAAAAATGTATTTATATCAGAATCTGTATTTATTTTTTCCATGAGTTTTTGATAAGGGTCATTTTTATTGTATGTATACACTATAATTTCAGCAGCATCACTAGAAAGTCATTCAAATCCAAACGCTCAGATATCTATATCCAATTCATTATTCATGACATATGTATCTACCAATATTTGTTCAAATTCTTTTTTTTGTTCGGGAGCAAGTTGTGCATAGGAATCACTTTTTTTTGTTTCATCTAAACTATATTCATATCTCAAATATGCTTCTGCTCACTCTTCACTTCCATATATTTTAATTAATTTTTCATATGATTCTTTTTGATTTTTACATTTTATCAGCTTTCATTGAAATTTTTCTTCTCTCTCTGATTTTTCAAACTTTTTTGTTTGTCTATTTATTCTAAATTCAGCAAATTTATCTTTAAGTAAAAAACGAGATAACCTATTTTGTAAATCACCCAAACGTGTAAGGTTTGCTAATTGTTCTGAAGTTTCTTGATTTATTTTATATCCCATCTTTTCTTGAATATTTTGTTTTTTCTCATCTATACCCTCCATTTCTTGCTCTACAAATCACACTAATTGATCGGGAGAGAGTTTTTTTAATGAGGAGATTTCTTTTTCAGGCATATTGTTCATATATGCATTTATTTGCGTTTCTGTGAATGATTCTTTGAGCGCTGTCTTTTGTCATTCTTCAAATTGACTTATTACTTCATTATCTTTGTGTAAAGGAACCATATCATCATTTAATATTCTATTTCTGATCTTAAGATTATATTCTCTATTTTTTTTCTTGTCTTGTTTTTGGGCTCTCGCATATTCTTCTTCTGAAACATCTGCCATTTTTGCTAATCGACTTCTATTAGTAGTTTTAAATTTATTTCGCATAACTCAAAATTTACTCCTAACCATTTCTGCAAGGGTGTCTTTATTATCAACATCTTGTGTCTCTTTTATTTCAGAATTCATATATACATATTATCATTAAAATATATTTTATTAAATCATTCGTGGATAATATTTCTTTACTGTTTTTTTAATATCTTTTGGTTTGATAATTCCATATTCTGTAATGATTCCTGTTATAAATTTTGCAGGAACCATATCGAAGGCATAGTTGAGTATTTCAAGTCATTTCGGAGCTTCTAGTCGTAATTCCTTACCTGATCTTTGTTCTATTTTTACAACATTTTCAGTATCTACTTTAGTCAAACTTCCTACGATGTAGACGGGAATTTTAGAATGCCATGCTGCTAATGCGATAGAGAAACTTCCTACTTTGTTGTATACACTTCCATCTAATTTTATTGCATCAGAGCCGATAATCACCATATCAATATGCGTTTGGGATTCATACAAATTATCTACGAAAAATGGTGCAGTATCGTCAGTAATCATCGTATCAGGCACGCCTGCTTTGACGAGATCTTGTGAGGTTTTTCTTCACTGATACAGTGGTCTGGTCTCGGTATTGTAGATGTGGATATTCTTACCTTGTTTATGCGCGGTTACGAGTAGTTTAACTACAGATCATGAATGACAATGTGTCATAATTTTCATATTCTTTTTGATGAGCTTTGCTCCAATAAGTGGTCTCAAAGCTTCTTCTCTTTCTATATCACCTAAATATGTTTTACATGTCTGAAATAATTTAGTAGTGATTGTTTTGAGATCAGCTTTCTTAGACAATAAAATTTTATAGCTTGCTAGACAATATTTGAGTCCGTTAAATAACATGGGTTCAGTAGCTCTTGCTGTCTTAAGAAGTACCATAGCATGTTTTAAGAATACATCAAAATCTTTGAGAGATCTGAAATTTTGTTTCTTTATTTCTTTGGCTAAAACATCAATCCCGGCCTTTGCAATATTTGTCGCTCCTTGGATTTTGATTGTTTTGATATCGTCAACAACGGCTTTAATAGCAGTAAGATTCATCATTTTGAACTAATTAATAATTAAAAATTAATAATGAATAATGTTGGTATTGTTTTATTATCACCTATTGTAATATACGATAGTTCATTCTTACAAATCCTCCATTTTTCATTGTTCATTATTCATTCTTCATTAAAATTTATATGTTTTTGTTATATAGAGATAAAAAGACTGCTTCAAAAAATCCATATTCGTCTGGATGAAAATCAATCACGATTGGATCATTATCATCGATGATATGTACCTTGACTCTCTTATAAGTCTCATATTCTTCCGTGATAATATATTTTACTTGTTGTTCAAAAATCACCAGAGAAGTTTTTTTGAGATCATTATCTTTTCCATCAGAAAAAAATATTTCTGTACAGTATTTACTAGGATTTTTTACATCCACTACGCTGAATAAATCAAAGTCTAATGCCATTTTACTAATCATTAATAGTTAAAAAGAAAGAATTTCTGTTGATATTTTTTATTTAATAAATGCTTTTTTGTGGGTATCAAATGATTGAATTACTTCATATATTTTTTCTTGATCCTCACCTAATTCTGAAAGACATAACAACATTTTACTATAAAACTCCCTATCATCTTCGTCTTGCATATCTTCTATTTTTTTACTTATTCGTCTTTTAAATTCTGCATGTTCTTCTATTTTTTTCATTTGCTTTACAAATTTATCAAAACTATTTTCATTTGGAAATTCTTTGTGAATTTGTGCATTTTTTAGAACTAATACCGCATCTTCATAATTCATAATTCCATTACTAATTCCATAATTTATCAGCGTTTGCTTAGATGTATTGCGTAATTCTGCTTGTCATCACTTTGGTGAATAGATCATAGCGTGTTCCAAGAGAAATTGTTTGGGATTACGATCTTTATTTTCTTTATCTGCTCGTGAAGCGACTACAAACAACGGCAATGGACTATGAGACAATCATTTACATTTTGAAACATCTTTTCTTGTAAATACTTCTGCGTCAAATACTCCTGTACCTATATGAACTAACAAATCTTTCTTCTGATATTTGATTAAGGTATATAAATCCTCTCAATGTAAAATATCTTCATCTTCTTCATTTTCATCGATAACTACACCCTTTTTTTGTATATGTCTTGTAAAATCAGTAGACTTAACATTTCCATAATATATTTTGGCTATTTTTACCAATGCATTAATATCTTTTTCCATTGTTTCTGTTTGTTTTTTTAAGTTATCAGCAAGTTCACTCTGCTTATCAGCATATTTATTATGTTCATCTTCATGGTAGTCTTTTAAGTATTCGCCCATAATAACAAAGTAGGATAAAAAGATTTATATAACTAAGTATAATCGCCCAGTTCTTTTTTTGCAAAAATTATAGAAAAAAGACGCATTTTCTGCGTCTTTTGACTGTACAAATTGTGAAAATGTTGTTTACTATGATTTACTTGGATATTTCAGCTATATAATAGATTTTTTTTGCTACCATATCATATAATTCTATCATAGAAACCTGATTAGCATATCCTTTTTCTTTTATATATTTAGCTATCAGAGGATAGACTTTCATCGGTCCTATTATATAAGAAATAGTATTTTTGAGAGGAAATTCAACGACTATCTTATTTCCTGCAGGTAATGTAGTAATTTTTATCTCTTTGTTTTTAATCAATTTACTTACATCCTGTGAAATAATAACTGCTCCTACATCACTTCTAAGATTGGCTCATGAAACTATTGCTGGATCATCATAATAGATACCGATACCCGTAGATACCGTAACCCCCGCTCCAGAAAGTATGTCGTATACTTTGATCATTGATGGTCATACTTTACCATAATTACCAACAAAATTTACGTAAGCAATTGTATATGGTCACATATTTTGTTCTTTTATTTCAGGTGTAGTAAATCCATCAAGATACCATCGATTGATTAGTAATAATACGATAAATACTCATATGAGCGTTAATAAGTTTCTAAGAAGTGTTTTAATAAATTTCATTCTTTTCTCTATAAAAAAATAAATAAAATAAAAGACGATCGAAACCGTCCCTTACAAAAAAATTATATTTTAGTAACTGCTACTTTACCATCATTATCCACACTCTTAATTTTTACTTTAATTATTTGTCCAAGTTTGAAATGTGCAGTAAGTGGTGTTGTTAATCTTTCTCCAAGATTAGAAATATGACATAATCCCATCTTATTTTTTGGAAGTGAAACAAACAAACCATAATCTTCGATTCTTTTAATCTTTGCTTCAAATTCTTGTCCTACTTCGAGATCAGATGCTATTTCTAAAATAATAGCTTCTACTTTGTCGATGATTGCTTGATCTTTATGACCAATATAACATGTTCCATCGTCTTCAAAATCGATTTTAACACCATCATTTGCATCTATGATACCATTGATTACATCACCACCTTTCCCAATTACTTCTCTTACTTTATCAGGTTTAATTTTAATAATTCTGATTTTTGGTGCATATTGTCTAAGTTCTTTGTTTGGTTCTGCGATTGTTTCAAGCATAACATCCATAATTTCGTTATACCCTTCGATAGATCTATCTATAGTTTCATGGATGATTTCCATAGTCAATCCTTTGAGTTTTGTATCCAACTGTATGGCTGTCACTCCATCTCTTGTTCCAGCAACTTTGAAATCCATATCTCCCGTAAAATCTTCTGTACCCTGAAGATCATTTAAGATTATATATTTAGTTATATTATCATTCTTATCTGATTGTGTCATAAGTCCCATAGCAATACCTGCAACTGGTTTTTTGATTGGCACACCTGCATCCATAAGTGACAAAGTAGAAGCACATACAGATCCCATAGATGTAGATCATCCAGATCATAAACATTCAGATACTGTTCTGATACATTGTGGAAATTCTTCTTTACTAGGAATCATAGGCATCAATGCTTTTTCAGCTAGTTTACCATGACCTATTTCTCTTCTTCCTACATATCTAATCGTATTTGCTTCTCCTACTGAAAACGGAGGAAAGTTATAATGATGAAAATATCTTTGTTTTACTCCATCATTTTCCATGTCATCATAAATTAGATAGTCTTTTGGTCCTCACAATGTAGTTGTTGTCATTACTTGTGTGTCTCCTCTCCAGAATAATCCACTTCCATGTACTCTAGGCATCGATCCAACCTCACAATATAATGGTCTGATTTCTTTTTCTCATCTATCATCTAATCTACTTCATGTATTAACTGTACGATTTCTGATAAAATATTTAATCACATGAAATACTCACATTTTTACAGTACTATCTGTAAAATCTATCTCTTCCTTGTTATCTATTTTTTCAGCACATAATGCCAATACTTCAACTTTATATTGATCAAATAAAGCATTGAATGGTACTTTAGAATTACCCGTCATTGCATTAAGTTTATCTTCTGTTATGATCTTTGAAATATAAGCGATCACAGCTTCTGCAGGCTTATTAAATACTACTTCTTGTTCTGTGATAGTTAATTTTTTTATAAATTCAGATTGCATATCACAAACTTTGTTGATTTCTTTTTGTCCAATTTCAAATGCTTCTTTCAATATAGTCTTAGGTACTTCGTTAGCACCACATTCAATCATATTGATTGATCATTTTTTACCTGCAAGCAAAAGATTAAATAAACTTATTTCAAGTTCTTTTTTGGTAGGATTGACAATAAATTTATCATCAAGATATCCTATTTGTACTGCTCCAACAGGACCATCAAAAGGTAATCCTGCAGCCATTATAGATAATGAAGAACCAACAATAGTTGCTACATCCATTTCCATATCATGTGCTAATGATAATGGTGTGATAGAAAGAACAATAGAGTTAATCATTCCCTTAGGAAACATTGGTCTCAATGCTCTGTCAGCCATTCTAGCATATAAAGTAGCGGCTTCACAAGCTTTTGCTTCTCTTCTTCTATATACAGCTCCAGCGATTCTACCAGCAGCAGAATAACTCTCTCTATAATCAATCATCAAAGGTAAAAAATCTGTACCTGGTCTAGGGTTGTTGTCTACACACGTCGTGAAAAGCAATACATTGTCTCCTTGTTGAAGTCTAATAGAACTTCCAGCTTGCATTGCAAGTTTTCATGTCTCAAAAGACATAGTTTTTCCTGCCCATTCAAAGGAATGTTGTTGGAGATTGAACTCCTGTTTTTTAATCGCCATAATAAAAAAACAAAAAATAAAAGTTTTTTCAGAAATTTATGCTGATTAGACAGATTATAATTTTAGAATGTACTACATCCCAAATTTGTAATCTGTCTCGCTAATCAAAAAATTTCTTTCCTAAAAAATATAGCGATTATAACCACGATTGCAAAAGAATTAGTAATGATAGCTCTTTCCCTGCTCTATCGTTCCGATTCTATATAACTGTTCCAATAATGTTACTTTTGCCAAACCATGTGGCAAAGTAATGGTACCAAAAGAAATTTTACTGTCTATATAAGGAGTTAATTTTGGTTCATCCAACCCATACGGTCAGCCGATAATGAATACATAATTTTTATCCGTCAGCAATTTGTGTAATGTTAATGTATCTAATAATTTTCCTTCTTTACTTAATAATATTTTTTTATATTCTGAAAATTTTTCAAGCTTAGCGATAATATTTTCTGTATCGGTTTGAATCATCTGTTGGTTGTTTCCTCTTCTATTTGGTTTTATATTTTCTATTTTTACTGACTTACCCAAACGCTTTGTATACTCCTCGATGACAGCATTCCAGTGTTTATCGCTATCGGAGATATTTAGAATAACAAACATCATCGAAATGAAAAATTAAAAATTAATAATGAAAAATGATGGAATTCTATTTTTATAAACTATTGTAATGCACAATAGTCCATGACCGAACAAAATCATACATTATTCATTTTTCACTATTCATTATTCATTAGTTTTTTAGTATTGAATATATTTTGGTGGCTGTCCATTATAAGGACTCAATACTTTCAAAATATCTCCTTTTTGGATTCCATTATTTTCTAATTCATCTAAAGTTCATCTATTACCAACTAGCTTTCGAAATCGTGCTTCTGCTTCATCATTTCATCGTTGAAGTTGTCGAACAAGTTTAGCAAATTCTTCATTATAAACTTCTCGCACATTTATATATTGTGCATCTTTTGCTGAAATATAGTTTTCTTCAATTAATACTTCTTTTTCATGATCACCAATATTTCTCATTGAATTTGCTATATGTTTTACTTCTTGATGAGGAATATTTTCTACATGATATACTTCTTGGACATCAGTCTTTTCTAGCATCTCAACAACCTTTTTTAATCGTTCATCAATACCAAAATGAGTCGCAGCAGAAACTGTAAAGGTATGTTCATCCATAAGTTTTTTCGTGATTTTGATTCAGATTTTATTTTTTTTGAAAAAATCTAAAATTTGTTTTCGAAATTGTGCTTTATATTCTTTGAGAATATCTGCATCGTTAACAAGATCATATTTATTGATGAGAAATAACATTCTTTTTTCAATAACCAATTTTCCTTCTTCATAGATAAATAAGGTAATCATTCCCTTATCTTCTTTGATTTGAATATCTACAGCATTTGGATCTTTACTAAATTTTGTGCGCGTGTAGGTACAAATTTCTTCGAGCAATTGTGGAATCTCAATAATTCACTGATCATATCTTGAAATATCACCGATCATACAAAAAACTCTGGCTTTGAGAATATGACGCAAAAATGCATTTCCCAAACCTCTTCACTCAGCTGCACCCTTTATAAGTCCTGGAATATCTATCATATTAAAATGAACATCTTGAACGGTTATCGATCAAAGATTCGGTATCAATGTCGTAAAAGGATAATCAGCAACTTTAGCTTTGGTGTTTGAAATACTATTGATGATACTTGTTTTTCCTACACTCGGCGTACCAATCAATGCAACGTCGGCAAGCAATTGTAATTCGAGTACAAGTTCTTTTTTATTTCCTGGTTCACCAAGTAAACAAAATGTTGGAAACTGATGAATAGAATCCTTAAAATGAATATTTCCCCATCCTCATTCACCTCAAAAGACTGCAGTATATTGTTCTCCATCTTTGGTAAAAGTATAAAGTATTTCATCCGTTAATTTGTCTCTTACAAGCGTCCCTATAGGAACATAAAGAATTAAATTTTCTGCATTCGCACCATACTGATCTCTAGATTTTCCAGCTTCGCCAGGATTGGCCTTGAAGGTTGATCTATATCTATATGTTTGGAGTGTATTTTCATTTTTGAGTGCTTGTAAAATAACTGATCATCATTTTCCTCAATCTCCTCCTGATGGTCATCAAAAAGCGACTCCTGCTTCTCTTCTTCAGGTCACTGTTCCGTCTCATCATTTTCCGGATTGTACACTTATTGTCACTTCATCATAAAAACGCATATTTTTGGATTAAGAATTAAGAGTTTATTTGTATATGGTAGTGTACTAAAGTCCTTAGAAAAAACAATTAGAAAAGGCGCCGTAAATAACGGCGCCTTTATTTTAATGACTTTGTATTACAATAAATCAGCTGCTAATTCAGCAAGTTCACTACGTTCACCTTTTTCTAAGGTTACGTGAGCGACAATTTTTTTGCCGGCAAGCTTATATACTGAGTGACTGAGTCCATTAGAACGGGCATCAAGATAAGGAGAATCGATTTGCATTACATCTCCACAAAATACCACCTTGGTATTTTTTCCTGCACGAGTGATAATTGTTTTCACTTCATGGGGAGTAAGATTTTGTGCTTCATCAATAATAAAGTAAACGTTATTAAGACTTCTTCCACGAATTGAAGCTAAAGGTTGAATTTTTATCTTTCCATCCTTTTGCATTGCGGTAATATAATCAACTCTTTCAACTGTAGAAGCGTTTTTAGGCTTTCTTTTTTTTGATGAATTTATATTTTCCTCTTCAACTTCACGTTTTACTTTTGGACCTTTGTTTTGACTCTTAATAAATTCGAGATTATCGAACAATCCTTGCATATATGGAGATACTTTTTCATTTGCATCTCCAGGCAATGCCCCAATGTCTTTATTACTCAAAGGCACCATCGCTGCTGCAACAATAATTTTCTCATATTTCTCTTCTTTACATTGTTGGATGGCACTAGCCATAGCCAATAGAGTCTTTCCAGTTCCAGCCTTTCCTAGTAAGGTAACCAAACTTATATCTGTCTGTGTCAACGCGCTCACAGAAAATGCTTGTTCGGAATTTAATGGGGTAATACCTGACACTGGCATCTTTTCAATCCTATGAAAATATTCCATATTTTTATCTACACGAGCAAGACATGTACCTTTACCCTGACTTTTGATAACAAAAAACATATTGGGCTTAATTTTGTCTTTATCGATAGCTTTGGAATATTCCTGATCAAAAATAAGTGCCTTACCATCATTGTATAGTTTTGCAATAAGTATATCAAAACTATCGTCATTGAGTTCACCTTTTCCCATATAGAGATGATCTACACTAGGAACCTTATCATTCTCATAGTCTTCTACCTCTATACCCAGAGCTGTTGCCTTCAAACGAAGGTTAATATCTTTGGTTACAAGGATGACACGCCTTTTTTTACCTTTAAGCTCTTCAGCTTGGAGAAGGAATATTGCGCTAAGAATACGATGATCTGGTGTTTCATCATAGAACAACTCTTTAACTTTTTGATTTAATTTTCTAGGCACAGATTTGATTTCGATATTACCTAATGCTTCACCCAAAGACACTCCACCATAAAACAGAGCAGATACTGTCTTTTCAGTAGCTTTAGACCCTTTTCCACTTATTTGTTTCTTGGTTACACTACGGAATTTATCCAAGATACGATGGAATTCACGAACATTGACGTTTACTGTCTCATTACCCTTTTTAAAATGATCTAATTCTTCTAAAACGGGCGTAATAATATCAACATCATGCTCTTCAAAATCATACACACAATTGAATTTGTGCATGATTACGTTCGTATCAGGTACGAACAATTTTTTTTGTTTTTCATTTACCATATTTTTAAGTTTTTGTTTATTTAATTAATACCATACATATTAAAAGTAAGAAAACAATATCATTTTCCAGCAAATGTATAATTTGGTAAAAATAGAACTAATATTTAAATTCCATGAGTATTTTATTAAAATCTACAACAATACGATTATCTTTGATATATCCATCACGAGAAATTTTTATTTTGGATATTAACTCTTGCATATGAGGAATTTCATGAGAAATTGATCACAAATTAATATGTGGGGTAATTTTTTGTGTCTGAATAAATTTCTTATATATAGTTTCTGGATTATGTGGTGTTAAAACAAAATGAAAAGATTCATTTATGTTACTTTTTCGTCACACTATCTTATGTAAGGTCTGATCGTATTGATTATTTGGATCTATCATTAAAATATTGTTTTTTTCTTTTTTCAAATTATCTAATCACGTCAAAAGTTTTATTAATTCTTCATTGGAGATATATTTAAAATATCCCAAAGTCATATGATGACGTCAGGGTGCTTTAAAATTTAATCATAATTCTTCTGTATATTTTTTAATATCATTAGTTAAATTTTCTAAGGATTTTCTAGAAGACTCAGAAATATCTACCCCTACTCGGAAATTATTGAATCATCAATTCATAATTTATATATTTTATATAAAAAAACAAAAAAATATCCATTTCTAGATATTTTATTTTTGTTTTGATTTTGGGCGAGCGGGGAATCGAACCCCGAACCTTGTCCTTAAGAGGGACCTGCTCTAGCCAATTGAGCTACTCACCCATAATAAAATTTTTGAGTCCAATGTATATAAAAAAATCGAGCAAAAAAGCAATTGAAAATTCAGGTTGAAATAAGTATAGTTCTTATAAATTATTTAATTTATATCTCTGTTATGCTTTTTTTTGACTATCTCAAAAACCTTGATACACATATCAATTTCTTACAAAAAAAAATCAAAGACAAACATACATTATTCTTGGTATGATGATGTGTCAGAGATCCGCTTTTGTGATTGGATAAAAAACCCACAGATATAGATTTTACTATGGCTGGAGATCCAAAAACATTGGATAAGCTTATAGATAAAACGTGAATGTCCTACTTCATGACAGAAAAATTTTGAACTATAACACTTATCAAAGGCGACATGAAATATGAACTAACGCCACTGAGAACAGAAAGTAATTATACAGATTCTCGTCACCCCGATATTATCAACCGAAGCAATGATATACTTTTGGATTCTAATAGAAGAGATTTTACGATCAACTGTATGTATTATACAAATATACCATACAAGACTGAATATGCCTCACTTATTGATAAAAAAAATATCCATAAATATTCTGATGACGAAACCTTTCTCAAAAGACTCGACGACCATGGATGTCTCTATATTTCCAATTTGAACGTACTTATTCTTCAAGACCATAAACACATTGCAAAGCTTTTTTGAAATGGAAATTTAGAAACAAAATACTTGGCAACACTACTTAAATCAGCCACTGTTTTCACAATAGGAAAAAAAACTGAGACAACTAAACAATTAAGAATTTTAGTTGATCCCCATAAAGGTATCCACGATTGTATGAATAAAAGACTCAAAGCTGTCGGTGATCCCGACAATAGATTTACTGAAGATGCATTAAGAATCATTAGAGCTATCAGATTTGTAAATGTATTAAATACAAAATTGATTCCTATCAAGAAAGATAAAGTTAAGCTTTTTGACTTTGAAAAATCGACACGAAATAGTCTCAAAAAAAATCATGCCTTAATAAAAAATGTCGCTAAAGAAAGAATCAAAGAAGAAATGATGAAGGTTTTTACTGTAGGAAATCCTTTTGGTTTTGTGGGATTAATCGACGAAGCACAACTTCTAGAACATCTATTTCCTGCGTTGTATGCGACAAAAAATATCGAACAACCGATCAGATATCATCCTTTTGATGTATATGTTCATACTCTCCTTTGCTTATTTGAATTGCAAAAAATAAATAAAAATCCACTCGTAAGATTTGCTATGCTCTATCATGATGTAGGTAAGGTAGATCAATTTGGCGCGTATGCTGATGGATTAACTAAAGAAGAAATTAGGGCTATCCTCGCTGGACCGCTTAATCATAGAAGAAGTTCACCTGAATATGTAAAAAAAGATTTTAAATCTTTGGGGTTTTCTAGTAAAGAAATAGATACTATCGCACGATATGCTGCTAATCATCATAAACCTGAAGAGATGATATTTACCAAACAAGAAAATGTAGAAAAAAAAGTAAGAACATTTCTCAGTGAAGCATGATTTGAACAGGCAAATAATGTATTTGATATAACAATCGCTGATAGGCTTGGACAATATAATCCATTACAAAATAGCTCGGATATTTCTGATGTACAGAATCTTAAAATTATTCTAAAAAAACTTCAAAAACAAGAATGACAATTTACGATGAAGGATCTCGCTGTCGATGGTTCGGATATTATCAAGCAATTTAAACTAGCTCCTTCAGCGACTATTTGAGCCTTATTAAAAAAAACACTCGCACGAGTGTTGGTAGATATAAAATGAAGAAATACAAAACAACAAATCTTCTGATTTTTGAGTATACAACTCAAACATATTAAATAATATTTACGAAATTTTCCAAACTTTGTAAGTTACATTTTCTCTAGGGGCTTGAATACCTTCAGCAATATATCTACGAAACCAACTCCTCTGTTTCTTTGCGAGCTGATGAGTGGTAATTAAAATACGATCTTCCATTTCATCATATGAACAATTTCATTCAAGAAAATCTACCACTTCTTTGTATCCAATTCATTGCATAGATTGTAAATTTTTATCGTATCATTTTTTGAGTAGTCATTGTACTTCTTCAATCAATCACCCTTTCAACATTTCTCTCACTCTCGCATTGATTCTCTTGTTGGTATCTTCTTTTTCTCTTCGAAGACCAAGCATAAGTAACGGCCACGCTGGTGGTTGAGAAATAAAAGTATCTGTTTTTGTTTGCCCACTTTTGTAAAATATTTCTAACGCACGAACGATATATCTCGTAGATTTTGGATGTAGTTTCATCGCTTCTTCTGGGTCTAATTTTGTAAGTTCTTTGTGAAGAATTCATGGCTCTTTATCTTCTTTTGCAAAGAGCTCATCTCTGAGTTTCATATCAGGTTGAATGTCTGGCATAGAAAAATTTTTGTACACCGTATCGATATATAATCATGTTCACCCAACAATCATCGGGAGCTTTTTACGTGCAAGAATTTCAGGAATAATTTTATATACATCATTTTTTCGTTGTCCTGAAGTATACATCTCATCTGGATTTACGATATTTATTTGATGATGAGGTATTTTTTTAAGAACATCATCTGACACTTTATCGGTACCGATATTCATGTATCTAAAAATCTGTCTGCTATCCGCAGAGATAATTTCTTCGTCAAAATATTGTGAGAGTAATATAGATAATTTACTTTTTCCTGTGGCTGTTGCTCATCGTATAACTACCACTCCATCTGGATTTTTGGCACGAAAGGATTCGATTTCTTGTTTAGCTTCCTGGACGATATCCTCAAGTTCCATGACTTTTAAACTAATGATAAATAATTGACAAATATCCGCATAGGCGGATGACAAAAAATTGACTAATGATAGCTGTTTTTGAGCTATTTTTTGTCGCGTAGCGTTCGTCTATTTTTGTCGCGAAGCTTTGGTTTATTTGTATTTGTCTGGGTTGAAAAATGGCATAGTTGAACATCATTTTGTCTCACATAATAATTTTCCTATTCTCCATTCATCACCTTTCTTTATCAAAACAGTTGATCGTTCTTCAGTAAATTTTTGTTGATTACTTACGAGTATATATTCGAGAGTATATGTGAAATTTTTGATGTTTGGATTGTTGCTCGTATTATCTTCTTCTTGGATATTGGTAACTACTATCTTTGGTGCGAGAATCACTTTGGAAAACTTAGACAATCGACTTCTACTATAATATGTCTTGAAAACATTAGATTCTTCTAAACGCGCATCTGTCATAATATAAATAGTCGACATATCAATAGTATTTATCGCTTGATAAAAATCTACGATCATCTGCTGTTCTGATGTAAGCGTTTGTAATGTTGGCTCCACAGCAGTATTTATTACTATAGTATTTTGATTTTGTTGCTCTTGTATAAGCCCGGTATCTACAACTGTCGTATAATCAATATTTCCTGTTTCTATGTTTGCTATTTCAGAAATTTCTGACGATGTTAAATCTTCTGCTTTCTTATCTCTCATAAATGTAAAATACAATGAAACAACAAAAAGTACAAAAGAAAAGAGAAACAATAAGAAAATTATTAAATCCTTTTTCTTTGAATTATCTATGGATTTTGCGACAAATGACGCGACAACAGGTGTAACTGTACGATATTTTTTATCCTTTCTTGGTCTTCCTGGTCAAGCTTTTTTGGCTGTTTTCGGCTTTTTGGAGACGAATTCTTTTTTTGGTCTTCCTGGAGCTTTCTTTTTTTTGTTTTGTGGCATACCAAATTATTTAAGAGGTAAATTTACAATTTATTTATTTAAATTATTAATTGCTTTTCTTGTTGCAGGACCGAAATATCATCGTACATCAGGTTTATTTTCATATCCTTTAAGTAATCATTTGCTACGTTGGAATTGATAAACACCCTCTTTGGTATCTGTATTATATATACCATCAATCGCTCATGTATATAATCATAAGGTTGTTAATATGTTTTGCAAAGCTTTGATATCTGTATGATATTGATTACTTGTGAATGGTTTAGTGAATGTTGTAGTAGATATTTTTTCTGATACATTTGTTGATGGTATTGTTTCTGATGTATTTGTTGTTGAAACAATAGAAGTTATAGTATTTTTCAATGCTATTTTAAGATGTCATTTTATATAATCAATATATTCATAATATCTTTGTTTGTATTTTGCTACATATAATGTTTTAAAACCATTAAATAACTGATCTTTGAATGTCGTGCTTATTCCTTCGCTTTCTATCTTTGCTAATCACGAACCCACCACTATTTTCATCGCATTTATTCTATTGAGCAATGCTGTGCTTTCGTCGCTTGTAGAAAGAATATTTGAACAATTAAGTTGATTAATACTTGAATGATATTTTGTTTTATATTTTGCTATATCATTTTTGAGTGCAACAAATGAAGCACGATTGTATCGTGTTTGAAGATTATTTGTAAGATATTCATCTAAATCCATCTCATACTGACCTAAAACAAACATTTTTTGTTGTGATAATTCATTTGATAAATTATCAAGTTTTTTATATTTATTTATATTGTTCGTAACTAATGTTTGAAGTATTTTATCTAAACTTACCAGTCCATTTGTTTTGGTGGTATCCATTTTTGTGATAAGTTCATCCAGTCCTGCTACTTTACTATTGATCTTGGTAACTATCGTTTCCACTTCAGAGAATGTATCAACAACGCCCTGTACCTTAGTAATTTTTGTTTTTATTCCTGCGAGCAATTGTTGATTTGCTGCAAGGTAAGATTGAAAATTACTAATAAGCTCTGCTGTCTTGGTTGTATATGTAGTTGAAAAACTTGTAATTAGTGTTCTATGAAGTTGTGCTTTGGCATCGATTTCGTCCTTGAGTTTTGCTTTTTCGGTCTCATATGTTGTACCTGGATCAAACATAGTTATATCATTTTCTTCTTGGATACGCTTTTTTTCCTCAAGTCCCGCTACTCTCTTTTCTAATTCTACGAAGTCTCTATTAAAAGAAACTTTAAAAATAATGGTATCTTTTTGAAGTTGAGACAATAAAGATCAATCTTTTATCGCTCACAAACATACTAATCATTGATATTCTATACTTTTAATGATATTAAGTCATGTTTTTGCAAATACTGCATATACATTATCATACGTAGTTTCAAATAATATACTAATAGTGCTTTTTTCGTTTTGCAAATAACTTATTAAAACTCATGTATATGTATTACCTGTACTTGCATACGTATGCATTCCTACAAAGCAAAACATACCAAGAATAAATATTACCAGCATTTTTGAGAAATTCTTCATATCACTTTTTATGAAAAAGTAAAGACACTAAGCCGTATTACTCATTTTTTTACACTTTTATTATATAAATTCAAGTTGATTTTGGTTGTTAAAATGAATACATTAGCCTTATTTCTTTGCAAAACATACAAATTCGCATACAATTGATGATATATATTTTAGATTGTAAACTAAACAATGACATTAATACCTAGCGTAATTGAAAAAACTAAATGATGAGAAAGAGCATATGATATCTATTCTAGACTTCTAGAAGACAGAATTATCTTCGTTGGAGAGCCTGTACAAGCAGGGATGGTAAATTCTATAGTCGCTCAATTACTTTTCCTAGAAAAAAAAGATCCAGATAAAGACATTATTATGTTTGTAAATACTCCAGGTGGTGAAGTGTATAGCGGAATGGCTATTTATGACGTCATGCAATATGTAAAATGTGATGTTTCTACTATCTGCGTAGGACTTGCAGCTTCTATGGGATCAGTTATTCTTGCTGGAGGAACAAAAGGAAAAAGATTTGCACTTCCTCATAGTAAAATTATGATCCACCAACCACTAGGTGGGGCTGAAGGACAAGCGAGTGATATCATTATCCAAGCCGAAGAAATCTTGAAGATTAAAAATATGTTTATTGATCTCATTACTAGTCATACCACTCAAAAACGTGAAACAGTAGAAAGAGATATGGAAAGAAATAAATGGATGACTGCTGATGAAGCCGTAAAATATGGAATTATTGATAAGATTATTACACAATCTAAAAAATAGTTGTAAATATAAAAAACTCTCCAATACAGGAGAGTTTTTTAGTTTAAAAATATTTTACATCGTTCCTAATCTCCTCACTACTCTCTCTTTTCCCATCACTTGCATCACAGAATATAAGTCAGGTGTCTGTGCTGCACAACAAAGTTGAATGCGCAAAAACATCGCTAGATCACCAATTTTTCCTATATATCATCACTCTTTAAATTCTCCATTATTTCCTGCAAAACCATATTTTTTTCAGATTTCTTTTAACTGAGCGAACCATTCTTCCACGGTCATATCCAAATTCATTGCTTGTGAATATTCTTCAACGAAGGGTTTCATAACTTCAGCTGTACATATTTCTGGTAGTGTTGGTTTGTTAATTTGTAAGTTAGTTCGTTCATCATCGAAGAAGAATTTTAATTGTGTTTCTATATCAGCATAGGTTGTGAATCTTTTTGGATCTTTTGCTGTGTGACGTTCTATATTTATTGCAGCTTTTACATAATCAACATCATTCTGCATAAGTTTTGCTAGTTCTGGTTTATATTTCAAAGCTCGAACCAAACTCTGGTCATAAAGTTCGTCAGTAGAAATTCTAGATAAATAATTATTATTTACACTTTGTAATTTTACTAAATCGAAGAGTGCTCATGATTTCCCCATTTTGTCTAAATGAATTTCGAAGTCGAGATAACTCTTGTCTGAATTAGCTTTTTGTCGCTCTTCAAAATTTGGATCTACGATGGTCAAAAGATATTCGATAATTCACTGCATTGCATATCCATTCTCAAAAAAGAATCAGATATCTGCTTCTGGGTCATGTCTTTTGGAAAGTTTTCTTTTATTTCCATTATCGAGTTTTAGTAATGGTGCTACATGACAGTATTGTGGATATTGTAATCCAAAAGCTGTAAATAATTGTATATGTAATGGTACTGAAGCCAATCGTTCTTCGCCTCTAATCACGTGCGAAGTTCTCATTAAAAAATCATCAACGATATGTGCAAGATGATAGGTCGGTAACGCATCACCTTTTATCACAACAATATCATTGTAGTTGTCAGTCGTTTCTATTTTTCCTTTAATCACATCTTCAAAAACCATTCTCTGTCCTACAGCACCAGGAGAACGAAATCTGATAACGAATTCTTTGCTTGTTTGTAATTTAGCTAAAACTTCTTCTGGAGTTTTATTTCTTCGAATAGAATAATTACCGTAGATACCTGGTGTTACTTTCGTTTTAGTTTGTTGATCACGGATAGATTCTAATTCTTCTGTCGTCATCCAACATGGATATGCCAATCCATTTTCTAGTAAATATTTTGCAAAAATATTGTAAAGATGCTTTCTTTGTGACTGTGTATATGGACCATAATTTCCTATATCTGAACTATTGTCTCCTATTGGTCATTCATCGATTTGAATACCAAATGTTTTCATTCCATCAATAATTAATCCAACTGTCCCTTCTATTTCTCTTTTCTGATCCGTATCTTCTATTCTAAGAAAAAATGTTCCGTTATTTTGTTTGGCAAATTTTCGTGAAACAAAGGCCGAATAAATTCCTCCGATATGAAGAAATCCTGTAGGACTTGGCGCGAAACGGGAACAGATTGGATTCTTTCTTGGGGGATATTTTTTTTCTAAATTGTGGATGGTTTCCGTAACTTCAGGAAATATTATGTCAGCAATCTCTTTTCGAGTAGTCATAATCAAATTAATTAAGAATGAAAAATGAATAATTAATAATGAAGGAAGCATAAGAATATAGTTTAAAAGTTCAAGAAAATCCACTTGAATATATGACAGCATTCGACTATATATAGAACAACCAATTTTATTTTTTAATAAAATTAAAATTATGAATAAACAAAATTCTAACTGATTTTTTATCCTCGGATGAGCACTGATTCTCGCAATCTGACTATTCTTTGTAGGATTTTTCATGTTCAAATCCAATATGGCACAGTCACCGTACGGTATGGCAAATAGTATCTCCGTCATGGGAGAGGGTAAGGCTTCTGTTACTCCTGATATGCTAGTAATTAATGTTTCTATTTCTGAACTTGCTGCTACGACAGAACTTGCACAAACGCAAGCTAATGAAAAAATAAATAAATTGAAAGAAATCCTTAAAGCAGCAGAAATTGCTGACAAAGATATTAAAACTGCAAATGTAAATGTCTACCCAGAATATGATCGAAGTGATGCAAGCGGAAGAAAACTATTGTGATATAGGGCACAACAAACACTTACTATCAATGTCAGTGGAGAAAACTTCTGAGAAAAATGAGGAAATATTGTAACACAAATATCTACGATAGGATGAGTAAATGTTGATAATACTTATTTTGATCTTAAAGATAGAAATATAGCTATGCAAGGCGCTCGTGAAAAAGCGTTGGCTGACGCTAGAGCAAAAGCTGAACAGTTGGCAAAAGCTAGTGGAGTAAGACTTGGTAAACCAATCACAATAACTGATAATAGTTATTCAAATATGCCAGGACCTATCTATTATGCAAAAGCTGAAGGTATGTGATGAGTTGCTATGGATACAGCCACAGTAAGTAATCCCCTTTCTCCTGGTGAAACTGAAGTAACGGTTAATGTGAATGTGGTGTATAAAATAAGATAATTAATACATAAACAAACCCCCTATATCCCCCTTAACAGGGGGATTTTATTTTATTTTTTTTAACAAATCCTCCATCCGCATCGGCGGATACCCTTTGACTTCGCAAAGGACAAGTCAAGGAGGCCATTAGTAAAAAGACGGTGTCCCTTGATAATTTTTAATAAAAGTCAAAATTTTATGTTTTTTGTTGTTTACGAGACCATATTCGACCTCCTCGTCCTACTATAAAAAACATAATAAAGAATCGTTGGCTAGTAGTAAATCGCCCATGAAATTCTAACTGTGAATCAGCTCTAAAATATTCGAGAATAAATCTTATGAAACTATATCATATGAAAAATACGGCAACGATTTTTCCTGGCTGTGGTGTTTTCGTTTTAACTCGTTGACGGATGATAGAAAGTGTAATTATCAGTAAAATAAATCCTTCGAAAAAACTGGAAAGCAGATTGGTATTGAGCCTCAGTACATTATCTATTTGTGAATAAACATGAAAGATATTAAGATCATTGAGAAGTGAGAATAATGGATATCATAAGCGTGGTAACCAATCTGTAACTACAACGCCGTATAATTCCTGATTGAGATAATTACCTATTCTACCTAACATGATTCCCAAAGGTAATGCCGCGAATATAAGATCACCCAAAAGCAATGATTCCTTTCGCGTCAAACGTTTTTTCCATGCTAATACCAATAAGGAAATCATTACCCCAAATATTCCACCAATGAATGACATTCAACCTTTCCAAACTTGTAATATTTCACCCGGGTGTTGTAAATAATATCATAAATCATAAATTATTACGTGTCATAATCTTCACCCGATCAATACTCCCGCAAATATGCAAAGAATGAGATCATCGATATACTTCTCAAGAAATGTTTGCAGACGAGGAAATGATTTTCAGAATATATTTTTTTTGGTAATTCGATGAAAGAAAAGATATCCCGCTAAAAACGCGAGAAAATAAAATATTCCATATCGATAAATATCCATTGATCCAATTGAAAAGGCTATCATATTATTTTTGTAAAAATAAATATACGACAAAACGATAGATAAAAAGCTATAAAAATCAAGTTGTTGAAAAAGCTATATAAATGATTACTATTTTGATCTAAACAAAAAATAAATGCCTATGAAACTACTTCTACTTCTTTTTTTTTCATTACTCATAGCAGAAATATGTATTTGTATTTTTAGCTTTGGGGTAGGAACCAAACAAACTCTATGTGTCATAAAAAATACCATGATTGCAGAAAGATTGTTTGTGATTGGAGTCGCTGCATGTACGATTGTTTGGTTTATTATTGTCAGTAAAGGAATATATTTTATTTACAATATTACCAGCAACTATATCAGTAATCTTAATTTCTAAAATTAAAAACTTCCGGAATATATCCGGAAGTTTTTCTATTTTTTAATAACAAATTGTCATTCTGAATCCCGGTGTTTTACCGGGACAAGTTCCATAAAGAATCTAATAATTATTACTATATCCCTGCCTACCGCAGGCAGGCTTCGACTTTGCTCAGGATGACAGGTGCATATAAAGATGACAGGTGACTTTTTTCAGAAGATAACTATCATTACGCGACGACTTTTGTAACTGGTTTTTCGGCCTTTTCTAGTTTTTCTATTTTTTCCATTCTTTTATATTCTTCTATCAATCCTGCTTGCACTTTAGATTTCATAATATCGGTTGGAATCCCGGCATTTGGATTGAAACAAAAAGTTATTTTCATTTTTCATTCTCTTTTCTTTGTAAAATCAACATCTCAAAGAAGTACCTGAGTATATTCTTTGTAGATTACGAAATCATAAGAATTAACTTTCTTTATTGTTATATCAATCATTTTTTCTAGATCTATAGATAGATCAATTTTTATATCAATATCCAATTTCAGTACATTTTCTAGGCTATATGTTTTGATGATTGATTTTACAAATTTAGAATTTGGAATCACTACTCTTTTGAAATCAAACGTTCTAAGAACAATATTTTTCATATCAATTTGCTCTATTTTTCCCGTTACTTCTCCGCCTAATTTTACAGTAACAATACTTCATGGTTGATATTCTTTGGTTGTATAAATCATAATACCAGAGATCATATTTGTAAGTGTTGTTCTAAATGCAAATCCTACTCCGATAGAAATACCTCAGAGAATCAATCCAACCTGTAATCCTACTACGCTAAATCCTATGAATAATGAAAATACCACAAGGACATAAAAGATAATATCTCCTATCAGCGCTGAAACATTTTCAATATCCTTATTTCCTTTTACTATAAAATTTTTAGTGATTTTATTTTTTATATATACCGCAACGATCTTGGATAATGACATCAATACTAAACTTAAAACTATCGCCAAAATTACGGAAATGATCTTTGCGACAAATGGATTTTCGTATAATCTCACCATCATTTCCCATACTGTTTCCGTAGTATTTCACGCAATTGAACCTAAAGTATTCATGTATCCAATGGTCTATAATATAAAGATACAGTATAATTATAGCCGGATTGTTTAAAAAAGCAAATTCCCGAAACGGGAATTTATCCATAATTCAACCAAAATCATAAATCACGATTTTGGAGGATTATGTACAAATTTCTGACCCCTACTCTAAGACGTCATTCCCGACTTGATCGGGAATCCAGTTTGCTTGGTATGGATTCACGCTTTCGCGAGAATGACGTCGACACGAGGGGGCGGGAGAATGATATCATCACGGAATAGCCTTGATACTCATCACAAGATTTATAGTATAGTCATATTTATCATTAGTAATGAAGAAATGCGAACACTTATTATCTTATTAGCTCTAGTCATTACTATAGTACTTGTCGTGATTTTCGTATTTTTCAAGGAAGATAATAAAAGCATATTCAATTTTCTTAAAAAAGAAAAAAAATCCACTGATCATCATCACAAGATTAATACTAAATATTTTGAGGAAGGACTCGAATTGATTGAGTTTCATCATAAAGAATTAAAACAACTCAAGGAAGCACTACATCATCATATCATAGGAATGGATAGCTTAATTAATGCTATTATGATCAATATCCTTTGTGGTGGACATGTATTAGTTGAATGATTTCCTGGATTAGCAAAGACAAAGACTATTCATATTTTTTCTCAACTCCTTGGATTAGATTTCAAAAGAATTCAATTTACTCCAGATCTTTTACCAGCAGATATTTTATGAGGTGAAATTTATAATAGTAAATCACAAGAGTTTGATACGAAGATGTGACCGATTATGGCAAATATAATTCTCGCAGATGAAATCAATAGAGCTACACCAAAAGTACAATCAGCACTCCTTGAAGCGATGCAAGAACATCAAGTAACAATAGGATGAACAACACATAAATTACCTGATCCATTCTTTGTTTTAGCTACGCAAAATCCGATAGAACAGGAATGAACATATCCCCTCCCTGAAGCACAGATTGATAGATTCTTATTCAAAGTCTTGGTAACTTATCCAAGTCTCGCAGATGAAAAGAGAATTCTTGATACTATGGAAAAAGAAGATCTGAGAAAAATAAAAAGTGTTGTCTCTCATAATGAATTGGTAGCAATCAAAAAAACTATCGACGATATCGTCATCTCTGACGAAATCAAACATTATATTACGAAGCTTACGGGTATCACAAGAAAAGATCACGAGTATATCTTATATGGAACATCACCAAGAGGTTCTATAGGACTAATGCTTGCAAGCAAAGCAGTCGCTTTAGCTGAATGAAGGGCTTATGTAACTCATGAAGATGTTCAGAAGGTCGCACTTCCTGTTTTGAGACACAGAGTTATTTTAAATTATCAGGCAAAATTGTCTGGCTTGACCGAAGACCAAGTATTGTTGGAATTATTTGAAACTATACCGTTGGTATAAAATAATATTATAAAAAGACCTCATGATGAGGTCTTTTTCTCTACTCTAAGAAACTTATAGTTGCATTTATGATACCGTCAAGATCATCTTTGGAAAATCTCCTGTATTTGTTAGCTAAGCTATTTTTAGCCTTTATTTCATCCAATTGATTTAACTGCATTTTTTTACTTGTACTATATTGTTGGATATCTGCGTAAAGATCTTTTACTGGTTTTACATAATTTGATTTCACTAAATGCGTTCTCTCATTCAGCGTCAGACGCTGTGCATTGAACAAATAATATAGAGCCTTTGAATGATTAGAACTTCATGCTTCGTAAATATCAAGAATTTTATCATAGAACTTATTGCTGACAAAATCTATCACTGATCGATCTAATTCTCATAAGGTCCAGCTTCTGAGTCCATTGGTGAGATCAACATTGAAATAAATTGCACCCACAACTCTATTTTCTCTCAGGAGAAATTCTCTAAGTTGAAGTAATCGTTCGTTTTTCATATCTTTATTACTTTCGTAGACTTCACGTGATGCATTGAAATCATATGCTCATGTATAATTTACTGCTGTAGTCCCTACTTCGTCTACAAAGATCGGTTTAGGAAATTTTTTGAGCCTATCTAAAGTCTTTCGTGATCAGTTATTTACTATCATATCTGGAGTACCTCGTCGACGATTACTATTTCCTTTTCCTCGGTTGTAAAAGGTCACTCCCATAAGATCTACATATTTATCTCCTGGATAATAGTCCTCAAAGGTCGGACATTTTAGTTTAGCTTTAACACTTTGTGTACATTGAATAAACGTTGCTGTCTGTGCTGGTATACCTCATTTTGCTGGTAAATCTCGAGCATTTACTGACATATCAAACAATATATTTGATCGACTTAATCACTCAGCTCTTGATAATTCTCGTACATGAATCCATGCTTTTTTAAATCGATACGGATCAGAACTTCGTGGATATCGTCCCCCATTCATCTCGTGCATCGTACGAAAAATTACTCTGAGATTATTTTTTTTTACATCTTGAAAGAATTGAATATATTGTTCATCAAATTTTCATTCATAGACTTCTTTAGCGCTCAACATATTTGGTGAGATAGAGATATGATAGATTTTATCTGCTCATAATTCCTCATTCAATTTATTCATCATAGTCTCTACATGAGGTCCTCGTGGATCGAAAATAAATGACACGATTGGTATATCTAATTTATATTCTTTTTCTATTTTTTGGATATTTTCTATACTATTGTCGAATGATTTCATACCAAAAAGATATGCCTCTGATTTCGAACCGAGAAACATTATTCCAACAATAAATATTATACTTATTAAAATCTTTTTTTTCATATATGTATATATTTACCTTAAAACTCTTCTATCGTTACTCATTTGAATCATGTTTTTTTTCATTTCCCTGGCGATGTCATCCATAATCTAAACATCAAATCAGGTAATTTATTGTTTCTGTCGTAGATAATATCTTCTCTAAAAATATCAAACAGAGCACTTCCTTCTATAACCAACGCATCTGTATTTAGATAAATATTTTCAATTTTTCATACAATAGGTGTAACCTTAAATTTTCTATCCCCCAAAGTAAAAATAATTGATGATATAGGTTTTTTAACAACCTTGGGATTGATATCAAATTTTTCCGGAAGATTTAATTTTTTAACAGTTTCTGAAGCGATTTTTTTTTCTTTAATATTTCCTTCATCTCGATCATATTCAATATTCTTTCCTCCTAGAGGAATCTGGTTGAGTGTTTGAATTGGATTGATTGCTTTTCTTATTCCATCTTTAAAGATGGCTTCGTATCTTGCCATATTTTCTGTACTTTCTGTCGATTCATTTCTATCTTCATATATTCAAACTGGAATATCTTTTTGATTATTTTTTATATCTTCGCTCTGTATTTGAAATGATGGTCCTACCAATAATACTGCTGCCAAATATGTACGTATAGTAGGCAAAATAGTATCTTTTTTCTTATGATTATCGGCTAAAATCTGATCTTTATTTTCTCATAAATACATATTCTTTTCTTTATTCTATCAAATAAAAATGTAAGTGATTTTTTTTATTTTTACTTTTTTATTTGAAGACAATATCATATATATTCGTAAAAAAATAGCCAGCCATAATAATACTTATAACTATCTTAAGAAAACTTCATGTAATAAATCAGATGAATGATCATCGTGCGGATCTCAATGCATGGTCATGTTTTTTTCCTGCATATTTTTCTCCGAGATAGGCACCTAAAAATGGTCAACCGATAAGTCCCAACAATCCAAACGGTCCAAGAACTATTCAGAAAATAGGAAGTACAATTACAGCTATAACTAGTCAAATATTACTTCCACGGACTCCTCGTTTGGTTCATCAGAATTTTTTAGTTCCTCGTGACGGAATAATATAATCAAGAATAGTAAGAAATATAATAATCACAGCTCGAACGATGAAAAATGTCCAGCTAAATGGATGTGCTGAAGTTAGTTGAAGAAGTATAAATGCTATAAAAGCAAATAACGGTCATGGTAATACCGGAAGTAATGAACCGATGATTCCTAGAATACATAATATCGATCAGATTATAATAAGAGTTATATCCATTTAGAAAATTAATGAATAATTAAAAATTAATAATGAATAATGATGGTATATATTTTTTATGAACTATAGTTATTTGCTTTATTTTTTCAATTATATAGAGAAAGGCTCGGAAATTCCGAGCCTTTAATCAATTAATGTGTCTTGTATTTTGAGATTATTTTTGCAGGCTTTCCTGCTTTTTGATGGTCTTACCATCTGGAGGCTCTGATTCCTCTAGGCTCACTTTTTCCGTTAACATCCACGGTAATAGTGATAAACCACGTCCCTGATTTTATTTGTGTCGCGGGAATAATAAACTAATACATGTCTAACATAAAGAATTACTTAATGTAATTGACCATAGATAGCCTCCTTCTTTTTTTAAGAGTTTATGATTTTTTTTATTTTCTTGTGAAGATCATTCCAATCTTCTTGGGGAACCGTCTCCCTTGCCTCCCATTTTCCGTTAACATCCACGGAAATAGCGATTAAATCACGTCCCTGCGTTTAGTTGAGTAGCGGGAATAATAAATAAATAAGTAAGATAAGGATTATGTAATGTGTTATCGGGATCCTTGTTCCCTCATCTTTACCGCATTGTAGCCTCCTTTTTTATTTGTTTGTCCCTAAGATTCTTTATCTTAGTAATAATTTTATATATATTTCCTACACAATGTCAAGTGTTAATTTAGATAAAAAAAATCATCTCACTGTAAACAGAAAGATGATATTAATTCATTACTTTAAAGATCTCTATAAGAGAGATATTTAAGTATGAATTATAGTCGAATTGTTTATTGGAACAAATGCTTCCCCCATCATATAGCTATATGATGTTTCACTAAACAATTCAAGTATTCTGGTTTTCTTGGTTGCTGTTATAAAAACACCAATTTTTCGAAGCTCTGTAGGTAATTGTTTAAGGTTAAACGTATGCTCCGTACCATCTTTTTCAATCGCATGAGCAATTTCATCTACAATATCTACGATTTTTGTTGCAATAGTTCCATCTTTTTCCATAAAATTTAGAGTTTTAATTAATATTTTGTTTTTGTTTTTTATATATTAGTACATAGTAAATGAAAGAGAAAGGAGTAGGTTGAGTGTCTGGACAAACCAGTTCTGAACCTAACTCCTTTGTGTTTTGATAGTCATTACTTACCACCGAAGTGGAGATAGTTTAGATCTATCATGCGGAAATCCCGCAATAAACAATAAATAATAATACATTAGGAGTGTCACATGATTACTTAGATGTTTCAGTTCATCATGGTATAGGTTATATCTATTTCTATTATTACTTTACATATATAGTGATACTGTAAAGTCACTTTCTGTTCGCTCGCCACTACTAAGAAAATGCAGAATTTAGTTATAAATTATCAATTACTCCCGTTTTTGTTCCTCATTGGACAGTACTACTTTTTTATCAAAAACAGCACATCAAAGAACTTTTTTCCCTATAGATCTATATAAATGGGATTATTGTATACATATTTTTTGATAAATAGCAAGAGATCCTTATATTGATCTATTTTTATAGAGAGAAAAGATTATTTTCAGTGATTTCTTTTCGTTTACCTTCTGGAAGATCTCATAATATACAGCCCCCTATTTGTGTTCTATGCAACTTTGTGACTTTATTATTTACAGCTTCCAACATCCTTTTGATTTGATGGTATTTTCACTCATGTATAGATAATATAATCTTATTGTCAGAGATTTTTTGTACTTTTGCTGGTAATGTCATATATCCATTTTCTAAAGTAACACCGGATTCTAATTGTTTACAATCATCTGCAGAAAGTATTTTTTCACTTTCCACTTCATATATTTTGATCATTTTTTTCTTAGGAGTAATAATACGGTGATTGAGTTTACCGTCATTGGTAACTAATACAAGTCAGGTAGTATCAACATCTAATCTTCCTGCGACATGCAGGGTTTCTTGATATACACAATCATCAAGAAGATCACGATAACTTTTATGTCTCCCTTCAGGAATATCACTACACACATATCCTACAGGTTTATGAAGCATAATAAAAACTATCGGTTTATAGATAAATTTTTCTACATAACATTGAATACTATCTCACTCATGCAGTAGATATCAATGATCTTGTATAATTTCGTTATTTATCTGTATCTCTCACGCTTTAAAAATTTCTTTTGATTGTCTTCTTGAAACCAATCAGAGACTGGCAAGATATTTATCTATTCTCATGATATATATTTAAATAAATTACAATCCAGGAACCGGAAAAGATACAGCCATTTCTTTGATTTTATTTCTCAGCTCTGCTAGCATTTCTTCATTATCTTTATTTTTGAATGCCTGATCCATATATTCTACGATTTGTTTTACTTCCTCTTCTTTAACTCCTCTTGTCGTCATTGCTGGTAGACCGATTCTCAATCCAGATGGGCGAAATGGAGGATTTGGATCGTCAGGTATAGTAGATTTGGATGTTGAAATTCAAATTTTATCTAGTGTTTTTTCTGCTACTGATCAATCTAATTCAGTTCATGAAAAATCAACAATCACCATATGATTGTCTGTTCATCATGTTACTAATTTGTATCCACGGCTAGTTAATTCTAAAGCTAATGTCTGTGCATTTTTCAATGCTTGAGTTGCATACGCTTTGAATGCTGGCGTCTGTGCCTCATGTAAAGCCACAGCTATAGCCGCGATAGTGTTCATATGTGGTCATCATTGCATACCAGGAAATACTGCTCTATCGATTCTTGTCGGAATATTTTCTATCGTATCTTCAGGTTTTTTTAATGGATTAGAAACGATTCCTTTACTGAGAATCAAAGCTCATCTCGGTCATCTGAGAGACTTGTGTGTTGTTGTCATCATCACATGAAATCCATAGTCTAATGGATTTTTGAGTACTCAAGCTGCGATAAATCCTCCGATATGTGATACATCAGCAAACGCGATAGCTCAGACTTCCTGTGCGATTGCTACGAATTTTTCATATTCGAGTTCTCTAGGATATGCAGAGAATCCAGCAAGAATTATTTTTGGTTTATATTGTAATGCCAATTCACGAACTTGATCGAAATCAACAGTTCCATCAGCCTTTGTCTTATATCTCATAAAGTTAAATACCTTAGAGAAAAATGTCACAGGAGCTCCATGCGTAAGATGTCATCCGTGTGTGAGATCCATCCCGAGAATTGTATCTCCAGGGTTCATAAGCGCTGAATAGACACATAAGTTTGCTGCTGCTCATGATAATGCTTGCACGTTTGCATGATCTGCATGAAATATTTCTTTTGCTCTATCGATAGCGAGTTGTTCGATGATGTCTGTGTTTTCTTGTCATCCATAATATCTGCGTCCAGGAAATCATTCAGCATATTTATTTGCGAAAACAGAAGATTGTGCTTCAAGCACGGCTGGAGATTGATAATTCTCACTTGCGATAAGTTCCATTCATTCTGATTGCCTTTTTTGTTCGGCGAGAATCGCTGCGTAAATATCTTGATCGACTTGTTGAATGTTTTTCATAGTTCTTATATTTATAGTATAAATAACAATTCCGTGTATAAATATTTGACTGGAGCTATCAAGCAGAGATCATTTTTTTATAAAAAAATGTCCCGAAAAACTCGGGACATTTTAATTACCTTTTACCTATTGGCTCTACAAAAATCGCTAAGCCAGGTTTAACAATACGTGTACAATAACCTATATATAGGCCAAAAATAAATAGAACATTCAAAAACTTATTCCAAGTCCTATACAAAATATTTCCATTTTGTGTAGGATAGTATTCCACAATATTGAGGAATTCTGAGTTGGCATAAAATCGTTTTTGAAATTCAGTAAACGGAATAATAATTTCTCCTATATTTCTTCCAGAAATATAATTTTTATTTCCATCGACTGTAAAAGTTGGGCTTGTAAGAATTACTCTATCTTTTCTTTTTTCGCTACTCATATTAATGTTATTGAGTAAGGCGAAATGTGGATAATGAGCATGTGAAGAATATCCCTTCTCATTAAAATTATTCATAAACAAAACAATCACGGAATCACCTTTTTGTATTGCATCAAATAATTCAACATGAGTAGTATAATAATTCACTCTTGCTCTTATTTGCAATCCTCTTTTTAGGAGAATATCATTTAATGTAGATTCCACTTCCCAGGACATCATTCCTCGTTTTTCATCTCCAGCTATCTTTAGAATCTGATTTTGACTCATTACGATACCATACTTTTCCAATACCATTTGGATATTTGCATGTCCACATGAGAATGGAGTTACTGATCGATGGTATACATATTTTTTAGTTACTAGTTTGTGGATTCTTACATCTTTTTCATCATAACCAAGAAATTTATTCATATAATTTTCTGGGTTATTAAACATATACAAGAAAACACAAATACACACTAGAACTGTTACAATACCTATAGCTGAATAAAGGAAACCTAGATGCCATAAAATAGATGGAATCACAAAGATAATCAACAGAAACAAGATCACTAATCCCTTTCCTAAAATGTACAAATTTTTTGTCTTCATATTTTTTTGTTTTTTTTGTTTAGAAAATACTATATCTTTTACAGAATAAAAGTCAAGCTTCAGTGTCATTGCGAGCACAGCGAAGCAATCTTGATTTTATTCACGAATATTTTCATATAAATCATTTCGATCTGGATTAATTGATTGTATTAATTCTAATTTCTTTTTTCTACTTCCTCATTTTATTTGTTTCTCTCTTTTTATTGCTAATTCCATACTTGGGCATCCTTCATAATATACTAAACTTTTTACAAAATATTTTTTAGTAAATCAATCTCACGTTCATAATTTATGTTCATACATTCTTCTGATTAAATTATTGGTAACTCAAACATATAGGACACCGTCCTTTTTACTCGTTAGAATATAAACATATCAAATTTTACTCATTATAATATTTAGAAAATATTTAAGATTGCTTCGTCGCTATGCTCCTCGCAATGACTTATTTTATGATGCGATAATTTTTAATACTTCATCTATACTATTCCTTTCGTTAGAAACTTTTGGAATTTTGTGTTGTCCACCAAGCTTATTTTTACCCTTCATCCACTCATAGAATGTGCCTTGTCTTACATAATTGATTTTTGGGTCTCCTAACACCTTAGTATCATATCTTTCATCAAAATAATAAGAATTAATATTACATAATTCTTTGTCTAACACTTTGGCAAATTCGTCTTCGTTTTTTGGTGCTTTAGTAAATTCTATTATTCGTTCATATGCTCCTCTAATATTTCCTCCTGAATAGGTAATCGGTGCAAGCATATAGTCAGTCGCTATAGTGTCGGTTTTTTTACATGCTTCAAGCAGTGCCTTGTCTGTATAATCAGATGTTACACATTCCCCTACCACATCAATATAATATTTTGTTCTTCCAGATATTTTGATCCTCCATGGTTTCAATGTAGTAAACTTAACAGTATCGCCAAGGATGTATCTTCGGAGTCCTGAATTATTAGTAATCATAATTACATAATCCTTATTTGTTTCTACTTCTTTCAATGTCAGTACAGTTGGATGTTCTCTTCCATACTCTTCAAACGGAATGAATTCATAAAATACTCCATGTTTAGTAAACAATAACATATCATCAGTAAGATTGGAGTCTTGTGAAGCAAAACATCACTCAGAGGCATTATATACCTGATAGTATTTTACTTTTTTGCTCGGAAACAATGCCTCAAATTGTGGCTTGTAAAGATCCATTGCCATTCCTCATCGAAAAAATACTTCAAAATTTGGCCATACTTCAAGAATATTTTTCTTTCCTGTAGCTTCTAATACTTTATACAAAAAATTAGATCCCCATGAAGGTTGTGCATTCATAAAGGTTATATTTTTGTCTATTGTAGTTTCGATAATAAGTTTTACTTTTTCATCTCGATTTTCCATGTAAGATATTTCTGGCTTCGGTTCGCGGAAATATTGTCCTACCCATGGCGCTGATTTTTGTAATATCGCTGAAATAAATCCAACATTATCTTCACCTGTATATGGATTTTTGGAAAATCATCATCCAATTACCATTGATTTTCCTTGGAAAACTTGTGTTCTCGGATTATTTTTGATATACATACCAAATATTTCTAATCCTCCTTTTATATGAGATGCATTGAGATTATCTTTTGTGATTGGAATATATTTTCAATTTCCTCAAGTCGTTCATGATGAAGTCGCAAATCGATCAACCTTTCCAGGATATGTTATATTTTTTTCTCCCTTAAGTGCATATATAATCCATGGTTCAAATTCTTTATAATGAGAAATAGGAACTGAATTTTGAAAATCTTCTATGGTATGAATATTTTCGAATCCATATTTTCTTCCAAATACAGTATTTTTACATTTTTTGATCAAACTAAAAATTATCTTCTCCTGATTTTTGAATGAGGGTTGGTGAAGATGAGATTTAAGAACAAGATATGTTTTGATTACCTTATTCATTACACGTTTGGGGCCACTCAATGGGTTGATCATAAGCCTAATTACCGACTAAAACACTACTATTGGTGTTTTGTTTTTTGAGTCTTTTTTTTATACAATGAAGTTATAAATGCAAGAAGTAAATTTTTCTCTTTTTTTCTTGTAAGATTTTGTTATTTATAGTTGTATATGTGAACAAAAGGTTCCTAATTTATTTGTTTAGCTGAACTATGAAGTATACGTCACCACTTTTGAAAAAATTCATCTCTATCAACGATACACCAGAAAATATCGCGAAGAATCTTATATTGAAGATCTGTGAAATCGAAGAAGTAAATCATAGAACTATCGCGGAAACTATCGTCATATGATATGTAAAATCTTGCGAAAAACATCCTGACGCAGACAAATTGAGTGTTTGTCAAGTAAACTGTGGGGCTAAGTGAGACTATCAAATCATCTGCGGTGGATCCAATGTCACTGCATGATTGTACGTACCGGTCGCGTTGCCAGGGACATATTTTCCTAAAATAGGAATCACTATCGAACCGAGAAAGATGAGAGGTTTGGAGTCCAATGGAATGATCTGCAGCAAAGAAGAAATAGGAATAAATGAAGATATGGAAAAACACTGGATCTGGGCCTTAGCCCATAAGGAACAAGGAGCAGGGAGCAAGTCACAAGAACCTGTAACTTGCAACTTGCAACCTGAAACTGATTTCGATTTTGACGATATAAGCGATGAAGATTTAGGTAAGCCATTAAAAGAAAAATATCCATGGTTAGAGGGCTGGGTGATGGAAGTAGATAACAAATCGTTGACAAATAGACCTGATTTGACTGGGCATTTCGGTGTAGCTACAGAATTGAATGCTATCTACGGAGATGTAAAATGAGCGCTTACATTTAATAAAGTTAAAGAGTATCACGAACAATGTACACCCGAACATATTATACAAATCCTAGAAAATAGCACGAAACCAGAAAGGAAAGTTGTCGGAAAAAGCGAAGGCTTGAACGCATATTTGTTATTACATTTAAAAAATGTGAATGTACAGTCAGCATCATTTTTCGCAAGACTCCAAACATTGGATCTTTGAAATAACCCAATCAGTAACTGGGTAGACTTTTCTAATTTATTTATGAATATCAGCGGACAACCTATTCATTTTTTCGATGCAGAAAAAGTTGATGGAGATATCATCGTAAGAAATGCCAAAGACGGAGAGAAATTTAAAGATCTCTTTGAAAGTGAACATGTATTGAAAGCGACTGATGTTGTGATTACTGATAGTAAAAAAGTACTTGCACTCGCAGGTGTTGTCGGTGGTTTGGATAGTGGAATTACAGAAAGTACAAAAAATATATTGGTAGAAATCGCAAACTTCGATCCGGTTGCTGTGAGAAAGACGTGAACAAGATTGGGGTTGAGAACTGATGCAGAATTGAGATTTGAAAAAAATATCAATCCACGATATACATTATTTTGTCTGATTCTTTTCTTGGACGATTTGAATTACTACAAGAAAGACCTTGGAAACTTCGAGATTGGATGACTTTCCTACTACATTAGCTCGAAGCTTGAAGCTCAAAGCTCAAAGCATATTGAAGTCGACACGAAAATCATGGAACAATTCATCTTCGGCAAGAAAAATAAATGATTCGACAAGAAAGTGAAAGATATCTTAACTGGTTTATGATTCACTTGAGAATTTAGCACTCAACACTTAACACTTAACACTCCTCTATGGAGAGGTCCCGACGATTTGAATATCCCAGAAGATATCTATGAAGAAATAGCAAGAATCTATGGATATGATCAGATAGAAAATATTCCTTTATTGAGTGATATGGTCTACACACCCTATACACCCTATGTAGCGATACAAAGACAACTCGAAGATATTCTTGTGAGAACTATTGGTTGCGATCAGACAGAAACCTATCCACGAATAAGCGAAAAAACTTTGCAAGAATTTGGTAAAGATAAAGAGACGATATATATATTACAAAATCCTGTGAACCCAGAATCCCCATACATGAGAGACGATATGATTTATGGACTACTCGGACATACTGCAAAAAATAGCAAATTTTTTGATATATGTAGAATATTTGATATTGGAAAAATATGGAACAAAACAGGGACGAGGAACGAGGGCAAAGGTGAAAGTAAATTTGCTTCAGATTTTGTGGATGAAGAAACGTATCTTGGAGTGATGCTATATCAAAAAAATATAGATCAATGGAATAAAGATCCTATTTTGGAAGCAAAAGAAATCGTAAAAGTAATCGCTAAAGAATTAAAGCTTGGTAAAATACTTTTTGAAAAAACAGCACTTGCACACTATCACCCTAAGAAACAAGCGACAATAAAAATATGAGATCTCGTTATGGGTTTCGTTGGATCTCTTCATCCATTGATATTACAAAATCATAAAATCGGGGAAACAAGTGGTGTAGTATATTTATCATTAAATATCACTGCTATCATAGAAAATACACAGGAAACAGAAAAACATATCTATACCTATGAAACATTACAAGATCAGATTATCTGGAGAGATTTGTGTTTCGTAGTTGATGCAAACAAGGGTTTCGACTCAGTAATCACTGCAGTAAAGAAAGTTACTGAAGTACAGGAAGTTGAGGTTTTTGATATCTATGCAGGTAACAATCTTGGTGAAAATAAAAAATCAGTTTCTATAAAAATAAAAATAATCTGAGATGGTAATATGACAACTGAACAAATTAATGATGTAATGAAAAAAACTATCGCTGCAGCAGAAAGTGCTGGTGGAAATTTAAGAGGATAATCGAGATACAATAAAAATTTATTTTATTCTATATATAGTATGAGATATTTATCTGGCGATGAAAAAAAACAAGCCCTTGAATATATCTCTAAAGCAGCAGAGATAGCTTTACAATCCACGTGTGATCGTGCTCACTGTGGTGCTGTTATTGTCTGGGATGGTGAAATTATTGGTTCATGATTTAATAGCCCTCCGGGACATCAGGAAGACCAAAGAAGATGTTCTTGTGATAAAAATTCTTATCATAAAAAAGTTACAGACAAGACCTGTTGTATCCATGCAGAACAAAGAGCAATAATGAATACATTAATAGATACTCCTGACCAAATCATTGGTTCGAGACTTTATTTCGTCCGTCTTGATAAGGACGGAAATCCTACAAAAGCTGGTAAGCCGTATTGTACTATCTGTAGCAAAATGGCACTGGATGCTGGGATAAAAGAATTTGTCTTGCGACATGAAGAATGAATTTGTGTCTATGACACAGGAGAATATAATACACTTTCTTTTGCATATACAGAATAATAAAAAACCTCTCATTTCGAGAGGTTTTTTATTATGCGGCTGTTTGTATTCCAGGAATATTTGTCGTACTATCTTCTATATCATCTATATATGAGAATTTTGAAACCTCTTGTCCATGATCATCATAAGAAATATAATCAGTTCCATCAAAAGTCATATATCAATGATCATGAATCCGATAATCGTTTTTATTGAAAGGAACTAACTCCCCTGTTCTTTCGTTGTATACAAAAAAATCACTCTTTTCTTTATCTTTATGATAAAATATTGCCTTTCCTTGATCTACTAATTTTTGTGCATCTTTTTTTATTTCCAAGGTGAAATCAGTTCGATAACAACGACCTATATCTTTTGATTTTGGAGCAAAAGATATATACATAGATTCTACAAGATGTTTATTGTTTTGAGCAATAATCTCTTGTATACTAGTAAGAGGAGGTGTATTATTATCTAATGACTTTTCAGCTGGTGCAATGATCTTCATGTGATATACATATATAAGTTATAAAACCCTTCTTATTTCATCCAATGTCGTGTTCCCTTGAAGCATTTTTATAATACCATCTTCTCTAAGAGTTAGAAAGCCATTTTCTCTGGCTTTTGCATAAAGATCAACTCATATTTTTCCATCTACTATCATTCTTCTAATATCATCATCTATTTCAAATGTCTCGATAACAGCTATTCTTCATTTGTAACCACTTCAGTTACATTCTTCACATCATACAACCTCCGGAATCTTTCCGTCGAATGGTACAGCAAATTTTGGATCCAGATCAGATATTTTTTTGAGTACATCTTTTATCTCTGCTTGCTCGCCATAATTAGCATCTCTCTTTGTTCCACATTTAGAACAGACTTTTCTGACCAATCTCTGTGCCACAATCAGATTCAAAGCCGGCGCCAACATGTACGGTTTGATTTCCATACTCAAAAGCCTTGGAATAGATTCGATAGCTGAATTTGTATGTAATGTCGTAAACACTAAGTGACCTGTCAACGCAGCATTGATAGCATTTTCAGCTGTTTCTTGTGATCTCGTTTCTCAGATAAGAATAATATCCGGATCATGTCTCAGAATAGCCTTAAGTCCGATTTCATAGGTATATCATTTTGAATAATTTATCTGTGATTGTTGAATTCATTTCACCTCATATTCAATAGGATCTTCTAGAGTTATAATTTTTCTTTTTCCATCATTGAGATAACTCAAAATTGTATAGAGTGTTGTCGTCTTTCATGACCCTGTTGGTCCCGTGAAAATAGTAATTCAAATATTTTTTTCCAGATTTCTTTTGAGAATCGTATAGGTTCTCTCCGTAAATCATATTTTTTCAAAGGTACTGATACCTTTCGTCGGATCTAAGAATCTCAGTACTGTACTTTCTGATTCTACTCCTGGCATAAAATTTATTCTGACATCAACCTTTCTTTGTGTTCCATCTACATCCGTTGCCTTGAATGAAAACCTTCCATCCTGTGGGAGATAATCAATATTCATTTTAGTTCCAGAAATAAATTTCATTTTCTGTAAATATTTTTTGAAGTCTTCATGAGTAAATTGAAGCAATTCTTGAAGTACTCCATCTATTCTTATTCTTACAATCAATCCATCTTCTTGTGGTTGAAAGTGAAGATCTGATGCTCAAGTCTGGAAAGCTAATCTAATGAGTTCCAAAATAAAATCACCTGGTTCCATAGTTTCTCTCGTATCAAAAATTTTATGGATCATAGCAATCGCTCATTTACCTGCGGCTTGTTTTTGCTCGGCTGTTGCTTTTCTTTTTTGTGCGGCAATACCTTCCATGTCGTCATACCAGCTGAGTGCATAAGTAAATCCTGATGGAGATGTATAAAATACTTCGTATTTATATCATTTATCTTCTAAACTTTTGAGCAATGCAGTAAGTTTTTCGGGAATATTATTTGTTGTAAGAATTTTGAGTGTATTTTTATCTTTTCCAAAAATCAGCGCCTCAATACTTTGAGCCGTTTCTTGAGGAAGAATTTTTATTTGTTCAAAATTTGGACTTATCCCCTGTAAGTCATCTATTTCTAAAATATTTTTACTTAATGTCGTTGGCATATAATTTTGAGCGTTCCAAAGTAAATACTTCTGCCATAGTATAAGTATATCCCCAATTGATTATTTTTCAAAGTTTTAGTGTGTGTTTCAATGAAGTTTACTTGACTTTTTGTTTCTTTTATATATTACAATAAAAAAATAAAAAAATATGGGAAATAACTCTTTTTTAGAAAACACAGTTTCGTACTTCGATAAAATTATGAAACAAAAGTACATAGAAAAAACAAATGTACTCCAACTGAAGAACCAGTTTAGACAGTTAAAACAATATGATCCAAGCTATAAAAATCTTTTTAATAGAGTTACCACTCTAGCTAATAATGCTAAAGGAAACAATAAACCGGACATACTACAAAACCTATACGAAGACTTCAAAAATTTACAGTCATAAAGCTAAGCTCCCTATTTTAGGGAGCTTTTTGTATCTATTGACTTTTAATTATAAATATCTATAATCTTTCTCAAACCTAAAACAAATATATGACAAAACAGAAAACAAACAAAACGATATTTGCTGTAATTGATCTAGCAAACAATGAAAAAGATCAAACAAACGTAGCAAAGTATGCTGCAGAATTTGCAAAAGCATTTGGACTAGATTTAGTTCTCTATGCCAAACAAGATGGTAAAGTTCCGATATTCACATTTCGCAAAGCCATTGATGCTGCAAAAAAAATACCTGGTCTTCAAGTTTTTATAACTAAAAAGAAGATCAATCTGTTTAGCATTTATGCATCTATTCACGACATTGCTACACAAAAACATGCTGCCTTTATTATCATGGGAATGGATAATAAGTCCGCATTTTCTTTAGGAAAGACCATCTGGTCTATCACCAATAAAACTATTATTCCTACAATTTTATTGCCCAAAAACAGTTCTTTTGTTCCGTATAAAAATATTACAATCGCGGTAGACAATGAACGAAAATTACAAAAATTGGATACTGCACTTATTCTGTCTAGAGCATTTGGTTCTAGAATAAATATTTTCACAGAAAATTCTGCAGATCCATTACACCGATTTCTTTTTAGGAATAGTGTTGATTATGCTATGGACTATCTAACCAAACACAATGTTTCTTATACAAAAACAGATGCTAAAAAAACCAAAAATTTTCCTAAACATTTGTGTAAATTTTCCGCCAAACGATCTGATGTTTTGATTATTGAGGTCGATCCAGGAAAAACTTCTATCATCGTTAAACAAAACATTGGCACACTTTTGAACATAGAAACATATGTTCAACCCATTATCTTTACTAAAACACGTCCAACGGGACTACCACAAAAAACTCGTTAAAACAAAAGAACCGGTTTATCCGGTTCTTTTTTTTAAATTAAGATTTATGGAAACTATATTATCTTCCACTCGCCTACTTTCAAATCTCATAGAGTATATTTTCCTTCACGAATTCTTTCAAGATCCATTACACGATATCCAATAGCTTTAAACATCCTACGGATATGTCTTTTTTTTCACTCATTGAGTATAATATTATAATGATATTTTTTTTTTTTTTTGGTAATTTTGAGCGCTCTGAGAAAGTCTTCTTCATCTTTTACTCCTGAAAGTACCCTTTGAAAATCTTTTGCATCTAATTCCATATCAAGTTCTACTACATATTCTTTTTCTATGTTGTGTGTTGGATGTTCGAATTCATTCACCAACGCAGGATCGTCAGTCAGAAGAAGTAATCCATGAGAATTTTTGTCTAACCTTCAGATATAGTAATAATTTGTATATTCTGGAGGAAGTATTTCATAAATAGTTTTGTTGTGAGGATCAGACTTAGAAGCTACATAACCAAGTGGCTTATTGAGTAGTATTAGAGTTGAAGATTTTTGTGTCTCTTGAATAACTTCTTCAATAACAAAATTTTGAGCTTTTATCTTTAATTTGTCTCCTGTCACTACTTCTTGTGTATATGCAGTAATTTTTTTTCCATTTATAAAAACACATTCTTTGTTTACTAAAACAACAAAACTTCTTCTAGATATCTGGTGACGTGTCTGTATATATGTAAGTAAACGCATGGTTATTTTGGTATATTAAAAAAGAGAATCTTTCGATTCTCTTTTTACTTGTTTGTTAGCGGATTTCAACCTATGTATATAGGAAATTATTCTGCTACAGCTTCAGGAGCAACTTCTTCAACTACAGCTTCATCAGTTATAACTGCTTCTTCTATAACTGCTTCTTCTATAACTACTTCTTCTACTGTTGGAGTAGTAGCTTCTTCTACTGTTATTTCAGGTTTATTTAAACAACCAGCAAATAAAGCAACACCAGCAACAAGAACTACTAGAGTTAATAATTTTTTCATGATAATGCATTTAACTATATAAAAAAGTATTTCTACCCCAGCTATATAAAAAAAAACCATACAATTGCAAGCGATTATTGACATTTTTATGAATATTTTTTGTGTTATGAAAGATAGACAAAAATTATTTTGACAAATGGTGAGGAAAACCGTATACTTATGATACTTTAATTGCAATATAATGGCTTCATGAATGATATGCAAACAAAAATCATAAATAGCTATAAAAAAATATCGGGTTTTGTATTCCATTATCTTATTTTTTTGGTTGCGCTCATAGTAGCCTTATTCATTTTTCAAAGAACGATTTCTCAGTCTGCAACTATAAATGTATTTCAAACCAATGATAATTTATTGATACAAAAAACTAAACTTATTGCAGAGTTTAGTAAATTTCTTAAACAAAATATCAAGGATAATGATCTTGAGGTTCAAATTCTTCAATGAAATTTTCAAACAGAAGCATGATTTATAAAATCAGTAAATAATCTTATTACATACAAATGATTTGTAGTACCAAAATACTTTTACATGTATAATACTCTGCCAGTAAAACAATTGAGTTATTTTTCTGGAGGCACATATGATACAAGTGAATTAGAAAATTTTTTGAATATCTTTGTCTTTACCAAAAAAATCACGGTTGCTAAATCATTTAATCGTGTACAGCTTCCGTTATGAAAAACATTAATTGATGACTTCAATCTCGCGTGTGTATTTGAAAATAAAATTTCAAAAAATGCATGTAACTATTATCTTAATGATTTTTTGGATAGCTTTTTCATTTATAATATATCTATAGATTATTCTGGACTTAAAAATATTTTTGATGCTATAAAGGGCAATACCGTACAAAAATGAAGAATGTGTGAATGACTTTCAAAATATCTTTTATATGCCAACGATCAAAGTGATAATATCAAAGAACTCTTTGGTTTATGTGGACAAACATATGAAGACCTATTTAAGAGAACTACTCTCTTTATGGAAATACAAAAAACATTAGAAAATCAATCGTTCGAAAAAACTAGCTATAAAGACACATTACTTAATGAATATAAATTGCTTTCTTACCAACAACAACTCTATCAAGATTTTCTTATCAATAAGGCAGATACCTATAAGATAGGTACATACCTTGATTTTATCAAAGAAATACTCAAAAAAAATAACATTGATGCTTTTTATAAAGATGAAATCTATCAATATAATAATAAATATCTTTCGTTGGCACTTGAAAAACTTACATATCAATCAAATAATTTCACACAAAAACTTTGAAGCAGTAAGATTACATCACTCCTCACTATGATTAATGTTTTAAATGAATGAGAACCTATGCTCGGATTTTCATGACTTGTTGTCGAAGTAACAAACAAAGCGTTGATTACCCAAAAAGAAACAAATACATGAGTAAATAATATAATCAGTCAATCAGAAAAAATTCAAAAAAAACTTCAGAATATCTCTTATCTAACTATAGAAAGACAAAGCATCTCTGATACGACTATCGACATCATTGGATATCTTAAATTTTTCTCTCCTGATATAAATGAAACTATCAAATCACATATCATTATAGAATATAAAAATGATATGCTCTTGGTCAAAAGTATAGACCTCCAAAATAAAGCCGAGATGAATGATGTAATCAAAAATCTTCTTCTTATTCAAAATTTTTCTGTAGGAGAACTCTATAGTTATATCTCCAAAAACCTCGTCTTTTATGGACAAGAAAATGCACCAATTGGCGCAAGTACAGATCTATGTCCCGCTTTACAACTACTCAAAAATATTATCCTTGTTTCTTGTACTAATACTACGACGATAATAGAACAAAATACTCTACGCTATGAATTTGCTATCAAAAATTGATGAATTGAAAATATAATAATCTCTGATAAAACACTAGAAAATAGCATCAAAACATCATATAGCGCAATAATTTGAAATAGCTATACTCTCGTAGATACGATTCAATCAATTCTTGCTTATAAAGCGCCGGCAACAGCACATGAGGGAACAACCAATGCGATTGTAGTCTTTGAAAAGATCCAACAATATCTATGAATCAAAGCGAACGATATAGCTGATAATAATGGAACAATTCTCGTAGATATTTCACTCGGAGGAATTAATTTTATCGTCAACTACACCTTAAGTAATAACACACTTTGACCATGGTATTTCAAAGACATCTTAGTTAATGATAAACCATATCTCATACAAAAACTTAATTTACAGCTTGATGATTCACACCAAAACAGTATAAATTCTTTCGTTATCGATCCTATGGAGACTATTAAGATAACAGACCTTACAGCACGACAAAATTATCAAGAATTTATCAAAAAACCACAGTAATCACTTATGTACAAAAGATTCACACTTGATGAACTCAAAACAGTCCAGAATACTTTTCTAAGTAGTTTTTATAGTATTCTCAAAAAAGAGCACTGTATGATGCCCAATGATCTTTTCAAAAAAATTTTTAGAGAAGGTAATGAGATTTATTATATGACTAGGGGTGATTTTACGTTTAGATTTCAAAATAATAATGAAGAATATACTCTCATGGACGAAAAACAAAAAATCCAAATTGTCTTGGATGACCAAGGCAAAAGAGAATTTCAAAGCATGGTAAAAAACTTTATTCTCAAAAAAGAAAAGATTGTCTGACAAAAATCTATCGAACAAATACTCTTGGATGAATTTCATACAGGTAGGTATTCGACTATCTGATGAAAAAATTATATGGTATACGATATAGAAACTGATACTAATATTCAAAACCTCAAAGAAACTAAGTTTTTGCTTGCATATGCAATGCATCCTACGGGTGCAAATAAAATGAGTTATGAATATGTTGATCAAGAATGATTAAAAGATTTCGTTCAAAAAATGTTGGACTTTGATGGATATATTATCGGATTCAATAGTATTGCATTTGATAATATGGTATCAGTATACAATGTATGATGAAGTGAGGGAGATATTAAAAAATTAGATGAAAAAACGATTGATCTTTTCCTTTTTGTACAAGCTATGACGGGTAAAAGATTAGGGTTAAACAAAATAGCTCAGGCATTAGTTAATATAACTAAAACACTTACTTCGTGAGCTGAATGAGAAGTTTTGTATAAAAAGTATATAGAAGAAAATGATCTTGATGCATTAGAAACATTTAAAAAATATTGTAAAAACGATGTAAGGATGACTATGTTAGTTTTTCTTTATTTTATGCATTTCAAAAAACTTTTTATTGAGTGAGATGAAATTACATTCACACTTGAAGATTTAGTAAACCAATCTAATCAGGATGTTAAAAATACTCATTATATGATTGGACAAAATATGTTTGAATAATTTATCTTGCTATCATAATGGATATTAAAAAATCACTTGCGAGCTTCTATGATGCCCAAGCAGAGAAGTATTATCACACAAGAAACAAACATCGAGCTGATGCTGATATTTTTTTGGACACAATCAAATCTAGCGGAAAAAAAACAATTAATGTCTTAGAATTTTGATGTGGAAGTGGTAGACTACTCGTCCATCTTACTCAACTCAAATGAATCAAAATCCATTATACCGGTGTAGATATTTCCAAAAATTTATTGAGCTTTGCAAAAAAACAGATAAGCTGAAAAGTAATACCAAAAAATATAACCGCAACATTCGTCTGTGATGATATCACTCATTATTTAAAATGACTCAAACAAGAATCATTTGATTTTGTTATAGGTGTAGCAAGCTTTCAACACATCCCAACCATCAAAGAAAGATTTTTTGTTATAAAAAACATATATAGAATATTGAAATATGATGGTAAATTAATTATGACCAATCGATCATTTTCTCGATGGTTTCTCAGAAAATTCAAAAAAGATTTTTTGCATTCATTACGAAAATATATTATCTCTTTTGGTAAACACGAATGGAATAGTATTATGGTACCTCGAAAAAATGGCAAAACTATAGATAAAAGATTCTATCATATTTATACCTTAGGAGAATTAAAAAAAATAGCTTCGCTCAGTTGATTTGTTATTGAAGAATTATCATATCTTGCTAAATGAACTCTTACATCTTCACGGAAAGAATCTCAAAATAGTCTCATCATAACCAAGAAGAGCATCTTCTTGAAAAACGAGTAATATTTGATATACTACTACTGTTTTTATAATTTTAACAAAAAATAATATGAAAAAAATTCTTTCTCTTCTATTGGTAGGATGATTCATTTTTCTTTTTGGATGTGCAAAAAACTGAACGACAGACCCTACTACAATAGAGACTACAACAACAGATACAGTCATAAATGAACAAGTTACTGATGAACGACAAACATATGAAAGTAAAAAAGATGCATTTTCAATTCAATTTCCTGGAACACGAACATTTCAAGAAAACGTATATTGATCATCAGTTATGTTTTCTTCACCTACTAACGAAGAAGATAAAATCAGAGAAAATGTTGGTATTATGAAAAAACCTATGAGTAAGGAGTATACTTTAGAAGAATATTATGCATTAACAAAATCAGAATTGGAAGCACAAGCTGATTATGCGGAAGTAGAAAATACTACTATCACTATCAATGGTGTAGAAGCAAAAAAAATAATATTCAAAAGTTCTATGAATAATACAAAACTCCAATTTGAACAAGTATTTCTTATCAAAAATAAGATCGCATATATTATTACGTATACAGCTACCGAAGACACTTTTGATCAATACATCAAAAAAGTTAATGAAATGATAATTACTCTAGAAATTAAATAATATTTGATATATAGAAAAAAGCTTCAGGATATTCCTGAAGCTTTTTTAATTAAAGATTAATACTTTTAATTAGATAAACATGACATATTAGATCTTTGATTCTTTGGAAGTCTTGCTACAAAAGCAGTAACATCCAATTCCTCTTTTAATCCTAACTTTGTGATTCGGGCACTTTGTGCTGACTCTATGATAGAGCCACCAAGACATAAACCGCAGGCAGCAGGATTTTGACATTTATCCATATCACCACTACAATTTTGACCAGTGATCGCACTCGTTTCTAAAGCAATGATGCTCATTTTTGTTGGCACTTCTACAGCTCTTCTTGCTTCAACTGATTGTCTTGCAATAGTTTTGTCTGTAATACGTCTTAGTTTTTTTTCAACCCCAGGGGTTAAGCTAAGAAACTCTAATGCTACTCCACCTTCAATGGTATTTTCGTCATGTGTTTTTTCTTTTAGGAAATTGACGTTTATTCCCTTTCCATTTTTTTTTGAATTTTCCATACTTTTTTATTTTTTTTATTTTGTTTAGGTCTACTATACATATTTCTCATAAGAAAGCAATACTAACTCAAAAACGATGAAAAATGAATAATTAATAATGAATAATGTCGGTATATTTTTTATATAAATATTTTCCATCATTTTTCATTTTTCACTATTAGTTATTTTTGAGAAAGTGCTCGCATAAAAATAGCAGAAGTCTGTCCCACATTGAGTGATTCTTTAATTCATTGCATAGGGACGTGTATAACTTGATCAACAAGTTTTAGTGTAGAATCCAATACTCCATCAACCTCATTACCAAAAACCACGGCCACTCAAGAATATGCTTCTTTTTTCATGGTTTCTAATGAGATCGAGTCTTTGGTAATCTCGGCAGCAACTACGAGTAATTTCTGTTCTTTTGCGAATTCGATAGCTTCCGGTGTATGACCAAATTGTTTTAAACCGACGGTATTTTCAGCGCCAAGCGAGGTCTTTACGACTTTTTGTGTATCTTCTGGTGATGGTGTATATCAGGTCAATCGGACCTGCCATCCGAGCGCGTCTGCAGTACGAATAATGTTTCCTACGTTGTAGGCTGAGCGAATATTTTCGAGGATTACGACGTTCATTATAAATGCTAAGTGCTAAATGCTAAGTGTTAAGTGAATGGCTTGTCTTAAGATGGACTATTATATATGGTTTTAGTTCATTTTTTCAATAAAGGTTGAATTACTTCACCAACTAGATATCTTTCTTTTATTAACGTACCCTCTTTATTTCAAAGAGGGAGGTATCCGCCTAGGCGGATGGGAGATTTTACATAAGTCACAAAATCCTCCACCCTACGGGTCCTCCTCCTTTCCGTAAAGGAGGAACATCTTTTAGTTTATTTAGCAATTGAATATGTGAATTACTGAATTTCTCGCGACCTATATCACAGCATTTATTGAACAAACTGGATATATAACTGTCTTTTTATGAATGATTATGGAAAGTATGATTTTCCCTATACCAAGTGAAGCCATCATGCCTTTCGCAGGATTCTTGGTAGCAACAAAACAATTTAGTCTTCAATGAGTTATTATTGTCAGTACTTTGTGAAGTATTATCGGATCGTTGTTGTCATATGCGATTTGATATTATGGAGGAAAACCGTTTATCAGAAAATTCTGAAAATATTTTTTATTGGATGAAGAAGAATTGGAATCTACAGAACATTTTTTCAAAAAAAGATGAAGCATTACTATATTTATCAGTAGATTTATCCCAGTTGTGAGACACCTTATTTCTCTTCCTGCCGGAATGGGGAAAATGAATCTGACTAAATTCCTGATCTACACGATTATCGGTGCGGGACTCCGAAATACCTTTTTGATCCTCGTCGGAAAATATTTGAAACAAAATCGAGAATTAGTTATGCAATATAGCAGTACCATAGATAAAGTAGTAGTAGTGATATTGGTTTGAATAATTGCACGATTTGTTTATCGTCAACTTAGAAAGAAGCATAAAAAAACCATAAATAAAAATTAATACTTATGAAAACAACACACACGTACATTCAATTTAAATTTTTGTCGGGAACACAAACCCGAAAAGTAATGGAGAGAGCGGATCCTCCCAAAACAAAACCACAAAACAGTATAGAATATCGATATTTTAATCTTGATGAAAACATCCCTGAACATCTTGCTAATCAATATAAAGAAAAAGATATGCTTAATATAAGTAAGTGGAAAAAAATTGAACAAGACAAAGTAAAATCTTAAAATACATAGAGTTTCCGTTTTCGGAGACTCTTTTTTTTATAATTAATCTATACTTGACATTTAATGTTAAATATGTATACATTTATCACACCTAAAACAAAACATATGAAATCGTTTAAAAAACTCTCAATATCCATCCGTTTTTTTGGATGGCTAGGATGGCTTTTATGCCTAATTACTAATATTATTGGATCGTTTATTTTTGAAATACCAGCATTAATACCATGGGTAGTAATAATAGTTTGGGGAAATATTTCAGTATTCTTTATACTATCCATATTTGTGAAAAAATTTGAAAAAAGCATTCTTATGCTATAAAAATAAAGGGGCTCTGTAATCAGAGCCCCTTTTTTGTTACTTACAATATATATTAGAGCAAAAAAAATAAAAAGACTATATCGTAAACGATACAGTCTAATTTAATATATTAATTCTTTTGTTTATTCTGTCACAGAATATTTTACTTTGAACTCTTCAATAACATACTCAAGAGGACTTTTTGCCGTTCTAACTTTACTTTCTATTTTATTCCTACTTGTTCCACGAAGTTCACAATATGCAATATGCATATGACGATAACTATTACTTAATGTTCTTGTTTTTTTATTGTAGTCATTTAATGATTTGTTGACACTATCCTTGGATATATCGTTTTTCATCTTAGATAGGTCCTGTTGAAAGCTTTTCATCTTTCGTTTATATATTGTGATGTTTTTGGCTATCTCGGCCAATTTGACTTTCATGCGAGAAAGTGCTGGTGTTAGATCTTTTCTTCTCATGTTTTTAAATTTTTTTTTGTTTGACTGATCTTATAAGTAAATAAGTCTAAAAGTCAAGTCTAGAAAAAAATATGAAATAATAATCTATTATTATCGTCTCGCCGGCTTGGCCTTACTTTTTTCCTTCCAGGTGTCCCCCGACTACGCGGAGGACAAGCAAAAAGTAAGCAAAAAACCCCTCGTCGATTGTGTCCTTCATCCATACTGAGAATAGAAATTTATTGGTTTTCTGTTTCATTCAGCGATATTTACAATCGACTTTAAAACAAAATAAATTAAAAAACTGAATTTTCTCGCTGGAAATTTTTTTCAGTTTCCTTAGAGTATCTACTATGATACTTTGACTCGCACCTATGGACTGATTTACTGACTGTGCCTTTCGCCAAATAACGAAAGAGATTTTTGATATATACGGAGAAAAAGAAAAATATGAATTATGATTATGGACAGAATTTATGAATGCTGATGGGTATATTATCAATCCTCCATGAGTAATAAGACACCTCTTGACTGATACAGACCAATCACCCGTGATTGCGCAAATATTCTGAGCAAATGAAGATATGTTGGTGAAATGTTTTTCTGATATACAAAAAAAATACGGAAAGATATTCACATGAATCGAATTGAATATGGGTTGTCCTGCGAGAAACGTCATGAATACCTGATGATGAAGTGCATTATTGAAAGATAGAAAAACAACATTGGAAATCATAAAAAAACTTGCGTGAATTATAGAAATGCCATTTAGTATCAAGACAAGAACTGGTATGGATGAAAATGATCTGAACGAACAAATAAATTTTTTGGTAGAAATAAGTGCATATGTCAGCATAATAACGGTCCATGGAAGAACAGTAAAACAATGATATTCTGCCGAAAGTAATTGGGATTTTATTTATGAGCTAAGAAAAAAATCTAATAAAAAATGTAAAGTACTCGGTAGTGGTGGAATTAAAAGCTATGAAGATATAGAAAAATTATCATGAAATTTAGACTGAGTTATGATTGGTCAAGCAGCAATTGGGAATCCACGAATCCTTACACCACATAGTCCAAGCAGAGAAGAAATCAAAACAACTATTTTGAAACATCTCGACTATATGATTAGTTATGAAAATTATTTTCAAGAACAAAAAGCAAAGTACAAAGATATATTGGCGATGCCAGAAAAATTAAAAATTAATGTCAAAAATCCACAAACTATTACTCTTGTAGAGTTTAGAAAACATTTGTTTCAATATGTAAAATGAATCCCAGAATCGAAAGAATTTAAGCAAAGAGTTGCCACAATCAGTGAATACAAACTACTCGTCGAAGAAATCCAGAAATTTCTAATTTAAAAAAAGAACTTACCAAAAAGTAAGTTCCTTTAACGAGTATAAATACTACTCTGTTTTGCTTTCTGTAATAGCGATATAATCTAGCATACCTGTTAGATCAACTTTTTTCCAATTCATTTCTTTGGGAAGTACCATTCTATTTACTTTATCCAGACGAAACATTTTGCGGGTTTTTTCCAATTCAAGTTTTTTTACTTCGCCTACAATACGAATGTAAAGACTCCATTTATTGTAAGAATACAATCTTACTTCTTTTGGAGTTTCTTGTACTAATACAAAGACCTGTGTGTTGGCCAACAATGTTTTTGGCAATAGTATCCTTCGCTTTGCATCAACATTTCTTTTTTGGAAAGTACCTATGTGCTCTGTATTTTCTACATTTTCCATATTTTATACATTTTGTTTTTCTTTTTATATATATTTCCTGATAAAAGTCAATCTTACAATAATGCATATTCTTAAAGCAGAATATACAATTTCGACACTATTAAAATCCTCGATACTTCACATTTTCATTATGTCTCAAATGAAAAACTCTCCCGGTAAACCGAGAGAGTTGTATTTAACATTTAATCATTTGACTTACTAAAGATGATACCGGATTAATATTCAATATACCATCGCTAATAGTCGATTCCATTTTAGTATTGTTTCTTTTGGGATAATGTAATGATGATTTATCAATATTATATTGTATTAGTTCATATAAATCGGAAATCATTATTTCTTCATCACAAAAATCATTTGATGTACAAATAAAACGTACGAAATCTTCTTCATTTTCAAAAACATTAATTTTTTTATTACAATACATATCATCGTAATTTTTTTGTTTGGTAGTCATTTTTTTATTGGCATTGATTCGTACCGTAGCAAAATACAACATTTTATTGTCCACAAAGGTAATTCCTGCGATTGAATACGTAGGAAAATTTTCTTTTTTAATCATGCCAATTTCTAAAAAATGCATTTTTTCCAAAGAGAAATAAGCAATCATGTTTTGAAACTCTTCATCCTGACTTTGAGATACGTCTTCATCAAGTATTAAACCAAACATACAGAGAAGTATATTGCGATTTATTTTTTCTTGATAATTCAGGAAATATTCCCGATTAGACTTGAGTAATTTAATAATTTCTTCCATAGTTTTTTATTTTTTGTTTATTTTGTTTATTTTGTTTATTATTTTATATCTATTTGACATAAAAAGTCAATTATACTTTCTGGATTGGACTTTATTCTGTTTTTTTAATACGTAAGTATACAGTACCATGAATTATGAACGCTTCGATCACAATATACAAGAAACCAAGAAGTCTATCTTCCTGGTGAATATGACTAAGGAGATTACTCCGTATTTTTCCCAATTGGCGAGTGATGGCATCGAAAAATATCTCGCTCAGTGAAAAAAGATTTGAATATTAGTAAATAAAAAATGATATGCTGGTGGAATTATCTGTTACGAGTGTGGAAACATTCCTAAGTGTAAAAATTGCTCAGTAAGTATCAGTTATCATAAACTTGTTTCCTGAGAGACTATAGGACTCTGTCATATTTGTAAAACCCAATATAATGTGCCTACTACCTGCCCTACTTGTAATAGCACTAAGATAAAAAATTTCTGATTATGAACGCAAAAAGTTGCTGAATATTTAAAGAATGAATATAACCAAGATGCATTGATTGTCGAATCAGAGACAGTAAATTCTCCAAATAAAATCAAAAAAATAACAGAAGCTATATCTGAACATCAAATCATTATTTGAACTTCCCTTCTGGCTACCCCGCCGAGTAAGATCACTTTCGACCTCATTATATTTTTGAATGCAGACTTAGGATTAAATGTTCCCGACTATACTTCAGCAGAAAGAAATTTCTATTTTCTCTATGAAGCGTTTGTAAAACATCCAACCGCGAATTTTATTGTACAGTCATTTAATCCAGACCAGTACAGTATTCGTAATGCTTGTAGAATGAATAAGGAAAAATTTTATGAAGAAGATAATACATTTAGAAAAATAAATGGGTATCCTCCGTTTGGAGAATTGTGTGTAATTTTATATAAAAATGAAATCGAAGAATCGTTGTACACAAAAGTCGATACTTTACATAAGGATCTCCTCTATCTCAAAGAAAAATATCAGTTAAAAGATATAGAAATTTATTCTACACCTCCCTTGATTTATAAAATGTTTGGAAAATATAGATATAATATCATCTTGAAATGACCAAACGTCAGACAATTTATGGATATCATTTTCACAAAATTAAATCTAGCGAAAAAGGGGTTCAAGGTAGATTGGATGGCTGAGAGTATCGTTTAGTTTTTTTAGTTTTCTATTCTCACCCCCTTCCCCCTTTCCTTCTGAGAGGGGTGAAAACTATTCCTTCTCTGAAGGAGAAGGTTGGGATGAGGAAAATTACCAATTAAAAAAACTCTCTCGGAAACACAGAGAGAGCTTTATTTTTTTTAAACGATTATAGATAATCGTTTTTTTTTATTTTTGTTATAATTTTTACTTTTAGATTGTTTTACATATCTAGAATTCTTAATCCAATTAATATTTGATCGTTTGTATTTGTAATTTTTTTGATTTTTTTGATTTTTTTCAAATCATTTGTGTTTGGTTGTTCTTTTGAAACAATTGTTTGTTGAAGTTGTTTAATAATCTTTTCATTTCTATTGAAATTTTCTTTTAATTCTTTTTCCTTTTCGTCCAAATCTATATCAGACCACCACCGTAAGCAAATATATGCTAATGAAAGAATAAATCCTACTAAGATAGAAATAAGAATAACTTTCCAAGGATGTTTAAGGGTATATTCAGGAAATACTATTGATGATAATATAAGAAATAAAATAGGCGATCGTGACAATATTCTTATATTTATAAACAAATCATTTATCCGAAAATATCGTTTTTTTGTTTTTATTGTAATTTTATTTTCCATAGGCTAGTTTTTTGTAGGTTTTTTGTTTTTAATATCGTTTTTATATACAAATATGCATTTAAGTCAACAAGTATTAGATATTTTTTAAATTGTCAACGCTAAATAGTAGTGATACGGGATATTTTTTTGCTTCTGGACCAAAAAACGAGTATACTTAAACTACTATAAAGCAACACCTATTTAGTATTAAAACATAAACCAAAATGGAAGTTATTCAAAATGTAGTGTATGATACGGACTATAGCGGATATATTGCCGATGGCTGATATCCCCTCTTTGATGCTCCAGCCACAGAAAAAAAACTGTGATTTTTTGATAAACTCTTATCAGGAATTTTTCCTAGTTTGTTTACAAAAAAATGAGGAAAAGCTCCTGCAGGCGCAGGACTCCTTGGTGGATCAAAGAAAGATGCCTTACCAGAAAACAATGAAATCAAAGATAAAGAACTTAGAGATCAAGTTAAATATTTGCTTGAACTTCCTGATGCAGAATATAATGACCAAAAATTGACAAGTAAAATGAGAGCATATATTGCAGAGACAGAAAAAGAATATACAAGTGTGATCAATGATTATAAATCACATGTTGCACCTTCATACTGGGAATTTAAATCAACTCATTATAATGTCTCAGGAATTTTTTGAAAAACATATTATGCACAAAGTTATCCATCATACATCGATGCATTACGAACAAGAGATATTTTTGGATTCCATGCAAAATGGGATATGACTTGGTTTCTTTATCCAGAAGACGATGCAGCGATTCAATCTATGTTGAAAAATAGAGCGACTCAGCTCAGAGCAGAAGTAAGAGATGCTCAACAAAAAGGTATTACTCTCGATATGGAAATAGAACAACAATATAGAGATGTAGAAATGATTAGAGAAAAACTCACAACTCGTGAAGAAAGATATTTTGAAAATTCATTTTATATCAATGTATATGACGATACCGAAGAAAAACTCAAAGAAACAGGAAAAAAGATTGAACAAAAAGTATCATGATATGGAATCAGAATCAAAAGTGCGATCCAAAGAATGGATGAAGGATTTATCTCTGGATTACCACTCTGCTCTGATGAACTTGGTATCAGCAGAAGCTCAGTGACCTCATCACTTGCTGGTGGATTTCCATTTATATCCAACGATATGGTACAAGAAACAGGAATCTTATATGGAATAAATTTACATACCTGAGGATTAATTATTTTTGATAGATATAATCAAAAATTACCTAATATGAACAGTGTAATTCTTGCGACTTCTGGAGCTGGAAAATCTTTCACAGTAAAACTTGAAGTACTTAGATATTTGATCAATGATATCGATGTAATTATTATTGACCCGGAAAATGAATATAAGACACTTTGTCAAAAAGTAGGTGGAACCTATGTAAACATAGCAACGAATTCACAACAATATTTAAATCCATTTGATATTCCTCCAAGAATAGAAGATGTAGAATATGGAAAGGGAGATCTATTGAGAAGTCAAATAATGAATTTGATTTGAATGATTCAGATTTTGATTTGATGATGTACACCGGAAGAAGAAGCATTACTTGATAAGGCATTACAAAGTACATATTCATTGAAATGATTTTCGTTTGATGCTGAAGAATACGAAGGAAAACAACCACCAATTATGGGTGATCTTATGAATGTACTTGAAGGTATGGATGGTTGAGATAGACTTGCACTTAGATTGAGTAAATACGTTAGTGGAACTTTTGGAAAAGTATTTAACAACTATACCAACATTGATATCAATAATAAACTTACCGTTATCAGTATTAGGGATTTGGAAGATGCATTGAAAACTCCTGCCATGATGAACGTACTTAACTGGGTATGGACTAAAATAAGAGCACATAAGAAAAAAAGAATGCTTGCTGTAGATGAAGCATGGATCATGTTTCAAAATGAAACTTCAGCAGAATTTTTATTTGGACTTACTAAGAGAGCAAGAAAATATGGATTATGAATTACTGTTATCTCTCAAGATATTGAAGATTTCGTAAGAAGTAAATATGGTAAACCGATTATCTCCAACTGTGCATTGCAAATATTATTGAAACAATCAACAACATCAATCAAAGCACTGAATGACCTTCTTGGGCTTTCAGAAGCAGAACAAAGAAGATTGGTTTCATCTGGTATTGGAGAATGACTTATTTTTGCGGGTAGTCAACATGTTGCTGTAAAGGTTCTTGCTTCACCAGAAGAAAAGGCATTTATTACAACAGATGTAGTATAAGAAATGGTTACAGGACACAAGGAGCAGGGAGTAAAAAATTTAAACCTGTAACTTGTAACTTGCGACATAAAATCAACATTTATTATGTATGTTTTATTTATGGAAGAAACGAAAGTAATCGATACCAACACCAAAACCCAACTTTCTCTAGCAGCAGCGCTGTTTTTTTCTCCATTGGTACAAAACATGCTCAAAAATAATACACGAGATATTACTGATAAGGATAAGGATTTTATTCGTTGATATATTAAATTCTGATATATAAGTATTTGATTTTGAGTTATCACTATCGCATCAGGTATTTTAGATTATGTATTTGCATTAAATATATTGAGCGTGACGTATACGGTCAGTGTCTTTATTTTGATTTTCCTATTACTGATTAGCGTAGTAAGTATTCTCTCAGATATTAGTCTTTTGAAATGAGGAGATAGTGGAATCCAGACATATAATGTTGAATGAAACAAAAAAGATATTATTTTGAAATATCTACCAATATATAATATATACCTTTGGTATACCATACATAGCTTTGAAAAACCAAATTGGCGAATCAAAGAATCTATTCTTTTATGGGTAGTATTTTTGATTGTGGCAATAACTGGAAATATATTGGTAAGTAGTATCGCTTTGATCCTTATTATTATAAGAATCGCTGGATTGATGTCAGATATCGATTTCCTCAATATACCTACTAAACAACGAATCAATAAGTTATTTTTGAAAAATCCAGAAGAACTTCGATGATATATTACTTGATCTATTTTATATACCTTAAAGGTATTTGTGCATTTCTTTAAAGAAATACAACCCTATACATTAGAAGGAGAAGTAACAAAAGAAAAAGAAATATATAGTCATATTATAGATATAAAAACTGATAGAAATATTATTATAGAATATATCCTCTGAATTATTTTGATGGCTTGACTCGTATATATTGCCAAAATTGATTTCACTGTTCGAACATATTATGCATGATTTTGATTATTTATCGCAAGATATTTAGTCATGACGATACAGTTGAAACATCTTCCTCATCTTCCTATTGCGAGAGAAATTATAGCTCTCATAAAAGGAATTTGAAATATATTTAAAAGAAAATCTTTTACAAAATAGTGTAATTATGATGACGTACAAAAACAAAATCACAAAAAGTATGGCAAAAATCGTTGGATCAATTATGACGATAGTTTTTTCGCTTGTAGCATTTGCACACGGACAAAGTTGTCAACTTCTTCCATGATGGACTCCTTCCACTCTTGCCGATGGACGATCTAGAACGGGATATCAAATTCCTGATGCTACCTATACTCAAAGCTGCCCGAGCGCATTTGGTATGATCACATGTATTAGCGGAGTTATTATAAACAATGGGGGTAATATTTTTAAATATCCATCATGTACTCCACACACTTGGGCTAATTGTACAACACCAACAACTGCGAATCACTTAGATTATAAGACATTATATAAATCAGCTACAAATACATATACTGAAACCTGTCAGCAATTGAGTCAAAGCTTACAATGTCTTAATGCAGTTTTTACTTGATGAACAACACCTTGATTATACACATTTGCAACTTGTGTAGATACTACACGAGCACAATGTATAGATACACGAACAAATCCAGATAGTTTTAGAGACCATGGAGAAACACTTGTATGATATACATCTAATACTCCAGGTTTATGACAAACTTGTGCCACTATTCAAAAAACACTTACTTGTACCAATGGTAACTGGCTATGAAATTGACCAGCAGGACAAGCAGGATTATTTACATGATGTAATCCTCCTAGTGCATACTTATGATGTGCAAATGTTCGAAATAATAATAGTATCGTGCCTCATAGTTCATCAGTAGATGCATATACAAGTCCTATTTCTCTAGGAGCAGGAATATGTGCTGATGTGGCTCATCCACTTACTTGTGTAAATGGTATACGATCTGGTGGTACTCAGGCAAGTCTTTATAGTGGTTGTGTACAAGCAAATACTAACTCATGTTCTAAAAGTAGTATTGGAATGGGAACATGAATAGTTTTACATGGAGCCTTTGTGACTAAATATACTCAAGCAATCGCTTTGTCGGCTAATAATGATTACTGTAATGATGCTAATCATATGGTTACACTTCAGTGTGTTAATGGATCACGATCTGGTAATACATCTGCAGCATATACATGATGTCAAAATGTAGCTCCAGGAGCATGTTTTAGCGCTGGAGTTTATACACCAAACTTTCAATTTGTTATAATGTATTCTATCCCTTCAGCGACTGTTACACAATCATGTCAACAATCACAGCAACAATATTCATGTCTTAATGGTGTACGATCTGGTGGATTAGCACCGTCAGGAAATACTACATGTAACGACTGTACACTTCCTCGATGAGGAATTTTGACTGAAGGAAATACAACGTATGGGTTTTCTATAAGTTGAGATGTTGAATATCCCAAATCATGTAATGATTATACAGCAGCACTCATGTGTAGTTGAGGAATTCTCAATGGAAACTGGCAAACCTATAAATACCCTGTTTCACAATGTAATAGTATAGGTGGACTCGTTCCTGGAATGGATGTTTCTATCAATGAATCGGCAGTACGTAATTGATATCCTATTGCACAATGATCTAGCCCCGAAATTGCTATTTTATTTAAAAATAGATGAAACGTTACGGTAAATAAATCAAATCTCCCTGCTGGATTTCTTAAATGTATTCGAAATGAAAAGAATATGAACATATATAGTTCTAATGTACTCTCAAGTTTTGTTCTTAATGCAGGAACAAAAGTAGGAATTAATATTAGAATCAATCCTATCTTTACTCAAGCAGTAGGAACTAAAACTATAAAATGTGAAATATATCCTAGTGCTGTAGGAATTTCTACTGATCATACAGATAACAATGTATGGAGTGGAACCTTTGAAATAATGAAAGCAGATAGATTTGATCTTGCACTCAGTACTAGTATTGAATCAATAAGTAAAAATCTTGAAGCAGCAGAAGGTGCAAAATGAGCACAATGAGTACAAAACTTTTTGTATAATAAGATCATGAATGTGCTTGTACCGCTTATTATTATTATCTGAATACTCTCTGCAATTCTCTGATTCTATAAAATCATGTTTTCAAGCGATGATAACGCAACGAAAGAATGAACCAATTATATCATCTATTGAGTAATAGGAATTATACTTATTATGAGTGCAAAATTTATAGGACAAAATGTTTTTGATCTCTTGACTAGTCAAACAGGAATTCAATGATCGACGATGGCTGTTGGACTTTATGATAGGATCCTTTATCCATTTATTAAGCTTGCTATCTATCTCGTTCTTGGTGCTATGTTTGTCATCTTAGTAACACGCGTAATTACATTCCTTTTTGGTTCTGATGCTGATGCTCAGAAAAAGGCAGGAACGCTTATCTGATGGAATGTACTCTCTATGTTGATTATTATCTGAGCTAAACAAATTGTAGAAGCAATTTATGGAAAACAGGCTGTTGTTACCAATCAAAATATTACCAATCTTGGAGAAATATGATCTGGAGTTTTGGCAGATAAAAATATTCCAATCCTCTATCAAGTAATTAATTATGCGCTTGGAATAGCATCATTGGTTATCTTGGTAATCATTATCATTCAAACAGTAAAACTTCTTACTAAACCTGATGATCCAGCACAAATTAAAAGTATTAAAAATTCATTATTATATATGTTTATAGGAATTTTGATTCTTGGAACTGGATACTTAATTGTAAACTTTGCAATTATTAACTAAAAATATAGATTGACTAATGTTCGCCTACGCGAACGACTAACGGTTGCCGAAAGGTAGCCGTTTTTTTTATTTTACACTATTTTTGTCGCGAGTAAAGCGAGCATTGGTCAATTTTTTCTCATTTTATCTCGTATTGCTTTTTTGGGGCAGATTTATATATATAAACCACTTTATTTTTTGTTATTATAAAAAAATGCGTACTTTCTTGATTATTATTCTTATAGCTTCATGAATAGCATTTATTGGATCTGTTTTGCTTATGTCACCAAAAGGTTGACTAGGATTGGGGATTGGTTGAATGGCTGGAGGTAATGAATATGGAAGCAAAAAAACTCTCGAAAATAAATTGAAAAAAGTGGCTTTAGCTTCTGGTATAGTTTTCCTAGTAGTATCTCTTATTTTACCGTATACTAAGTAGTCAATGATAACATTCACAAGGAAACTCGTAAGAGATGTTCTTAGATATATTTTTTTCTTATCTTTGTTTTTTTGGATCTTGATTAGTATCTATATAGGATACCAATACGTCTGAACATCAGCTACCCAAGTAAATACCAAATGATGAACTTTCGTAGAGGGTATTTTTGGTAATACTTCTTATTTACCATATCTTCGCAATGATACTCAAAGCACCTTCTATCAATGATTACTTTTCAATGCTTGCCTTAAAACAACATATGATGGCGACACTGCAACATATCTTCCAGATCTTTGTACTGTTACGACCAAAGACAATCAAAACTATACTATAAGTTTAAATAAATGATTTATCTGGTCAGACTGAACGCCTGTTTCATTAGAAGATATTTATTTTACCTACAACGAAATTTTACGTAATAATATACGAAAACTTCCACTGTTGACGCAATATAGCGATATTACTGTCATAAAAGATGTTAATAATACACTCAAGGTTACTTTTACCAACAAGACATCAGACAATATATTATTTTTCACCAATTATATCCTTCCTACACATATCTTGATAAATACAGAATTTAATGATTATAAAGCATTATTTGCTTTCAAACCCGTATATACCAATTGTGCCAATCTTATCTCTCAATCCAATGATCAATATAGCCTTGTATTCAATCTTGTAAGCTGTAATCAAAGTAACTTAAATTATTACCAAGTAAAAAATACGCCTTCATTTGAAACATTTGAAACATCTATAAAAAATTGAGAATCATCAATTATAGATGCATATGTTGGCGACGTTGCATTGAAGGGATATACAACAAAACAAATATTAACAAATCAACTTATTGCTGTTTTCTTTAATACTCGTTCTGATGTACTTCGTGTAAGATGAAGAAGAGTACTTTGAGGATTAATTAAACACAACTTTTATAGTAGTGGATATGAAGAATATTTCAAAAAAAATGATGATGGACTCTTCGATGTATTTCAATCTACATGATCTGATGTAAAAGAATTACTTAATCGCGAATATAATGAAAACATAGTCACCAAAAGCGATTTAATCGATATGAATGTTCAATCCCTACCGAAATCTATTTCTCTCAAATGAGAAAATCAGAAATCAGTATATTTTATAGATACATGAGTATCAGCTCCTACAGAATTTGTTTTTGATAAATGATATGATAAGATAACTATTGAATATCAAGGTAAGGTATATACTCCAAAGCATTTTGTAAAATGAGGTATATCATGACGATATACTTTCTGACTTAAAGAAAAAAGTCTTTGATCATGACTCAACAAATATGCTGTTTATGGATACATTGCAACCAAAAAAACACTTATTAATTCTCTAGATATATATAACGTTATAGATGAAATACAAACAGAAGAAATTGTTTGAACTCCTGTAACCATTACTGTAGTATATTATGGTAATTATATTAATGATTTTATAATAGCAAGACTACAAACTATTTTTAAAGAAGCAAATATCACTGAAAATTTTGTCTTTGAAAAAATAAATACTCCACAAGAACTACAATGAAGACTAGTAGCTGGTAACTATGATATTTTGATCAGTACCGTAGATATGGGACTCAAAAAAGATCTTACAAAACTTTTTAGTACATATAATTCTGAAATAAATCCTTCACAATATCAAAATCAAAAACTCACTACTCTTCTCAAACAATACATTGCGGCTAGTGATAATGGAAAGAAAAAACCTCTCGTAGAGATCAATAGTATATATTCTAAAGATATGCCATTTGTAGTTCTTGGGAAAGAATATCTTAACATAAATTTCAAACCAGAAATTATGACCAAGGTATTTGGTACATGAGATGCTGTAGAAGTAAATGAATATAATCGAAGAAATTATATTTATAAAAATCTTAAACTCGTAACAAATATTCATATTGATGGAAAAAGAGTTTGGAGCTTTGATAATCTTTCAAATTTTCTAACGACAGTAATTAAATAATATTTATCTTCTAGACTTCATATGTGAATTTTTGAAATCGTTCAGTTAGCCATTATTTTGGCCGTATCGATTTGAATGCATGAATACGCACATGCATATGTTTCCTATCGTCTTGGAGATCCTACACCAAAATTACAATGAAGACTGACACCAAATCCACTCAAACACATCGATCCTATAGGATTTCTTATGATATTTTTGGTTCATTTCGGACGAGGTAAACCCGTACAGATTAATCCTCTCTATTATAAACATCCTCGCAAATGAGAACTTATGGTAGCGCTTGCATGACCTGCAACCAACTTTGTTTTAGCGATTATATGAATACTTATTCTCTTGATCTATGCAAAAATCATGGGTGGTACACCAAATGATATCTTTCTCAATAATGGAGATCTTATGATTAGTTTTTGGATAAGTTTTGTATGACTCAATATAGCACTCGCTATCTTTAATCTTATCCCTATCGCACCACTTGATGGATATAGATTGATTAAAATCTGGTGGCACAAATGAGCAGAATGGATGGAAAGACATCAACATCTTTGAATTATTTTTGTAGTAGCGCTCGTCTATGTTGCAAGCCCTATTTTCGTTAAAGTCGTTAATTTTGTTTTCAATTTTCTATTTACTATTATCGGACAAGTTTTCTATTAAATAGAATGAAAAAAGAATAATGAATAATGAAAAATGTAGGAATTTATTTATTTATTATTTTAAATGACAGAAAATATTCTTAAAATAAAAAGTTTTGATTTTGGTATTAAAATTGTAAAGCTTTATCAACATTTATCTCAATCTAAACAAGAATTTATTTTAAGTAAACAATTAGTTAGATCATGAACAAGTATTTGAGCAATGGTTCGTGAAGCAGAATTTTGACAATCAAAGGCTGATTTTATTAACAAGATGAGTGTTGCTCTCAAAGAAGTTAATGAAACACTATATCGACTCGATATTCTTCTATACACAGAATATATTAACGATAATGAGCATATATCACTATATAATTTATGAGAAGAAATTCTTAAGATACTTGTATCTAGCATAAAAACAGCCAAGAAAAAAGATTGATATTAATGGAAAAGATACCATCGTTTTTCATTTTTCATTTTTAGTTATTCATTAATTATTATGTTGGATAAATTAGGCAATATTGAAAAAAAATATCTAGAACTCAGAGAACAATCTATGGATGCTAGTATTATTTCTGATAATAAAAAATCTATCGCAATCAACAAAGAACTTTCTTCCCTTCAAGAAATTTATGATTTGATCCAAGCATATAAAATAGCACATCAACAAAGTCAAGAAGCGCAAGAAATGATAGATACGGAAAAAGATTTTGAGATGATTGATATGGCAAAAGAACAACTCAAAGAAGCTAATTCTATGATTGAACAGTTAGATGTTAAAATAAAAATTGCCTTACTTCCCAAAGATCCAAATGATGAAAAAAATATATTCCTAGAAATCAGACCAGCAGCTGGTGGTAATGAAGCATGATTATTCGCAGCTGAATTATTGAAAATGTATCTCGGATATGCTACAAAAAAATGATGGAAACCAGAAATCGTAGAAGAACAACTTTCTGATATCTGAGGAGTAAAATTTGTGATGGTAAAAGTCAGCGGAAAAAATGTTTATTCAATTATGAAATTTGAAAGTTGAGTACATAGAGTACAAAGAATTCCTGCCACTGAATCACAAGGTAGAGTTCATACATCGACTGTAACAGTAGCTATCATGCCCGAAGTAGAAGATTTAGCTTTTCATGTAGATCCCAAGGATGTAGAAATGGATACCTATGCATGATCTTCAGCATGATGACAAAATGCTAATAAAAATCAAACAGGAGTAAGATTGCGTCACCTTCCAAGTGGATTGATTGTTGATATCTGAGATAGTAAATCACAACTTGCCAATAAAGAAAAAGCCTGGTCAGTTCTTAAATCAAGATTATATCAAATAGAACTCGATAAAAAAAATGCCGAACAGAAATCACTCAGAGGTGATCAAATCTGAACGTGAGATAGATCAGAAAAAATTAGAACTTATAAGTTCCCTCAAGATAGAGTAACTGATCACCGTATTCACCAATCATGGTCGAACCTACCGGTGTTTTTGACTGGAGAAATCGATGATATGATCAATGCTTTGGTTCTAGAAAACCAAACAAGATTATTGGAGGAAAGTATGAAATAACTTACTCATCAAATAGTTCTGAAAAGACTACTCTAGAGTAGTCTTTTTTTGACATAAAAAATATTATGGATATAATGGATATACTTTATTTTTTGTGTCTCTAGTATGTGATATACTACCCTGCCAAAATTTGAAAAAACTGTATCTAAAGACGATATACAAAATTTTGTTGATCATACAAAAGATAAAAAATGAAATGTAGTACAAAAAATCCAAACCATGAAAGAAGACACAGTAAAAAGATTGCTTCAGTGATTTTCTCAACAGGAACTCAAATTTATAAATCCTGGATTGGTTAAATGAATAGAAAAAGAATATTTTGAACTCTTACAACAAAATGATCGAGATACCTCAAATGGTGCAAACATAAATCCAAGTTTTGATTATACTGCGGAGGGTATCGATACTGAAAAAATGTTTAAAAAACATGAATTTACTGAAAATTATATACAAAAATTTCAAAATATATATACACAAAATATTTTGGAGATACCCAAAGCTAAATTAATAAAAAGACAAAGAGAATTGAAAACAAATATACATCTTTGAAAAAACGAAAAAGAAGAATTATCTACGCTAAATACTATTTTGCCTTTGATGGATACCAAAAATATAGAAAATACAAAGTCTAGAAACATTATGTTTGATAGTCATGAATTTGTTCAATCTACTGATAAATTTAATATAGAGTGTTTTTTTGAACAAGATAAACAAGGAAACAAACACTATTTTTCTGTCAATCAACTGATAAATGATTTAGAAACTTTTGGTATAGAGTCTGGATATCCTGCATTGGACGAAACAACATTATGAGTTTATACCAAAGAATTGTATACCGTACAAAAATTTATCAAACTAGCTTTGGTAAAAAATATTCTAGCAAAATATAGAGACTATCAAGAAGTTGTTATGTATGATTTCAAAGACTATGAAAAATATACTACAGAAAAAGAGTATAATAATAAAAGTGGTATATTAGCTGAAAAAGTCGTAGAATGGTCATTTAGAAATTTTGCAAATCTAGATGATACCTACGAAGTTAGTATCAAAAAAGCTAGTGTAGGACAAGATCAAAAAAATAAAATCGATTTGATCATCCAGATAAAAGATAAAAAATCTGGTATTAATATCCAAAAAGAATTACAACTCACCTTGGCTCATGATGAGTATATTTTACAAAATAAAAGAATACAAATAGATAGACAAAAACATATTAGACATACTGATTTAGATTTATTGGAATTGGAATTACATCTTTTGGAACAAAAGGTAACTCTTTGGAGGAATATGGATAGACCAATTTGATGATTAAATAATTTATTATCTTTGGAAGATAAAGAATTTCTCAAAGAAACTTATAAAAGAATTGTACAAGAACTTCAGACTAAAATACAATAAAAAAACTGGATAGAGAATCCTATCCAGTCATAATGTTTATGCGAGCGCATATACTTTTTTTCTAATGCAATCGGCTTGGTCTTGTAACGAACCATTTTGTAATTGCTCGTAAGGAATCGGTGTTCCAAAAACGATTTTAAATGTTTTATTTTTTTGCCGAAATATTTCATCTGACAAAAACAACATTTCAATATTACTTTTTATTCCTAACCATTTCCGCCAATTTGCAATCCGATAAAATCGATTTGAATTTTTAGCTTCAATGTACACAGGAACAATCGTTCTTTTGGACTCGATTGCTTTCTTTACAAAATGTTTTTGCCATTGTAAATCAACAATTTTACCGTCAATTTTACGCGAAACTAAACCAGCAGGAAACATAGCAATGGGTAAGTTAGAAGCATATGCTTCATTAGTTTTTTTTACTGCATCACGACTCTGTGCTCCATGTTTATTGATCGGTATAAATATCGAATCAAAGTTTTTTATAGAGAGCAAAATATCATTAACAGGAAACTTTACATCATGAAACATGTCGGTAATAGTTGTAATCAATGCAATACCATCTAATCCTCCCAAGGGATGATTTGCTACAAAAATATAGCGCCCATCTTTGGGTAATGATACTTTCGTAATAACATGAGCGTACACATTAAAGAATTTAAGCACTTCTCTGGCAAATGAAGCACCCTGCAATTCTCCATAGATAGATAAGAAATCATTGATTTCTTTTTCATGAACAATTTTTTTTAACCAGGAAATCAAAAATGGAATCCTGAGTAAACTTTTGTTCTTTTTTTCAACTTCTTTTTTTACGTCGATTGGATTCATAAATTTATGGTTTTTTTTTTATTATTTATATTTATCTATAAAATAGTATATACATTTATAAGTAAAAGTCTACTAATTTTTAGTGTATACAAACTGTTGACTTTTATTTGATAATATCTATAAGATATTAAACCTAAAAAAACAAAAAAAATATGAAAAAAGAAACTATGAGTAGAATTTTATGTGCAATACTTATGATGCATATAGTTGTTTGTTATGTTATCAGTTGGTCGTTTGGTGGCTTTTATTCGTTATCAATTTATCCTTTTATAATAATCCCTATTGGGATATTATTAGCTATTTCTATGTATAGACTAGAACAAGTTTGGATTGATAACTTACAAGATTTTATAAAACTTACCCAAAGTATTTGGTCTTGGGTTTTCTTTATGGGAGGCTTCGGAATTATTATCGGCTGTGGATATTTTGCAAGCAAACTCTTAGTATCTCTAAGGTTAGAAAACATTATTTGGTTTGTAATATGTATTATAATTTATCTCTTATATATCTGTGGGATTAAAAAAAATTTACAAAAACAATTTACAAAACAAACAATGTAAAAAACATTATGCTGACTATTTTAGTCAGCATTTTTTTAAACAAAAAAACTCTGCTTTACAGCAGAGTTTTTTGTGCATAATATATCCTTTCCCGTAACAAGTACGGGACAGGCTGCTATGCTCAGGATGACTTTGTATATTAATTATTCAGCGTCCATAGCTTTGATTTTTCCAGATCCAATTCTTTCTTCAATAATTTTCTTTGCAACATTTTCTGGAACTCTTTCATATGATGCGAAGCTCATAGATGATTGAGCTCTTCCTTGAGTATTTGATCTAAGATCAGTTGTATATCCAAACATTTCAGACAATGGAACTTTTGCTCTGATAACTGCAGCGTTTCCTCTCTTGTCTTGTCCTTGGATCATTCCTCTTCTAGAAGAAAGATCACCCATCACATCTCCTACATAGTCTTCTGGAGTCGTTACTTCTACATCCATGATAGGTTCCAAGATACATGGACCTGCTTTCATAAATGCATCTTTGAATGCTCTATATGTTGCGATTTTGAACGCAATTTCTGATGAATCTACATCATGATATGATCCATCATAAGGAACTACTCTTACATTAATGATAGGAAATCCTGCCAATACTCCTTGAGCAACAGTTTCTTTTGCTCCCTTATCAATAGCTGGGATAAACTCTTTTGGAATTGATCCTCCAGATACTTCATCTTTGAATTCGTAATCTTTTTCCATATTTTTTTCTAGTCTCAATAATACGTGTCCAAATTGTCCTCTACCTCCTGTTTGTCTTTTAAATACTCCTTCTCCCTTAGCATCTTGAGTAATCGTTTCTCTATAAGCAACTTGTGGTTTACCTGTATTTACTTCAACTTTATGTTCTCTCTTAAGTCTATCTACAATAATTTCTAGATGTAATTCTCCCATCCCCGCAATAATTGTTTGATTACTTTCTGGATCAGTGAAATATTTGAATGAAGGATCTTCATAAGCAAGTTTTGAAAGTCCCATACCCATTCTTTCTTGATCAGATTTTGTCTTTGGTTCGATAGCGATATCAATAACTGGTACTGGAAATGTCATCTTTTCTAGAATAATAGGATTTTTCATATCACAAAGCGTGTGTCCTGTTCTTGTATCTTTAAGTCCAAGGAACGCACAGATATGTCCTGCATGTATTTCTGAAATTTCTTCTCTCTTATTTGCGTGCATAAGTAATAACCTTCCTACTCTTTCTTTTTGTCTTGTAAGTGGATTGAGTAAAGTATCACCTGTTCTGATAATACCAGAATATACTCTTACGAATGTGAGTGTACCTACGAATGGATCAGTTGCAATTTTGAATGCAATAGCTGAAACCGGATCAGTATCATTAGGTTGTCTTTCAAGTATTTTAGTTTCATCATCTGGATCAAGTCCTTTCATAGATCCTCTATCAAGAGGAGTTGGTAAATAATCTATAACAGCATCAAGTACAAGTTGAACTCCCTTATTTCCAAGTGCTGAACCACACATAATAGGATACAAATCACTATTTATTGTACCTTTTCTGATTGCTTTTTTGATAAGTTCAATAGGTGGTTCTTCTCCTGCGAGAAATTTTTCTGCTAATTCATCATCAAACATAGATACTTTATCAATCATTTCTTCTCTATATTTTTTTGCTTTTTCAAGCATATCAGCTGGTATTTCATGTTCTATTTGATCAATACCCATAACTCCTTCAAAGGTATACATTTTCATAGTAAGCAAATCTATAACTGCTTTGAATTCATCTGCTTGTCCTACAGGAAGTTGAACAACAACTCCTTTGTCTGTAATTCTAGATTTGATAGATTCTACAGACATATAAAAATCAGCTCCAAGTTTATCCATCTTGTTTGCGAAGATAATTCTTGGCACACCATATTTGTCAGCTTGTCTCCAAACTGTTTCTGTTTGTGATTCAACTCCTTGAGAACTATCAAGCAATGCTACTGCTCCATCAAGAACTCTTAATGATCTTTCTACTTCAACAGTAAAATCTACGTGTCATGGAGTATCAATAATATTGATATGATGACCTTTCCAAAAACAAGTTGTAGCAGCAGAAGTAATAGTAATACCTCTTTCTTTTTCTTGTTCCATCCAGTCCATCTCTGCAGCACCATCATGTACTTCTCAGATTTTATGTTTTTTTCCTGTATAAAACAATACTCTTTCAGTTGTAGTAGTTTTTCCTGCATCAATGTGAGCCATGATTCCAATGTTTCTCACATTTTCCAAGGATTTTAATTCGGCCATAATAATGATTAATAGAGTAAAATAGATATTTTATGAGTTTTTTTAATATAAAAAAAAACTTTGCTTGGCTGTGAGCATACAAAATCGCCCTTCTTTTTCAAGAGGAACTACTAAATAACAAACTAATGAAAAATTAATAATTAAGAATGAAAAATGATTGAATTGTAATTTTATAGGCTATTGTAATATACAATTGTGATGAAATAATAGTTCATAAAAGCAAAATCCAACATTATTCATTATTCACTATTCATTATTCATTATTCACTATTCATTATTAATTCTATTTAAGATAATACTGACTTTATCACGATAGAATTGTTTACTATCTCATATTTTACATTTTTTAGTATTTTTTTGCTATCTACGTCGTTTTTAACCCCCTCAAGAGTTCTAAGTGTCAATTTATCTTTCTTGGATCATGATTGTCATTTAATATCTGGGAGTTTTCCGAGGAATCCGATAATATCGTTGAGTTGTTTTCAGAATTTTTGTTCCTGTTCGGGAGAAAGTGCTATACAGGATAGCTTTTGAAGACGTTGTATTTCTTGTTTGAAATCAGTCATTGGTTATGTAAGCTATAAATATAGAGAATATACGAAAGCCAAAAATCGTTTCAAGAAGAAAAATTCAAATATTTGACAAATATTAAAAAGTATGTATAATCATTTGTTATATTTTTATCTTTTTATATATTTGAATGAAAAAAAATGTTTTAATGAATTTTCTGTTCCACAAAATTACCCTTATAGTGGCAGGAGTCGCTGCTGTTACAATTGTTGGCGTCAGTGTATTAACCAAAGCAATGGATACCCCTATTTCAGATGTTGTAGTCACTAGTTTAACTATTGATCAAAAACTCACTACACTTACTGTCGCTTTTGATTACAAAATACAAAAAACAGATTTTAATGGATTACTCATTAGGGATACTATTGGGAAAGATTATCCAGTACTAAACTGAACGGTATTGACCGATGGGACATTACAATTTGATTCAGCCGTAGCACTTACAGACAAAACGGACTATACTTTTATAGCAAAAATCTGAGCATTGACATACAACAAGGGAATAATAAATCTAGCTGAAGTGAAATATGTTTTTACTGCGTGAGCTGTCACACCTCCTAACAATGGATGTACAGTCACATCAATTCTTGATAGAATGAATCCTTTATATCCTACAGCTCTAGGAAATCTCAAGTATGACGGATGAAGTAAACTAGCATCAGACAATGCTAATCTGACATTTTCTATAGATAAAATAGATTGGCAACCCATACTTGATCTCAATATGATGACCGAGAAACAGTTGACCTCATTTGATATTATGGATTTTAAAACTAAAGAAACACTTACTTTCACTAATGTTCTCTATGACGCAAAAAATCTTACGGTAACATTTGACGCTGTTGCACAAGAAACTACTGATATAAAACTTTCTGCGACAAATCCTACCTATGCTTTTGAAGAGAAAGCAGTATTAATCTACGATGGAGCTTTAGCGATCAAAGGTGCATGATTAGAAATTTCGACAGATGCAGGAAAAACTCGATTACCTGAGTTCAAAGCAGAAATATATCCTACAACACTCTCAGTAAGAAGTAAAGTTACTATGACCGTGACAGAACTTAGTAAGGTGGTTGTTGACACTAGAGCATGAACATTTGGTTTCTCAATAGCTAATAAAGCTTGTGTACCACCTGTTCTAGATACTGATAACGACGGAGTAATAGACGATGTAGATATGTGTCTTGGTACTAAAGCTGATGTTTTCGCTAAACTCAATCCAAATCATTATATGATTATTGCAAAAGATGGTATCTTCTCTCGAGTATATAATGCAAAATCAGAAAAGAAACCAAATATACAACCAGCTAAATTCACTTTAGTAAATACGTACGGATGTTCTTGTGAACAGATCTGAGTATTATTCAATCAAGCAAAAAATCATGAAAACGACGAAGATAAAGACGAAGATACTATCAAAGATAATAAAGATAAAGATAGTAATAGGGATGAAGATAGTAATAGGGATGAAGATAGTAATAGGGATGAAGATAGTAATAGGGATGAAGATAGTAATAGGGATGAAG
>Ga0172380_10000464_pt1 | contig 79702 bp, 87 predicted proteins | sample Leawe162metaG_FD_119747 | JGI IMG/M metagenome (GOLD analysis project Ga0172380, IMG submission 119747) | Leachate microbial communities from a municipal landfill in Southern Ontario, Canada - Leachate well 162 metaG | ecosystem: Engineered > Solid waste > Landfill > Unclassified | place... | reverse complement strand
GCTTCTTAAAAGTGACGAAGAAATAATGAAAACCTATATTGTATCAACGGGTAAGAATAACTCTACGCCTGTCGGAAATTTTAAGATTACCTCCAAGCTAATCAATCCTACCTGGTTTAAAGCCGGAGCAGTTATCCCTGCGGGAAGCCCCAAGAATATCCTGGGTACGCGCTGGTTGGGGTTGGATAGACCCAGCTATGGCATACACGGTACGACCGAGCCCCAGAGCCTAGGCAGGCAGGCAACTCAAGGCTGCGTGCGTATGACTAACCAGGACGTAGAAGAACTCTACATTATAGTCCCTATCGGTACGGAAGTAATCATTGTCGACTAAATAATTAAAATATGGCCGGATTGGATTTCGAAAAACCCATTTTTGAGTTAGAAAATAAAATCCAGGAGCTCAAGCATTTTATCTCGGATAAAAGAATAGATCTTTCTTCCGAAGTCAGGCGCCTGGAGGATAAACTCGAGCACCTGAAGAAAGATACTTATAGCCATCTTTCTGCCTGGCAGAGAGTACAGCTCGCCCGCCATCCCCAGAGGCCATATACCCTGGATTACATTAGCCTGATTATGTCGGATTTCATAGAGTTGCATGGGGACAGGCTCTTTTCCAATGACAAGGCTATCATCTGTGGCCTGGCTAAATTAGATAAACAAAAAATAGCAGTTATTGGTCACCAAAAAGGCAGGGATACCAAAGAAAACCTCAAGCGCAATTTTGGCTGTGCCCATCCGGAAGGATACCGCAAGGCGCTTAGGGTTATGCAATTGGCGGAAGAATTTAATTTGCCGGTAGTAGTTTTTATTGATACTCCCGGGGCATATCCCGGCATAGGCGCAGAGGAACGTGGCCAATCCCAGGCTATCGCTCTGAATTTAAGGGAGATGGCTTCTCTTGCTACGCCGATTATCTCTATAGTTATCGGAGAGGGCGGTTCAGGCGGCGCTTTAGGCGTGGGAGTAGCTGACCGCATTTGCATCTTAGAAAATTCCTATTATTCAGTTATATCACCAGAGGGTTGCGCGGCCATATTGTGGAAAGACGGGGCAAAAGCACCCCTGGCAGCGGAAGTCTTAAAGCTTACCGGCGAAGACCTCCTGAAACTTAAGATTATTGATGAAATAATCCCGGAACCTTTGGGCGGAGCTCACCGTGACCCGCAAAGGATAGCCTTGAGCCTCAAGGATTCCATTGTGAAGAACCTTAAAGAATTGAAATCCCTGTCCAAAGAAGAACTTCTGAATTTAAGGTATAGTAAATTCCGCAGTATGGGCGAGGTAGCATGATTGAGCAGGAGTTATTATTGCTGGGGTTGCTTCGCGAGGGCCCTAAACACGGCTACGATATCAAAAGTAAGATCAAGCAGATACTTTCTCTTTTCGCCGGAGTAGACCTCAAGTCCATATATTATCCGCTGCGTATACTTAAAGAAAGAGGTTTAGTCGTAAAAAAAATAGTCAAGCCGGGAAAGCGTCCGGAGCGTATCGTGTATGCCTTGACTTCTAAAGGCCAGGCGCGCTTTGAGGAGCTTTTAAGTAAGAGCTTGCTCAGCCTTAAGCGGCCGCAATTCAGCCTGGATTTAAGCTTGTATTTTTTACGCTATATGAAACCGGCTATTGCCTGCCGGAGGCTGCAGGCCAGGCTCCATATGTTGAATAAAATATCGCGGGGCTTAGAAAAAATGGCTCAAGGCCCATCCAAAGATAAAACTATCTCCTTAAACCGCATCCTAGAACACAATCTTAAACTGCTTAAAGCAGAATCCCGATTTCTGGACGGACTTATTCAAACGATGCGCTGATTTTTTTAAGGCGCACAACCGTTTTTTCTTGACAGGGGGAAGTTTATTTAATAGAATAGTTAAAGCTATATAGTAAAATTTTACTATATTAAGGAGTGTAAGTTATGCAATGGGATAAAGCTACTCAGGAAAAACTAAAAGTCCTGGTTGCCAAGATTCCGGTTTTTCACCGCCATATCACGGAAGAAGCGGTAACTAAGGGTGCCGAAGAAAATGCCAGGGCCAGGAGCTCTGCGCAGGTAGAAGAGGTGGATGTAATCAGCGCTTTTTTTTCGGATGTCCCTTCGCCGTTTTACAGTATGATGGTCAGGCTTCTGGAACAAACCGGGTTTGAATATAAGAAGTATGGTTTTCCCAAAAAATAGGGGATTTTAATGAGGATAGCAGTTATCGGTGCGGGCGCTATTGGCAGTTTGGTGGCAGGTTATTTAAAAACCGCAGGGGAAGATATTTATCTGGTCGGCCACAGTGACGCGATTAAGGCAGTAAAAGAAAACGGCCTTAAGATTAGCGGCGTGCGGGGGGATTTTAAAGTTAATATCAGTATCTATGAAGAGCTTGTTTCTAAGCCCGAACTCCTTATCCTGGCAACCAAGACTCAGGATATTGAAGAGGCTTTAAAGAAAAATCTGAGCTTGATTAGAGACAGCGTTATCCTGACTACGCAAAATGGTGTGCAGGCCGAAAATATTATTAGCCGGCTTCTGCCCGCAAAGAATATTCTTTCCAGTATAGTGATGTTTGGTGCTACTTATTTAGAGCCGGGTAAGGTAGTGCATAATTTTGAGGGAAGTTGGGTTTTGGGCAGTACCTTCTCTGCGCCTCTTAATACCAGCGCAGTTCCGATGAGCATGATTTTAAATAAGATATTCCCTGCGGTTATCAGCGAAAATATGGTAGGGATGAAATACCTTAAGATGTTCGTTAACGCCAATAATTGCCTTCCGGCCATACTGGGTATAAGTATGCAGGAGGCTTTTTCCGACCAGCAGGTAAGCCGGATAAGTATCGCCATTTGGAAGGAAGCCTTTGCGGTAATTTCAAAATTAGACATTCAACTAGTTTCTTTGCCAGGTTTTCCCATAGAACATATAACTAAGCTTATCTCCATTCTCCCGGAGGAAGCGGCTAAGGTTTTCTCAAGTGCCATGACTAAGTTGAGCAAAGACCCCCTCTATGGCTCAATATTACAGAGTATTAAGAGGGGAAAGACCTCAGAGATTGATTATATTAACGGAGAATTTGTAAGCTTGGCCCAAAAATACGGCTTAAAAGCCGAATTAAACCAAAGATTGGTGGAAATGGTGCATGAAGTTGAAAAGACAGGCAAGTTCCTTAGCAAGGACGAACTCCTGCATATTACGCGGGGGTTAATAAATTAAATGTCCGAAATCAATTCGCCTTTCCCAAAGCTAAAACTTACTGTCACGGGAGTCTTCGGAGATTGTTACCACGGTTATAAGGCGGGCGATGAAATTCTCCTGGAAGATTTTACCCACCCTCCCAAACATTTCTGTTTAGGGTTGGCCCACGCATTATTTCCGGTAATCTATGCCTTAAGTTTCGGCGCTAAATTCGGTTTCCGGGATAATCAACGTTCACTCCTGGTCACCTGCCCGGACGGCGGTAAGCTGGAATTTAAGGCGGAGATTCTGGATAAAGATGACAAAGTAGAAATCCTTGCCAAGGATCCAAGCCATAAATTTAATCCCCAAAAGATGATTGTTGAAGTAGTTAAAGCCAAGGGAAAATGTACCTTTGGCTATAAGGTTGGAGACAAATGGGAAACCCTCGGCTTAAAATGTATACCCGATTTTTGCGGCGCGGCATTTCATACCGCTTTCCCGGCGCTCTTTGCTCTTAATTTCGGGGCTAAATTTTTCTTTATGGATGACCCGGATTCAGTCGATACGGTAACCTGCCCTGACGGCGGGAATATTGTTTTTAAGGTAACAAGAGTAGAAGAGGAGAAAAAATAATTTTATGAGCAAGCGCAGAGTAGTGATAACCGGCATAGGCGTAATTTCGCCTAACGGCATAGGTAAAGAAAAGGTTTTTCAGGCAATGAGCTCAGGGATTTCCGGAGTAAGGCGGGTGGACGGTTTTGACGTCTCGGTGTTTAATACCAAGATCGCCGCTGAAGTGCGCGACTTTGATCCGTTTAAGCTCGGGCTTACGCACGAAGAAGTTATGCGCATGGATAGGTATGTGCAGTTCGGGGTAGTGGCCGGAGACATGGCGATTAAGGACAGCGGCCTTAATTTTTCTAAAGAGGATCCTGAGCGTATCGGGGTCTGCCTGGCTAACGCTATCTGCGGCACAAAATATATGGAAGAAGAGTTTGCCCTGGTTACTGATGACGGCAAGAATCCTATTGACCCGGCAAAAGTCCGTCCGGATTTGTATGATGCGGCAATGTTTAATACTCCTTCCATTGAATTATCCGCAAAATATCATTTTAAAGGAATATGCAATACTCTTTCTACGGGCTGTACCGCCGGGACAGATTCGCTCGGGTTTGGTTTAGAGGCGATTCAGGATGGTGAGCAGGATATTATGCTCTGCGGAGCGGCAGAAGCACCAATCACGCCGATTACCTTTGGCGCGTTTGACGTAGTCAATGTTTTATCCTGCCGTAACGATAATCCGCAGGCGGCCAGCCGTCCGTTTGATAACAAGCGCGACGGTTTTGTCTTAGGTGAAGCAGCAGGGTTATTAGTTTTAGAAGAGTTGAACCACGCGCTTTCGCGCAATGCCCGCATTTATTGCGAGGTCTTAGGGTTTGGCACAAGCTGCAATGCCTTCCATATGACTGACCTTCCGGCTGACGGCCAGGCAATGACCAGTTGTATAATCCTGGCTTTAAAAGATTCGGGGATCAAGCCGCAGGAGATAGACTATATTAACGCCCATGGCTCAAGCACCAGAATGAATGATATATTTGAGACTACTGCTTATAAGGAGATTTTCGGAGATTATGCGTATAAACTTCCCATAAGCTCGCTGAAATCCATGATCGGCCACCCATTGGCCGCGGCCAACGCCGTGGAAATGACTGTCTGCTCCATGATTTTTGAAAAGAATATACTTCCGCCGACGATCAATCAGGAAGAGAAAGACCCTCTCTGTGACTTAAACTATATTCCCAACAAAGCTGTCAGTAAAAAAGTAGATATGATTCTTAAGACCAGCAGCGGATTTTCCGGTATTCATTCTTCATTAGCCTTAAGGAGATATAATGGCTAAGATTGCGATTACGGGGATTGGTATAGTCAGCCCTTCGGGTATAGGCAAACGTCAGTTTTGGGCGAATATAAAAGCGGGGCGCTCATTTATTAAAGAGATTACCCGTTTTGACGCCTCCAAATACCCCTCGCGTATCGCCGGACAGATTGATGAACTGAATAAATACAGTAATATCTCGGAGCGCTTGCTGAAAAAAATTGACGCTTTTTCGCACATGGCCTTAATTGCTTCGGAATTAGCGCTTAAGGACGGCGGGATAGATATTAAAGATGAAGACCCGAATTTAGTCGGAATATTTTTAGGTAATGCTATCGGCGGATGGCTTTACGCCGAAACTGAACTGCGCGATCTATACCTTGAAGGCCGCGAAGGTGTTTCGCCCTATATGGCTTCAGCCTGGTTTCCGGCTGCGCCGCAGGGTCAGGTCTCTATTTATTACGGCATTAAGGGTTTTTCCAAGACCGTGGTCGCGGACAGGGCCGGTTCTCTTATGGCCTTAGGTTATGCCGCTAAAGTCCTAAATAAGAATAAGCTGAATATGATTTTAGGCGGCGGCATGGAAGCGCCGGTTACGCCTTACGCGCTTTTATGTTGCAATACTTACGGCGCTCTCTCTAAAAATAATACTCACCCGCAGGAAGCTTACCGTCCGTTTGATAAAAAGCGCGACGGTTGCGTAATCGGCGAGGGCGCTGGTATCGTGGTTATGGAAGGGATTGAGCGGGCAAATAAAAGAGGGGCTAAGCCTTTGGCTTATATTTCTGGATATAGCGCAACCTGTGACGGCGTTGACCGGATTAACTGCTCTGGCGACGGAAAAGAATTGGCTCGGGCAATTAAGATGGCACTCTCTGAAGCTAAAGCCAACGTGGATGAAATTGATTACATAAGCTTAGATGGCCTGGCAACGGACCTCTGGGATGATTCTGAAGTCAAAGCCATAAAAACTGTCTTCGCAGGCAAGTTAAAAGATATCCCGATAAGCTGCCCCAAATCCATGTTTGGCAATCTACTGGGCGCCTCCGGGGCGGTGGATATGATTACTACTATTTTAGCGATGGAGCATGCCCTAGTCCCGGTTACCTTGAATTTAGACGAACCAAATATAGAAGGATTAAATTATGTTACTAGAGAGGCCAAAGAGCACAAAATAAACAAGGCTCTGGTAATTTCGCGCGGTCGAGGAGGGATTAACTCGGTCTTAGTGGTTGAGAAAGGAGAAAATTAATGAAGATATTATTTGTCATGCCTAAGGTAGGTGCCTGGGCAACACACGGCATCCATCGTTCACCGAACCAGCTCTATGCCCATTGGGCTTCTTATGTGCGGGAGAGGGGCTATGGGGATGTGGCCGTGATAGACGGTAAGGCCAATCAAATTCCAATGCATGAACTGGTCGAGCAGGTTAAAGAGAAGAATCCCGATGTTGTGGTGATGGGTGAACAGTTGCACGGCTACGGCGGATACGGAGTTTTACGGCATTTTAAAGAGGCAGCCCTGGAGATTAAAAAAGCTCTTCCTCAAACAAAAATCATCTTTGGTGGGTTATGGTATTCGGCGATGCCTGTGTCTACCCTGGAAGAGAACCCGGCAGTAGATTTTGTAGTTATGGGAGAAGAAGAATCTTTTGGCGACCTTATCGAGGCCATAGATAAAAATAAGCCTCTTAAGGATGTCGGAGGAGTTACTTCGCGGATTGACGGCCAGATTGTTATGGGCCCGCATAAGCCGCTGATGGATGACTTGGATAAATTACCCTTGCCGGCATATGATCTGTTTCCTATGGATAAATATGTAGGCCATACTTACTGGAAGCCGTTTGTGGATATGGTAACCTCGCGCGGCTGCCCTTCGGCATGCACCTTTTGCTATGAGTGGGACCAATTTGACCCGCGCCACCCGTCGGATTTCTTGAAATGGCGCGCCAAAAGCCCGGAACGCGTGATTGAAGAAATGGAATTACTGCAGAATAAATACGGAGTGAAGGTAGTCGTAATCCAGGACGACAATTTTAATGTTGACCCGGAGCGCGTCAGGAAGTTCTGCGAATTAAAGAAGCAAAAAAAGATTGATATCAAATGGGTTTCTTTAGGCCGGGCCATTGATTGGGTTAATTGCGAGAGCGTTTTGCCTTTAATGAAAGAAACAGGGCTATTTATGGGCGTATTCGGCATTGAGGTTACCACACAGTCCGAGCTTAAAAAAATCGCCAAAGGCATAACCCTGGACCAGATCAAAAAGACTATTGAGATCCTGCGTAAACACGATATAGCGATAGTCGCGGATATTATGATGGGTTTTGACTATGATACCGAGGCAATTATCAAGCAGCGTTTTGAATTCACCGATCAAGTTGACCCGGATATCCTTTGGGTTGGCTATGTTACTCCTGCTCCGAACTCTCCGATGTGGAGGATTGCTTTAAAGAAAAACTGGATTGACCCGAAAAAAGTGGATTTTAGCACCTGGGATTTCCTGCATCCGGTTATTCCCACCGACCATTTAAGCACTGAAGACTTAGGCCGCCTGGGTTCTTGGTGCATGCGTGAATTTTTCTCTAAGCCCGGCAGGATTAACAGGATCATGGAGAGTAATTTTGACCCTCTCGCCAAGCTTTGTTTTAAGGATGTTATGGACGGGGTTGGAAAATGGGAAGCCGGCGCCACTAAAGGCGAAGTACACATATAAAAACAGTATTTAACATATAGTATGTAGAATGTAGGGGGAAAAGATGGCGACGAAAGAAAAAATTAAAGAAGTTTTGGTGAACCTGCTTAAGGTAAAAGCCGAGGAGCTAAAAGATGGCGTGGCTTTGCAGGAGAGTATCGGCGTGGATTCTACCGAGATGGTTGAGTCAGTCATTGCCTTAGAAAAGGCATTTGGGGTAAAATTAAGCCCCAAGGAGATTACCAAATCCTCAAGCATTGACGATATTGAAAAAGTGCTCCAATCAAAATTTGCCAAATGAAGATAGTTGACTTAAGCCTCCCTATTGACGATAAGGCATTTGAGGTGCATAAGGTAGCCATTGAGCGCGTAACCCATAAGGCTGGCGTGGAAAAATTCAACCGCGTGATTATGGGTAAGACCCTTGTCGGTAAAATTAAATATTTATTAGGAAAGCGCATCCTTAAAAAAGAAGACCTGCCCGATGAAGAATTTCTTTCTTTGGAGATAGTGCATTCGCCGGTGCATGTTGGGACCCATCTGGACTATTCATTCCATTATGGCTCAAAATCAGAGAACCGTCTTTCAAAGACCTCAGACGAAATTCCGCTGGAATATTGTTATCAGGACGGCATAAAGTTGGACCTCACCCATAAAAAACCCAACGAGACCATTAAAGCTCCGGATATTGAAGAGGCCCTGCTAAAAATTAATTATAAGTTAAAGCCCTTGGATATTGTTTTACTGCAAACCGGAGCGGATAAGCTTTACGGCTCGGCAAAATATTTTTCGGATTACCCGGGGATAGATACTTCCGCCATAGATTATCTTTTAGATAGAGGTATTAAAATCTTTGGCGTGGATACGATGGGCATAGACAGGCCGTACAGCTTCATGCTTAAAGAATTTCTCGAGCAGAAAGACCCCAAAGCCTTGTATCCGGCGCATTTTTACGGCAGGAAGAGGGAATTTATTCATATTGAGAGGTTGGCGAATTTAGATAAGCTTCCGCCATGCGGCTTTAAAGTTATTTGTTTTCCGGTGAAGATTAAACAGACAGGCGCTGCCTGGTCAAGGGTAGCAGCAATTTTATAACACCCGGCCTTAAAGGATAGGCCGGTGTGCGCTTTCTGCGCAAGGAGGGAAAAATGGGACATACCTGCAATTCTATCATTATTAACGCGCCTTACGATTTGGTATTTGATATCTCTAACGATATACCGCGTTGGACAGAATTATTCGGCAGCGAATATAAAAAAGCGGAAGTCGTCAAGCAAGAGGAAAACAAGATAACTTTTCGCCTGACCGATGACGAAGATAAATCCTGGGTTTCCTGGCGTCTGCTGCATAAGGATAATTATTTTACTTATGCCGAAAGGGGGGAACCAAAGTTTCCTTTTAAATACATGAAGATCGTCTGGCTTTACACACCCAAACCCGAAGGCATAGAATTAATCTGGATTCAGCATTTTGAAATGGATGAAAAAGCTAAATTTAACGATGAACAGGTTGAGGGTTTCATCAATAAGCACTCCAAAGATAATCTTTTAATCTTTAAGGATGTAATTGAAAAAGCAGCAGCAAAGTAACTTTTAGCCTGCCGCTAGGCAGGCAGGGAGGGTAATTATGAGCCAGGAATTGAAAGGTAAAGTTGCGATTGTCACCGGCGCCAGCCGGGGCATAGGTAAGGCGCTGGCCGCTACAGCTGCCGGACTGGGCGCCAACCTTGTGATAGGGGCGCGTAACTACGGGCCGTTACAGGAAGCAGCTAGCGAGCTTGCCAAAAAATATAAGGTAGAGGTTTTGGCTGTAGCTTGCGATGTCACGAAGTTAGAGGATTTAGAGAATTTGGTTAATAAGGCCAAGGAAAAATTCGCCAGGATTGACATCCTGATTAATAATGCCGGAGTTTCTTCGCAATACCCGTTTCAGGATCAGCCGCTGGAGGACTTTGAGCGCCTGGCGCATACTAATTACTTGGGTTATGTGCGTTTAATCCGCCTGGTAATCAACGATATGATTAAGAATAAGAGCGGAGCAATAATCAATATGGTTTCCGGTTCAACCCTTTGCGATCCGCTCCCGAGGAATTTTATCGTATACAGTTCGCTTAAAGTCGGTTTACGCGCGTTTTCCAAGGGCCTTTTCTGGGAATTACGCGACCACGGGATTAAAGTTACTTCTATATTGCCCGGAGTTACAGATACTGACCTGACCGGCAAATTAAAAGAAATTACCGGCGATACATCCCGGCTTATGACTACCGAAGCAATTGAGAATGCGGTAAGGTTTGCTTTGACTGTGCCGCAGAATGTCTGTCCATTAGAGATAGCTGTAATCAATCAGCAGACGCCCTGGACTGCTCCGGTTATCCCGTTTAAACAGCAGCATCCCGGAAAATAAAAAAAGGAGAAGACCGATGAAAAAGATTTTTTTAGCAGTAGTATTATTTTTATGCGCCGCGGGAATAAGCCTGGCAGCAGACGGCGATTTATTAATTGATGATTTTGAGATTACTGCGGTAACTATCGGTCCGGAAGGCACAGTTGATTTTGGCGCAGGTAACGGTTCGACCGTAAACGTAAGCGCGTCAACAGATATTAAAAATACCGGTAAGCAATCCCTGAAAGTAGATTTTGAAGCAGGTAACGGCGGTTATATTTATGTAGCCAAAGGCACAGGCCTGGATGCCAGGAATGCCAGCTGGAGCATTAATCCGGAAGATATCCAGTGGGTAGAGTATCAGGGGTTTTCTTTTTATATGTATGGCACGGATTCCAAGGCTAGGCTAGCTTTTGATATAAAAGACAACGGCAATGAGTTATGGCGTTTTGTTGTCGCGGATGATTTTAAGGGCTGGAAAAAGATCGTCTGTAATTTTGATAAGTTCATGGTGCGCGATGACTGGCAGCCGGATACCGCCGATAAAAACGCAAAAATAGATTTTCCGATTAAAATATTCCAGTTTGAGCCTTTAGCCGAATCAAAAGGCACCCTTTATTTTGACACCGTGGAACTGGTAAAGAAATAATGCATAAGCAGGATTCAAGAAACTTAAAAAAACGCTACCTCATCTGGTTTTATAAGACCACTAAGGAAGCGCTGGATAAGATTGAGCGCAAGTTTACTCAAGGCGACATCGACCGCTTTATCCTTAAGGAGCTAAAGAAAGCGGACAAGGAAAAAACAATTGAACCCTTCATCGCGCAATTTGAGGATTATATCCACAAGAAAGAGCAGGATGGCTTTAATCTGAAGTTTGAAAATAAAAAGCCCAAAGCTCACTATGTATTCCTCGTTTTAAAACTGCAGGCGATTGAGAAGGCAATCGCTAGAGAATTAGGTAAAAAAGCGCTGGAAGAAATAAAACTTCTTTATGAGATAGAGATGACTGAACGCATCTTAAGGAGCACCGAACATTAAATGATTATTGACAGCCATAGCCACTGGTTACCAGAAGAAATTATAGCTAACGCCCATTTTTTCCCTAAAAGCTGGGGTGAGATTGAGAGCCAGATTAAGGCCATGGATGAAGCGGGCATTGCTAAGGCGATTTTATCCTATCCTACAACGGATGCGCATCTGAAATTAGGAAGCATATCGCTGGTCGCGGAGATGTTTAATGATAATGTAGGGAAAATCCTTAAAAGATATCCGGATAGATTTATCGGCGCGGCGATTCTGCCTATAGATAATGCCCAGGATATGCAGGATGAAGCCAGGCGGGCGGTAGAGAAGTTTGGGTTTAAGGCGCTCTCGCTGGCCAGCAGCTTTAACGGGATGTATCTGGATAATAAGATATTCTTACCTATATTTAAGCTGGCGCAGGATAAGAATATACCGATTTTTGTGCACTCCCAGATTATTAAGCCTATCGGTATTGAACGCGTAGAAGATCCCTTGCTTACTCCTGTTATTGAATATGTCTTTGATACGACAATCTGCATCGGTAAGCTCTTAATGTCGGATATCCTGCGCGATTATCGAACGAAGTTTATCTTTGGCCATTTTGGCGGGGTTATCCCGTTCCTGGCGAATAGATTTGACGCGACCTATCAAATGCTCCGGGGGATCAATTTTGTTAAGGACTTAAAAGCCAAACCTACGGAATTATTAAAGAATATTTATGTGGATACCAGCGGTGATGCGACCAAAGCGAATTTTCAGGCAGCGCTGGAATTATTTGGCCCCAAGCATATTTTATGGGGGAGCGACTGGCCAGCCAAGCGCGACATCGCCTCCGGCATCCAAGCAGTTAGAGATTTAGATATATCCGAAGAAGATAGGAATAATATTTTAGGTAACAATTTAGCCCAAATTTTAGCTCTTTAACAGTTTTGTGTCTGGCTTGTCTTGTTTCTCGCAGGAACGCACGATTTTCCCCAGCGTGGAAAATCGCGCTCGGCTCCTCGGCCTTCGCTCTGCCGATACATTTATTGGAGGCAACCTTGCCCGCTCCGGCCTGCGGACGCCCTGCTCCGAAACAAGCCAACCCATCCACAAAATAGTTTTAATACAACGATGAGAGATGAAATTATAAAAACTTGATCTGTTTTTGAATGAACACAGTCCTTTAGATAAGGAATGTTGTGTTGTTTATTTAAAGTATTAGGGACCGTTTCCCTATATTTTAGTGGGTGGCGAGCGAAAGGGGCTGTGCGCGGGTGACACTGAAGAGGGGCATCCCGTTCCGAGGACGACACTTCGCCCGCAGGAATGGGGAGACTTCAGTGGCAGGACCCGCTGCATAGAGCGAGCAGCAAGACGCTAAAGGAGGAGAGAATGGCCGACAATCCAGTAGTTAAAAAGGAAGATGCGGGGTTTGGGATTTCAAATACTGCTTTCGAGTTGATCATATTGGCTGTTATTCTCACCTTTGTATTTATAATTTCGTTTTTCTTTAATGTATTTGGGTTCCTGGTAAGATTCTTTGAGGGAAACTCTGCTGCCCTGAATTTTGTCGATGAAATTATTGTGGCCCTTCTGATTTTAAGCATCGGATTTGCCCTCATCTCCTGGCGCAGATTGCGGGAGTTGAAAAAAGAAACTGCCGAGCGCATGAGGTTACAGGCAAAAATTATTGAGGATTACGAAATAAAATTAGAAACGGAGAAAATAATCTGCAAAGGCCTGCATTGCGACATTGAAGAGTATAGGAAGATGGAGAAAGATATTTTATCCAGGAGGCGGGAAACGCGGCAGCAAAATCAAGAGAATACGTCAGATATTCAATAAACAAGGAGAATTTACATGCAGATGATTAAAGATATGCATCTTACGGGTAAAGATTTGACCGAGATGGTGCAGCTCAGGCCGCAGGACGTGGGCAAATACGCCATTGTCCCCGGCCCAAAGGACAGGCTGGAATTTTTGCTCAAGAAGATTGAGAATCCCGTGCGCAATTTTTCCTTTATGGAATATACGATGTTCACTGGCACCTATCAGGGCATAAGAATCAGCGCGATTAACGGCGGCAGGTTTTCAACCGATACCTCCATCACTACCGAAGTAATGTGTAACGCAAAGATAGAAAATATTATCCGTGTGGGTACGGCTGGCTCTTTGGATGAAAATATAAAAGTAGGGGATCTATTCGTAGTGGATGAGGTGCTCCGCGGAGACGGGGTTACGCCTTATTACGTGGGTAAGGATTTCAAGACTGTCGCGGACAAAAAAATTTCCGATACGCTCTATGAAGTCGGTAAAAGCATGGGGCTGAATATCCATCGCGGCCTTGCCTGGACCACGGATGCGCTCCTGCGCGAGACGCGGGAAATTATTGAGGCCAAACGCAAAGAAGGCGCTCAGGTCGTAGATATGGTATCTTCTGCCCTGTTGACCATTGCCCAGACTTATAATATTAAAGCCGGCTCAATTTTAGCGATCAGCGATAATGTCATCACCGGGGAGATGGGCTTTATGAATCCACTGTATTATATGGCGGAATCAAACCTGCTGGCGATTGCCTTAGAAACAGTTAAAAAACTGGAAGGAAAATGAGTCTTTCTCCGTTATTCTGGCCAATTCAGCTTAAGTCCAAGGTGATTTACATTTTAGACGAGACGCTTCTGCCGCGTAAACTTTCTTATATAAAAGCCAGGAATTACGAGGAGGCTTGCCGTGCGATAAAAGAGATGAAGACGCGCGCCGTTGGCCAGGTACTCCTGGTGATGTATATTTTCCTGCAGTTGCTTAAACAGGGAAAGCGAAAAGACTTGATTAAGGCCGCTCAAGCCATAAACGCGACCCGGCCGACGCTATCTTTTAAATCTTTGACGGATATAGTTTTGGGCTGGGCTAAAAAAGGCGCGCCCTTAGAGAAATGTATCTTGGGATTTTTAGAAGGATTAAAATACAGCCGGATTAAGCAGGCAGAAGAGGTAAGTAAATTAATCCGAGACGGGGATGTCATATTAACCCATTGCAATATCAGCGGTTTAATGCCGCTAATCGGGGAATTTTGCCGTCAACAAAATAAAAAAGTAAGTTTCTTTACCACCGAAACACGGCCGTATCTGCAGGGCTCGCGCCTGACTGCCTGGGAGTTAAAGCGCGCCGGGTTCGATGTGACTATAATTACCGACAATATGGTGGCTGCGGTAATGTCGCTGGGTAAAGTCAATAAAGTTATTGTTGGCGCAGACCATTTGGCCAAAAACGGCGATATCGCCAATAAAATCGGTACTTACGGCATTGCCGTATTAGCCAGGCATTTTAAACTACCTTTTTATGTTCTATGCCCGCCGGCTTCGCACTTAAAAAGCGGCCGGGAGATTAAGATTGAAATGCGGCCGGATAAAGAGATACTGGAATACCAGGGCCTGCGCCTGGCACCCCAAGGCGTAAAAGGGTATTATCCGGCATTCGATGTCACCCCGGCCGGATTGATTACTAAACATATTTATATGGAGATAAAAAGATGATTTTTTGTAAAGAGAGGGCGTTAAAAAAAGAGATGATTAAAATAGGCCAGCGGATTTATCAAACTGGCCTGGCCGTAGCTAAGTCCGGAAATATAAGCGTTCGGCTTGGCGCCGAAAATATACTCATTACGGCCACCGGGACATCTTTAGGCAATCTAAAATACAGGGATATTGTAAAGGTAAATTTAGATACCGGTAAATCCTGCGGAAAAATCCAACCGAGTTCAGAACTTTCGTTGCATAACCTGGTCTATAAAAATTTTAATGCCCGGGTCGTAGTTCATTGCCATCCGCCTTTAATCAACGGATATTTTGCGGTTACCTCTGACCTGAAGGCCTTAACTTTTGAGACTAAGTTTTATCTGGGTAATGTGCCGGTTATCGGGCAAGAGACTCCTACGGTAACTCAGCCCGGGCCGGTTATTGAGGCCTTAAGAACCAATAGCTTGGTGGTACTCAAGAACCACGGGACAGTAGCTATCGCTGATAAATTTTCTGACGCCTTAAATATTACCGAGGCCCTGGAAGAAGCAGTACGTACGATAGCCGTAGCGAAAATATTTAAACAAGATATTCTCGATGAGTTGGATAAAACCATAAAACAGGACTTAACCGCTAATGTCGCTCTCCCTATGTTTTCTAAAGAGCATATCCAGGCCATCGTGGACCTGGTAAATAAAGATGAGTTTATCGCCTCTAAAGGAAAAGAGCTGGATTTAACCGTGAAGCTGGCCATAAAACTTGACGGAACAGATAAGGCCTACAGATTCAATTTTGAAAAAGGCAGAATCGTAAAATTGGATTTTGATGTCGATGCACCGTTTGTTATTTCTGCACCGGCCAACTCCTGGGAGCAGGTCTTTTTAGGTAAATTAGATTCATTTGTGGCGGTGACGCAGGGTAAAATGAAGCTGGACGGCCAATTAGGCCAGCTTTCCAAATGGTATGTTCCTTTTACCCGGTTATTCGCCTTATTTAAGGAAGTGAGGATAAAATGACCCCGCTCTATCCGCTATATATAAATGGAAAATTTATGGAAACCAAGGATAGGCAGAATATCCTTAATCCTTCAACCGGAAAAGTAATTGCCGAAGCCTCGATTGCCTCCTTAAAAGAGGTAGAACTTGCGCTGAGCAGCGCGCGCTTTGCTTTTGATAAAGGAGACTGGCCGAAGTTAGCCTTATCCGAGCGCAGGAGCCTTATTTTAAAGGTCGCCCGTGGGATTTTAGATAACGCGGGAGAATTAGCGGCCCTGGAAAGCGCAAATACCGGTAAGCCCATTAAAGAAACTACTTTTATGGATATTCCTTCGGCGGCCAAGACATTTGAATATATTGCCGGCAGTTTTGAAAGTTTTTTGAACAGTGAAATTGTAAATGTCCCGGAAGGCAGCCAAGCAGCTTTAAGGCGCGAGCCAAGGGGAGTCGTAGTTTTAATTGTCCCCTGGAATTATCCGTTTTTAATTGCCTCCTGGAAATTAGCTTTTGCCCTGGCCGCAGGCAATAGCGTGATCTTAAAGCCTTCCAGCCTGACTCCGTTAACTACCCTTAAATTAGCCGGAATTATTCACGACGCGGGTTTGCCTGCCGGAGCCGTGAATATCATCAATGCCAGCGGCCCAAAAGTGGGTGAAGCGCTTTGTACCGATAAAAGGGTGGATATGCTTTCTTTTACCGGAAGTAATGAAGTGGGCAGGCAGATTTTAGAATACTCATCCCAGAACGTTAAAAAATCCATTATGGAGCTGGGTGGAAAAAGCGCAAGTTTAATTTTTGGCGATGTGGATGTTGATACGGCGGTAAACAGCGCGCTCTGCTCGGCATTCTTAAACCAGGGCCAGATGTGCACGGCGATGTCGCGCATATTTGTTCAGGATAGCCTATATGATAGGTTTGTGGCCAGTTTCGTAAAAAAAGCCAAAGTCTTAAAACTCGGCCCTTCCGATAATCCTGAAACGCAGATGGGCCCCTTAATCAGCGATAGCCAGCGCAAAAAAGTCATTGCCTATATAGAAAAAGCCAGGACCGAGGGAGCAAAAGTGCTTTGCGGAGGTAAAATCCCGTCAGGAGCGGAACTAAAGAACGGTTATTTTTTTGAGCCTACGGTTATTGCCGAAGTCAAGCCGCAGATGCATATATTTAGAGAAGAGGTATTCGGTCCGGTAGTTCTGATCGGTAAGTTTACCGATGCCGACTCAGCCGTAGAGTTAGCCAATTTTAGCGATTTTGGCCTGGCTTCTTGTATCTGGTCTAAAGATATCCCCTTTGCCGAGCAGTTAGCTAAGCAGCTTAATAGCGGGACCGTTTGGATCAATACCTACGGCATGTTTTATCACCAGCTTCCCTATGGAGGATTTAAGCAAAGCGGCTTCGGTAAGGAATTAGGCCAAGCTGGATTTCTTGAATATACCCGGATTAAAAATATAATCACCGACCAATCGGCCGAAGGCAGGCCCCTGGTTAATTACTGGTACGGTTTCTAAAATAAAATGAAGATTCTTCTCTCTATATGGTTCTGGCTGGCCAGCACAATGATTACGATAATTTTATTTTTTGTCGTGTTTTTTATTGTCGTAGCTACCTTCCCTTTTGATAAAAAGAGGAAACTCGCCCATGCGCAATGTTTCTGGTGGTCGAATTGCGTTATCCGATTGAATCCTTACTGGAAATTACGCGTTGAGGGCCGGGAAAATATTGACCGTAATAAAACCTACGTGATTATTGCCAATCATCAGAGCTTAGCCGACATAGCCGTGTTGTATAAAACCCATATGCAGTTTAAATGGGTTTCCAAAGAGAGCCTTTTTAAGGTTCCTTTTATCGGATGGTGCCTGGCGCTGACTAAGCATATAAGGTTAGAAAGGGGAGATTTTTCCAGCATTAAGAAGTTATACCGCCAAGCCGGCGGATGGTTAAGAAGGGATATATCGGTATTATTCTTCCCCGAAGGCACCCGCAGCGACAGCGACACCATGAATGTCTTCCAAAACGGCGCCTTTAAATTAGCTATAAAAGAAAAAAAGCCTATACTCCCTATTTGCATCCGGGGGACGCGCGAGGCGATTCCTAAGGGCAGCTGGATATTTAGTACAAAAGTTTGCGTAACTCTGAAAGTGCTTCCTGCCCTGGACACCAGTTCATTGAGCCCGGGAGATTTTGGGGCCTTAAGGGATACGGTTTTCGCCAGGATTACCAGTGCCTAGCCATGAAAAGCAGGGTCTATTTTATCAAGGTCAGCGAAGCTGATTCTATATCGGCTGTGCAGGATAAGCTCCTGCGCCTTTTAAATAAGAGCAACCTGTTTGCTTTTATCAAGCCCTTTGATTCAGTCGCCGTAAAGCTGCATTTTGGCGAAGAGGGAAATACCGGTTTTGTCCGGCCGGAATACCTTAAGGTTATCTGCGCTAAAGTTAAAGAAAAAGCAGCTCTGCCTTTTTTATCCGATACCAATACGCTCTACAAAGGTTCGCGTACTAATTCCAAGGATCATCTTAAGCTCGCCTATAAACATGGTTTTACTCCCGCAAATGTAGGCGCGGAGGTGGTCATTCCCGATGAGCGGGACAAGGCGCAAATCCGGGAAGTCAGCCTGAATCAGAAGTTTGTCAAAAATGCGCAAGTTCTGTCGGTCTACCTGGAGGCTCAAGCCTTGGTGGGCGTCGCGCATTTTAAAGGGCATATTATGACCGGTTTTGGAGGGGCGTTGAAAAATATCGGCATGGGCAGCGCTACACGTCAGGGTAAGCTTGAGCAGCATTCCAATATCGCGCCTATTGTTTATGCGGATAATTGCGTAGGCTGTGCGGCCTGCGTCGAGGTTTGTCCGGTTAAGGCTATCAGTATTAAAGATAAAAAGTCCTGTATTGATAATGCCAAGTGCATCGGCTGCGCCACCTGTATAGCCGTTTGTAATTACCGGGCTATTGATGTTTGCTGGGATTCCGGTGGAGACTTAATCCAGGAGAAGATGGTTGAATACGCAAAAGCAATTCTGGAGAGTAAAAAGAAAAAGAGCGCTTTTCTGAATTTTTGCATTAAAGTTACCCAGGAATGCGATTGCCTGGCCCAGGATGACCCGCGCATTGTCCCGGATATCGGCATATTCGCTTCGCTTGACCCGGTGAGTATTGATAAGGCCTGCCTGGATATGGTCAATAAGGCGGCCGGAAAAGATATCTTCAGGGAACTCCATCCCCGGAGGGACGGGGCCAAGCAACTTGAACATGCCGCAAGCCTGGGCCTGGGCAGTTTGGAATACGAATTATTAGTGGTATAATAAGTTATGAATATCTACATACTTTTATTTCAATGCCGGGACCAGCGGGGGGTTGTAGCAAAATTAGCGGATTTTCTTTTTAAGTCCGGGGCAAATATTATTACTGCCGACCAGTATTCTACCGATCCCCGGGGCGGGTATTTCTTTATCCGGCTGGAATTTATAGTTGATGCCGCTTCCCGCAGTAAAAGCGCCTTAGAAAAAGGCCTGGGTATTATTGCCGATAAATTGGGCGCTCGATTTTCTCTTTCTGATAAGCATAAGCCGCTACGCATGGGTATATGCGTTTCTAAGCCCGGCCATTGCCTGGCGGAGATATTGTATCTCTGGAGGGAGCGGGAATTAAACGTAGATATACCTTTTGTTATCAGTAACTTTAAGGGCCACCGGAAATTTGTAGGGCAATACAGAATCCCCTTTTATTTTATTCCGGCAACCAAAAGTAACCGCCGGGAAAATGCGCTATTAAAGGTTGTTGCCAAAAGCACTGATTTTCTGGTACTCAGCCGTTATATGCTCGTCCTTTCTAAAAAATTTCTCAGTGCGTATAGGAAAGATATTATCAATATCCATCATGGATTTTTACCCTCGTTTAAAGGGAGCAGCCCGTATAAGCAGGCATTCTCTAGCGGCGTAAAAGTAATCGGGGCGACCTGCCATTTCGTGACGGAAAAGCTAGACGACGGGCCGATTATCACTCAGGCGGTAGAACATATTTCGCATAAAGATGGCCTGGGGGATTTGGTGCGTAAAGGTAGAAATTTAGAAAAGAGGGCTTTAAGCGATGCCCTGCGCGCGTATGTAGACTATCGTGTCATCAGGCACGATAATAAGACCATAGTTTTTTAATTAGGAGGAAAAGTGAAGAAGATAAATAAGATTATGCTCTGGTTCCTTATTATATTTTTTAGTATTTTTATCCTCGTCAATATCGCTGTTTCCCTCTTCGCTAAGCCAATACTGATTAAACAGCTGGAGAAGAATTTAAAACTTCATACCAGCCTGGGCAGTATAAGCGTAGGCTTGCCTTTCTCGATCAATTTAAATAACCTTGAAATCGGGGATTTGTTCAGGGCTGACCAAGTATCCGTTACTCCCAATGTATTTGGTTTTTTTGCCGGTAAGATTATCCTTAGCAATATGACCCTGGTGAACCCGGTGATTAAGCTGGAGCAGGCTAGCGACGGAAGCCTCTCCCTGCCTAAGCCAGAGTCAAAAGATAAACAAGGACAAAAACAAGGACAAAAACAAAAACCGGCACCGATTTATTTAACCAGCCTGATAATAAAAAATGGCAAGTTTACTTTTATAGATAGAAAAATAGACCCCACTGGCTATAAGATTATCCTGGGTAGGATAAATGCTAATATTGCCAAAATTATGCTTCCCCCGTCTTCACTTAAGACGAATTTCAATGTCGTGTTGGATTTTCTGAACCCTGATACGCAGAAACTGGGGGGCCTGAATTTTTCCGGCTGGATTGATTTCGGGCCTAAAGACATGGACGGTGTTTTAAGCATAAAAGACCTGGATTTGACTTATTTTTCCCCCTATTACGGAAATTTTATCTCTAGCAAGAAACTCCTTTCCGCCAGGCTTAACATCAGCGCTCTTTTTAAGTCTAAAAATAATGCTTTAGACATCGCGACAAACTTCCGGCTCTCGGATTTAACCTACGCTCCTCAGGAAGAACAACCGGAAGGCGAGCTCCCCGAGTTTAACTTAGCGCAGAACGCCCTGGATTTATTCACCGATGAGCACGGCAACTTAATATTGGATTTTAATATTAGCACGAAACTGGACAATCCTAATATTACCATCGGGGAGCTGGAGAAAATTATCTTAAAAGCCGCGGCTAAAAATCTCTCCAGACAGTCGCCGGAGACGTTGATTAAAAAAGTCAGCGATAATATCGAACAGTTTAAGGCCATCGGTAAAAACTTAGAAAGTATATTTAAGGGAGAATGATTGATGCCTAAGCCCAAGAGCCTCCAGAATATTGAAGAGAAAATGTCCGGCCTCGACGCAGGGTCCTTGCGTTACCATGTGCTGGAGAGCGCTAAAAATTTTAAAACCTCCTGGGTTGAATTAGGTCGCTCGCTCTATTCAGTATGGAAAGATAAGCTGTATAAGGAATGGGGCTTTAGCACATTTGATGCCTATACCGCTAAAGAAATCGGGATTAAAAAACCTACGGCGATGAAGCTCCTGCGGTCGTATTATTTTCTGGAGAAGGAGGAACCGGTATATTTAAAAGATGATTATATTGAGTCAGCTGATACCGCTAAGGTTCCCGGCTATGAAGCGGTGGATTTGCTGCGCCAGGCAAAAGGTAAGAAGACGCTGGATTCCGGGGATTATGCAAAACTGAAAAAAGAGATTTTTGAAGACGGTAAAGACGTACAGCAGTTAAAGCGCGATCTAACCTCGCTTATCAGGCAAAGAGAGGAACTTGAGCCTGAAGAGGCATATAGGAAAAGACGGATAGCTACATTAAAAAGATTTATCGGCAGCCTTAAGGCGCTAAAACAGGAAGCGGAAATATCCAAACTGCTTCCCGCCCCGCTTATTCAAGAAGCCCAGGAATTAATCAAAAAGATAGAAGAGCAGATTAGCTAGGATGAATATAATTGAGATATTAGATAAAAGGGCAAAAGATACTCCGGATAAACCCGCGGTTATATTCAGGGAGCAGGCCATTTCGTTCCTTAGGCTTAGCGATAGCTCATCCCGCCTGGCCGCTAGCCTTAAGGGATTAGGCGTAAATAAAGGCGACAAGGTAGCGCTATATTTACCCAGTTGGCCGGAGTATATCTTTAGTTACCTGGCGATCTGGCGCATAGGCGCGACCGCGGTGCCGTTAGATTTTATGCTTACCGAAGATGAATTAGTATCTTGCCTGGAGCATGCTGAGGCTAAAATTTTAATCGCTAAGCCCAAGGCCAATCTTTCTTTGGAAGCGCTTAGAAAAAGATGCCCGGCTTTAAAAGAGATAATTGCCTGCCAGGATAAAATTGATGGGTGCCTGTCTTTTGGTGAATGCGTGGAGAAAAATCCGGCCGGCGGCTTAGAAGCGCAAATAGAGGATAAAGACTGCGCGATTATTTTTTATACCTCGGGGACAACCGGCAGGCCCAAGGGTGTATTAATAAATTACCTGCAGTTGGGAGCGCCCCCTAAATCCATGGAGTTTTTTGTCAATTCTGACTTAAGCGAAAAAGATACGACTCTCTGCGCCCTGCCGTTTTCACACCTTGGCGGGCTGATCTATATCCAAAACACCATTGTTTTTGGTTTAAGGCTGGTTTTGATGGAGCGTTTTATTCCGTCAGAATTTTTAAAGAATATCCAGAACCATAGGGTAAACTTTTTTTGGATTGTCCCTTCCATGTATTACGCGCTCCTGCAGCTAAAAGAATTTGAAACTTTTGACTTATCCAGTTTGCGCTGGATAGTCACCTTTGGCGCTTCCAGTTCTCCCGAGGCCCTGCGTAGGTTCCAGCGGTATTGCCCTAAGGCGCACCTGTTGAACGGCTGGGGTTTGACTGAAACTAATGCGCCGAGTGTGGTTTTACCGATGGGCTCAAAGAAACTGGAAAGCGTAGGCAGGCCTGCTCCGTGGATAGAGGTAAAGATATTCGATGATCAGGCTAAGGAGACCAAGCCCGGAGCTATCGGCGAGATTTGCGTAAAAAGCTGGGTAGTTACCGATGGATATTATAAAGACGCGGCCTTAACCCGGCAAGTCCTAAAAGACGGTTGGTTTCATACGGGCGATCTGGGGAAATTTGATAGTGAGGGAGATCTCTATATCGTGGGTAGAAAAAAAGAAATGATCAAGGTCGCCGGAGAGATCGTTTTTGAGCCGGAGATAGAGGCAGTTATCCATACGCATCCTGACGTAGCGGAAGTGGCGGTAGTCGGGGTTACGGATCAAATGAGAGGGGAAGTCCCCAAGGCCTGGGTAGTCTTAAAAGAGGGTAAGGCCTTAAGAGAAGAAGACCTGCGCTATTTTTTACGCGAACACCTGGCGCATTTTAAAATCCCGCATTATTTTGAATTTAAAGACATGCTTCCCAAGAACCGCACCGGAAAGATCGACAAAGAGCGGCTCAGGGCAAGGCCTATCTAAAACCACGCTCTCCAGGAACGAAGCAATTGTAATAATTTCTGAAAGATGTATAATAAATAGGGAAATAATAAATTAAGCGGCCTGGATAGGATAGCGCTTTAATTGTCAGGGTAAGAGGAGTCAATTGTGAATAATTATTTATATTCAGGGATTTTATTAATTTGCGCTTATGGCGTTGGTTGGTTGCTTTATTTGGTTGTTGTAATTTTGCTCAGGCGCTGGGGGCACACCGTATCTTTAAAAAATTTTAATATTAGTTTAGGGCCGTTTAAACGCCCTTTACGTTTCTTGATCCCTATTCTGTGTATTTTAACGGTTATCCCCTCTTTGCGGTTGACGGAAAAAGAACGCTTATTAATGAGTTATCTTACCCATGCCATTTTTATCGCTTTAGCCGGTTGGGCAGCCATAAAAATCGTCCATATCCTGAGGGATGCAATTCTGGACCGTTATGATATACAGGTACGGGACAATGCGCGGGCCCGGGGGATACACACGCAGATGCGCATGCTCGCCAATATTATCAACGCGGTTATAGTTTTGTTAACTATTTCTTTCATCCTGATTAGAATTCCGGGAGCCGGGCATATAGGAGTAAGTATTCTGGCTTCTGCAGGGATTGCCGGTATAGTTATAGGTTTTGCCGCCCAGAAGGCGCTGGGGAACCTTATTGCCGGAATTCAGATAGCCATTGCCCAGCCAGTCAGGCTGGATGATGTAGTCATCGTCGAAAATGAATGGGGCTGGATCGAAGAGATCAGCCTTACTTTTGCCGTGGTGCGTATCTGGGACTTGCGCCGGATGGTAGTCCCGATATCCTATTTTCTGGAAAAACCATTCCAAAACTGGACTCGCACGAATGCCGACCTCTTGGGGACGGTCTTTATTTACGTCGATTATAACATACCGGTTAAGGAAATCCGTGATGAATTGTTGCGCATTCTTAAAGAGAGCCCTTTATGGGACAAGAAGGTCAGCGTATTGCAGGTTACTAATATGACTGAAAAGACGGTGGAATTGCGGGCGCTAATGAGTGCCGCGGATTCTTCGTCTTTATGGGACCTGCGCTGCGAAGTGAGAGAAAAGCTTCTTGAGTTTTTACAAACCCGTTTCCCGGAGTGTCTGCCCAGGGTACGCATTGAAGGAGATAAACTATGAAAAGATTACTCTTATTCATTTTACCTATCCTTATTATCGTCGCCGTAGTGTTCACGGTATCGGGAATAATGCAGGCGCGCTTTACCGAGGACAAGTTAATGGACGACCTGCAGAGAAAGGCTAAAGCTGTTAACGAGAGCCTGGAGGTCTCGGCAAGGTATATTCTTATAAATAATGACTTAAGATCAGCTAAACGTTTAGTGGAGGGTTTTCAGAGAAGAGAGAGGCTGCAGGGTTGCGCCATTTATGATAAAGAGGGTAATATCTTCGCGATTACGCAAAAGTTTGCCGGTTGGAAGGATAAGGACAAGCCTTATCTCAAGGATATACTGGCCAAAAGAGTTCCCCGCGGAGGTTTAGAAAATTTTCAAGAATATTCCGTATATAGTTATATTATTCCCGTTACGGATGATGAAAATAATGTATTAGGGATGGTGGAGGTTATTTACGATACTTCTTATGTCTTTACGACGCTGGCTGCGCTCTGGAAAAAATTAAGCGTATCCCTGATTATTTTATTGATACTTATACTTTTAACCATGCTTTTGATACAGAGGCAGATATTTACTTTGCCCGTGCGCAGACTTACTCAATGGTTTACTCATTTTCAAAAAGGAGAGACCGAAAAGTTAAAACCTTTTGAAGAAAAGGGAGAGTTCGGAAAGCTAATCAGCGAGGTCGAACAGGTCGCCTTAGGCTTAAGAGTCGCGCGCAAGGTCGTTACCGAAGAAGCACATGTCCGTATTAAAGAGGAATTATGGACAGAAGATAAACTAAGAGACCTTATCCACGCTAAATTAGGAGAAAATGCTTTTTTTGTTGTATCCAACCGAGAACCCTATATGCATGTTATGGGTGACATAACCGGTACGCCTAAATGCATCCGGCCGGCAAGTGGCGTTGTTACTGCGATAGACCCAATACTGCGTGCTTGCGGGGGTACATGGGTTGGCCATGGCAGTGGTAACGCGGACAGAAAGTTTGTAAATTCCAAGAATAAGCTCGGCGTGCCTCCCGGAGATAACCGCTATATTCTTAAAAGAGTATGGTTAACCAAAGAAGAAGAGGACGGGTACTACTATGGTTTTGCCAATGAAGGATTATGGCCTTTGTGCCATATGACGCATACAAGGCCGATATTCCGGGGAAGCGATTGGCAGATGTATAAGAAAGTTAACCAGAAATTTGCCGATAGCATTTTAGAAGAGCTCCCGGCAAAAAATCCGTTTATTTTTATCCAAGATTACCACTTTACTCTGCTTCCTAATATGATTAAAGAAAAAAGGCCGGATGCGACAATAGCTTTATTCTGGCATATTCCCTGGCCAAATCCGGAAGTTTTCGCGATATGCCCCTATTATCATGAGATTTTAGACGGCATGCTTGGATGCGATCTCATTGGTTTTCATGTCCAATTTAATTGCAATAATTTTCTTGATACTGCTAACCGGTTGACCGAATGCCGCGTGGATACCGAAAAATTCAGCGTGGTGAAGCAGGATAGAGAGACGTTTATCAGGGCATTTCCTATCAGCGTGGGAGGGCCTCTGCCCGCAGGCCCGACTCCTCTTGAGATAGGCGAGATAGCTAAGATTAAGGAGGAGTTTAAGCTTGAGGATAAGATAGTCTGCGTAAGCGTCGAAAGAATTGACTATACCAAAGGTATAGTTGAGCGCATTATGGCAATAGATAGGTTCCTTGAGAAATACCCCCAATATCAAGGTAAGCTCGTATTTATTCAGTTAGCCGCCCCCAGCCGTACGCATATTAAGCGTTACCATGAGCTTATCTCTGAAATAGATGAATTGGTTGAGAAAACTAATTGGAAATATTCAGACGGCGACTGGAAGCCGATAATCTACTTAAAGCGCTATTTTTCCCCGGAAGAGATAAAACCTTATTACTCCATCGGGGACCTTTGTATAGTAAGCTCTCTCCATGACGGGATGAACCTCGTGGCTAAAGAATACGTTGTTTCAAATACAGTTTCCGGCGGAGCGTTGATTTTAAGCAAATTCACGGGAGCAGCCCGGGAATTAACGGATGCCGTGTTAATCAACCCTTACTCTATAGAGGAATTTGCCGAAGCGATTAAGTTTACCATTGAGATGCCTAAAGCGGAAAAAATCAAACGTATGGAAAATATGCGCAGGGTTGTCTCGGAAAATAATATTTATAAATGGGCAGGGAATATTATTACGGAATTGGTTGCTCTTAAAAAGAGTTAAGGTACGGGACAAAACAATGGTTCATCTTTTTAAAAAGTTGGACAAACTAAAAAACAAACTAAAAAAAAAGTTTTTGTTCATTTTTCTGGATTTCGACGGTACGCTGGCGCCTATCACCAAGACTCCGGTTAAAGCGGATATGCCCGAAGAAACAAGAAAGATACTCCAGGGTCTATCAAAAAAATCGTCCTGTAAAATAGCCGTTATAAGCGGTAGATCGCTGGAAGACGTCAAGAACAAGTTTACCGGTTTAAGCAATATTATTTATTCGGGTAACCACGGCTTGGAAATAGAAGGACCAAAAATTAAATTCTCCCCTTTGATTTCTTCGGGGTACAAGTCAGCTATCAAGGCCATAAAGAATACTTTACAAAATAAACTTCTTCCGATCAAAGGTATCCTGCTTGAAGATAAGGGCTTTTCTCTAAGCCTGCATTATCGCCTGGTAGATGATAAACAGGTTGCCCTGGCTAAGACAATCTTCCACGAAACAGTAATAAAATACGTTGGCGGAGGCAGGATTAAGGTAAGGGCAGGCAAGAAAGTATTAGAAGTCAGGCCTGCTTCGGAATGGGATAAGGGTAAAGTTGTCCTGTGGCTATTGGCGAGGCAGAAGTTTGCCAAAGACGGAAGCAAAATTTTGCCTATTTATATCGGAGATGATCTTACGGATGAAGATGCCTTTAAGGCGTTAAAGCGCATAGGAATCACTGTTTTTGTAGGTAGACCGGTTAGATCATCCAACGCTAAGTATTATTTAGAGGATACCAGCGAGGTAACAAAGCTACTAAGGCATATTTTGGAGATCCACAGCGAAAACAAGTAATGAAAAATATAGCTAAAGCCCAAGAACCTTTCAAGTTTTGTACCAGATTACACTTATCGGAGCTGACCGGATTACGGGCCACTACCTTAGGCCAGCTTTTGGACCTTATTAAGGAAGTGCCGGGCTCATGCATTTATCACCATACCCATAGGTTCCTGCAGCAGCACCAGTATCTTTCGCCAGAACCGCCTAACGACTTTGCTTATTGGGTGGCCGATATTCTCGGTGAAGATGAACTCGGAGAAAGATTGGTTAGTATCGATACCATGCAATATTCGACTATCCGGGATTTGCGGGTAAAAATTGCCTCGACCATTGAAGACTATTTAAATGATAACCCGCTGGCTAAAATGAGATTTGCCCGCTCAGGGGAAGAATTTCATTTTATTAAGTCGGTAAGCTTTATTCTGCCGACAGCCTATGTCGTCTATGATTTAAAGGAATTCGTAGAGGTTTTAAAGAAAATTACCATTGATTCTATTTATTTTCATATTTTTGAGGCGCGCTTAAGGCTTGAAAAACCAACCAACGACTTTTCATTTTGGATAGAACATTCCCTGGGAGACAAGGAGCTAGCGTATGAAATTTCCCGTTTTGATCCCTATACAAGCACTTTGGAAGATTTGAGAAAAAAGATTGTTCAAATAATCGCAAGAAGAATAGTACAATAAAATGGCCAAGATAGAGGAATATATCCCTTTAGTAGGGCAGTCCGTTATTGATGATTTGAGTCTGCTTAGCGAAAGATTGAAGGGGAAGGTTATCCAGCATATAAATTCTACGCCTGTGGGAGGCGGGGTAGCGGAGATATTAAACCGCATGGTGCCGTTATTAAGGGAGTTAGGCGTAGATACAAAATGGGACGTCATAAAAGGCGGAGAGCAGTTTTTTGCAGTAACCAAGAAGTTTCATAATGCCTTACATGGTAGAGCCGAAGAGATAACTTCAAGAGACTTTGAGGTATTTATGGAAACAAGCCAGCAGAATGTAGAAGGCATTGATACCTACGGAGACGTAGTTTTCATTCATGACCCGCAACCAATAGCCCTGGTAAAAAAGAAATCCGCGAATAAATGGCTTTGGCGCTGCCATATTGACGTGTCTAACCCCAATGACAAAATTTGGGGGTTTCTTATGGATTTTATCGTTCAATACGACTCAGCTGTATTTTCTGCCCCGGCTTTTTCCCAGAAGTTACCCATTAGGCAATTTTTAATTTCTCCTTCCATTGATCCCTTAAGCGACAAAAATAAGGAATTACCTCAAGAAACAATAGCCTCGGTCTTGAGAAAATACGATATCAAAAAAGATAAGCCTATTATTACTCAGATCTCCCGTTTTGACCGCCTGAAAGACCCGTTAGGCGTGATTGAGGCGTATCTGCGGGTAAAGAAATATACTGATTGCCAGCTAATTTTGGCCGGCGGTACCGCCGAGGATGACCCGGAGGGATCCAAGGTATTGGAGGAAGTTCAGGAAAGGGCTAAGAACGATCCCGATATCCATATCTTACTGTTATCCCAAAATGATATAGAGATTAATGCGCTGCAGAGGGCTTCGGATATAATTATCCAGAAGTCTATCCGGGAAGGATTCGGTTTAACGGTTGCGGAGGCTTTGTGGAAGGCAAAACCGGTTGTAGCTTCAAATGTCGGGGGTATCCCTTTGCAGATAAAACATAAATATTCAGGCTTATTATGTCATTCTGTCGGGGGAGCGAGTTTCGCTATGAAACAACTTTTGAATAGTCCCGAATACGCCAAAAAGCTAGGTGAGAACGGGAGAGAACATATAAAAAATAATTTTCTGATTACGCGCCATTTAAGAGACTATATGTTATTGTTTCTTTCGTTGTATCATCCGGAAGACATTGTTCGTCTGTGTTAATCTGCCAGCGTAAGGAGCCCGGAAGCGTTTTGTTTCCCGGAAGATTTAGATGGTCGGGCCGCCATCTTGCGTTAAAGCAGGATGGCGTTTTTTGATTATTTTCCGGGAGAATCTAAAATATTGCAGTAGATTAAAAAAGTGGAATAAATAAGAGGCCGTAGGAAGGGAATTAACCAAAGATGAAAAGAAGGTTTGCCGAAGAAACAATTTTACTTATAAGCGTAATAAAATGGGTTTTTCTGGCGACAGTAGTCGGAATAATTGTCGGTTTGTCGACGACTTTATTTTTGAAGCTGCTTGATTGGAGCAGGCTGTTCGGGGTTAACCACTCTTATTATTTTCTTTTATTGCCCGTAGCCTTATTTTTAAGCGCCGCGATAATTAAATACCTGGCCCCTGACGCCGAAGGCCATGGGACTGAAAAGGTCATCGAGGCCGTGCATAAGCGCTCCGGAAAGATCAAGGCAGCAGTTGTCCCGGTTAAACTCGTAGCGACGCTTATAACTCTGGTTGCCGGCGGTTCGGTAGGCAAAGAGGGCCCTTGCGCCCAGATAGGAGGAGGGTTATCCTCGGTATTTGCAGACTTGTTCAGGTTTGGTAATAGGGACCGCAAGAAACTGGTCATTTGCGGCATAAGCGCTGGGTTCGCCGCTGTTTTCGGCACTCCTATAGCCGGCGCTATCTTCGGAGTAGAGGTTCTTTTTATAGGGGGTATCCTGTATGATGTCCTTCTTCCTTCTTTTATTGCCGGGATTATGAGCTATCATATCGCGTCTTCATTAGGGATAACTTATTTTTATCACACCATAAACTTTGTCCCGGTTTTTAGCGAAGCCTTCTTTTTAAAAATCGTGCTTGCCGGGATCTTCTTTGGGTTATGCTCGGCTCTTTTAATCGAGATGCTGAAGTTAGGCAACAGGTTATCAGCCAGGTTGCAGATATCAAAACCGCTTAAAGGGATCGCTGGCGGCCTGGCCCTTGTTGGCCTGGTTTTCATATTCTCAACGCAGTACCTGGGGCTGGGTCTGGGAACAATCCAGTCTTCCCTAGAGGGGATGAAGACGGTTTGGTATGCCTTTATTTTAAAAATCATCTTTACCAGCATCACCTTGAATTTTGGAGGTAGCGGCGGTATTGTCACGCCTATATTCTTTATCGGGGCTACTTCAGGAGGACTGTTCGCTAACTTATTGGGGTTGGATGTGGGTACTTTTGCCGCAGTAGGGCTGGTAGCGGTATTAGCGGGAGCGGCAAATACGCCCATAGCCGCAAGCATAATGGCTGTTGAACTGTTTGGCCCGAAGATAGCGCCTTACGCTACTGTTGCCTGCGTAATCAGTTTCCTTATGACCGGCCATCGTAGCGTATATCCTTCTCAGATCCTTTCCACCAAGAAATCTCCTTCCCTGATGGTAGAAACCGGAGAAGAAATAGAAAAAGTAGAAGCACGGTTCCAACCACGCAACAAGAGCCTGATTGGGGTATTACTCGGTATAGTTAAAAAAATTAAGGATAAAACAAGAAAATAATTTCAGGTTTAAGGTGGCAAAACAATGCCGCCACCATCCGCGGGGCGGCGTTAATAATTATGCAAGATATCAAAGAATTAACCCTTAAAGGTCTGGAGGAGAAACTTCAGGCTTTTGGCGTTCAGGCATATCATGCCCAACAGATATTTACCTGGATTTATAAGAAGGCAACGATTGACTTTGGGCAAATGAGCGATTTGCCTAAAGGCTTAAGAGATAAATTAAAAGATAATTTTTATATTAGCGGTTTAAAAATAGCCCAACGGTTAAAATCCAGCGACGGAACACAAAAACTACTTTTTCAATCTCAGGATACAAATCTTATTGAAGCAGTAATTATCCCGGCTAAAGACAGGGTCACTGCCTGTGTTTCTACTCAGGTGGGCTGTAAATGGGCTTGTAGTTTTTGCGCCAGCGGCCTGAAAGGGTTTAAGCGCAACCTCAGATGTTCGGAAATACTAGACGAAATTTTGTATTTAAAAAAAGAAGCCTTGCCGCTTGCGCTTACGCATCTGGTTTTTATGGGGACAGGTGAGCCGTTGGATAATTATACGCAGGTATTGCCGGCAATAAAAATTATCAATTCCCCTCTCGGGTTTAATATCGGAGCGCGCAGGATTACTCTTTCAACCAGCGGTATAATCCCGGGTATCCAGAAACTGGCCGGGGAAGGCTTGCAGGTGGAGCTATCAGTCTCCCTGCATGCGGCGGATGAGGCCTTAAGGTCCAGGTTTATGCCGGTAAATAAAAAATATCCGTTAAAAGATCTTATTAAGGCCTGTAAGGAATATACCTTTAAGACAAACCGCCAGATAACTTTTGAGTATATTTTGATTAAAGGCGTAAATTCCAGTTTGTCAAACGCTCAAAGCCTAAGCAGGTTGCTGGAAGGTTGGAAGCTGGCCAAAGTGAACCTGATTCCTTCTAATACAATAAGCGGGCTTAAGGTTGAACCGCCTGGCAAAAAGGATATACTATTATTCAAGAACTACCTTGTGCAGCAGGGCATTAAGGTTACTTTACGCAAGGCGCGCGGAGAGGATATTAACGCTGCCTGCGGGCAACTGAGGTTAAACTATGCGCAACAGTAAGAGAAATATTATAATTTTAAGTATTTTTATTATTTTGGGCCTGGTTGTTTTCTTAGTATTGATGAGGGCAAAAAAAGAAATTACAAACAGGAACTCCGGCGGCCGGAGTATTATCTGTTTCGGCGATAGCGTTACTTTCGGGTATGGCGTGAACCCGGGAGAGGATTACCCGACAGCGCTTACTAAACTAATGGGGGCTCCGGCGATTAATGCCGGCGCGGACGGAGATACTTCGGCTCTGGGATTGGAAAGGCTCAAAACAGATATCTTGGATAAAGACCCTTATTTAGTTTTAGTAGAATTTAGCGGAAATGATTTTATCAAGAAAGTGCCTATTGATCAGACAATCAGCAATATTAAAGAGATTATCCGGCAGATCCAGTGCTCGGGTGCAATGACCGCCATAGTTGATGTAAGCGCGGGCTTTTTTATGCGCGAATACCGCCTTAGGCTTGCCGAGCTTGCCCGCCAGACAGGCTCAATCTTTATCCCGGCCGTATTAAACGGCATACTGACCAACCCAAGCATGAAGAGTGATTTTATGCATCCCAATGCTCACGGATACAAGATAGTTGCTCAACGCGTCTATCGCGCAATTAAGCCATATCTTCAGCAACCCTAAAAATAAAAAATGCCGAAGGAGGGAGTTGAACCCACATGGGCTTGCGCCCAACAGCTTTTGAGGCTGCCGCGTATGCCATTTCGCCACTTCGGCAAGAATTTTTTAGGTTGACGTCAGTTATTTTATATTCTAAAATAGCAAAGGTCAATAGATATAATTTAAGGGGCTGTAGCTCAGCTGGGAGAGCACTTGCATGGCATGCAAGGGGTCAGGAGTTCAATCCTCCTCAGCTCCACTTAAATTTTTCTGATAAAGAAAAATTTAAGTGGCACTCAAGCGAGCGTTAAACGGCGCGACAAGCGCCGTAGCGAGCGGAGTGCCTAAAACATATTTATCGCATAAAAGGACGGATATCATCCGTCCTTTTATGGTTAGAAGAGCTATTGACGGTCAACTTCCAGAGAGGTATAATTTAAAGACTATGATTTTAGGCGTGCATGTTTCCGGAGCTGGTAAGATCTACGAAGCGCTTGACCGCGCGCAGGCGTTAAAATGCCAAACCCTGCAGATATTCAGCCGGAACCCGCAGCAATGGCGCACCGCTCCTTTAAGCCCTAAAGATATAGAAGAATTTAAACGCAGGCGTAAAAAGTTCCATATTGATCCGGTTTTTATCCATATTTCTTACTTGATTAATTTGGCCTCGCCTAATCCCAGGCTTTATCAGGGGTCAATCCAGGCCTATATTGATGACATTCAGGAAGCGGATAAATTAAAAGCGGATTATATTGTCACCCATATGGGCAGCCATAAGGAAACTTCTGAAGAAGCTGGGATAGAAAGGCTGACGAGTGCCCTGAATAAGATTTTAGATAAGACCAAGGGGTCCAAGGTAGGGATATTGCTGGAGAATACTTCCGGCAGCGGTTCGTGGCTGGGGTATAAATTTGAGCACCAGAAGGAAATTATCGCTGGCTTAAGAGATAAGACGCGCGTCGGGTTATGCCTGGATACGGCGCATGCTTATTTAGCCGGTTATGACCTGGCCGCAAAAGCCGGCCCGGATAAATTAGTGGACGAGATTGATCGCCTCGTCGGCTTAAAACGGCTAAAATTAATCCATTTAAACGATGCCTACGGGAAATTAGCTTCGCATTATGACCGGCACGACCATATCGGCCAGGGCAGCATAGGGCTAGAAGGGATGAAAAGGATTATCAACCATCCGAAGTTAAAGAATATACCCATGATTTTAGAGACGCCTAAGGATGATGAAAAAAGCGACTCCCTGAATCTGGCTTTAGTGCGGAAATTAAGCAAAAATTAAAACCATGCATTACGACTTTAAAAAAATAGAGAAAAAGTGGCAGAACGCCTGGCAAAAGCATAAGGCTGCCCGCGCGCGAATTAATCCCGCTAAGGAAAAATTCTATCTCTTAGAAATGTTCCCCTACCCGTCGGGGAAAATCCATATGGGGCATGTGCGTAATTATACTATCGGCGACGTAGCCAGCCGTTTTAAAACGCTGGAAGGTTATAATGTCTTGCATCCGATGGGTTTTGATGCTTTTGGCCAGCCTGCGGAAAACGCCGCGATAAAAAATAAGACCAAGCCGGATAACTGGACGCATAAATGTATCCGCCAGATGCAGGATGAATTGAAAAAAATGGGTTTTTCCTACGATTGGGAGCGCGAAATCTCTACCTGCGACAGCTCTTATTATAAATGGAACCAGTGGATATTCTTAAAGATGTTTGAGAGGGGCCTGGCCTATAAAAAGGCCTCTACTGTAAACTGGTGCCCAAGCTGCCAGACTACCTTAGCCAATGAAGAGGTAATTGATGGAGGTTGTTGGCGCTGCCACTCTAAGGTAGAGCAAAAAGATTTAGAGCAATGGTATTTAAAAATAACCGATTATAAAGAGCGGCTTTTGGAAGACTTGGAGCAATTAAATGACTGGCCCGAGCGGGTATTAAACATGCAGGCAAATTGGATCGGAAAAAGCCAGGGGGTGGAGATTTATTTTAAAGTTAAGGTCGCGGGTAAAGTTATCCCGGTTTTTACTACGCGCGTGGACACAATCTTCGGCGCTACTTATATTGTTTTAGCTCCGGAGCATCCCTTGGTTAAAGAGTTGATTAAAGGTAAGTCGCAGGAGAGCGGGGCCTTAAAATTCATTGAAAAAGTTTCCCGGGAGAGTAAAGTTGTGCGCGCATCTTCCGATGTAAAAAAGGAAGGGGTTTTTACCGGAAGCTTTGCCGTTAATCCCGTAAATAACGAAGAGGTCCCGGTTTGGATAGCGGACTATGTCCTGATGGAATACGGCACCGGCGCGATTATGGCTGTGCCGACACATGACCAGCGCGATTTTCTTTTTGCCAAAGAACACGGTTTACCGATGCGGATAGTTATCCAAAATACTGCAGCCGTAGAAGGCAATGTCGAAGACCTTAGGGAAGCCTTCGAGGGAGATGGTCTTCAAGTCAATTCCGGAGAATTTGATGGTTTGCCCAATGTAGAAGCCAAAGTTAAAATTGCCGAATGGATGGAGGAGAAGGGAATTGGGAAAATTCAGACGCATTGGCGTTTACGCGACTGGCTCATCTCGCGGCAGCGTTATTGGGGTACGCCTATTCCGATTATCTATTGCCCTGAATGCGGGATTGTCCCTGTACTGTATAAAGATCTACCAGTGGAACTGCCCAAAGACGCTCCTTTTACCGGTGAAGGCGGCAGTCCGTTAGGAAAGGTCAAGAAATTCGTGGAGGTAAAATGCCCCAAATGCAGGGCTCCTAGCCGCCGGGAAACCGATACTATGGCAACTTTTTTTGACTCGTCCTGGTATTTCCTGAGGTTCTGTTCGCCTGAATTTAAGAATGGCCCGTTTGAACAAAAGGAAGCCGCGTATTGGATGAGGGTGGACCAGTATATCGGCGGAATTGAGCATGCGATCCTGCATCTTTTATATTCGCGTTTCTTTACTAAATTTTTTAAAGACCTCGGTATGATTGATTTTAGTGAGCCGTTCAAGCGCCTGCTTACCCAGGGCATGGTGTTAAAAGAAGGCGAGGTTATGTCTAAATCCAGGGGAAATATTGTTGACCCTGACATTATGATCGGAAAATACGGCGCAGATACCTTAAGGCTCTTTATTTTATTTGCTGCCCCTCCTGAAACAGAATTAGAGTGGGATGACCGGGGCTTAGAAGGCAGCCATAAATTCTTGAACCGCGTCTGGCGTATTCAGGATAACCTAAAGGAGAAAGCTGGCCCCTCTTTGCTCCGGGTTTTGCATAAAACCATTAAAAAGGTGAGTGAAGATTACCGGGGATTTAAATTTAATACTGCCATTGCCAGCCTTATGGAGTTAACTAATGCGATTTATCAAACCGGCGCGGATAAAGAAACTTTTTCGCGGTTAATTATTATGCTTAGCCCGATTGCCCCGCATTTTGCTGAAGAGCTCTGGAAGGTATTGGGGAATAAGGAAAGTATTTTCAAGGCCGGCTGGCCGGAAGCTGACCCCAAGATGCTGGTCGAAGATAACCTGATTATTATAATTCAGGTTAATGGCAAGGTACGTTCGAAGATTACAGTAGCCGCAGATATTTCAGAAGACAAGCTCAAGGAAATTGTTTTAGCGGATAAAGGGCTTATCCCCTGGATTCAAGACAAACCCATCAAAAAGTTCATTCTTGTCCCCCAGAAGCTCGTCAATATCGTCGTCTAAATCAATCAGGGACGGTTTTCAAACCAATTTTAAAGTGTCCCCCATTAGGGGTCACTTTTTTCTGCCTGCCGGCAGGCTTTGAGTTGAGAACCGTCCCTGACTTTTGTTAGATTTCGCTTCTTACCGCGTCTATTAAGGCAGGAGGTAGAAATATGCTTAATCTTACTCAGGAAGAACGTAAGGTGATGTTGTTTTTAGTGACGATTGCCCTGATCGGGGTAGGGAGTAATTTTTTGATTAAGCAATTCTCAACTGCGAAAAGCATTGCCTGCTTTAGCCAGGATCTGGCTAGAATCAATCTCAATAGCGCGGATAAGAAACTGCTTATGGGGATATCCGGTATCGGCGAAAAAATAGCCGGCCGGATTATTGAGTACCGTCAGAAGCGCGCAGGCTTCAGTAATGTAGACGAACTAAAAGCCATAAAAGGTATTACTGATTCCAAATTCGCCAAGATAAAAGAATATCTGACTGTTAAATGAAGCTCAATTTAGCAGAGCTTGGGTTTTATTTTTGTGGCGGGATAGTCTTTACGCATTTTATCAGGATATCATTCTGGCCGGCCTATTTTCTCGCCTTTACCTTGCTTCTTGCCTGTGCCTTCTTGGTAGGAAAGAATTTCATATTTAAGATATTATTTGCATGTTTAATTTTTATCCTCGGCTGCCTGCTTTTAAAGAATACCTATATTCTCCCTCAATCCCATATTTCCAGATTTATCTTTTATAAAAACAATTCCGTCTATACAGCCAGAGGTTTTATCAACAGCCAGCCGTATTCCAAAGACGGAAGAATTTCATTTATGTTTGCTACACAAGAGCTGCAATTTAATGACAGCAATTATAAATGTTCGGGAGATATCCTTGTCCAATTAAAAGACACCAGGGCTTTTTCTTACGGAGAAGCTTTAATCTTAAGGGGAAACATACACAGGCCGTTTAAGCTTTATGGTAAAAATATATACGCCATTATGCGTGTAAGTATGCCTGGTTCAGCCGTAAGGCTAGCTAAAAATTACGGACAGCCTGTACGTAAATTCGCTTTTTACCTTAAAGACCGGATAGAAAGCATAATCTACCGTAAGCTTCCACCCCTGACGGCAAGCATTCTGGACGCTATGGTTTTAGGCGAGAAGAGGGGTATCCCTGCGCAGGTTTACGATGCAATGGTCAAAAGCGGAACGGTGCATATACTGGTAGTCAGCGGTTTTAATGTCGGAATAGTCGCTTTTATGATCATGCTATTGCTTAAAGTCCTGCGCCTAACCAGAGCCTTGCGGTATATAACAGCGATACCTTGTTTAGTAATTTATTGTTTAGCTACAGGCGCTTCTCCTCCGGTTGTACGGGCAACAGTTATGGCTATATTTTTCTTAACCGGATTTCTGCTCAGAAGGGAGCCGGATGTGCGCAACTCCCTTACTTTATCTGCTTTGTTCATTCTTTGGATTAATCCCCGGGAGCTCTTCTCCATCAGTTTTCAGCTTTCTTTCGTCAGTGTAGCAGCGATAATCTTTCTTTACCCTCAACTTAAAGCCTTCTTTAAGGCCGAAGCCATAAAAGTAAGGCCTTTAAGATTCATCGCGGAAGGTTGCCTCGTTTCTTTGTCCGCCTGGCTAGGGACCTGCGGGTTTATCCTCTATTATTTCAAGATTCTTTCTCCGGTTACCGTGCTTGCCAATATCTGTATTGTGCCTTTAGCCACCTTGATTACGCTCTCCGGATTCAGCCTGGTTGTTATTACCCTGATCTTTCCAGCCCTTGCCGGGCCTTTTGCCTGGGCTAACGAGCTTTTTGTGGTTTTACTGCTTAAAACCAATAATTTTTTCATTCACCTGCCTTACGCCTGTCTGTATCTATAGCCCTCAATTCCTTGAATATGTTTGACAAACTTAACCCCTTGTGTTAAAGTTGTAATATTATGCGGCGGATAATTTTAAGTTTCTGCATTATTTTTGCTTTATCAGTCAGCCCTGCCTATCCCTTTTGGATCTGGACGCCTAAGACCGGCAAGTGGGTTAATCCCAAGAACGTTGCTAAGGATAGCCCTAAGGCCCAGTTTGACTATGCCTTGGGCTTCTATGCTGAGAAAAAATACCCTGATGCCCTTCGTGAATTCAAGAAGCTGCTCAAGGCTTACCCTAAGTCCTTTGAGGCCTCGGAAGCCCAGTATTACCTGGGCTTGATTGAGGAAAAGCTGGACAACCTCTACGAAGCCTATCTGGCGTATCAGAAGGTCATTGATAAGTATCCCTTTTCCGAACGGATTAAAGAAATTATTGAAAAAGAATATAATATTGCCGAGAAATTTATAGCCGGCTATAAGCGTAAGGTTTTAGGGATTACCCTGCCGGTTGACAACCCGGCAATAGAAATACTCGCCAAAGTTGTGGAGAACTCAACCTATGGCCCTTTGGCTCCGAAAGCAGAGTATAAGCTGGGGTTACTCTTAAAAAGCCTCCAGCGTTACTATGAAGCGGAAGACGCCTTTAATAAAATAATTACTAATTATCCGGATAGCGAGTGGGTTGAGCCGGCTAAATTCCAAATCGCCTCCTGCCGCGCGGCAGTATCGCGCGGGCCGGATTATGACCAGGGTGCAATGCAGGAAGCCAAGCAAAAATTTGAAGAATTCGTCAAAGAACATCCGGATGCCGTTTTGTCAAAAGAAGCCGAAGAAAATATCGGCAAGCTGCAGGAGAAAGAAGCAGCAGCCAGTTACAATATCGCGGTATTTTATGAAAAGCAGAAGGCCTACCAGGCCGCCAGGATTTACTACGGGAATGTAATAACCAATTATTCCGATAGCCCCTGGGCAGTAAAGGCGCTGGAACGTTTGCAGGCAATGGAGAAGAAGAAATGAAAAATCGCTTATCGCTTAAGGTATTCTTATTGTTATTTGCTATCGGCTATTTACCATTTACCGTATCGGGCTGCGGTTATACTACCCGCTCCATGATCACTAATAAATACCGAACGATATATGTAGCTCCTTTTGTAAATAAAGTAAATATTACCAATGAAGTCGATACCGGCAGTAAATACCGGATATACCGGCCGATGATTGAAAGCGATATTACCGATTATGTGATTAATAAATATCTCTTTGACGGAAACTTAAGGCCGGCAGAAGATACTTCAGCAGACCTTATCTTAAAGGGCGAGGTAATGGATTTCCGCAAGGATCCCTTACGTTATGATGATAGCGACAATGTGAAAGAATACCGCATCAATCTGGTGGTAAACATCAGCCTTTGGGACAGGCAGGAGAATAAGTTGCTTTGGCAGGAGAATAATTTTACCGGAGACACTACCTATTTTGCAGCAGGTCCCCAGACAAAAAGTGAAGATGCGGCGGTGGTCGACGCCCTCAATGACCTTAGCCGCCGGATTGTTGAGCGTACAGTTGAGCAGTGGTAAATAAAAATGGTTTATTTATTTATCGGCCAGGACTTAAAATCCCCAGACACTCCGCTTAGTTCTAAAGATACCCGTTTAAAACAAATCCGAGAAGAATTCCTCCCCAAAAGCGTAGAGCATTTTAATTTAGATATCCTTTACGCCGAGACATTAAAACTTAAAGAGCTGCAGGAAAAACTTTTAGCCCTTCCGGTAAAATCGCCCAAAAGGATTATCGTCATTAAGAATGCCCAGGAGTTAGCCCCGGGCATAGATGATTTCATCCTGCGCTGGGCAAAGCAGGCGTCTAAAGATATATTGCTGCTTTTGGATATGGAAAAGCAGGGTAAAAAAGAAGCCTTCTTAAGGAATATATATAAATACGCCAAGACCTTTCGTTTCCAGGAGGTTTTAGCGTTGAATACCTTTAATCTTAGCCGCATGATAGAGCAGCACAGCGCCGGCAATGCGCTTAAGGTGTTAGGACAGCTTTTGAAAGACGGGGAAAAACCGGAAAGGATATTAGGCGGATTAAGGTACGCGGTAGAAAACAGCCGCCTGAGCGCGCCGGAAACCAAATGCAGGATTAGATTTCTTTTAGAGTGCGATATTGAAATAAAAACGGGCAAGCTCAGGCCCGTTTTTGCTTTGGAAAAGTTGATCGTTAGGCTATGCGCCCTTGCCCAGCCGTTTCATTAGCCGGGATTTTTTACGGTTAGCGGTTGCAGGGTGGATCGTTCTTTTTTTCGCTGCTTTATCCAATTGGGAAAATACCTGAGCCAGGAATTTTTTAGCTTCAGCAATGTTCTTGGCGGTAAGCAGGCCATGGAATTGCTTGATTGATTTTTTAAGCTGTTGTTTTATCTTTAGATTTTGCAGGTGTTTCTTTTTATCTGCGCGCGTTTTCTTGACTGAAGTTCTGCGTCTAGGCATATTATTTTCTCCTTTATAATAAATTAGCATACTTCATTATTTATGTCAACAGACAAATATTCGCGGCCATTAACTAATCGGACAGTTGCCAGGTCGGCAGGCGTCATCGGCCTGGCTACACTCATCTCGCGCTTATTAGGGTTCCTGCGCGATATTGTCATTGCCCGGCTTTTTGGAGTCTATATCTATGCCCAGGCATTCGTCATCGCCTTCCGGATTCCCAACCTTTTTAGGGATTTAGTCGGCGAAGGAGCAACCAACGCCGCCTTTGTCCCGGTTTTTAGCGAATACGCCAGCCGGCACACAAAAGAAGAATTTTGGGAACTGGCCAATGTCGTGCTGAACATATTATTGGTAGTGCTTATGTCCATTACTATACTGGGCATAATATTTTCTCCCGTCATCGTGCGTTTTATTGCCCCCGGCTTTATCGCTTCTCCGGAAAAACTCGCCGCAACCATTAAGCTTAACCGGATTATCTTTCCGTATATCCTGTTGGTTAGTTTAAGCGCTTATTCCATGGGCGTATTGAATTCCCTGAAAAACTTTACTGTTTCCGCGTTCGCCCCCTGCCTTCTAAATATATCCATAATTGTTTTTGCTTTGGCTTTCGGAGAAGGGATCAAGGGTTTGGCTTGGGGAGTTTTGGTGGGCGGGGTTTTGCAATTAGCCATTCAAATACCGGTGCTTTATAAGAAAGGGTTCCGTCTTAAAGCCCCTAAGGCCCTCAACCACCCTGCCGCCAGGAGTATAGGGAAGCTAATGTTGCCGCGGCTTTTGAGTTCCTGCATTTACCAGTTAAATAATTTTGTTGATTCAATATTTGGCTCGTTAGCCTGGGTTGTGGGTGATGGGGGTGTAGCAGTTTTATATTTTTCATACAGGCTGATCCAGTTTCCCCTGGGGATTTTTAGTAACGCTCTCTCTCAGGCAATACTTCCTACATTTTCTACGCAGGCGTCTTTGGGAGAGATAGAAGATAAATTAAAGCCTACGCTTGCCTGGGGCCTACGCGCGGTATTTTTCGTCATGCTGCCGGCCGGCGTAGCTTTTATGGTTTTAGCTAAGCCAATAGTTGTGACATTATTCGGAGGAGGCAGGTTTGACGCTTATTCCGCAAATCTTACTGCCAGTGCCCTGTTTTTCTATAGCCTGGGATTATTTGCTTACGGCGGGACCAAGATGTTGCAGGCGTGTTTTTTCAGCCTGAGAGATACGGTTACGCCTACCAAGGTTGCTGCCGTATCGCTGGTATTGAATATTATTTTTGATGCAGTGTTAATTTTTCCGCTCAAGATTGCCGGTATTGCGCTGGCTACTTCTATTTCAGGGATTATTACATTTTTTATCCTGTTTTTTCTCCTGGAAAAAAAGATCGGATATTTTGAAAGAAGGGAGATACTGGTTTGTTTTTCGCGCGTATTGGCGGCCTCCTTAGGCATGGGGCTGGTCTGTTTCTTCGCGGGACAAATCCCCACTAATAAATTCCTGAATTTGGCGGGCAGTATTACGGCGGGGGTAATTTCCTATATTGTTTTTTGTTTTATATTCAGGGTTAAAGAGATGGGCCAGGTTTGGGGTTGGATTATGCTTAAGAATTCATCTGCCCTGTTTAAAAACAAGCCAGGCCAGCCGCTGTGATACGTTATGAATAATCTTAAGATATTAAAAAAGAAGGCTGCGCAGGTACCGGATGCCTCTGGTATATATTTGATGAAGGATGCTGCCGGGCGCGTCATCTATGTGGGCAAGGCTAAGTCGCTTAAAGCGCGTTTGAGTAATTATTTCGGCCGCGCACTTGATGCCAAGACGATGATGCTGATGTCGCATGTTTCCGATATCGCCTACAAGCTTACTCCTACCGAGAGCCTCGCGTTACTGCTGGAAGCAAGCCTTATACATAAATACGCACCGAAATACAATGTGTCTTTACGCGACGATAAAAGTTTCCCGCTGGTAAAAATTACCAATGAAGAATTTCCCGTAGTTTATATTACGCGTAAGAAAGAAAACGACGGGGCAACTTACTTCGGGCCTTACACCAGCGCTTGGCTTCTTAAGGAGGCATTAAAGATTGTCCGTAAGCGTTTTCCGTACCGCTCCTGCAAACAAATGCCGGATAAGGCTTGCGTATATTACCGTATCGGTTTATCTCCGGCGCCTTGCATCGGTAAAATAAATAAAAAGGAATACGCCAGGACCATCAAGAATATTTCTTTTATCTTAGAGGGCAAAACAGAGTTACTTATCAAGAAACTGCTGCGCGAAATGGAGCTCAAGGCTAAAGCGCACGCATTCGAAGAGGCCGCCAGGATCAGGGACCAGGTCAATGCCTTAAGCGCGATATCCCAGAACTACGCCGGCCTTTCCAATCAGGGCGAGCTTGAAGATTTAAAAAATCTTTTACGGCTTAAAAAGCTTCCCGTAAGAATAGAGGCTTTTGACTTATCCAATATTTCCGGTAAAGAAGCTTGCGGTTCAATGGTAAGTTTTTACCGGGGATTACCGGATAAAAATAACTATCGCCGGTTCCGGATCAAAACAATCAGCTCAATTGACGACTACGGGATGCTTGCCGAAGTAGTCGGGAGGCGTTATGCCAGGCTGGCCGAAGAGAAACTTCTTTTACCGGATCTGGTGCTTATTGATGGGGGGAGAGCGCACCTGGCGGTTGCCGCAAGAGAAATTTCTCATCTCGGCTTAAATATTCCTTTAGTAAGTATTGCCAAAGAAGAAGAGCATATATATACTAAGGATAAACCAGCGCCGCTAAAATTGACAGCGGATACGCCGGCTTTGAACTTACTCCGCCGCGTTCGCGACGAGGCACACAGGTTCGCTGTTGCCTATCATCATATATTAAGGCGTAAGAAAGTCATAGGCAGATGACTCCATTTGCGGGAAGAGTCTATCGGGCGATATTAAGTATACCGTTGGGAGAGGTGCGCACCTATAAATGGGTGGCCCGGAAGGCAGGGAACGAGAATGCTTACCGGGCAGTAGGCACGATTTTAAAAAATAATCCTTTCCCTCTAATTATTCCTTGTCATCGCGTAATAAAGAGCAATAATATATTGGGCGGGTATAGGTTCGGCGTAAAAAGAAAAAAAGCTATCTTAGACTTAGAAAGGCAAATACAAAAGTGTCTAATGAACAACGAATAAGGGCTGTTCTTTTTTATTTAAGCGTAGCGGTATTTTTTATCGGGCTTCCAGCCATCCTGTCTTCTTCCCTGGGTTATAAATTCAACCCGCGCACCCTTAAATTTACCAAAGCCGGCATTATCAGTTTAAAAACGCAGCCGCAGGGAGCAAGCATTTATCTGGACGGTAAACTGTTGAATGACAAGACTCCGGCAACCATTAACGAGCTTCTCCCGGGCTCATACAATCTCAAACTGGAGCTGAAAGCTCATTATCCGTGGTTTTTTCAAGTCAATGTCGAGCCGCGTAAAGTAGTACGTTTAGAAAAGATAATCCTTTTCCCTACGCGTTCGAACATAGAGCAATTGAACCAGGATAAGGTATCGCGTTTCTGGCTGGACAAGGATAACGCTAGGATTTATTACCTCAACCAGGAAGGGAGCATTCTTTACGAATCTGACTTTAAGGGAGAAAAGTTTAAGGAAATAGGCAATATCCCTTCCGGGTTTATCCCCTTCCCCAAAGAGTTAAAGGTATCTCCGGATAAAGAGAAGATGCTTATTTTTAACGCGCATCAAATTGCCGTACTTTATCCGGGGCCTGCAGGGGATTTATCCTATGCCCAGCCGCCGGTTCTCCTGGATTTTCCCGGGCAGCAGATAAATAACGTATTTTGGCATTCGGACAGCTATCACCTCGTCCTGGTTACCGACAGGAGCATTAAGGTGACGGAAATGCAAGCCAAGTCCAGCCCGGTGAACCTGGTGAACCTAAACAGCAGAATCTCCGAAGTTTCTTATGAGGCCAACAGCGATACCCTGTATTTCATGGATTCCCAGACCGGCGAGGACGGTGTATCTTACGATAATATCTATAAGCTTGAACTGAATAAAAAAGTGGTTCTTTTCAACGACCTGATGAGATTGAGGCAAAATGCGAAAGAATAAAAGAATAAAGAGGGTACTGGAGATTATTCCCGGGTTTTTATCCTGGGGCATAATTATCCTGCTTATTTTATTGGCCGTATTTAATCCGGTCTCCTGCGCCATTATAATTATTGTTTTTGATTTCTACTGGATTATCCGGACCGTGTACCTGACTACCCTGCTGGTTATGGCACACCATAAGCTCTACCGGCAGAAGGATAAGAATTGGCTGGTGGAGTGCCGCCGGCTGCAGGCAAGAGGTATCGTAAATAACCTTTATCATTTGATTATCTTCCCCGTCTACAAAGAAGGCCTGGATATCCTAAGGCCTTCTTTGAGGGCCTTGCAGGAATGTAACTATCCAAAAGACAGAATGATCGTCGTTACGGCATTTGAAGAACGTAACCCCAGGGCGAGGGAAAATTCCGCGGTATTGGAATCAGAATTCAATGGTAAATTTTTCCAACACTTGTCCACTTTTCATCCGGACGGCCTTGAGGCTGAGGCCAGGACTAAAGGCGCTAACGCGACCTGGGCGGCCAAAAGAGCAAAAGAGTTATTGCATGCAGAAGGCATCAAGGATGAAGAAGTGGTTGTCTCCTGTTTCGACGCGGATACCTGCGTAGATAAAGAATATTTCGGGTGTTTAAGCTACCATTTTTTAACTTCACCTAAACCGCACCAGGCCAGCTATCAGCCGATACCGGTTTATAACAATAATATATGGCAGGCTCCGTCATTTGCGCGGCTGGTTGAGATAAGCTCATCTTTTTGCCAGATGATTGAAAGCATGCGCCTGGAAAAGTTTGTTACATTCTCCAGCCATAGCATGAGTTTTAAAACCCTGGTCGATATAGGTTATTGGCCCGTGGATATGGTCTCGGATGATTCGGTGATTTATTGGAAGGCATTCCTCTTTTATCGGGGTAATTACCGGGTTATCCCTTTATATACCACCGTTTCTATGGATGTGGCATATTCCAGCAGCTTTTTAAAAACAATCGAGATGCAATACAGGCAAAAGCGCAGGTGGGCTTGGGGAGTTGAGAATTTCCCGTTTTTAGTCAGCGGATTTTTAAACGAAAGACAGATACCCCTATTAACAAAAATAAGAAGGTCTTTCCATCTTTTAGAGAGCCACGTAACCTGGGCAGTCTGGGCGATCATTCTGGTTTTTATCGGGCCATTGCCGATTATCCTGGGAGGGGCTTTTTTCAATCAAATGGCCATAGGTTATAACCTGCCTAAGATAACCGGGCTGCTCTTTAATTTTACCTTTGCGGCCAGCCTTGTCTGGGTAGTTTTAAGCCGCATAATTCTGCCTCCGCGGCCAAAGGGGATCAGCTGGATGAAAAATGTGGTAATGATACTGGAGTGGGTAATGGTCCCCTTCATAATATTGATCATCGGTTCGCTCCCGGCGCTGGATGCCCAGACGCACCTGGCTTTAGGCAGGTACATGGAATTTAATCCTACTCATAAAACTAAGAGAGTGGTATAATAAAAGTCAATAGATGGAGGTAAAATGAGCATTAAAGAACTGATGCATGAGATGGTTAAGCGTAACGCCTCGGATTTATTCTACCGGGCCGGAGGCTCTGCGCGCTTAAGGGTCGATGGCAAATTGCTGGTTATCGATGAAAAGGTGCTGACCATTGATGATGTTATCAAGGCAGCCGAAGAGATAACTACTCTTAAACAAAGAGAGTTCTTTAAAGACAATTTGGACCTGGGTTTTGCGGTTTATGTGGAAGAACTGGGCCTGAGGTTCCGCGTAAGCATATTCATGCAAAGAAACTGGCCCTCCATAGTTATAAGGCGGGTGAATAATGTTACGCAGACATTCGAGGAGTTGAACCTGCCCGTAGATGTTTTAAAGAAACTGTGCCTGGAAAAAGGGGGCCTGGTACTTTTAACCGGCAGTATGGGTAGCGGTAAATCCACGGCCATTGCCAGCATGATAGATTATATCAACAATAACAGCAAAAAACATATCCTGACTATTGAGGAGCCGATAGAATTTACCTTTAAGGATAAGGAATCGCTTATTAATCAGAGAGAGCTGGGTATTGATGTCGCCTCCTATCCGTCAGCCTTACGCGCCTTTACCTTGCAAAGCCCCGATGTTTTGTTTATTAGCAATATCCGCGATGCCGAGACTATGTCCAGCGTATTGGCCGCGGCAGAGACAGGGGTGTTAGTGTTAAGCACTCTGCATACTATTAATGCCGTGCAGAGCGTAGAAAGGATTATCAATTTTTTCCCTCCGCACCAGCATCAGGAGATCAGGAATCAATTAGCCAGTTTGTTGAAAGGCGTAATATCCTTAAGGCTGATTCCCAGCAAGAACGGCGCAGGACGGATCCCTGCTTATGAAGTTATGCTGCTTACTCCCACTATCAGCCGCTTAATACGCGAAGGTAAGATTTGGGAAATCCCGCAGTTTATTGATGACGGCTCGGTTTTCGGGATGCAGTCTTTCACGCAGTCCCTGGTCAGGCTGGTAAAAGAGGCTAAGATTAGCGAAGAGCAGGCAATTGATTTTGCCGACAGTAAAGACGAGCTGCTCTTGGCGTTGCGGGGTATAAAAAAGAGCTAAAATACTTAAGGAGACAAGATGCTAGATGAGTTAAAATCCAAACTCGGGAGTATCCAGCTTAACCTGGAGCAACTAAGAGGTTATCTTTGACATTGATAATAAAAAGAAGCTTATCGCGGATTTATCCACTCAGATGTCCGAGCCCGGTTTCTGGGACGATAGCGAAAAATCTACCAGGATCGTCCGGCAGTTAAAGACATTGAAGAATACGGTTGAGCCTTGGGAGGTTTCCGCCAAGAAACACCAGGAGCTGCAGGAACTCGCCGATATCCTTAACGCCCAAGATAGCGCACTATATTCGGAATTAAATAAGAATATTGATTCCCTCTTAAGCGAGGTAGGAAGGCTAGAATTTAAAACCCTTCTTTCGGGAGAATTTGATCCGAACAACGCTATTCTTAGCATTAATTCCGGCGCCGGAGGCACGGAATCCTGTGATTGGGTAGAGATGCTTTTTAGGATGTATACCCGTTTTGCCGAACAGCGCGGCTGGAAGGTGAAAGCCCTGGATATACTCTACGGCGAAGAAGCGGGCATAAAGAATGTTACGGTTTTAGTGGAGGGAGAATACGCCTACGGTTACCTGAAAGAGGAGCGCGGGGTACACCGGTTAGTGCGCATATCTCCTTTTGATGCCAATAAACGCCGGCATACCTCTTTTGCTTCAGTAGACATAATCCCTGAAGTCCAGGAAGACATTGATCTAAAGCTGGAAGAAAAAGACCTGCGTATTGATGTATATCGTTCCAAGGGCGCCGGCGGCCAGAGCGTAAATACCACGGATTCGGCGGTAAGGATTACGCATATTCCTACCGGGCTGGTGGCACAGTGCCAGAATGAGCGTTCGCAGCATCAGAATAAACAGACAGCGCTAAAAATCTTAAAGGCGCGCATCTATGAGTTGGAGAAGGTCAGGAAGGAAGAAGAGATGCTCAAAGCTTATGCCGGAGGCAAGAAAAAAATAGAATTCGGCAGTCAGATCCGTTCTTACGTTATGCATCCTTATAATATGGTTAAAGACCACCGCACGGATTATGAAACCGGGGATGTGGCTAAAGTAATGGATGGCGGCCTGGATGAATTTATCGAGGCGCATCTTAAACTTCAAAAAAAAGCGCAGTAAAATAATGTTAAAATTCATTAAAAAATCTATTCTTAAGGCTAAGCAAAGCCAGATTAAGCGTAAAACCCCGGGCGTAAATATCTTCTTGCACGAAGAGATGCCGCAGCCGTCGATGAATAAGATGGCCGAGGTGAGCAATATAGTCTATGCGGTGAATGCCTTTGAGCCTAAGATTAGCGTTTTTTCCGACGCCCAGTTGAGAGAGAAGAACTTGGAATTTAAGGAGCATATTTTTAAAAAAACTAAAGCTTATGCGCAGGAACTGCAGGAGTTGGAAGCAGCAATGCTTTCTGTGGCTATACCGGAAGAGAAAGAGAAGCTGAAAGAGAAATTAAAATTTTCGCGCAACCGGATTTTTGCAGATATCCTGCCGGAGGCATTCGCGGTAGTGCGGGAAGCGGCCAAAAGGACTATTGGCCTGCGCCATTTTGATTCCCAGATTGCCGGAGGCATTATTTTACATGAAGGAAGGATCGCCGAGATGTCTACCGGTGAAGGGAAGACTCTCGTTGCTACTCTTCCGGCATATCTGAATGCACTTAGAGGCTGCGGGGTGCACGTGGTTACGGTAAACGATTATCTTGCCCGGCGCGATAGCGAGTGGATGGGGCCGGTATATGAATTTTTAGGCTTATCCGTCGGAGTTATCCAGCACGAGATGTCCGACCAAGAGCGAAAGCTCGCTTATTCCTGCGATATTACCTACGGGACGAATAACGAATTTGGGTTTGATTATCTGCGCGATAACATGAAGTATTCCCTGGAAGACCTGGTGCAGAGGCCGTTTTATTACGCTATCGTTGACGAGGTAGATTCAATATTGATTGATGAAGCGCGTACCCCGTTGATTATCAGCGGCGCAGCCGAGGAATCTACCGGAAAATATTTTACCGCTAAAAAAATAGCTGACCAACTTTCCGGCAGGCGCGTCACGGAAAAAGATGAGATAGACGCAAAGTATAAGGGTGTGGACCTGGGCAAGGGCTTTGATTATGTTGCGGATGAAAAAGCCCAGACTATCGCTCTTACCGATAACGGCGAAACTAAGGCCGCCGGTCTTTGGGGAGTGGAGAGCCTGCATAATATCGAAACCATAGAATACCGCCATCATACCATCGCCGCCCTGCGGGCCAAAGAATTTTACGAGCGGGATGTAGATTACGTGGTTAAAGACGGCGAAGTCATTATCGTTGATGAATTCACCGGCCGCATGATGCCGGGCAGGCGCTGGTCAGACGGCCTGCATCAGGCGGTAGAGGCAAAAGAAGGGATGAAGATCGAGCGCGAGAACCAGACCCTGGCCACAGTGACCTTCCAGAATTATTTTCGCATGTATGAAAAGCTAGCCGGGATGACCGGAACGGCTTTTACCGAAGCGAATGAGTTTAAGAATATATACCAACTGGATGTCGTAGTCATACCCACGAATAAGCCGCTTATCCGCGCAAATTACGCCGACCGGATTTATAAAACCGAAAAAGAAAAGTTCGAAGCGGTAGTGGAGGAAATTGCTGGGCTTTATAATTCAGGCCGGCCTGTTTTAGTGGGCACTATTTCAATAGATAGATCCGAGCATCTCTCGGAGATGCTTAAGCGTCGCGGCATACCACATCAGGTACTTAATGCCAAATACCATGAGTTAGAGGCGCAGATTGTCGCTCAGGCCGGAAGGTTTAAAGCCGTAACCATTGCTACCAATATGGCCGGCCGCGGAACAGATATTCTATTAGGCGGAAACCCGGAATTTATGGCTAAAAACGTAGCCAGGCAAAAGCTTAAATCCGATAACCCGGATTATCAGAAAGAATATAAGGAGTTATTGGATAAGTATAAACAGGAGACTGAAGTCGAGCATCAGAAAGTAGTAGAGTTGGACGGCCTGCACGTTTTGGGTACTGAGCGGCATGAAGCGCGCAGGATTGATAATCAGCTGCGTGGCCGCTCCGGACGCCAGGGCGACCCGGGCTCCTCCAGGTTTTACGTTTCTTTAGCTGATGATTTGATGCGGCTGTTCGGCTCTGAGCGGCTCATCGGGATTATGGAAAAATTAGGCCTGGAAGAAGGCCAGGTTATCGAGCATCCCTGGGTAAGCCGCTCGATTGAAATTGCCCAGAGGCGCGTAGAGCAGCATAACTTTGAAATCAGAAAACAGCTCCTGGAATACGATAATGTAATGAATAAACAGAGAGAAATAATCTACGGCCAACGCCATCAGATTCTGGAAGGTATATCCCTTAAGGAAAGGGTATTGGAAATAGTGGAGGCTATTGCCGGTAACCTGGTCAGTATGTATTTTCCGGAGAATTCTTCCGGTAGCGAGCCGGATACGCAAGGCCTGGTTACGGCAGTAAAATCCAAGTTCGGCTTAGAGCTTGCGCCGGATAAAATTGATAATCCGCCCGGTATGAACTTACAGGAAGAATTATTTACCCAAATCGCCGGGCTTTATGCGGATAAAGAGAAGTCTATCGGTGCGGATTTAATGCGGCATTTGGAACGTATGGTATTTTTACAGATCATTGATGCCAAATGGAAAGACCATTTGTACGCCATGGATAGCCTGCGGGAAGGTATAGGCCTGCGCGCCTATGGCCAGCGCGATCCGTTAGTGGAATATAAGCGCGAGGCTTTTGGGATGTTTACGCAAATGGTTGCCTCCATTGAAGAGGAGTCGGTGGAAGCGATTTTCAAGTTACAGGCAGCCCACCCCGAAAGGTTCAGCGGGGTTTTTAGTTCCGTGCATCAGGAACTGACTCATCCTGAAATTACAAAACTAGACGGCCCGGCCGAGCAGGTTAACGGCGAAGGCTTTTCTGGGGCAGAAGATATAATCCTTCCCAAACCAGTGAGATTACTCCACCCTAAAGTCGGCCGGAATGACCCTTGTCCGTGCGGTTCCGGCAAAAAATATAAAAAATGTTGCGGAAGGTAAGCCAGTCTTCAATTGTCAGTCTTCAGCTATCAGCGGGCATTCTTAATAGCATCTTGTCCGGCGCATTGTTGACGCTGGCGTTTAGCAATGGTAAATTGTGGATTTTTTCCTGGTTTGCCTTTGTCCCGCTTTTTCTTACCCTGAACAATAAGTCCCTAAGGCAAACTTTTTTTTTATTCTTTATTACAGGGATAGTCTTCTGGCTAGGCACTGTTTATTGGCTGGTTAACGTTACTTTAATCGGAACGATCCTATTGATCTTATACCTGGCTTTATACTTTGCCATATTCGGTTTGATTATCCGGCCTTACACCAGGCATTCGCGAGCCTTTATCCTGTTATTTATCCCTTCGGTTTGGGTTTTGCTCGAATATAGCCGCAGCCGTCTGTTGAGCGGATTTCCCTGGGCGCTTTTAGGCTATTCCCAGTATCTTAATCTACCGGTAATCCAAATCGCAGATATTACCGGAATCTGGGGAGTCTCGTTTTTGATTATGCTGGTGAATGTGGTAATTATCGAAATAATCTGGTCGCTAAAGACAAGGCTATGGGGACGGTTAAAGATAATTACAATTTCAGTGATTTTACTTTTTTCTTTAATTTTGTCTTACGGTTATATTCGTCTAGCATCTGTAAACACCGTTACAACAACGCAAGGGCTGCTCAGGGCTTCGGTTATTCAGGGGAATATCCCCCAGGCGTTGAAGTGGGAGGCAAGCGCCAGGGAATTTGTAATGAACAGGTATTTTAACTTAACTTCCGCCTCGCTTAAAGATACCCCGGATTTAATTATCTGGCCGGAAGCCAGCCTGCCGGTTGTACTGGAAGAAGAGCCCTTATATTATGCCAGGCTGGTCAGCTGGGCCAAAACAATAGGCAGGCCTCTGATTTTTGGCGCAGTTACTAACCGTGATGGTCTTTATTATAACAGCGCGCTGCTATTATCCAAAGAGGGTGAATTACAGGGGAGGTACGACAAGCTCCATCTTGTTCCGTTCGGTGAATATATCCCCTTCAGGGGTACCTTTAGTTTTTTAGAGACAATTGCTCCTATCGGCGATATTAGCCGTGGTAAAAAATACACCTTGTTCAATATTAGACATCAGGATTTAAAAAATTCCGCTCCTGGATTGGGCAGGCCGTATCAATTCGGCGTATTAATCTGTTTTGAGGATATCTTTCCGGAGTTAGCCAGAGGTTTTGTCAACCGGGGGGCGGATTTTCTGGTTAATATTACCAATGATGCCTGGTTTGGCAGGACCTCCGAGGCCTACCAGCATCTGGCCGCGTCAGTCTTTCGGGCGGTAGAGAACAGGGTGCATTTAGTACGCGCGGCAAATACCGGCGTATCCGGTTTTATCGACCCGGCCGGTAAAGCTGTTTTTCTGATCGATAGAGAAGGAAAAGCGGCGTTTACCTCAGGATATAAAACCGGGGATATGCTTATTCGCAGACAGTTTTCATTTTACGGGCGTTACGGAGATCTTCTGATCCCCAGTTGTTTATTATTTCTTTTATATATCGCGGTATTTAAGCGTAGCCGGCCAGAAAGGATTCGTTAGATTAAAATATGTTCGTAAGGCCGTTTATTCTAGTCTTATTTTTCTTAATTGTTCTCGGGCGGTATGCCTCCGTAGCGTTGGCCCAAGACGTCGGAGAAATTGAGGCAATTAAGAAAAGTGACCGTATCCTTATACTTGCCCCGCATCCTGATGATGAAACTATAGGTTGCGCGGGAGTCATCCAGCAGGCGCTCAAGGCAGGTTCAGAAGTGAGGATTGTTTACCTGACTAACGGTGACCATAACCAGTTTGCTTTTATCGTATATGAAAAAAGGCTTACCTTTAGGCGCTCGGAGTTTATACATATGGGCCTGGTGCGCCGCCAGGAAGCAATTGAAGCGATGAGGCTGCTGGGCCTGGGCCAGGATAAGCTTACATTTTTAGGTTATCCTGATAACGGGACATTTACGATATTCAGCCGGTATTGGAAGGCAAAAAAACCATTTCGCAGCTTACTTACACGCATATCCCGGGTACCTTACAAAACTGATTTTTCTTTCGGTGCGCCTTATGTGGGTGAAAGTATCCTGGATGACCTGAAAAAAGTAATCCTTGATTATAAACCGACAAAAATTTTTGTTTCGCATCCTGCCGATGTAAATGTAGACCACCGGGCGCTGTATTTATTTCTCCAGGTAGCCCTGTGTGATTTAGGCGGGCAGATAGCTAAAGTCAAAGTATACCCCTATCTTATCCATTGGTTAGGCTGGCCTCGGCCAAGGAATTACCATCCAGGGATAAGTTTAGAGCCGCCGCAGAATTTTAGGGATTCTCAGATTAAATGGTTAAGGGTTACTTTAACTCCGGAACAGCTGGAACGTAAGCATCAGGCTATACTTTGTTCTAAGAGCCAGACCAGAACAAGCGCTTCTTATCTTTTATCGTTTGCGCGTCAGAATGAGTTATTCGGGGATTATCCCGAAATAGAATTAAACAGGCAGGCTTCTTTAAAAGAGCGCGTGGCGGAATTCTTCGCTTTCTCCAAAATGTTTGCCGTATCGGAAAAAGGGGCTCCCGCCAATAATAAGCTCGCCCAAGGCCAGGAAGAAGTAAGTTGCGCTATTCTGGACAGCCACCTGTTTATCCGCGTTGCCAAAAATGAAGAATTGAACCATACTTTTAGTGTAGTGTTTTATATTTTCGGGTTTAGTAATAAAGCGCCATTTGCCTCTATGCCCAAGATACGCATAGTAACCCGGCACACCAGATTCAGGGTCTATGACGGCAGAAAGCGCCTTAACGGAGCGCTCCTGCGTTTGGATTTATATCCTCGGGAATTAATTTTACGCGTACCACTTAATATGCTGGGAAACCCCGATTTTATCCTCCTTTCGGCCAAGGCCTACGCAGGAAAATTACCGGCAGATGCCACGGGTTTCAGGAAGATTATCATAAAATAAAAAGGAGGTAATTATGCTAGAGCTTAAATTAATCGAGGTGAATAAGCCCGCGGAGGTAAATTTAATACTGGGCCAGAGCCATTTTATTAAAACAGTTGAAGATTTATACGAAACATTGATGAATAATGTCCCGGGCATAAAATTCGGATTGGCCTTTGTTGAATCCAGTGGCGCCTGTAAGGTAAGGGTTGAGGGCAATGACGCAGAGTTAAGGTCACTCTCCGCTAGCACTAGCCTGGAAATCGGCGCAGGCCACAGCTTTATCATCTTTATCCGCAATGCTTTTCCCATCAATGTCCTGAATGCCATAAAAAATATCCCCGAGGTATGCAATATATACTGCGCTACGGCTAATCCCGTAAAGGTCATCGTAGCCCGGACAGAGGAGGGCGCTGGAATCTTAGGGGTAATCGACGGAGTAAGCCCCAAGGGGATTGAAAATGAAAGCGATATAGCCTGGCGTAAAGATTTCTTGCGAAAAATCGGATATAAGTTATAATTTTTTATTGTAATCCTGAGGTAGGTTGGTATAATTAATCGGATAAGGAAATATGGATTTTAAAAAAATACGTAAAAGTACCTCTCGGTTCTTTAGCTGGCTGGGGTTAGCCATGGGTTCTTTGATAATCAGGTGTCTCCCGGCGAGTTTTGTCTACCGGTTTGCCAGGGGGATGGGTTTTCTGGCCTATTGTTTTGCCTCTAAACATAGAAAGCTGGCCATAGAAAGCTTAAATATTGCTTTCGGTAAAGAAAAAACCAAGGTTCAAATAGAACAGATTGCCAAAGATTGCTTCATCTTCATGGCTAAGTCCGGGGTGGAGTTGGTCTTCTTTATGAATAAGCCGTTTAAGGTTAAAGGGCGCGTTAAGCTGGAAGGTAGAGAGAATTTAGACCGGGCTTTAGCCAAAGGCTGCGGAGTGATTTTAGTCAGCGCGCATTTCGGGAATTTCCCTCTTTTATTGGCTAGGCTCGCTATGGAAGGCTATAAGGCCGGCGGGATTATGAAACCGATGCATGATGCGCGTATGGAAAAGATTTTTTTGGAAACACGCGATAAATTCGGGGTTAAGACTATTTACAGCCAGCCGCGTAAGGCCTGCGTGGATAACACAATACAGGCGTTACGCAATAATGAACTGATTTTTATTCCTATTGACCAGAATTTCGGGACCGGCGGAATATTCGTTAACTTTTTTGGTAAAAAAGCGGCTACTGCCGCAGGGCCGATAGTCCTTACCCGGCGAACCGGGGCGGCACTTTTACCTTGTTTTATTATCCGGCAGCCCGGAGATACGCATAAGATAATTTTTGAGCCGGCATTGGAACTGGAAGAAGGCAAGGACGCGCAAGATACCGTGCTTATAAATATCCAGAAATTAACCGATATCATAGAGAAGTATATCCGTAAATATCCTGCGGAGTGGGGTTGGATCCACCGCAGATGGAAGAGCCGACCAAGTTAAAAGGAGGTGCGCAAATGGGAGAAGAGACCAAGAGAAACGGTTCTAAGAAAATACTGGCTACTTTTTTTAAGGTTATTTTAGGGTTAATCTTTTTAGGCCTGGGTGCTGCGGCGATCTTAAAATGGTGGGTCTCGTTGTTAATGGTAGTCCAGGGGTGCATCGGTTTGTTCTTAATTCTGGCAGGGGTAATTACCCTGGCTATAGCCAAAGAATAAACGGAAATTAACTCAAAAGGCAAGGGCTGGTTCTGGGATTAAAAGGGAGAACCAGCCCTTCTTATTATCTTTACTAGCGGCATATTTTCAGGTATAATTATTTTATATCGACAGGAAGGGAGTAAAAGTGGAAGCCATATTAAAAAGAGAGTTAATCACCAATAGGCAGCTCTGCAGGTTAGTTGCTGTATTCTTTTCGGTAATCTTTGTCAGCCTCGGGGCGTTTGTGCGCATACCTTTACCGTTTACACCGGTACCCTTAACCCTGCAGACATTCTTTGTTTTGTTATCCGCAGGGTTGCTCGGCAGGCGATTGGGCCTAACCGCGCAGTTAAGTTACGTATTATTAGGGGCGTTAGGTTTGCCCATATTTGCCAACGCCTCCGGCGGCTTAAGCTATTTTGCCTCTCCGACAGCCGGCTACCTGTTTGGGTTTATCCTGGCTACTCTTTTTGTATCCGAATCTCTAAAACGCGCAAAGGGTAATTTAGGATCGTTATTCCTAATCTTTTACGTGGGGAGTATGATTATTTTGTTAAGCGGGTCTGTCTGGCTTAAAGTTACTCTGGGCATATCTTTAACCAAGGCGCTGGCTATCGGTTGCCTTCCGTTTATCCCCGGAGATTTATTAAAAGTTATAGCCGTAACTTTCATTTATCCGAGGTTCAAAGGCCGCGCAGCAGAGATTTTATAAATAACCACTTAAGCCTTTCTTTGGCTGGCTTGACAGGGAAGGGTGCTCGTGGTAAAATAATTTTTGCTCAGGGAGGATGCTTGATGAAAAGAAGGATAGCCACAATCTTAGGGATTATAGGCTTAGGCGTTCTATTAAATACGGGTTTAGCCTTAAGCCAGGATGAGCCGAAAGCTAAGGAGCCTTCCTTGGCAGCCCCGCAGGAAAAAAATGAATCCGATACGCAATGGGTGTGGGGCGAGGTAACCAGCGTAGATACACAAAATAAAACACTTGCGCTAAAATACCTGGATTACGATACGGATGAAGAGAAGGAGTTGCTGATAACCGTGGATAATCTGACCAGCTACGAGAATGTTAGATCTTTGGAAGAGATACAGGTAAAAGATTCCGTAAGTATTGATTATATATCCGGCGCTGGTAAAAATACCGCCATGAGTGTAAGTTTAGAAAAGGCCGAGGTTGCTGGCCTCCAGGCCCCTGTAGCTCAGTAAACAATATAAATATACAATAAACAGATTCAAGGCAGGGTTACGCCCTGCCTTTAGTATAATGAAACCTAAGTGTTTTTTAATTATCAGTTGCGGTTTTTTAATCATAAACTTAGCAGGTTGTGCGATTATCGATAAACCTGTCCAGTTTATCGGCCGGGCGTTTTTTCCTCCGTACTCGGGCCCCAAGACTACTATAGTAGTGGCTGATTTTGAAATTAAAGCGGCCAAGGCTACTGTTGATGTAGGTTCAGGCTTACAGGACATGCTTATAGTCAGGCTGAATAAAACCAACCGTTTCCTGATAATCTCCCCCAAGGACAATACCAATAAGAGCGCAAAATTAATCATCGCGACGGAAGTGGTAGATTTTGAACCGCGCGCTTCCGGCGGAAGCGAGGGTGTCGGCGGCGGCGGCAGCGCTGCCAGCGGTACGCTGGGCAGCTTATTAGGCGTTACCGGCAATAAATCAACCATTGCCTTAAATGTCCGTATTGTTGATACCGCCTCATCGAAGGTATTGATTTCAGGGCGTGTTTCCGGCCAGGCTGTTGATACCGGCCCGGCTAGCCATTCGCGCAGGGGAAACGTTTTAAACGAAGGGTTGGCTGCGTATACCAATACTTCGATGGGAGAGGCAATAAATAAGTGTATTATTGAAGCCGCCGAATACATCGTGCAGAATGTCCCGGCGAGCTATTACAAAGGGGGTAATTTTGGGAAAACGTAAACGCAGGGGAAAGCTCAACTGGCGTTCCAAAAAAGCCAATAAAGGCAGAAAACCGAATTTAGGTTAAAAGGGAGCTTTTCAAAGTTACGGTTATGGTCCTGGGCTGGATTCTTTTAAGCACATTTTTTGTCAGCATTATCTCGCTTATCGGCGTTATCACCCTGGCAATAAAAGATAGGTTGTTGCACAAGATTATCTTTTATCTCCTGGGGTTTAGCGCCGGAGCGCTTATCGGCGGAGCTTTCCTGCATATTTTGCCCGAAGCAATCGAGAGGCTTAATGCCACGGTTGTTTTCTATTACACTATCCTGGGGATAGTATTATTTTTCCTGATGGAAAGGTATTTTCACTGGCGCCATTGCCATGAAGGGCATTGTTCGATCCACGCTTTTACTTATTTGAATATTGCCGGAGATGCGGTGCATAATTTCTTTGACGGGATTATGATTGCTGTAAGCTTTACTGTTTCTTTCAGCATGGGGTGGGCGACAACGGTGGCGATAATCTTGCATGAGATACCGCAGGAACTGGGTGATTTTGGAGTGTTGGTTTACGGCGGGTTCACGCGCAAGAAGGCGCTGTTCTTTAATTTTATCTCGGCTTTAACGGCGGTCCTGGGCGCTCTTACCGGTTATTTTATTGCCGACATTGTGCATGGTTTCACCAGCTTTGTTATGCCCCTGACTGCAGGCGGGTTTATTTATATCGCTACCTCTGACCTTATCCCCGAGATACATAAGGAGAGTAACCAGAAGAAGGCAACTCTGGCATTCGTCGCCTTTTTGTGCGGAATCATCTTTATGGGCCTGGTTAAACAACTGTTACATTCTTAAGTTAAAAACCCTTTTCCCAAAATCTTATTTAAGGCCATGAGAGCGATTACTTTGATTTCGGGCGGTCTGGATAGTATTCTAGCCGCCAGGATTATTCAAGAGCAGGGTATTGACGTGTGGCCTTTAAATTTCAAAATTCCTTTTTGCCAGCGTAAAAATCAGGCTCCGGGAATTGCCGGCGCAGAGGCCCTGACAAAGAACAGCTTAGGCAAAGATTTAAAGACTGTTGATTTAGGTGTTGGCTTTTTAGAGTTAGTCTTAAAGCCTAAATACGGTTTTGGTGCAAATATGAATCCTTGCATAGACTGCCGGATTTTTATGTTAAAAAGAGCCAAAGAGTTACTGGAACCTTTAGGCGCGCAATTTATCGTAACCGGAGAAGTCCTGGGCCAGAGGCCCATGTCGCAGCACCGCAAGGCGCTTGAGATTATAGAAAAAGAAAGTGGCTTGGAAGGTTTATTGCTCAGACCCCTATGCGCCGGGCTACTCCCGGAGACTCTTCCGGAAAAACAAGGGTGGGTTAAGCGCCAGAGGCTCTTTAAATTCAGCGGTAGGGAGCGCCGGCCGCAGATTAAATTAGCCAAAGAATTTCATATCGCTAACTATCCTAATCCCGCCGGCGGCTGTCTGTTGACCGACCCGCGATTCTCCAACAGGCTTAAAGACTTAATTAACTGCCGGGCGCTCAATATAGAAAACGTAGGATTATTAAAAATAGGCAGGCATTTTAGGTTGTCTAAACAATCAAAGTTAATTGTTGGTCGTAACGAGGGAGAAAATCAGGAATTAGAGAGGTTGGCCGGTAGCGGCGACTATTTATTTATGCCTGGTAAAGAGCTGGCTGGGCCGACCTGTTTGGGCAGGGGAGAATTTAGTCCGGAATTAATCCGGCTTTCTTCAGCGATAGCCTGCCGTTATTGCGATTTAAACACAACGCAAGGCGCCAGGATAATTTATCATAAAAAAGGAGACAGTCCCCTAGCTTTAGAAGTTTCTCCTCTTGGTGAGCCTGCGCTAAGGGCCTTAAGGTTATGAAAGAAGCTTTCCTTTATGAAAAATTAGACGGAAAAGCAGTGCATTGTTGTCTGTGCAGCCACCATTGCAAAATTGACAACCAGAAATTCGGTTTTTGCGGGGTGAGGGAGAACATTGACGGAATATTGTATACCCACGCCTACGGGAATGTCGTCAGCGCGCAGATTGACCCCATTGAAAAAAAACCGCTCTATCATTTTTTACCCGGCTCAAGCAGTTTCTCCATAGCGACATTCGGCTGTAATTTCCGCTGCGGATTTTGCCAGAATTGGGAGATCTCGCAGCAGTCATTTAAGGATGGCGCTCATTTAGGAGAAGATGAATTTTCGCCTGGCGACATAGTAGAAGAGGCTTTAAGAAATGGCTGTAAAAGCATATCCTATACCTATACCGAGCCGACAATATTCTTTGAATACGCCTATGAGACCGCTAAGATCGCTAAAGAAAAAGGCTTAAGCAATGTTTTTGTCTCTAACGGCTATATGACCAAAGAATGCATTAATATGATCCAGCCGTACTTAGACGCTGCCAACGTGGATTTGAAGTTTTTTAACGAGGCTGCGTATAAAAAAAACTGCGCGGGAAGCCTAAGACCGGTGTTAGATTCTATCCGGCTGATGAAAGAATCCGGAATTTGGGTAGAGTTGACTACTCTGGTTATCCCGGGGGAGAATGATTCCGAGGAAGATCTCTCCGGTATTGCCCGGTTTATTGCCGGCGTGGATAAAAACATGCCCTGGCATATATCGCGCTTTCATCCGGATTACAAATTTACCGGATACGGCCCTACGCCTGAAGTAACGCTTAAGAAAGCTTTAGCTATAGGCCTTCAGGCAGGCTTAAACTTCGTCTATGTGGGTAATGTCTCCGGCTGGGGGAATGATACTTATTGCCCTGCCTGCAAGAAAAGATTGGTTAAGCGGGAATATTTTAATATTTCGGAGTATAATATAAAAATAAATAGATGTGTTTATTGCCAGGAGGAATTACCAGGCAGATTCAACTAGCCTAAAGACCTAAAATGAAATTAATCAATCCGGAAAAGTGCGTAGTTTTTTTTGATTTTGACAACACTATCGCCACCTGTGATGTCTTTGATAATATGTTGCCTCGTTTTTCCCGGGATGACTTATGGGTAAAACTGGAAAAAGATTGGCAAAAGGGCAAGATTGGCTCGCACGCCTGCCTAAAGGGCCAGATAAACGGTATAAGCATTACCAAGCGCGCGCTGGATAAATATTTATCCAGTATAAAATTAGATCCTTATTTTAAAAAAATAGTAAAAGCGCTTTCCGCAAGCAAGATAAAGATGCTCGTATTAAGCGATAATTTTGATTATATCTTAAAACGCATATTAGGTTTTAATTCCATAAAGAATTTAAAGATTTATTCCAATAAGTTGAAATTCGCTAAAGATAGGCTGGTTCCTTATTTTCCTTTCCGGAGTAAAAAATGCCAGGTCTGCGCCCACTGCAAGACAAAAAATCTCTTGGCAAACATAACTGCGGATTCTATAATAATATATATAGGCGACGGCCGTTCAGACATATGCCCTTCGCAATACGCGGACATAGTCTTTGCCAAAGATCAGCTGCTTAAGTACTTTCAGGATAAAAAGCTCACCTGTTTTGCCTATGAGTCTTTAAAGGATGTGTATGATTATTTTAAAAGGAGTTTTGTGTGAGTGAAAAATTAATCAATAAAAAAATAAAACAGAAAACTCCTCCCCCCGGCAGGAGAACGGGATTAGAGGAAACTCCTTCCAGGGCTTTCAATAAATCTTAAAATCCCTTCCTTTATGCTAAGCCAAAATATTCGTATCCTGGATTTTGACGCAAGCGTAAGCAAGCAAAAGAATTTACTGCAAAAATATCCGCATCAGGTTGTTAATCTGCGAGATTTAGCTCCCCAGGCCCGGCTTTGGATGAATGGCCGCACGAAGGATGCTGTTGCCGAGCGCATAAGAGAAACATCCGGTCAGAGCGTTACTTTTATCGGGTCAGGGGATTTTCATCATCTAACCCCGCTATTATTGGCTGAATTTAAAAGACCCATTTCGCTCATTGTTTTTGACCTACATCCAGACTGGGATATTCTGCCTCCCCGTTTTGGCTGCGGCTCCTGGGTTACCGAGGCCTTAAGGAAAAAAAATATCCTGAAATGCCTGTTGATCGGCATAGCCTCCGGTGATATTTCCTGTCCCTGGATTCAAAGCGCTAACCTGAATGCGCTTAGCAAAGATAGGTTAGAAATCTATCCTTATAGCCACAGTCCTTCTCTGGTTTTTTTAAGAAAAATCCCCGAAAACATTTCTTTAAGAGTTGAAGAAAGTTTCCTGCGCAGCAGGATTTACTGGGATGAGCTTAGGGGAAAGAATTTAAAGGATTTTTTCCTTAAAGCTATCGGCAGGCTGGCCGTAAAGAATGTTTATGTCTCTATAGATAAAGATTGCCTTAAAAATGAATATGCCCTGACTAATTGGGAGGAGGGCAAATTAGCGCTGGATGAACTTCTCATGCTGCTTAAATTAATCAAAGAAAACCTGGATATAGCGGGTCTGGATATTACCGGTGATTATTCAAAAATTTCTGTTTCCGGAAGATTAAAAGGTATCCTCTCTCGGTTGGACCATCCGAAAGAGGTCGGGGCAGATAAGTTTCCCGAAGAAGAGATAACCAGGCTCAATGAATCAACTAACCTTAAGATACTGGAAGCCCTGATTTAGCCGCGGTTAATTTATCCAATCCCTATATTTTCTTTAGCTTGTCTATTGCGGAATCCAGCTCTTCAGGCCTGAGAAAACTACTTGTGCTTAGGGTGATATGGTTTCTGGCGACATAGCGGGCGTTAGGGCAGGGTTGATCCCCGACGATATCTTTCAGATAACCATAATCCGTGATTGCCGAAAGATAAATCCGTGCTAGCCCGAGACCGGAGCCTTTAAAAATATGCAGCGCCCTGTCGCGCTTCACCGGATCGTCAAAGAGTAGAGTAAGATAAGGGTAATTTGAAGAGTCGCCGTCAGCCTCAGTAATTAATTTTATACCCTTTCTGTCTTTTAAGCCCGATATATAGCCAGAGGCAATCTGCCTTTGCTTAGAGATTTGCGTTTCCAGGCGCGGGAAAATCGCCTGGCCCAGCCTTTTTCTTATTTCGGACACCTTATGTAAGGAAAAATCAATAGTAAAATATTCAATGAACGCTTTTTCAGCCTTACCCTGTATTCCCCAGAAAATTTGCGGCAGACTGAAGGCGAACCAAAAAAGCAGCGGCCGGTAGAAAATCCAGTAACCGAATAACTCCAGTATTTTTATATTTTCAGAAAAAAAATCGTCTTTTACGAAGCGCTTGATTGCGGCGCTAACCGCGGGGATAAATTCATGTTTACAAATTAATACCCCGCCTTCATAGATAGTCAGCCCTTTACCCCGGCAAAGGCTGAAAAAAGCAAAGTCTCCAGAGGTCCCCGTTTTTTTATCCCGATAAAGTGCGCCTAAGCTCTGCGCGCAATCTTCAATAATGAAGAAATTGTTTTCCCGGGCTATTTTTTGCAGCGCTGCCACATCTACGGGTATACCGGCAAGGTGGACAGGCACAATTGCCAGGATATCCCGGTTCCTGAAACACAATTCTTTTATCTGGTTAGCCTCAAAATTAAAATTATCCCGATTAATATCGCAGACTAAAACTTTTAATCCCGCTCTTTTTATGGCCAATGGGATAAGGGGACAGATAAAAGAAGGGATAACCAGGGTTTTTTTAGGAGAGAGGGTTTTCAGGGCCTCCAGGATAAGGTAAAAAGCAGCTGTCCCCGAATAAGTTACAGCCGCATAGGGCACTCCCAGGTAGTTTTTAAAGTCTTCCTCCAAAGAACCGCGCTGGTTTCTTTTAAAGAAAGCAGAGAAAAGTTCTCTTGCGTAAATGGGTAGGCCGGCTGTGGGTGGTATCTCTCGAAATAAACTCATTTTACATTATCTTTTTATACATTTTATGCTAGAATACTTCCAAAAGCAAGCGGAGTTATTTAATCATTACTAAGTCTTTAAGTTCAGGTTATAATAATCCTATTGGAAACCGGTATAAATGTTTAAAAACAAGCTCACCTTTAAACTGTTGTTCTTCCTTGTCCTGACCGATTTCCTGGAAACGTTTATTCATCTTTGTTTTAAAAAAAGCACTCTTCTTGAGGAGGGGGTAGTTATAACCAACTCCTCTGAACTCTTTGTTTTCCTGCAGAATGTTTTTTCATCTCCCTTCCTCTTGATCGGCCTGGTATTAGTTGTAGGCACATTTATTCTCTGGTCTAGCCTGCTTTCCAGGGTTGATTTAAGCGTCGCCGTTCCCATCTGTAGTTTTAGTTATATACTCATACCCTTAGCTTCCATCATCTTCCTGCATGAAAAGGTAAGCCTTTTTAGGTGGGGAGGGGTTTTGTTTATACTGCTCGGAGTCGTCCTTGTTTCCTTAAGCACCTCAGAGAAAGGGCGGGCTTTAGAATGAGAGAAAAACTTGTTTTTATTTTATTCCTGATCGCTCTGACCAGCATCTGCGATACTATAAACCAGCTATTCTTAAAATCCGCCATTAATTCTTTAATCCCTCCGAGAGGCAATGTCAGGGCAGTATTGAGGTTTATTATTAAATTAATTGCGGTACCGCGGGTTTGGCTCAGTTTTCTCTTTAGCCTAATTTCTTTGTGTATATGGCTGTTTGTTTTATCCCAGGTAGATTTAAGCTTTGCCTTTTCCGCGGACAGTATGCATTATATATTTATCGCCTTAGCCTCCAGGTTCATATTGAAAGAGAGGGTTAGCCTTAAGCGCTGGATGGGGATAGCTCTTATTGTGGTAGGCATAGCGTTGGTCAGTTTAAGTTAGGGGAAAGGAAAATTTTTTCTTGACAAATGATACAATTATGGTATCATTAATCTATAAAAGGAGGGCGTATGAATATAACCGTAAAGTATATGCTTCGTCCGGTAGCCCACTGTAAAGAGGGCTGTAGTAGTCTGTCCCGGGCAAGACGTTAAACTGCCCAAATTTTTTAAGCCCGCCACTCCTAAAGGATAAGATGAAATTAATCACCAGGAATACGGATTACGCCCTGAGAGCGTTATGTCTCATTGCTAAATGCAAAGGAAAGATAGTTTCTGTTTCAGAATTAACCCTGAAATTACGCGTTCCGCAGCCATTTTTGAGAAAAATACTTCAGGTATTGAACGGGAAAGGCATACTCAGGTCTCTCAGGGGCCAGGGTGGCGGGTTCACTTTGGCTAAAGAGCCGGCAAAAATATTTATAACGGATATAATGCGGATATTCCAGGGCGCATTGAGGCTGAATGAATGTTTTTTACGGAAACTTGCCTGCCCGCATAAAAAAACCTGCCTTTTAAGAAAAAAGATTACTGGGATTGAGAGGTATGTTTTAAGAGAGCTTAATTCTATTACTCTAGAATCTTTACTGGAATAAGCGGGATATTCAGGCAACAGATCAGCGCTCTGGACATGAGCAAAAAGCAGTTGCTATATTGCTTAGTTTGTTGTATCTTAATCTTGAAGGAACCTGTATCGGGCCGATACCTCTGGTTTTTATTTCTAAAATATTTTTGCTATCCTAAAGGGGAAGTTTAATTTTAAGGCTTATTCGTTCTCCCGAAGAGGATTCGGAGCATATTTTAAGCAGGTAAAACAGCTTGCCTTAGGCAGGCAGGAGGTGAAAAATGGGTTGTGGAAGATGCGGCCCTGGTGCAAAGAAGAAAAAGAAGAAGGCAAAGAAGAAGTAGCTTTTGGCACGGGCGCCGTTTATAAAGCGGCGCCCGTCTAGTTTTAGGTAGGGAATGAGCAATGCCGGGAGATTGGCCAGCAGAGGTTCAATCTTAAAAGGAGGTGTATAATGGGTGGATTGGGATTTTGTTTTGCTTTGATACCTGCGACGGTATTACTAACTATAAGTTTTTTTGTTTTAATTAGTTTACAAAAGATGGGATCGGGAAGGTTAAAGCTTTTTGGGGTGGTTGTTGTTATTTTGCTTTGGCTCAGCGCGCTTTTAGTGTTTTCTTCAGGTATCTATGCTTCTGGCGCCACCAGGGGTTTTTCTAGATGCCCGATGATGGGGATGATGAAGGGAAGGCGCGCTCTTATGAATAGAGAACAGGCACCTGGTATGCCGATGCCTCCAATGATGCAGGGTTCAGAAAAGCAGCGTTAAGAAAGGAGATCCGGATGGATAAGTATAGATGTACGGTATGCGGGTATATTTATGATCCGGCCAAAGGTGATTCTGCGGGAGGGATTCCGGCGGGGACACCTTTTGAAAAGCTGCCTGATGATTGGGTCTGCCCTGAGTGTGGCGTAGGTAAAGATATGTTTGAGAAGATTTAAATGGCGCAGGAGTTAACCGCAAGAGTTAAGGAAATTATCCAAAGGGCCTATAACGTTAAAAGCGTGCGGCTGGATATCGGCGGAAAAATAGATTTTAAAGCCGGCCAGTTTCTTTCGGTAACCCTTGCGGGCGACCCTGTTTTAAAAAGGTATCTTTCCATATCCAGCTCGCCCACGGAGCAAGGCTACGTGGAGTTTACCAAAAAGCTTACCAACAGCGATTTTTCAAAAGCGCTTAGCCAGTTAAATCCCGGGGATAGCCTTAAGATTGAATATCCATTCGGTAAATTCACTCTGGATGGACCGGGAACGGATATAGCGTTTTTATCCGGAGGCATCGGTATTACTCCCATCAGAAGTATTGCCAAATATACCGTAGATAAGAATTTAGGCACGGATATGGTTTTGGTTTATGCCAACCATTCGCTAAAAGATATTATATTCAAGGAAGATTTTGAAGTGATGCAGAAGGCTTATCCTAAATTAAAAGTAGTCCATGTGCTTTATGAACCGGCGGTAGGTTTCCAATGTATCTCCGGCCGGATTAATGCCCAGGTGATTAAGCAGGAAGTAGGAAATTACCCGCGAAGAAAATTTTACCTCTGCGGCCCTCCGCAGATGGTGGAGGCAATGAATAAAATATTGACGGAAGATCTGAACTTAGCTAAAGAAAATATAGTTACCGAAAACTTTCAAGGATACTAGCCTGCCTACCCGCAGTCAGGGAGAGCGTATGTCAGTTTTAAAAATATTACCGGATATTTATTCTGTCGGCGTGGTGGACTGGAACGTGCGTAATTTTCACGGTCATACCTATACTACAAAACGGGGCACAACTTATAACGCCTATCTGATTATTGATGAAAAGATTACTCTCGTAGATACAGTGTACGGGGCGTTTTCCTCGGAACTGATTGAAAATATCCAGCAGGTTGTGCCGGTCAATAAAATAGACTACATCATCGCTAATCACGTGGAAACAGACCACTCCGGAGCGCTCCCTGAAGTTATGAAGCTCTGCCCTAAGGCAAAAATTTTAGGTACGGAGAAATGTAAGGAAGGCCTTTATCGCTATTACTACGGGGATTGGGATTTTCAGGTGGTTAAGACCGGGGATAAATTAAAGCTGGGCCAGAGGACATTAACATTTTTAGAGGCGCCGATGATTCATTGGCCGGACAGCATGTTTACCTATTGCCCAGAAGAAGAACTGCTTATGCCCAATGACGCCTTCGGTCAGCATCTGGCGACAAAAGAGAGGTTTGCCGACGAGGTTGACCAGTGCGCGTTATGGGATGAAGCGGCCAAATACTACGGTAATATACTCTGGCCGTTAGGCGCGGTTATTTTAAAGAAGATCGAAGAAGTAAAAAAATTAAATATTCCGCTTAAAATCATTGCTCCCAGCCACGGCGTTATCTGGCGTAAGGACCCCCTGCAAATAGTGAATAGATATACCAGCTGGGCGCAGAATGAAACCCTGCCCAAAGTGGTAGTAGCATATGAATCTATGTGGGGCGCGACCGAAAAGATGGCGCGTAAAATTGTCGCGGGCGTTGAAGAAGAGGGTTTGAGCATAAAATTGTTTGAGATAACCGGCTCTGACCGTACCGAGGTGGTTAAGGAGATGCTGGATGCCCGGGGTTTTATATTTGGTTCGTCAACCCATAATAACAACATGCTTCCTACTCTGGCCGGCTTTCTTGATTTTATAAGAGGGTTTAAGCCAAGAAATAGGGTTTCTGCTGCTTTCGGCTCTTATGGCTGGGCAGGGGGGGCTGTACAACAGATAGAAAATATTTTAAAAGAAGCCGGTATAGAATTGGCAGGAACAGGATTGGGAGTAAAGTATATGCCCGATAGAAACGATTTAGAGGCCTGTTTTAAGTTTGGCCGGAATTTCGCGGCAGTAATAAAAGGGGGTAAATAATGGGCCCGATAGAAGCTCTAGAGCTTGAAAGTTAAATGCATCCGCTGAGCGAAGACATTATCCAATTCTTCCAGAAACAGGGCTGTGTTGTTGTCTCCAGCATTGACAGTGAGGGTTTTCCCCACAGTGCTTGTAAGGGAATAGTAAAAATTGATAAGAACGGGAGTATCTGCTTATTGGATGCCTATAGAGGGCAAACCTTACAGAATCTCAAGAGCAACCCTTGCGTTAATATTACTGCTTTTGATGAGCATAAATTCATCGGTTACTGCCTTAAGGGAAAGGCTAGGGTCTTATGCAAAGCAGATCTTGATGCGGAGACAGTCCGGGCCTGGGAAGATAGAATCACGGGCAGGTTGACCCAGAGATTGCTTAAAAATATCCGCGGTGAAGTAAAAGGGCATCCCAGGCATCCGGAGGTCCTGCTTCCTGATCCCGAGCATATGATTATCGTTGAGGTGTCAGAAGTAGTTGACCTTACGCCACAGCATTTAAAGTAGCCTGCCTGTCCGGCAGGCAGGGGGGTAGCATGGGAAACATTTTTGCGGGCAGCGAAGTCGTGGAACTCGGTATTCAGATTGAAAAGAACGGCAGGGATTTCTATAGCCGGCTGGCAGAACAATCAAAAATACCGAAAGCAAAGGAAGTTTTTATATTTTTAGCGGGCGAAGAAGAAAAACACATCAAAGTATTTCAGGGCATACTGGATAAAACTCAAGAATTCAAGCCTCAAGGGCAGGATGCCGACGAATATTATGCTTATATGAGCGCGCTAGCCAGCGAACATATATTTACACAGAAAGATGAAGGCGAGAAAATCGCCAAAGCTGTTAAGACCGATAAGGAGGCAGTAGAAAAAGCCATCCGTTTTGAAGAAGACTCGGTCGTTTTTTACGAAGGTGTAAAGAAAATCGTTCCCGAATATGATGTGAAGATAATAGAGACTCTGATTGTCCAGGAAGAGGGTCATTTAAAACAGCTTATCGAGACTAAAAAGCTGCTTTAGAAAGGATTGCTATGGCTAAAAACGTAAAAATTTACAGCACACCCACCTGCCCGTGGTGTATCAGGGTCAAGCAGTTTTTAAAAGATAATAATATCGTTTTTGAAGATTATGATGTTGCCACCGACCGGCTCAAGGCCGATGAAATGGTTAAAAAATCCGGACAGATGGCTGTGCCGGTATTGGACATTGAAGGCGAGATAATCGTGGGTTTTGACCGGGAAAAAATCAAACAGTCCTTGGGAGTATAACTATGTACGATTTGATCATTGTCGGCGCAGGGCCTGCGGGGATTACCGCCAGCGTATACGCAGCGCGTAAAAAGATGGATTTTTTGGTTGTGACCGGTGATATCGGGGGTCAGACTGCCTGGAGCGGCGATATCGGGAATTATACCGGTTATCAATTTATTACCGGTCCGGACCTGGTAGGGAAATTTGAAGAGCATATGTTTAGTTACAATACCAGTGTTAAAGGAGGCGAGGAGGTAATTGAAGTAACCAGGGCGGGGGAGGTTATACTGGTTAAAACCGATAAAGCCAGTTACCAGGCTAAGGCGGTAATTGTTGCTTCCGGTAAACGCTCAAGGGAACTCGGTGTCCCGGGAGAGAAAGAATATAAAAACAAAGGTATCAGTTATTGCGCAACTTGTGACGGACCGCTCTTTAGCGCTAAAAATGTGGCAATCATCGGAGGAGGTAACTCCGCCCTGGATGCGGCCCTGCAACTGATAAAGATCGCAAAATATACCTATATCATCAATAATACACCTAAACTCGGAGGGGACGCGCTTATGCGTCAGAAAATAGAAGAAGCGCGTAATGTCGAGATACTGAATAATGCTGAAGTTACTGCTGTTTTGGGAGGAGAAATGGTGAATGCCGTAAAAGTAAATTATGGGGAAGAAGAAAAGATACTTCCCGTAGAGGGGGTATTTGTCGAGATCGGCCTTATCCCCAATGCGGATTTTGTTAAAGGCGTGGAAAAGAATAGCCGCGGTGAAATAAAGGTCAATAGCCGTAATGAGACAAACAGCCCGGGAATCTTTGCCGCGGGCGATGTCACGGATGTCCCGGAGAAACAGATTATCATCGCCGCAGGCGAAGGCGCCAAGGCCTGCTTATCTGCCTTTCGTTATGCAGCCCAGCATTAAAATATAATTTTTACTTGACAAAATTTATTTTTTTAGGTATACTCTACTAATATAATAGAGATTATATAGAATAAGATGAAGATTACCTACAAAGGCGACTATGCCTTAAAGACAATTCTGGATTTAGCCGCAAATTTCGGAAATGCCCCGGTAGCGATCAATGATTTATCCCAGCGCCTGGATATACCGACGAAATTTTTGGAGCAGATCCTCCTGGACTTAAAACGGGCGGGGTTCGTGGAGAGCAGGCGCGGCAAGGTAGGGGGATATTCTCTATGCAGGCATCCGGGGCAAATTACGCTGGGAGAAGTAACGCGTTTTATCGCCGGACCGGTTGAGCCGATTGCCTGCGTGGATAAAAAATATTCCGGTTGCCAGGATATAGGAAAATGCGTCTTTAGGGATGTCTGGGAAGAAGTAAGCCGCTCTGCCTCCAGGATTATAGATAACGTGACTTTTGAGGACCTGCTTAAGAAGTCTAAGAAGATAAACAAAGCTTTTACTTATCAAATTTAAATGAAGATAGCTAAAGATATTACTGAACTGATTGGCAATACCCCTCTAGTCAAGCTTAACCGTTTAGCCAGAGATCTTCCTGCGGCCATAGCTGCAAAGCTTGAATCTTTTAATCCCTGTTCTTCGGTAAAGGACAGGATAGGCTTAAGTATGATTGAGCGGGCAGAAATTGAAGGAAAGATTAAAAAGGATACGGTTCTTATTGAACCGACTAGCGGCAATACCGGAATTGCCCTGGCTTTTGTTGCGGCAGTCAGGGGGTATAAATTGATTTTAACCATGCCGGAAACGATGAGCATCGAACGCCGCCAGCTCCTTAGTGCTTTTGGCGCCGAGATTATCCTTACTCCCGGGACAGAAGGCATGTCCGGGGCGGTAAAGAAGGCAGAAGAGCTGGCTAAAAGCGATAAACGTTATTTTATTTTGCAACAATTTGAGAATCCGGCAAATCCGGATATCCATCGCCGCACGACAGCACAGGAGATTTGGCGCGATACGGACGGGAAAATCGATATTTTAATTGCAGGCGTCGGTACAGGTGGTACAATTACAGGTATAGCCGAGGCCTTAAGAAAGAAAAAGGCGTCAATTAAAGCTGTTGCGGTTGAGCCGGAAGACTCGGCGGTTTTATCCGGCGGTAAGCCGGGGGCTCATAAGATCCAGGGTATAGGAGCCGGATTTATCCCCGGGGTCATGAATTTAAAAATTGTTGATGAAATAATCCGGGTCTCTAATGCTGACGCCGCGCAAGCCGCAAGAAGGCTAGCCAAAGAAGAAGGGATTTTAGCCGGGATCTCCAGCGGCGCAGCTGTTTCGGCGGCGTTGGAAGTTGCCGCAAGGAAAGAGAATAAAGGAAAATTAATCGTTGTAATTTTGCCGGACACAGGCGAGCGTTATTTAAGCACCGGGTTATTTAGCGTATAAAAGGAGAATAAAATGAGAGAGAGGATTGAAAAGGCGTTAGAGAAGGTTCGTCCGATGCTTCAGGCAGACGGAGGCAATGTAGAGTTAATTGAAGTAACCGATGACGGTGTGGTTAAATTAAAACTTAAAGGCAGCTGCGGATGTTGTCCGATGAGTTCAATGACTTTAAAAATGGGGATTGAGCGGATCATTAAACAGGAAGTCCCGGAGGTAAAAGAGGTTGTGGCAATATAATCAAAATTTTTTATTAGAGGTAACTGATGAAAACTATTAAAGAGATAAACGAAAAAATTAAAAAAGGCGAAGTAGCCGTAGTCACCGCCGAAGAGGTCATTGACCTGGTTGAGAAAAAGGGCGCAAAAAAAGCGGCGCAGGAAGTGGATGTTGTCACTACCGGCACTTTCGGCCCGATGTGTTCAAGCGGCGCTTATTTTAATATCGGGCACTCCAGGCCCCGGATAAAAGTCGGCGGCGGAACCTGCACTTTTAACGATATCCCGGCCTATACCGGATTTGCGGCAGTGGATGTTTACCTCGGCGCGACAGCCTTACCCGATGATGACCCGCGCAATAAAGTCTATCCTGGGGAATTTAAATACGGAGGGGCCCATGTCATCCAGGAATTAGTAGCGGGCAGCGACGTCCGTTTAGAAGCCACTGCTTACGGCACGGATTGTTATCCGCGTAAAAAAATCGAAACACTTATTAATATAAAAGATTTAAATGAGGCAGTCTTATTTAATATCCGTAACGCCTATCAAAATTATAATGTGGCGGTAAATTTATCGGATAAGACTATTTACACCTATATGGGCATGCTTAAACCCAACCTGGGTAATGCCAATTATTGTTCAGCGGGGCAGCTTTCCCCGCTGCTTAAAGATCCCGGATACCGCCAAATCGGCATCGGGACCAAGATTTTCTTGGGTGGCGGCATAGGCTACGTTGCCTGGCAGGGAACCCAGCATAACCCGCAAGTAGCGCGTAAAGAAAACGGGATACCGCAAGCCCCTGCCGGAACCTTGGCAGTTATCGGCGATTTAAAACAAATGAAACCGCAGTGGCTCGTAGGAACGAGTATGCTGGGCTATGGAGTTACGCTTATCGTGGGTATCGGTGTACCGATCCCCATCCTTGATGAAGAGACGCTTTTAGCCGCTGCGGCAAAGGATGAGGATATTTACACTCAAATCGTAGACTACAGCCAGAATTATCCGCAGTGTGTGGCCCAATCTTTAGGCGAGGTCAATTATGCGCAGCTTAAGACCGGTAAAATAGTTGTTAAAGGTAAAGAGGTTGCCACCGGGAACCTTTCCAGTTATTCCAAAGCCCGTGAAATTTCCGAAGAGTTAAAGTCTTGGATCAAAAAAGGCGATTTTCTCTTAACGGAACCGGTAGCAAAATTACCGGGGAAGGAGTCCGGTTATACTTTTAAAATGCTTAAAGAGCGTCAGATAGTTGAAAAAGAGGTGTAAGCATGGTTTCTAAGAGAATAGTCTTGCATTTTCCGCATCGCTTGGTTGACCAGCCTATCGTATATAATCTGGTCAAGGAATTTAACCTGCAGTTCAATATTCTTAAGGCCTTTGTCACTCCGAACGAAGAAGGGTTAATGGTCCTGGAATTGACCGGTAAGAGAGAAAACTTTGACAAAGGAGTAGAATACCTGCAATCCTGTGGGGTGCGTATCCAGTCCTTAAGCCAGGATGTAGTCAGGAACGAAAAAAAATGTACAAACTGCGGCGTATGCGTGCCGATCTGCCCGACCGAGGCCCTGGTGGTTGATCCTCAAACACGCAAGGTACTTTTCAATAATAAAAAGTGTATTGCCTGTGAGCTCTGCGTCAAGATTTGTCCGCCGCGCGCAATGGAAGTGCATTTCTAAGGATTAAATGCAGTTTAAAAATAAATTATTCAAACTTAAGAAAATACTTAAAAAGAGCGGCTCTTGCCTGATAGCTTTTTCCGGGGGCGTAGATAGCGCGCTTTTGTTGAAAATCGCCTTATCCGTTCTCCCAAAGGATAGGATTCTTGCGGTTACTGCTAGATCCTTAACGTACCCAAAGGAAGAATTATTGTTGGCACAGGAAATAGCGCGCAAATTCGGGGCAAAGCATAAGATAATCAAGACATCCGAACTCAAAGATAAAAAATTTATTTCCAATAACCCCAACCGCTGTTATTTCTGCAAAAAAGAGCTTTTCATAAAGTTAAAAACCCTAGCCCGCAAGGATAAGCTTAAATTTATTTTTGACGCAAGTAATCTTTCGGATAAAACTGATTTTCGCCCGGGCGAAAGAGCGAAAAAAGAATTGCAGGTGCGTTCTCCGCTGCAGGAAGCGGGGTTTACTAAGGCAGATATCCGGGCTTTAAGTAAAAAGCTAGGCCTGAAGACCTGGAATAAGCCGGCTCAGGCCTGCCTGGCTTCGCGCATTCCTTACGGAGTGCGGATTTCTCAACCCGTACTTGAACGCGTCAATAAGGCAGAGGGGGTTTTAAGGAGGTTAAGTTTTAGCCAGGTCAGAGCCAGGCATTACAATGGTCTTTGCCGCTTAGAGGTGCCTGAAAAAGAAATTGGCCGGCTGATCGATAAGCGCCAAAGCATAGTCGACAAATTAAAAAAGTTAGGTTATAATTATATAACTGTGGATATGGAAGGTTACCGCACCGGCAGCTTAAACGAGGTGATTAGGAGATGAAAAAGGTTTATCTGGACTACGCGGCCACCGCTCCCTGTGATCCTGATGTGGTAAAGGCCATGGAGCCGTATTTTTTTGAAAAGTTCGGTAATGCCTCCAGCCTGCACGCTTATGGACAGGAGGCTAAAAAGGCGCTGGAAGATAGCCGTGCGGCGACTGCTGAATTTTTAGGGGCCAGACCTGAAGAAATAATCTTTACTTCCGGGGGTACCGAATCCAACAATAATGTTATTTTCGGAGTAACCGATGCCTTAGCGGATAAAGGTAACCATATCATCACCTCCGCCATAGAACACCACGCTATAATTGAGCCTTGCAGGGTATTGGAAAAAAAAGGTTTTCAGGTAACTTATGTGGGAGTGGATAAAGACGGATTGGTTTCTTGCGATGAAGTCAAAAAAGCGATCACGGATAAAACAATCCTTATTTCCATTATGCATGCTAATAACGAAATCGGGACAATCCAACCTATTTCCTCAATTGGTAAAATCGCCAGAGAAAAAGGGATTTATTTTCATACCGATGCGGTGCAGACTGTCGGCCATATTCCGGTAAATGTTAATGAGTTGAACGTTGACCTCCTATCGCTCTCCGGACATAAGTTTTACGGCCCGAAGGGTGTCGGCGCATTGTATATTAGAAAAGGGGTACGTATCGGCAGATTTTTATGCGGCGGAGACCAGGAGAAAGACAGGCGTGCTTCCACGCACAATGTCTCCGCTATAGTCGGTTTAGCCAAGGCAGTAGAATTATGCGCTAAAGATATGGACAGAGAAGCAAAAGCCTTGGTAGCTTTGCGCTCTAAATTAATCCAGGGAATACCTGAGAAAATTCCCGATGTCCGGCTTAACGGCCATCCTCAGCTGCGGCTGCCCAATAACGTCAATTTCTCCATAAAATATATAGAAGGAGAGTCTATTCTTTTAAGTTTGGATATGCTCGGGATCGCTGTTTCCACCGGTTCAGCCTGCACTTCCAGTTCTTTGGAGCCATCACACGTGCTCCTGGCTATTGGCTTGGACCATGCGACTGCTCACGGTTCGCTTAGAATCAGTATGGGCAGGTGGACCAAAGAGCAGGACGTAAGATTTTTACTGGAAAACCTGCCTAAAGTAGTTGAAAAGCTGCGCGCTATGTCTCCGCTATACGAGAAAAAATGAGTGAGTTACCCGCGTTAGGTAAAATCAATCCTGAATTCTTCAAGAAATTCATTTATCCAAAATTAGGAAATCTTGATCCTTCGGTAATAGTTAAACCGCAGTCCGGGGTTGACTTTGGCGTGGTTGACTTGGGGGATAAGGTTATGGTTTTATCCACCGATCCTTTTTACATCGCTAATGGCTTAGGCATGGAGAAGGCAGCCTGGTTTGCCGTGCATATATTAGCCAGCGATGTAGCGGTTAGCGGGATCGCGCCCAGATATTTAGCCGTGGATTTAAATCTCCCTCCGGAAATTACTGAAGATGAATTAGCCCGGATGTGGGATACAGTTGATAGCGAGTGCAAGAGATTGGGTATTACGGTCGTAACCGGGCATACTGCCCGCTACGCAGGCTGCAATTATCCTTTTGTCGGCGGAGCAACCGTTTTTGGTATTGATAAAAAGGAAAAACTGGTCAGGCCCCAGGCAAAAATAGGGGACGCGGTCATCATCTCCAAAGGGGCGGCAATCGAAACTACCGGATTAATGGCGGCGTATTTCCCTAAATATCTGGAAGAGCGTTTCGGAAAAGAATTTGTAAGATGCGCCCAGGATGTTTATTACCAGATGTCTACGGTAAAAGACGCGCTCATCGTAGCCAAATCCAAAGTCACGGCTATGCATGATGCTACTGAATGCGGGGTTTTTGGCGGGCTTTATGAAATTGCCAGTCACAGTCAGGTAGGTATGAATATTTGGTTGGATAAAATAATAATCCAAGAAGTAGTCAAAAAGACCTGTGAATGTTTCGATATTGATCCTTATCGGGCAATAAGCGAAGGAACTTTACTGGCTACGCTAGATAAATCCAACGCCCAAAAAGCAGTGGATGCTTTAAACAAGAAGGGTATCCCCGCGAGTATCGCCGGAGAAGTAGTGGAGAAGGAAAACGGGATTACTGTTTTTGAAGGAAAAAATGAGTTTAAGCTTACGCATCCCGGGACAGATCCATTCTGGCAAAAATTCGAGGAGTATCTTAAAAAATGATGCAGGATAAAATATTAAATCTCTTAAAGAAAAAAGAAAGCTATGTTTCCGGCGAAGACATAAGCAGCCATTTAAATATCAGCCGGCAGGCTCTTTGGAAGCACATACAGGAACTAAAAGACAAAGGTTATGATATCGAGGCAGTCCCGCATCTGGGTTATCGCCTTGCTTCCAGTCCCGACAGGTTATTTGAGTTTGAAGTTTGGCGCTCTCTGAACACTAAGACCTTTGGCAGGAAAATATTTTATTACGATACGTTGACTTCAACTATAGATATGGCGATGGATCTGGGGGTAAAGGGCGCTGCCAGCGGTACGCTTATTCTGGCAGAATCCCAGACTAAAGGCAGGGGAAGGCTGGGCAGGGATTGGTTTTCTCCTAAGTATAAGGGCTTATATATGTCTTTAATTTTACGTCCTAATATGCTTCCTACGCAGGCGTCTATACTGACCCTTCTGGCAGCGGTAAGTATCTGTACTGCGCTGAAAAGTTCAACCGGTATTACTTCCCAGATAAAATGGCCCAATGATCTACTGGTAAACAATAAAAAACTCTGTGGTATATTGACGCAGGTAATCGCTGAAACCGATAGAATAGATTTTGTGATTATCAGTGCCGGGATAAATGTGAATAATGATAAAAAGTCTTTGATCTCTAGCGCTACTTCTTTAAAGGAGCAAAAAAAAGAAGAAGTAAGCCGGGTCACTCTGTTACAGGAGATATTACGGGAACTCGAAATAAATTACCTGTTTCTGGAGAAAAAAGGAGCTAGCCAAATTCTGGAAAAATGGCGCCAGAGTAACGCTACCTTAGGCCGGCGGGTAAAGGTATATTGTCAGCATAAACATATTGAAGGAGAGGCGCTGGATATAGATAGCGACGGAGGGTTACTCATCCGTAAGGATAACGGCATAACCCAAAAGGTTATGTCCGGGGATGTTGTGCACTGCAGGTAGTCAATTGTAAACTAAAAATATAAAATTGGTTGACAGTTAGGCGCGCCCATTTATAATAGGTATTATGCAAAAGATAAAACGGCGCGTTTTATTTTTTTCAGTAGTTATGCTGGGATTATTTTCGCCTGCCTTTGGAGAAGATAATCCCGCATCCAGATTAGAGAAAATCGTCGTTGCTAAGAACAGGAAGTTTCTCCTTGAGCAGTATTCCCTGGATTCCGCAGATTTCGTAAGCCTCCCCTATAATTCATTCATAGAGGGATTAAGCGTTCTCCCGGTAGACTTACAGAGCCGCTCTCCGCATAACGCGATACAGACCGATTTCTCCTTACGCGGCTCGAATTTCCAGGATGTGCTGATTTTACTTAATGGCGAACGCATCAACGATCCCCAGACCGCCCATTTTAATTCTGATATTCCGTTTACCTCGGCGGATATTTCCAGGCTGCAGGTATTGCCAGCAGCTTCTTCGTCAATGTTTGGCCCGGATGCGATAGGCGGGGCAATCAACTTTGTTATCCGCAAGCCTGATGAAAAAAAATACATTCTGGAATTATCCGGGGGCCAATATGGCACCTTCTCCCAGCTTTTGAGCGTAAGCGACAAAATCAGGGATTTAGGCGTCAGGTTATCCGTAGAGAATGCACAGTCCGGCGGTTTCCACGAAGATACGGATTACAAGAAATTTACCGCAAGTTTAGTTTCGTCATTGGGGTTGCCCTTGGGATCGTTGGATTTAAATATAGGGTATCAGAAGAAAGACTTTGGCGCGTATGATTTTTATACTCCGGGGTTGGGTTATCCTTCAAAAGAATGGACCCGGACCTATCTTCTGGATACCGGACTGAATTTAGATAAAGAAGGGCTAGTGATTAAGCCGAATTTTATCTGGCGCAGGCATTTTGATAAGTTTGCGTTGGATAAAAATCAACCAATCAGCAATTCCCATCGGAACGATACATATACACCGAGTATTTACTTTCAGAAAGATATTTTGCATATGGGCAAGGCGGGGTTTGGCCTTGAATATGGGAACGAACGCATTACCTCTACCTCTATAGGCCGGCATACCAGAGAGCACAGGAGTATATTCATTGATGATACGTTGGCCTTAGCTCCGCAGATTTATTCAGATTTATCCTTTCGCCTGGATGATTATGCCGGATTTAACAATGTTTATACCGGGGCAATAGCCTTACGTTACGAAATTAACCCTTCAAATTTCCTGCATTGCGCCGTTTCCAGGAATATGCGCGTGCCTTCATTCACCGAACTCTATTATGGTTATGACGGCGTTACTAAAGGCAACCCTGATCTCTCAGCTGAAAAATCCCTGAACTACGAAATCGGTTATGAAATGAAAAAAGAGAAATTATTTTCGGGCCTGACGGTATTCTTGAGGCGGGAAGATGATTTTATTGACTGGGTAAGGACTGATACCAGCCAACCATGGCAATCTCAAAATATCCCCGGGGCGGATGTATTTGGAATAGAGGCTAAATTCGAGTGGGAAATAAACAGAATTACGAGCGTCAATAGCAATTATACCTATATTAATAAGTCCGCGGATAAGGCCGGGTATCTTTTTAAATACGGTCCAAACTATAGCCGCCACCTGTGGAATTCTGAATTTAAATTTAAATTACCTTTTGGTTTCCAATCCATAGGTTTTACCTACAAGCAGAAACCCGGACGTTCGGGCTGGTTCCTGCTTAATGTCCGCGCTAACTTCAATTTAAACAAGAATATGTCGTTATTTCTTTCCGGTACGAACCTGCTTAATGTCGGGTATCAGGAGATAGAAGGTATTCCTCAGCCCGGAAGATGGGTTAATTCCGGAATTAGGCTTGAATGGTAAAAGATTATTGTTATAATATTGCCTATGTTCATTCATGTTGTTTTATTTAAGATTAAGCCTAAGGAAGTGTCTAAATATCGTAAAGATAGCTTGATGTGGGCTCGCCACACCAAAAAAGCCAAAGGTTTTGTGGCTTATTCTACCATGAAGCGTTATGGCTGCCTTAATCAGTATGCTTCCGTGTATGAATGGGATAAAAAGAGCGACCATGACCGCTTTATGAAGAAATACCATACTTGGCTGGTAACTAAATCCAAGGCCAAGGTAAAAGTATTGGGTTATTATAACCTTAAAGGGATAGACAGAGTCAGGTAAAATTTAGTTGACAAATACGTAATTTAGTGTATACTTACTTACATAGTGGACGAGGTAGTAGAAGGTCTTGAACCGTAAGGAGAAAGAACGACATACCTTACGGTTTTTCTATTACGCAGAGTTTACTAAAATTTCAGAAGGAAGGAGGAATTGCAGTAATGGCAAAAGGTAAAGTAAAGTGGTTTTCCAACCAGAAAGGTTATGGATTTATTACTCCTGAGAATGGTAATGATGTCTTCG